>Ga0208788_1000478_pt1 | contig 19653 bp, 20 predicted proteins | sample Wag4_2014_7_11_3_FD_187363 | JGI IMG/M metagenome (GOLD analysis project Ga0208788, IMG submission 187363) | Fresh water mixed with fracking chemicals microbial communities from Ohio, USA - Utica-2 Time Series FC 2014_7_11 (SPAdes) (version 2) ...
CCATGAACGGGCCCCAGCGACGCTCATGAAACAGCTGGAAGCCTTCTATAACTGGGCTTTCGCCAGCTATCACCGGCATCGATGTTCACCATCATGCCAATGAAGTTCTCTGAAAAAATCGGGATCATGGGCAGGTTCAGCGTCTGGCGCCGCCACCCAGGATTTGCCGATGATCAGCACAATCCCCAGCAGGACCGCCGGTACCAGCCATTTCAGCAAACCGTTAGCTTTCATGATCGGCAGCCTCCGGCGCTGGCGGTGGCAGCAGCAGTGCGTGCTTCAGGTCGCCGCCTCGGGTGACGAGGTACGCCACGGTGGTGTCTTCAGGTGTGCCGGCGTGCCCCAAGTACTCGTGCTGAAAGGTGGCGGCATACAGCGTGGCCTGCAAGTGACGCGGGTCCAGCGTGACCTTGGCCGACCCACGGTTGACGATCTTCACCGCCGTCACCCAGTAATCACCCAGCCGCCAGGCGGCGAGCCCCTTGATGGCCACGTGCTCGGTCGGCAGTAGGGTGCTGAACCCAGAGAAGTCGCCCAGTGGGACCCGACGCACACCAGGCAAGGGCGCCACGTTGCGCAGCGGCGCATACAGGTTCTGGGCCGCGAAGCGGGTCAGCACAACCGGTACCGGCGTCGCTGCCGGTGCTGCATCCTTCGTTGTGTCCACGTCTGGTGCCTGGGCCTGAGCAACGATCTTGACCGGCTCTAATGTCTCGCTGCTCTCGAGTGCTTCGATGTCGACCAGGATGATGTCCCCCGACTTCAGCGACTGCAGCTGCAGTCGGGTAGGGGGGATGGCGTCTGACGCACGCAGGTACACCGTCCCACCCACCGATTGCACGCGTAGCTTGCTGGCGATCGCACTCGGCAATCCCACGCGGACATCCTCATCCAGCATCAGAATACGTTCCTGGCCCACCGTAAGCGGGACGGCCAGCGGCAGGCGGTCCCAGTACTTGACCTCGACGGCGCCGACAGCTGAACACCACCCGGCCAACGTGACCAGAATCAGGATCAAAACACGCATCATCATGCACCTCCAGGCAGCGTCAGCTTCTGCGGTGTGCCTTCGTAGCAGTCCAAGGCCAGGCCCCATTTGTTGTGCTCAGGGTCGACGTCAAAGCGCACCACACGCAGGGGATACCGCACGACCACGCGCTTCACCGGTTCGGCGGCGTAGTATTCGTCGGCATTAAGGTCAAGCTTCACCAGCCAGCTGTGGTTATCCAACTGCTTCACCCGAAGGTCGGGATCATCGCTGTAGCCGCGGCCCAGCACTTCGTAAACGCCGCGCACGCGGCCGCGTAGTTCACCGGCCGCTTTGCGGTATTCGAAGTCGCCGTCAAAGAATGTCTTGCAGGCCGGTGTCAGGTAGGGCTGCAGGGAGAAGATGGCGCGGTGGTAGTCGACCTCGCCGTCGGTGGGCCAACGGTTGAGCTGGCCGAAGATGTACAGGGCGAAGGCATAGATGTTCTCGGGCGGCACGTCCCACCACTTGCGTGTGCTGCCGGAGCGCAGGTCGGGTGGCACATGAATGGTCAGTTCGGAGGGGGCAGACTGCCAGCCATACCAGAGCACGCTGCACAGCAGCGCCAGGATCGCCACTGCCAGACGCAGACTAAAAATGTGCGCCTGCTGCGCATCCACCTTGTTGCGGAAGCGACTCATGGGGTGGCCCTCGCAGGCCGGCGCGTGCGCCGGACTGTCCACGGGCCGGAGTGCAGGATCAGGTATTGAGTGCCGATGCCCCAATGCACTGCCAGTTGCCAATGCAGTCGCCGGTACAACCAGGTTTCGGGGCGGGCACGCTTGGCCCGGCGCAGCAGCTTGCCGCCACCGAGCAACACCAGCGCCATACACAGGAACATGCAGGTGGGGAGGGTGGCGATGGACACGGTGACCACCGCCAACGGCGCGCCGAGGACCACACCCAGTACGGCACCGACAATTAGTGCTACCCACATCTCATCGTTGGTGAGACCACGCAGGACGGCCGGATCACGGTTTAGGCGTTCCGGCAGGAAGGTCAGCGTGCCGTCGGGGAGGGTGATAGGGGCATCGGACATGGTGACCATTACAGGATGGTCGCGGCTTTGGTGAGGAACCACAGGATCACCACCACCAGCAATGCGCCGACGCCGACCACGGCGCCGAGGTCTTTCCAGGTCTTGCGCTGGTTTTGCACGTCGGCATAGACCGTGAGCGAATGCCAGGCCACACCTAAGAAGGCGAGGGTGGCGATCAGCAGACCGAGCAGGATGCCGCCGTCGTAGGCGTAGTTCTTGATGGTGTCGATCAGGCCCGAACCTTCGCCACGGGAAGGCGCTTCCATGGTGGGCAGGTCAGCCCAGGCCAGCGTCGAGCTCAGCAGTACCGAGCCGCTGACCATCAATTTTGAACAGGTGGTATGCAGTAGGGCGAGGGGGAGGTGACAACGACGAGAGAGGTTCATGGCAAAGCCTCCAAGTTACGACAGCATGAAAAACATCAGCACGATGAGTGCGAGGGCCAACCGCAGCGTGCTGCCGCCAAGTGCACCGAAATTGAGATTGCCGGCAGCCCAGCCGCGGTAACCAGTCCACAGGGCCCAGGTGCACCAGAGCAACGCCAACACCAGCACCGAGGAGCGCCACAGCACCGAACTCAGTTGCGGGGTGAACCCGGCAACGGCGGAGAATGCTGTGAGTTGCGCGTCAGTCATGCTCATTGGAGTGGCTCGAATTGGGCGCTTCAATACGGTATTTACCGGTTAACTCGACCAGATCAGCTGGCTGCGCGCGGGAGGGCGACAAGTACTTTTGGATACCTCCACGTACTCGTTCGAGATCCGTCGCAAACCTCAGATAGTCGAAGCGATAGCGCGCTCCAGTGGCATCGTCTGAGCTACTTACCGCGCGATTGGCCAACTGTTCGAGGACAGTGAACTGACGTTGCATGAGCCCCAGATCTGAGCGCTCGCGACTTTCTTGTGCAACAGCTGGGAATGTTGCTAGACACATCACAAGCAATGCGAAGGTACACGTCCTCATGGCGGGCTCCAGAGCAATCTCTGGTCGTTACCATTGCTGCGCGAGTGAGCTGACGCACGAGTTAAATGGATTCTTGCCCTTTCGCTTTCTGCCGAGGTCGGCGTGAGGGGTAAGGCCAGAGTTGATCTATGGAGAGGCGTAACCCACCTGCAAGTTCGGGTACGCTTACAATTACTGCAACAAATACCAGAGAGGCTGGCGTGGCATTAATCGCAGAACGACAGCTCCGCTTGGAGTACGCACTTAGCGCGTGGAGTCATTTCCCCTGGAGAATTGCGAGGGCTGGCCGGCGAAGGACGCGCAGTTGAGTCTTCCCCCAGAGTTGCCTGTAGTCCTGGAATTCGACCTTCCGACTCAAGCGCTCGGATCTCGTTCCGTGCTCTGGCGAGCAAGTCGTTTCCCGTTAGGCCAGTATCTTCGCTCAGTGTCAAAGCCACCAGCGTCAAAGGGCTCATTTCCAATCGCTCGCTAAGCTGCTCAAGTTTGTCCCGCGTGATGCTCGACCTACCGGTTTCGAGCTTGGACAAATAGGACCCGTCTGGGGCGAGCCATGCGCGCGTTGGCCGGCAACCCGGCACTGGCCAACGCCAGCGGCCTGCATACTGCCCGAATCATCCTGATGGTGACCTTCGCCAGTGGCGCCATCGCCGGCCTGGGCGGCGGCCTGCTGTCATTGTCCACCGGTGCCTACATCAACTTGGGGCACGATCTGCTCCTGTCGGTGTTCGCTGCGGCCATCCTCGGCGGCCTTGGCAACCCTATGGGTGCGGTCGCCGGAGCCTTGTTGATTGCCTTCACCGAAACCTCACCAACCTGAATTTCGGTTGGCTGGTGGGCCGGGAAATGGCTTTCTTGCCGGTCTCCTACATCAGCGGCGCGGCCTTCCTGATCCTGCTACTGGCATTGCTGTTCAAGCCCTACGGCCTGTTCGACCGGGAGGTGCGCCGTGTTTGATTTCCTGGTTTCCGCGCTGACCTTCGCCAGCCTCTATGGCCTGATGGCTCTGGGGCTCAACCTGCAGGCCGGCTATGGCGGCCTGCTCAATTTCGGCCACATCGCCTTCGCCGGCCTGGGCGCCTACGGCACCGGCATCGCGGTCCAGGCTGGCTATTCGCCATGGCTCGGCATGGCCTTTGGTGTTCTTCTTGCCATGGGTTTGGGCGGGTGCGTGGCCCGCCTAGGGCGCAAGCTGGCTTCGGACTACTGGGGTATCGCCACCCTGGCAATTGCCGAAATCCTGCGCGTGGTGGCGACCAACGAGGGCTGGCTTACCGGTGGTGCGCAAGGCATCGGCGCGATCCCTACGCTGTTCGACGGCGTGGCATTTCTGTTGATGATGCTGGCGCTGCTGGGGATCGCCACGCTGCTCTGCCAGCGCCTTGCCGATGGCCGTTTCGGCCGTGCCCTGCGGCTGATGCGCGAAGAACCCCAACTGGCCGCCTGCATGGGGTATGACCTGACCTCACTGAAGTCGCGGGCGATCATGGCCAGCGCTGCGCTAACCGCCATCGCCGGTTCGCTGTACGCCCACTTCATGAGTTATGTCGGCCCCGACTACCTACTCGCCTCCGAGACGTTCCTGCTCTGGACCATGTTGATGATCGGTGGCCTGGGCAACCTGCGTGGCGTTTTGCTGGGGGTGTTCCTGGTACAGGCCGCCTACAGCCTGGTGCCGTTCGCCAAGGACTACCTGGGCTTTGACTCCGACCTTGCCGGCGCTCTGCGCCTGGGCCTGATCGGCGCGATCCTGCTGGCCTGCCTGATGTGGCGCAGTGAAGGCCTGATCCCTGAAAAAGTAAGGAAGATTGCATGAGTACGTCCCGCGAATACCTGCTCAGCGTGCAATCGGTAGCTAAGGCCTTTGGCGGCAACCAGGTGCTGCGTGACGTGAGCTTCAACGTGCAGCGCGGCGAAATCGTCGGCCTGCTCGGGCCCAACGGCTCCGGTAAAAGCACCTTGCTCAACTGCATCACCGGTTTTGAAGCGGTGGATGGCGGCGCCATTGCGCTGGGAGCGCGGCGTATCGAGCGCTTGCAGGCTCACCGTATTGTCCGCCACGGCATTGCCCGGACTTTCCAGCTGCCTTCCATGCCCACCAAGATGTCGGTCATCGAAGTGGCGATGGCAGCCTGCACTCGTCAGCACGGAGTGCTCGCCACTCTGCTCGGCCTTCCGGCGCTGCGCCGGGCCGAGGAACAGGCGCGGGCCAAGGCCGAGCGGCTGATCGATGAGTTGCTGCTCAGCCCTGTGCGCGACCTGCCGGCTTCGGCGCTGTCGGGTGGGCAGAAGAAACTGCTGGGCATTGTTTGCGCTTTGATGGGCGAGCCCGAGTTGGTGCTGCTCGATGAGCCTACCGCCGGAGTGCACCCCAATCTGCGCCGTGACCTGGTAGAAGCGCTCAAGCGCCTCAATGCCCAAGGCATGACGCTGGTGATCGTCGAGCATGACATGCACTTCATCCGCGATGTCTGCAGCCGCTGCGTGGTCCTGGACCGCGGCGAGATTGTCGCCAGTTGCAGGCCGGACAAACTGGCCTCCAACGCGCGGGTGATTCAGGCATACCTGGGTGGCCGTCACAGCCCGCAAGCCCTCGAGGAGAACGCGCCATGATTGAAGTGAGGGACGTCTTCGCCGGTTACACCGCCGAGGTGGACATCCTGCGCGGCATGACATTGCATGCCGAACAGAAGGAAATCGTTACCTTGCTGGGCCCCAATGGTTGCGGCAAGAGCACCTTGCTCAAGACCATCGCTGGTTACCTACTGCCGCGCAAGGGGCAGGTCCTGCTGCAGGGACAGGACGTGTCGCGGGTACCGGTGCATGAGAAGATCCGCCGCTGCCGGCTTGGCTTTGTGCCGCAGACAGACAACGTGTTCGCCAGCCTCAGCATCCGCGAAAACCTCCACGTGGGCGGGCACTACCAGCGCCCCCAAGACAACCAGCTACGTATCGATGAACTGTGCGCGGCCTACCCAATCCTGGCAAAGAAGTTCAACGCACCTGCGGCGTCCATGTCCGGTGGTGAGCGGCAGATCCTCGCCCTGGCCAGGGCGCTAATGCCCAGGCCCAGCCTACTGCTGCTCGACGAACCCTCGGCGGGCCTGTCGCCCAAAGTGCTGCTGGAAGTGTTCGAAGCCATCCAGCAGGTCCGCGATCAGGAAGGCGTGACCATCCTGATGGTGGAGCAGAACGCGATGGAGGCGCTGCGCATCTCCGACCGCGCCTATGTGCTGTCGATGGGCAGTGTGGCGTTGACCGGCAATGCTCGGGAACTGATGCACGACCCGCAAGTCAGCGAACTGTATCTGGGGAGCGGGTCGCCTGAGACTCTGCCGACATTCGCGTCCTCGCGCTCCTGGGGCCGCGAATGTAGAGCGTGTTTGGCCGCGCAGGGTTTACTGCGCGGCCCTTTTTAGGGCCTTGATGATGAAGTTCAGCTACAAGATTTTGTTGGCCGCTGCCCTGGTCGTGGTCAGCGCCTTCGCTTCGTTCACCCTGTACAACTACATCTTGCAGAAGCGCCTGTTGGCTCGAGAGCTGCAAAGCCAGCTGCGCGAGGTTGGTGGCCTAGCCGCCGACAGCGTTCACAACTGGCTTGGCGGACGAGTGCTACTGGTCGAAAGCCTGGCACAACGCTTGGCCACCGATACCAGTGAGGTCGCCGTCGAGCAGGCCCTTGGCCAGGATGTGCTGAGAAAAACCTTCAACATGGTGTATCTGGCGCGCGCCGATGGCAGTTTCAGCATTCGCCCGCAGCAGGATATGCCCGTCGGCTATGATGCCCGCCAGCGTGACTGGTACCAGCGTGTGCAGGCGCGCAACGACAGCGTCCTCACCGAGCCCTATGTCAATGCCGCTACCCAGGAAATGATCATGGCCGCCGCTGCCCCGGTGGTGCGTGCCGGCGTGTCGCTTGGCGTGGTGGGTGCGGGAATACCAATCGATACCTTGGTCCAGATCATCGGCAGCGTCGACCTGCAGGGCAAAGGCTATGCCTATCTGGTCAATGGTGCCGGGAAAATTCTGGTGCATCCCCAGACTGACCTGATCAACCGTCGTCTCAACGAACTGGACTCGGCGCAACCCCTGCAAGTCAGTCGTGATCTGCAAGAGCACGAGGTCAATGGCCTGGTCCGCATTGATACCTTCGTCCCGGTACCGGAGTTGCCGGGTGCCGACTGGTATGTCGGGCTCTCAGTGGATCGTGACCTTGCTTACCAGCAGTTGCACGACTTCAGCGGTTCGGCGTTGATCGCCATGCTGGTGTCAGTGCTGCTGGTGATGCTGGCCCTCGGTGTGCTGCTGCGTTTGCTGCTAAAGGCGCTGCTGCGCATGATGGTCGCCATGCAGGACATCGCTGCCGGTGAAGGCGACCTTACCCAGCGCCTGCCTGCCACTGGCCGAGATGAGCTGGCCCAGCTGGCTCAGGCCTTCAACCTTTTCGTCGAACGCATGCAGCGCACCATCGGGCTGGTCGCCAATGGCAGTGTCGGCGTCGATGAAGGTGCGCGCAGCCTGGTCCAGGCCAGCCAAGCTACCCTGCGCCAATCAAGCGAGCTGGTGCAGCGCAGCGACACCGTTACCGCTGCCATCGAGCAGTTGGGTGCCGTTGTACAGGAAATCGCCGGTAACGCCGCCAATGCTTCAGTGCAAAGTGCCGCAGCCCGCAGCCCGCAGCCAGGCCGAGCACGGGCAACTTGTTCTCCGCGAGGGCTCCATGGCACTTGATGCGCTTGCGGCCCAAGTCGAAACTGCCCGCGCGAGCATGGAGCAACTAGGCGGCCAGACCGAGGCCATCGGCCGCATCCTCGAAGTGATTCACAGCATTGCCCAACAGACCAATTTGCTGGCACTCAACGCAGCCATTGAGGCTGCGCGAGCAGGGGAGTCTGGCCGGGGGGTTGCGGTAGTGGCGGACGAGGTGCGGCAATTGGCACATCGCAGCCAGGGGTCGGCCCAGGAGATCCATGAAATGATTGAATCTCTTCAAGTCGGCGCCCAAGCGTCGATTGCCTCAATGGTTGCCAGCCATCGGCACACCGAGCACAGCGTCAACGTCATTGCTCAGGCCTGCAGGGGTATTGATGCAGTAATCGATCGTTTGGCCGATATCGATGAAATGAACCAGTCCGTAGCTGCCGCCACGGATCAGCAACGCGCGGTGGTCGAGTCGATCAGTCGCGAAGTGGGCGAAATTGCTACGCTGAATCAGCATGTCCAAGTGGGGCAACAGCAGAATTTGGACGTTTGCAAAATGATGGATGCTAGATCGGGTGAATTGCGCCAAATGGTGGCAAGCTTTTGCATCAAGCGTTAGGGGGGGCGAGGGCTTATGGCAGTGTGATTACACCGCGTCGCATCATTCGCGGGCAAGCCAAAGATTGCTGTTGAGCCCAATGGCAGCATCACGTCCTGAGGAAGTCAGTCACGTCGGACCGCTTTCGCCCCGTAGCCGCCAGTGGCCAAAGGCAGCAATCAGCAAGAAGCGGCCATTGGTCACCTGAGCGTTTCGCTTTGCTACGACGCTAAGCACGGTGCCGGTCTAAACACGTATTCAGAATCGTCGAAGTGGTTCGACTGGGCAGTTGGTCAGCGATCATTTCTGGTGGTTGAAAACAATCTGCAGGGTTGTGGCAACGGTTTGCTCAACAGCCCCGATCTGTTCTGTCGGGTCGCGTAGCAAAACTTGTCTAAACCGACCCGAAATCAGCATGGCCCAGAGGTAAGAGTCCAGCCAGTCGGCAGACAGTCCTTTCCTCGATAACATGACGAACGAACCAACGCCTCTTAGCTGCCTGATTTCGCTAGCAATAGGAGCCAGAGAGCTGTCGCGAGCAGCCGCACGCAGCAATGCATTAAGCGACCCTAACCCGGTGAGGGTCTCTCGATCACTGATTAGCGCAGGGCCATCTCCCGTGCTCCCCTTTGAATAGCTCTCAAATGCCCGAACACGCTCGCGAAGCCTCTGGCGCAGCTCCTTGAAAGTCGCATAGATCAGATCCTGTTTGGTCCGAAAAAAGTACGTCACAGCTGCGAGTGAAACGCCCGCCATTGTCGCCACTTCTCGTTGGACAAGATGGTCAGCCCCTTTCGTTGCGACAACCGTGAGCGCAGCTTCAAGGATTGCTTTGGCCGTCTCATTCGTGACCGCTGCACTGTCATCCGCCTCGACTAATTCGTCACGGCGCTCAAGCCTGATAATTTGCTGTCCTCCCATACGTTGATGCAGCCGAACAGCAGGGCCGGTAATCCAGGAGGAGCGCACCGCAGGGCTCGGCTCACACAGTAGTAATCCGGTCAAGCCCAGCGCCAGCTCGGTCCAAACGGTGGCCTCTTCTAGGCTAGACCCGAAGCGAGCCGCTAAATCCATCCAGAACCGCCACTCACGATCAACCTCTTCCGCTGCCAATTCTCGCAACGAGGGTTCACGCCCTGTTACCGCTTCTTGCTCCAGCTCTTGCAGAAGCATCGATAGGCCACGCTCTTCTTCCAATCGGGCCTGTACAACACTGGAGAATACATGGGGAAGATCTGCCCAGGTCGGGGCAGCGTCGACGCACTTGGAAATGGCCCCGCTCCTGATTGTCTGCGACCACTCCATGGCGTCGTGATACACGCTACTCAAAAGGCGCTCACGCCCCCCGAAGTAGTAGTTCACTGCAGAGGGGCTCCCACCCACCTCTCCAGCTAGCGAGCGGGCACTCAGGGCGCTTAACCCATGCTTGCACGCGAACTCCAATGCAACTGCTTTGAGGCGATCCGCCTGCGCGACACTTTCCACCACTACCCCCTATCCAAACTGAAAACCGGCAAGTCAACACTGTACAGTTGTTTCATGATCTTTAGAGAGACAGAAACAATCGCTGCTAGTCAGTGAGGCTCACCCAGAAGAGACCGTTAATCACCCTCGCACCTATCGTAAATTCGAGGATTTTCTGCAAGCCGTACTGCTTTCTCACAAAAACGTCACAATTCGACGCTACTGTACAACCGCTCTAAACGACATTTGAACCACAGTTGAGGTCATCAGAGCGCTCCCACGCTTGATGGCCGCCGTACCAAAGAAGGCGATTCTAGATGAGCAAGATTGCACCTCGTAAAAACACCCAATTCACAGTGGCTGTTGTACCCGATACCCAAAATTACTCAAACCACCGTCATCAGCGCGAGCTGGGTTTCCCGCTCAATACCCGCGAGATGCTCTGGGACATGATGCAACACATCTCCCGAAATTCGGTGAAGAACGGCGGCAGCATCGCGTTCGCAACCGGTCTTGGAGACATGTGGCAGCACCCAATCAGCCAGGACATCGATGACGAACATGCCGCCCGTGGTGACAAAGCAGTGGCCAACCCCCTCATTGAAGGGCTCATCCCCGCATCGCCTGAGTATGTTCTCGACATCGAGATTCCAGCGGTAAAAATGGCCTACAAAATCCTTGATGGGCAACTGCCATTCTCGGTGGTGCCTGGCAACCACGATCATGACCACCTCTGGACGGACGCGAACCACCCCCCACGACCAGATGCCCACATTGGCGACTCCAAGGTCTACGGGGTCGGCGGCCTTCATATCGGGCAACTCACGAATTGGATTGCCACCTTCGGCGCTGATACGCCGTTTTTCAGAGACAAGCCATGGTACGTGTCGTCGTACCGCGGAGGTGCAAACAGTGCTCAGGTTTTCAACGGGGGCGGCTACCGTTTCCTGCACCTGGGCCTGGAAATGTCACCTCACACCGACGTAATTGAGTGGGCTGAATCGGTCCTGGCCAAATATAAAGGCCTACCAACGATCATATCCATCCATGAGTTCATTGATGGTGAAGGGAACCGTGAATCGATGGACTGCCTCGATTTGTCCCGACTTGACCCTGACCGCCACAATCCTCAGCGGCTGTGGGACCGCTTCGTTTCCCGTCACGACCAAATCTTCGCGGTTCTGAATGGTCACTTCCACGGTTGCCGTCATCGCATAGATAGCAATCAATTTGGGCATCCCGTCTACCAGTTTTTAACCAACTATCAGGGCCGCAAGCAATCGGTCACGGGCTCTGTGCCGGATGCTCATATTCTGGACGGCATTGGTGATGGATGGATTCGGATGATGGAGTTCGACCTGGCTGCTGATCAACCTCGGCTTCGACTCCGCGCCTACTCGACTTACTTCAAAGCCTATTCGACAGAGCTGCCTCATTACGCATCGTGGTACGCCTCTGAGCACCCGGACTTGTCGCCGGAGGCACTTGCTGCCCTGGATGAATTTGAGCTAGCGCTGGACGGTTTCCACGACCGCTTTACTTTGGCACGTATCAATACACCGACTCCAACCTCCTCCTGCTTGACTGCTGAGGTCTAACTCATGGTTCCCTCTGACGCTCACACGTCTGCTAACGCAGCCAGCTCAAATCCCGAAGCTTCCCTCGCAAGCCTGAAACGTCGCGGGAGGATCAAGGCAATCTACATTCTTGCGTTGGTTTCAAGCATATCACTGCTCAGCTACTACGACAGATTTCTGGTAGCGATTGTGGCCCAATCCATCAAAGCTGATTTGCATGTGAGCGACGGGGAAATTGGCCTGTTGTCAGGGCTTGCGTTCGCCGTTGTTTACTCAGTTATGGCCGTTCCGATAGCACGATTCGCGGATAGTGGCCGCCGAGTAAAAACGCTTAGCATCTCCTGTGCATTCTGGTCATTGATGACGGCCTTATGCGGTGCCGCCACCAGCTTCCCCATGCTACTGCTCGCTAGGCTTGGGGTGGGTCTCGGCGAAGCTGGGGCCAATCCTACGATGCATGCACTGGTATCAGAAACCTTCGAAAAGCGCTGGCGCGGGACCGCAATCTCAATTGTTGTGGTGGCGGGTGGGCTCGGGTTCATGGCCGCTAGCTTAGTGGGCGGCTGGATAGTCGACCACTGGGGATGGCGTGCAGCATTCTTTGCAGGCGCCGTACCAGGCCCGCTGCTAGCGCTTTTGCTGTGGGGTACCGTGCGTGAACCAAAGGTCGCAAATCCTGTTGCTGATGAGCGAGGAATTCTGACCTCATCCAAAATTCTGCTGAAGCGAAGAGCCTTCAAAATGCTGTGTGTCGGCTTGTCGATTTGCGCTATTGGCTCATTTGCCATGATGAGCTGGACCCCGGCTTATCTAATGCGCCACTTCAATATCACAGCCTCCCAAGTCGGTTCAGGCTACGGGCTTACGATGGGGGTGTCCACGGTGGCTGCGATGTTGGTCGGTGGCATATTGGTCGATACCTTGGCCAAGCGCGATCCTCGTTGGAGCCTGTGGCTGCCCGCAGCTTCCTATGTCGTCGCGCTTCCGTTCACCGTCGCCTTCCTGCTCCAGTCCAACCTGGCGAACGCATTGTTGTTGGTGGCTCCCATGACCTTTGCAGCAGGGCTTGCTACACCTCCTGCATACGCTTTGGTTCAGTCACTCTCTGGCTCAAAGCTTCGTGCAACCGGTGCTGCTCTATTCTTGCTCTTTACGAACCTAATCGGTATGGGAGTCGGCCCATCATTGACCGGTATTGTTAGCGACATGTTTACCCACTTCCTGGGAGCAGATGCATTACGCGGCGCTATGGCCCTAGTTGCATCCGCATACCTTATCGGAGCATGTGTCATGATAAGTGGCGCACGCACTCTCATCGCTGATATTGAGAGCGCAGACAAAAACTAGATCCTTTTCCGCCCAAACACGCTAAGCCTAGAGAGCAGGTGACACTCGCTCTCGCCTACTTCTACACCCTAAGCATTGGTTGCCCTATGAAGTCTACCATTAGTTTTTTCGTGCGCAGCAAAAATGCAATGATGATGTTTTCGTTAGTGTGCGCCGCTGCCAGTGTTCAGGCGCAGCCGCAGGGCATGCTTGATCGCCTTGAGAAGCCAGCGCATAAAGCGGTCAAGGCTGCAGAAAGCTCACTTAACTCTTTGGCTCTAGCGGGTGACAGAACAGTTGTTGTCGGAGAGCGTGGTCTTATCCTGTGGATGGATGGTGCAGACAATCATTGGCGGCAAGCTGATGTCCCTGTTAGTAGTGATTTAACAGCTGTCCAGTTTGTTGATGAAAATACCGGATGGGTGGTCGGTCATGATGGTGTCGTGCTGCATAGTCAAGACGGCGGAGAAAGCTGGAGTCTACAATTAAATGGACACCAGATTGCAGCTTTGCATGAAGCGCTGGCAGGCGTGCTCAGTGCCAGTGGTGACGAGAGAAGTGCTGAAAAGTTAAGCTTTGGCGCTGACCAGGGTGTTGATCAATCATTGCTGGCGTTGCATTTCAGCGATGCCAATCACGGTATTGTGGTTGGCGCCAGCAACCTCGCACTCGAAACCCGAGATGGTGGTGCTAGTTGGAGCGTTATTTCGCATCACATTGATAACGAGAGCGGGTTGCATCTGTATGGTGTTGTCGAGGCCTTGGGCGCTTTGTATGTGCTGGGCGAGCAAGGGCTGATACTGAAAAAGAACCCTCAAACAGCTACATATCATGCTGTCAAAAGCCCATATCGCGGCTCCTGGTTCGGCGGCATTGGTAGCCATGATCGCCTGCTGGCCTACGGTTTGCTTGGCAACACCTGGGTCACCGCCGATGGTGAAAACTGGTTGAAAAGTGATATGAACAGCTCTGTTGCTATTACCTCCGCAAGCAGCGTGAGCGCCACTGATCTGGTTCTCGTGAGTCTTAACGGCGAGGTTTTTTATTCAAATGACGGCGGCAAGCGGTTCGAAACGCAAGCTCTGGGTAGCCAATACCCTTTCTATGCCGTGCAAGCAAAAGACAGTGAAACCCTGGTGGTTGCCGGGTTGAATGGCGTCAAGATTATAAAGATTAATAAAGATGAGGAATACCCATGATTAAAGAGGCCGTTGATTTGGGTAAAGACATTAATGAATCATTTGACGCTGATTCAGGAAGTGTAGTTGAGAAAATAGTATTCAGTAATAGGCTGGTTTTGGTTTTAATGACCCTTGTTATATCGGCATTTATGGCCTATGTCGTGGTGGATAAGCTGGCGTTAAGTGCCAGCTATGAAAAAATGATGCCGCAGAACCATGAGTACGTCGTTAACTATTTTGAGCATAGTGACGAGTTAAGTGGGCTAGGCAGCGCTTTGAGAGTGGTCGTTACCAACCCGAATGGTAATATTTTTGATGCTGAATATATCGAGCAGCTACGACGTATAAATGATGATTTGTTTATGGTGCCCGGGGTTGATCGAGCATGGATAAAATCTTTGTGGTCACCAGCCGTGCGTTGGACAGAAGTGACCGAAGAAGGCTTCCGCGGAGGCCCGGTTATGCCGAGTACCTACGACGGCTCAGCGCAAGAGTTAGAGAAGCTTAAGCTTAATATCATACGAGCCGGTGTGCTGGGTGAGCTGGTGGCTAATAACTATCACTCCAGCATGATATTTTTGCCACTATTGGATAGTGACCCAACCACCGGTGAGGCGCTGGACTATGCAGTACTGTCAAAGCGTATTGCTGACGTGCGTGCGCAATATGAGGCTGAAGGGCTTGTTGATATTCACATTGTTGGTTTTGCGCAAATTATTGGCGAGCTGGTAGCTGGGTTGTCAGAAGTGCTGATGTTCTTTGCAGTGGCTATCCTGATTATCAGTTTGATTATATTTATTTACACGCGCTGCGTGCTTAGTACGGCTCTAATGATTTCTTGTTCGCTTATTGCTGTGCTATGGCAGTTAGGTATTGTTTCACTAATGGGGTTTAGCCTGGACCCCTTCTCTGTACTGGTTCCCTTTCTGGTATTTGCTATCGGCGTCTCTCATGGTGCGCAAAAGATGAATGGCATTATGCAAGACATAGCCGTCGGTGCGCACAAACTGGTTGCTGCGCGGATGACGTTTAGGCGACTGTTTATTGCTGGGTTAACCGCGCTGCTGGCAGATGCCGTTGGCTTTGCCGTGCTGATGTTATTCGATATCCCGGTGATTCGAGACCTGGCCGTAGCCGCCAGTGTCGGTGTAGCGGTATTGATTTTCACTAATCTAATTATGCTTCCAGTCCTGTTGTCATACACAGGTGTGAGCGTATCAGCTGCAAAACGTAGTTTGAAGGAGCAAACAGATAGTCCATCTGCATTCAGCTTGGTTGGTCTTCTTGTCAAGTTGCAGGTTTTTACGAAAAGACGTTGGGCTGTTTCTGCGCTGTTGATGGCTGCAGTTCTGGTGTTGATTGGTTATACCACTAGTCTTGATCTGCAAATAGGTGACTTGGATGAAGGTGCGCCAGAGCTGCGCCCTGATTCGCGATACAATCAAGACAATGCCTTTGTAGTACAGAACTACTCGCTGTCCAGTGACCAGTTTGCCGTAATTGTAAAAACACCGACTGATAGTTGTATGAATTTTGCTGCGCTTGATGCGATGGATCGCCTGAGCTGGGAGCTGGAGCAGTTGCCAGGGGTGCAAGCCACTCAGTCGTTGGCCGCAGCGGTTAAGCAAATTACCTCGGGTGGATACGAAGGTAATCCTAAGTGGCTGACGCTGAGCCGCAACCAATACGTAATCAACTATGGCGCACAGGCAGCCAGCGTCAACAACCAGGACTTGTTTAACGTTGAGTGCTCGGTTATGCCGGTAGTGGCATACTTAGCCGACCACAGAGCCGATACCTTGAATCAGGTTACTGAGTTGGTTCAGGTTTTTGCTGACCAATACAACAGTGATGAGTACGAATTCTTAATGGCAGCGGGTAACGCTGGTATTGAAGCTGCGACTAACCAAGTAGTGAGCACGGCTTGGCGTCAAATGCACCTTTATGTCTACCTGGCCGTAGCCGCACTATGCTTCGTGACCTTCCGTAGCTGGCGTGCGGTGGTGATTGCGGTATTGCCTCTAGCACTAACCTCGTTGTTGGCTGAAGCACTCATGGTGGTGTTGGGTATTGGCGTAAAAGTGGCTACCTTGCCGGTTATCGCGCTGGGTGTGGGGATAGGTGTGGACTATGCCTTGTACCTCATCAGTATTCAGTTAGCTGGACAGCGCAACGGCGAGACCTTAGCTCAAGCCTACTATCGCGCACTGGCTTTTACCGGAAAGGTGGTTGCGGTGGTCGGTGTTACCTTGGCTGTCAGTGTGATTACGTGGGCCTGGTCTCCAATAAAATTTCAGGCTGATATGGGGATACTGTTAGCTTTTATGTTTCTGTGGAATATGGTCGGCGCTCTTGTTCTTATCCCCGCGTTGTCTCATTTCTTGATGGGCGATAGGCACTTTTTCAAAAGTGTCAAAAAATAAGATTAGTAAAGTCACTGGTGGGCAGTTGATATCCGTGTAACAATACCTGGAGTATGATATGAAAAATAAGGTGTTTGTATTAAACAAGCCGGCGCTTAATCAGCTGGGCTTGGTGGTCTCTGCAATTGTGCTGGGTGCAGCATTGCCTGGTGTTGGGCATGCGGCACCTATAGATGTCGGTAATCCTGATATTGAAGTTCGTTGGGATAATACTGTGCGGTTGAATTATGCTCACCGTGTAGAAAGCCAGGATAAAAATACTCTTGCACAAGTTAACGCTGATGACGGTAACCGTAATTTTGATAAAGGTACTGTTTCTACTCGGCTGGATATTTTGTCTGAGTTTGACTTTGTTTATAAGCGTAACCATGGCTTTCGGGTGACGGCGGCGGGTTGGTATGATCGCGCCTATGACCGCTCACTCGATAATAAAAGCGTGGGCACCAGTAACCATATCAATAGCAGTGGTAACCAGGCGCTGGGCTTGTCCAGTGAAACCAAACGATTTTATCGTGGGCCATCTGCTGAGTTTCTTGATGCCTTTGTATTTACCCGTTTTGAGATAGGTGGCATTAATACCGACGTTCGTGCAGGAAGCCACGCGGTGTATTGGGGCGAAAGTCTTATGAGTAATGGCATCATGCATGGTATTACTTATGGCCAAACCGGTCTCGATTTGGCCAAAGCCGTGGCCGTCCCTGGCACAGAAGCCAAGGAGCTGTTCAGACCGCTGAACCAGATTTCCATGCAAATCCGCCCCAGCGCTGAGTTGTCTATCGCGTTGCAGTACATGCTGGAATGGGAAGCCTTCCGTCTCCCAGAGGCCGGTAGTTTTCTAGGCACGACTGACATGCTGTCTCTTGGTGGAGAGGGGCTTATTTTAGGCCCTGGCGTGGTAGCTCGCCGTGCGCATGATGCCACACCAGATGATCGAGGCGAGTGGGGTGTAGCTGCTCGTTGGTCACCTAGCTGGGCTAAGAACGGCACTATTGGGTTCTACTACCGTAATTTTGCCGATAAGCTGCCACAAGTCTTTTTGACTGGTGGAGGTGCTAATTATCATTTGGCCTATGGAGATAATATTGATCTGTATGGTCTGAGTTTCACCCAGCAAATATACGGTATTAGCGTGGGGGCTGAAATCTCTTATCGTGACAATATGCCCCTTGTCAGTGATGTTACTGCTCTTGCAGCCATGCCTAGAGATGGGTCTGTTCCGGGTGCGAGAGGTAAGACATGGCATGGATTGGTTAACCTGATGGGTACTAGGCCCGCTAACGCGCTATGGGACTCATTGGGCTGGTCTGCCGAGTTGACCTGGATGCATGTTGATAAAGTTACTGATAATGCTCACCTGTACAAAGGTCGTAGTGGTTATGATGGACTGGATAAGCCAGATGACACTTATGTCGCTTTAGCGCTTAACCTGAATCCAACGTACTTCCAGGTGATGAATGGGGTGGATATGTATTTGCCCTTTAGTGTTTCTTATGGCGTGCATGGTAATGCTGCTACTACCTCTGCTGGTAATGAAGGCGCAGGTAATTATAGTTTGGGTGTGGGGCTTGACGTTCATTCGCGCTATAGGTTCGACTTGCGTTACACAGATTACCTGGGGCGAAACAAGGTTAATGATGCAGGTAATCGTGTATACAACGGTGGCAACTCTCTGCTAACAGATCGTGGTAATGTCAGTCTTACGTTTAAAACAACCTTCTAGGGTGTGGGAGTCATAATATGAAACGACTAATCATTTCTGGCTTTGCTGTGGCCTTGATGCACTCGGCAGTCGCTGCGGTAACTGCAGTGGAGGCAGAGCAACTAGGCTCTTCTTTAACCCTGTTTGGCGCCGAAGCCGGCGCTAACGCAAACGGTGATATTCCGGCTTATACGGGTGGTTTAACTACAGCGCCAGCTGGATATGTGCCTGGCTCTGGTAAATATGTAAACCCCTTTGCTGATGAGAAGCCGCTATACAGTGTTTCAGCTGTGAATATGACGGAATACAGCGACTATCTGACTGAAGGTACTAAGGCGCTAATGGAGGCCTACCCTACTTTCAGAGTCGATGTTTATCAGACTCACAGAACCGTTGCTTACCCGCAGTCGGCTCTTGAATCAACTAAGGACTGTGCGGTTAATGCCAGATTAACCGATGCTCAAGGTTCAGGGTTTACTGGTGGCTTTAACTGTGTGTTGTTCCCTATTCCACAAAATGGAATGGAAGTCATCTGGAACCACAAGACACGGGCGATGGGTAAATACCAGACGGTGATCGGCGCAGAAATCTATAACGTTGGTTCCAATGGTCGTGCGGTGTTGTCCACTGAAGGGGACCAGTACTATCATAACGTCTTCTGGGACCCTGACGCTCGCGCTCAGTTTGAGGGTGACAGGTTCTTCAGTATGTTGCGAAATAACTACAAGCGTCCAACCCGCCGTGCAGGTGAAATGCTGCTGGTGAAAGACCCTGATAATGACCAAGAAGTTGGCCGTATGGCCTGGTCTTACCTGCCTGGTCAGCGTCGCGTTCGTCTGGCGCCTGACGTTGCGCATGATGCACCAAACCCATCCACATCTGGCATGACTACCTATGATGATGACAAAATAGGTGGTCTTGAACGCTTTGACTGGGTGCTTAAAGGCAAGCGTGAGATGTTGGTGCCCTATAATAATTACGATGCGGTTTTCTGGACCTCTAAAGAAGACCTGCTGACGCCTCACCATGCTAAGCCGGAGGCTATTCGTTGGGAGAAGCACCGTGTTTGGATAGTAGAGGCCAGTCTCAAAGAAGGTCAGCGCCACGTGTACAGCAAGCGCCGTTACTACATCGACGAAGATAGCTGGGCCATTGTTGCCCAGGAATCGTACGATGCTCAAGGCAACTTGTGGCGGGTGCCGCTGTTCCTGAGTTTCCAGGCTTACGATCAGCAAGTGCCTTACTCGGGGTCCGCTATGTATCATGAATTGAATACCTCGGGTTGGACTATGTATGGCTTGCTTAGCAGTAACTCCTCCAAGCTGCTTTATAAAGAAGGTCATACTGATGGTTTCTTTACAGCAGAGGAAATGGCTGGTAGTGGCGTACGTTGATAAAGGGTAAGCAAAGGCCGTCTTAGGGCGGCCTTTGTTATTAGACACGGCTTGTAATAATAAGGTTTAGATATGTCTGACTTTGAATTTCGCGAACCAGCCGTCGTGAGCGAAGAACTGCGGATGTTACGTGATCAAGCTCGACGCTTTGTTAAAAGATGGGTAAGCGGATTAAATGGTTGATCTTACCTTTGCATGAGAGTGAGACAGACCGGCATCTCATCGGATTATCTGGTTGATGCTTCACCTACTGCTGGTGCATGT
>Ga0208788_1000479_pt1 | contig 19649 bp, 10 predicted proteins | sample Wag4_2014_7_11_3_FD_187363 | JGI IMG/M metagenome (GOLD analysis project Ga0208788, IMG submission 187363) | Fresh water mixed with fracking chemicals microbial communities from Ohio, USA - Utica-2 Time Series FC 2014_7_11 (SPAdes) (version 2) ...
CATCCCCCACCTCACCGAAGGCAAGCCGGCGCGCAGCCTGCTCAAGGACCTGGGTGACGACGAGAAGCGCCTGGCCAAGACCTTCCACCTGCTCACCACCAAGCCGGTGATGTACATCGCCAACGTCGCCGAAGACGGCTTCGAGAACAACCCGCACCTCGACGTGGTCAACGCCATCGCCGAAGCGGAAGGTGCCATCGTCGTACCGGTGTGCAACAAGATCGAAGCCGAGATCGCCGAACTGGACGATCTCGAAGAAATGCAGATGTTCCTCGAAACCATGGGCATGGAAGAGCCGGGTCTGAACCGCGTGATCCGCGCCGGTTACTCGCTGCTCAACCTACAGACCTACTTCACCGCTGGCGTGAAGGAAGTCCGCGCCTGGACCGTCCGCGTCGGCGCCACCGCTCCGCAAGCCGCCGCCGTGATCCACACCGACTTCGAAAAAGGCTTCATCCGCGCCGAAGTGGTCGCCTACGACGACTTCATCCAGTACAAGGGCGAAGCCGGCGCCAAGGAAGCCGGCAAATGGCGCCTGGAAGGCAAGGACTACATCGTCAAAGACGGCGACGTGATGCACTTCCGCTTTAACGTTTAAACGTGTGATTAACGTCTGACGATTTTTGCTGGATCTCGGTGGCGTTCAGTAGCGCTTGGTGGACAGGTTGACCCATTTGAAATCAATGGGTTGCGTAAACAATACGGTCTACTGAGCGTTCCTATTGCTCATCGAGGTCTGAAAAATTCGGGGGTAGCGTTGGGGGTACTCGTGTTCAACCGTGGGGGTATTTTTCCCCGCAGTGGAGTCCAACGATGCCCGAGAATCTACTCACCGACGCCAAGATCAAGTCGGTCAAACCCACTGATCGAGACTGGAAACTTTCAGACGGCGGCGGTTTGTTCCTGCTGGTCAAGCCTACCGGCTGCAAGCTCTGGCGGTGGAAGTATCGCCTGCAAGGCAAGGAAAACCTCTTTGCCATCGGCAGCTTTCCGCAAGTAAGCCTTGCAGAGGCGCGTACTGTCCGAGAGAAAGCGCGCGCCCTGGTCAAGCAAGGTATCCACCCCGCCCATGAGCGGCAGCAGGTTAAGCAGCGCAATCTTGAGGCGCTGGCAGAACGCAAACGCGCCCGGGAAAGCTCGTTTGCCAAGGTGGCGCAAGCGTACCTGACCGAGATCAAGCCTGTCTTCGCGTACAGCTCCTATCGCACGAAAGAGTCCCGCATCAGGAAGTACCTGTCTCCCAAGTTCGACGGAATGCCGATGAGCGACATTGGCGTCAAGCAGATCCGCCCACTGCTCGAAGAGTGTAAGACTCATGGCGCATGGGCTGCGATCCATGTCAAAGGCGACCTTTCGGCCATCTTCGAATTCGCGGTCGTGCGTGGCCTGGTTGAGGCCAACCCGATCCCGAGCCTGCGCGGGCTGCTGCGCGCGCCTGCCAGCGAAAGCAAAGCGGCGATGACACGCGAGCAGATCCAGAAGTTTTATCAGGCATTGCGCGGCTACAGGGGCTATCCGGAAACTGCGCTGTGCCTGCGGTTGATTGCGCTGACCGCTTGCCGTCCCGGGGAAGCTGCCGATGCCGAATGGGAAGAGTTCGATTTTGAGGATGCCGTGTGGCGTCGACCTGCGGCCAAGATGAAGGCACGCCGCGACCACATCAGCCCGCTGTCCACGCAGGCTATCGCTGTACTGAAAGGCTTGCAGCGCATCACGGGTGGCGGACGCTACTTGTTCCCTCACCGGAGCGGCAAAGGCTTCACCACGCCCAACCGGCTTACCTACGCCATGCGTGATATGAACCTGGGCCGGGGAACGACGCCCCATTGCTGGCGCACCACCTTTTCGACCTGGGCCAACGAAAACGGGTTCCGACCCGACGCGATCGAGCGGCAGCTTGCTCATGTGGAAAGCAACAAGGTTCGGGCGACCTACAATAAGGCGCTGCTGCTGGATCAGAGAAGGTCGCTACTACAGGCTTGGGCGGGCTACCTGAGTACGGCAGAGCACAGCGGCACCGAATAATGCTGTTCGCCTTTGCGGAGGACTGGAGGCTATAAACAGGGCAATCCAATAATTAAAAAGGGTAATTTAGGCCGCCAATGCCCCTTTATAGGCCGTGATTCACGTGGTCGCCCCCTGCCAGACAGGGCGACCTCCCTCTCCGCAAGGCCCACGGTCGTGAAAACAGGGTAACCAAACGACTTTAATGAGGCATTTTAAAAGACAATACCCCATTTAAAGACTATGATTGCCCCATTTATGCAGCCTGAGCTTACATTTCCATGCACTCGCTTACCCCCGAGTACCTCACCGCGCTTCGCTTCGATGGTACCCAGGCCGCCACACTGCGCGCATTGGGCGAGTATCAGGGCAAGCAACAGCTCTACGCCGCCCAGTCTCCGGAAGCCCTCAAGGGCCTGCGCCAGATCGCGGTGGTCGAGTCCACCGAGTCATCCAACCGCCTGGAAGGCGTTGTCGTCGCGCCCTCCCGGCTGAAGTCTCTGGTCATCCGCAATGCAGCACCGAAGAGTCGCTCCGAACAGGAGATCGCCGGCTACCGCGATGCCCTGGCGTTGATTCACGAATCGGCCGCGCACATGACCTTCAACGAAGGCGTGACGCTGCAACTGCACACCATCCTGTATCGCTACATGCCGCAGGCCGGCGGACGCTGGAAAGCCACCAACAACGACATCATCGAACGCCATCCGGACGGTACATCACGGCTGCGCTTCCAACCGGTCGCTGCGCATCTGACGCCGATGGCCATGGCCGATATGACCCGGCACTACGCCATCGCACTGGACCAACATCTGGCCGATCCGCTGGTGCTGGTACCCCTGGCGATGCTCGACTTCCTATGCATCCACCCCTTCCCCGACGGCAACGGTCGCATGTCGCGTTTGCTAACCCTATTACTGCTCTACCACTTCGACTATGCCGTAGGCCGCTACATCAGCCTGGAGCGCATCTTCGAGGAAACCAAGGAGGGCTATTACGAGACGCTGGAAGCCAGCTCGCAGGGCTGGCATCAAGGGCAGCACGACGTCAAACCCTGGCTTGACTACTTCTGGGGGGCATTGCTGCGGGCCTATCGCGAATTCGAGGAGCGTGTCGGCACCATCGAGCGTGGCCGCGGCAGCAAAGGCGACCGGGTGCGCGCGGAAGTCCTGGGGCGCACTCTGCCGTTTTCTATTTCGGAGATCGAGGAAGCCTGCCCTGGCGTGAGCCGGGACATGGTGCGACTGGTGTTGCGGGCGATGAAAGCCGACGGACTGATCGAGTCAACCGGCAAGGGGCGTGGAGCAAAGTGGCTTCGCACCAATCAATTGGGTGAGAAATGAGTACTCAAAGAAACATCGTTAGCCACGGCATCCGCGACAACCACAGCCGCGGCAAGGTGTCCGACTTCCTGGCCGAGAAAATGACCACAGGCAGCCAACTCTCTGTGGTATCTGCCTACTTCACCATCTATGCCTACGACGCCCTGTCCAAACAACTCGACCAGATCGACCATCTGAACTTCCTGTTCGGCGAACCCCGTTTCATCGCTTCGCTCGACCCGGACAAGACCGACAAGAAAGCCTTTAAGATCGAAGACGAAGGCCTGGAGCTGGCCAATCGCTTGCAACAGAAGGAAATCGCCCGCCGTTGCGCCGCATGGCTGCGCGACAAGGTCGATATCCGCTCGGTTCGCCAGGCCAACCTCCTGCACGGCAAGCTCTACCATATCGACGACGGTCGACGTGAGCACGCCCTGCTAGGCAGTTCCAACTTCACCCGGCGCGGCTTGGGCTTGTCCGACACGCCCAACATCGAACTGAACCTCATCGTCGATGGCGACCGCGACAGGGCGGACCTCAAGCAATGGTTCGATGAAATCTGGAGCGACGAAAAACTGGTCGCCGACGTCAAGGCCGACGTTCTGAGCTACCTGGAGCAGCTTTACGTCGATCACGCGCCAGAATTCATCTACTTCAAGACGCTCTACCACGTCTTCGAGCGCTTCCTGTCCGGGCAGGAAGCCGACGCCGCGCTGTTCGACCAGACCGCCATCATCGACACCGAGATCTGGAAAGCTTTGTTCGAGTTCCAGAAAGACGGCGTCAAAGGCGCCATCCACAAGATCAACCAGCACAACGGCTGCATCCTGGCCGACAGCGTGGGCTTGGGCAAAACCTACTCGGCGCTGGCGGTCATCAAGTACCACGAACTGCGCAACCACCGCGTGCTGGTGCTGTGCCCCAAGAAGCTGCGCGACAACTGGACGGTCTATCTCGCCCAGAACAACAGCGAACTCAACCCTTTTCTCAAGGATCGCTTCGCCTACACCGTGCTCTCGCACACCGATCTGTCCCGTGACAGCGGGCGCGTCGACGGCATCGACCTGGCAACGCTCAACTGGGGCAACTTCGACCTGATCGTCATCGACGAATCGCACAACTTCCGCAACAACACCAAAGGCAAGCAGGACGAAGACGGCAACCTCATCCGCAAGAGCCGCTACGAGCGGCTTATGGACGACATCATCAAGGCGGGTGTCAAGACCAAGGTACTGCTGCTCTCCGCAACCCCGGTCAACAACGACCTCAAGGACCTGCGCAACCAAATCTACTTCGTCACCGAAGGGCGCGATACCGCCTTCTCCCAGAGCTTCGGCATCAACAGCATCAAAGACACGCTCACCGTCGCCCAGAAAACCTTTATGGAATGGGCCAGGCGCTCCGGCGAAAGGGATGCCCGCGACTTGATGGAACGGCTCTCCGCCGGGTTCTTCACCCTGCTAGACGAACTCACCATCGCCCGCTCGCGCAAGCACATCCAGAAGTACTACCGGGCCTCGATGGCGCAGATCGGCCAGTTCCCCAGGCGCAGGAAGCCGGAATCCGTGTTCTCCGAAATCGACCTCAAAGGCCGTTTTCTCTCCTACGACAAGCTGAACGACGAGATCGACAACTATCAGCTTTCCATCTTCAAGCCATCCAAGTACGTGCTGGATAAGTTCAAGGCGCAGTACGAAGACCACCGCTTCAAGAACTTCAGCCAGGAGAACCGCGAGCAATTCCTGATCGGCATGATGAAGGTGAACTTCCTCAAGCGCCTGGAAAGCTCGGTACGCTCCTTCGCCATCACCATGGAGCGTACTGTCAGCAAGATCGAAAACCTGGAAGAACGGCTCAAGCAATTCCTGCAACACCAGGCCAATACGGCGGAAGATATCCAGCCCGATTTGTTCGCGGAACCAGCCGAAGAAGACGAAGAACTTGCCCAAGCCTTCCAGGCGGGCACCAAACTCAAGTACCGCATGGAGCACATGGATGTGGCCGCCTGGCTCGCCGACCTGGCCACCGACAAGCAGCAGCTTTCGCTACTGGCCGATGCTGCCCAGGCCGTCGATGCCACACGCGACGCCAAGCTTGCCGAACTCAAGCGCCTGATCGAGCACAAGGTTCGCCACCCCAGCATCAACGCGCAGGGAGAGGAAAACCGTAAAGCAATTGTGTTCTGCGCCTTTGCCGATACCGCTGCCTACCTGTATGAAGAATTGGAAGACTGGTCGCGCAACACGCTGGGCATTCACATCGCCCTGGTGTCAGGTGGCGCGCGCCCCAACCGCAGCACCTTCGGCCAGGCCGAGTTCACCCGCATCCTCACCAACTTCGCCCCCCGCGCCAAACAGCGGGGCAAGATGAAGTCCATGCCGCAGGATGGCGAAATCGACCTCCTCATCGCCACCGACTGCATCTCCGAAGGCCAGAACCTGCAGGACTGCGACTACCTCATCAACTACGACATCCACTGGAATCCGGTGCGCATCATCCAGCGCTTCGGCCGCATCGACCGCATCGGCAGCCCCAACCAGGCCATCCAGCTCGTCAACTTCTGGCCCACGCCCGACCTCAACAAGTACATCAACCTCAAGAACCGAGTCGAGGCGCGCATGGCGCTGGTCGATATCGCCGCCACGGCGGAAGACAACATCCTGCAAGCCGAAGACCTAGAAGACCTCATCAAGCAGGACCTACGCTACCGTGACAAGCAACTGCTCCGGCTCAAAGATGAAGTGCTGGATCTGGAAGATTTCAACGAATCCGTCGCACTGGGCGAATTCACGTTGGACGATTTCCGCATCGAGCTGGCCACCTACATCGAGGCCAACCGCGAGAAGCTGGAAGAAGCCCCCTTCGGCCTCTACGCAGTGGTGCCACCACATGCGGAATACAGCACCATCAAGCCCGGCATCATCTACTGCCTAAAGCAGCGCATCGACGCCACCGGCAACGAAGCAGTGAACCCGCTGCAACCTTACTTCCTCGTCTACATCCGCGACGACGGCGAGGTGCGCTACAACTTCACCGCACCCAAGCAGGTGCTGGAAATATTCCGAGCCGTCTGCCAGGGCCAGACCGAACCGCACGCCAAGCTGTGCAAGCTGTTCGATGAAGAGACCGCGCACGGACAGGACATGAGCCGCTACAGCGGCCTGCTTGATAAGGCCGTGGCCGCTATTGCCGCGCAGTTTGGGCGCAAGAACGTAGGCAACCTATTTACAGGCCGTGGCGGCAAGCTACTGAGCAGCCAAAGCGCCATCAAAGCCACGACCGACTTTGACCTCATTACCTGGCTGGTGATCAAGCATGAGCAATAACACCCACCTGAAGCAGGCAATCAGCCAGCGCATCCTGGCATTTGCCACCCAGCCCCTTCGCCAAGCGGGGCTATCACTGTTCGCTACTTTGGGCTACGAATCCGACCGCGCCATGGAAACCCCATCGGTGGCCGATTTCCGCACGCAGTTCGATCCGGAATCCAAGCTGGAACACCCGGCGGCACTGATCGCAAGCTGGAAGTCTGCCGACCTGCTGTTCCAGCTTACCGACGAAGAGCTTTCCCGCAGCACCGCACTATTCAAGGATGAGTCCGTCAAGACCTCCCTGCTCCAGTCATACGTCTTCATCGCCATCGAGCTAGTTGAAGGCGACTATGTGCGCGGCAAACTCGCTGGCATTGCGCGCCAGATCAACCGCATCTTTCCCATGCCTGTCATGGTCCTATTCAAGATTGGCGGGCAACTCTCCATCGCCGTTATCAACCGCCGCCTGAACAAGCGCGATGACAGCAAGGACGTGCTGGGTAAGGTCACGCTGATCCAGAACATCGCCATAGACAAGCCGCATCCCGGGCATCTGGACATCCTGGCCTCGTTCTCGCTCGCCGAGCTGACCGAGGGCCGTCAAATCATCCAGAACTTCGACCAGCTCCATGCCGCTTGGGAAGAAGTTTTCAACGTCGAGCTGCTCAACAAGCGTTTCTATCGCGAACTCGCCAACTGGTACTTCTGGGCACTCCCGCAAGTCGATTTCCCTGCCGACATTGAAAAGGACGACGAGAAGCGCCGTGCCACCGGCCTGATCCGATTGCTTACCCGTCTCATTTTCTGCTGGTTCCTCAAGGAGAAGAGCCTTGTTCCCGACAAGCTTTTTGTCGAGGATGAACTGAAGAAGATTCTCAAAGACCTTTCGCCCGATGCCTCCACCTACAACGAGGCCATCCTGCAAAACCTTTTCTTTGCCACACTCAATCAGCGTATGGGCAAGGACGCCAAGGGCCAGCCATTTCGCGCGTTTGCCAAGGATGAAGGTTTCCAGAAAAACCGGGCTACCTACGGCGTGGATACCCTCTACCGCTACGAAGATCACTTCCTCGATTCTGATACCGCACTTGAACACTTTGCTGATGTGCCATTCCTCAATGGCGGTCTTTTCGAATGCCTAGACCATATTGAGGATGGAACGAATAAGAAGCTCTATCTTGACGGTTTTTCACGTAATGCGAAGAAGCGCCCAACCATTCCGAACCGCCTCTTCTTCGGCGGTGAGCACGAAGAAGACCTTTCGGGCGCTTATGGCGACAAAAAACGTAAGAAAGAGAAGGTGCGTGGCCTTCTTCACATCCTACACGCCTATAAATTTACCATTGTCGAAAACACGCCGGTTGATCAGGAAATTGCCCTTGATCCTGAACTGCTGGGCAAGGTCTTTGAGAACCTGCTCGCCTCTTACAACGAGGAAACCAAAACCACCGCTCGCAAGCAGACCGGTTCCTTCTACACTCCGCGTCCCATCGTTGAATACATGGTGGACGAGTCGCTGAAATCGCATTTCACTGGCATGCTTGTCAAAGCGGATATGAATGAACAGGACGCGAAAACTGGTCTCGACATCCTCTTCGCCTATACCGAGCAGAGGCTCACTTTCACTGAGAAGCAAATTGCCAAGCTGCTTAATGCCATCCACACCTGCAAGATTCTCGATCCTGCTTGCGGCTCTGGTGCCTTCCCGATGGGTATTCTGCACAAGCTGGTTTACATCATCCACAGACTCGATCCAGACAACTCACGCTGGAAGCAAATCCAGATTGATGCCGCCGCAAAGATTCCCGACTCTTCCGCGCGCGAAGCGGCCATTGAGGCAATTGAACGCGACTTCGCCGAGAACGAGGACGACTACGGGCGCAAACTCTATCTGATCGAAAACTGCCTCTATGGCGTGGACATCCAGCCCATTGCCATCCAGATTTCCAAGTTGCGCTTTTTCATCTCCCTGATCTGCGACCAACGCACCAACCGCAACAAACGGGAAAACCACGGCATCCGTCCGCTGCCCAATCTTGAGACGAAGTTCGTTGCTGCTGACACCCTCATCGGATTACCGGAGATGGATCAATTAGAACTTCTTCCCGGGCGGGTCATAGAGATTGAAGACGAAATAGAAAGTCTCTACCATCGCCACTTCGCTGTCCAGCGACGCGACCAGAAGCTCGCGCTTCAGAAGAAGATCAAGGGACTACGGGAAGAACTTGGGAAGGTTCTAGCGGAAAGCCTCGGTTCATCGAAAAAGGCTCAGCACATCGCAGATTGGGATCCATTTAATCCTCAGGCTAGTTCTGACTTTTTTGATCCTCACTGGATGTTTGGTCGCTTACTCGCGGACGGTTTCGATGTCGTGCTAGGCAATCCACCATATCAGTCGGCCATAGAGCACAAAAAATCGAATGGCGGAGAATATCGGAATCGCATCAAGGAACGTTACGACTCCGCAACAGGTACGTGGGATCTCTACGTACCCTTTTTTGAGGCTGGCATTAACTTCCTGAAACCCAACGGGATCCTATCTTATATTTCTCCGAATAAATTTCTGTCGGCTACATATGGCGTCGGGCTTCGTCAATACCTACTCCGGGAGACTCGTATTTTGACCCTAGCGGATGTCAGCCATCTTCCGATTTTTGAGTCAGCCAGCGTTTATCCGGTCATATCCGTTTTCAAGAAAGGCCGTCCCACTAAAAATTATCCATTTGATCTTCTACTTCCGTCCTCCAAAGAGTCGCAGTTCAAGTCAGACGAGTATTTGCTTGAAGAGCAAGACTCCGGCGCGCTTACCCTCCTACCGGATAACCTGTGGGGGTTCCTGCTTTCGCCAAATCTCAAGGTATTGAAAGACCTATTGGCCGGCTGTGAGACACTTGATACCTTCACTCGCGTGTGTGCAACTACCACGGCAGCTGAAGCAGAAGAGTTAGGGGCGACGCTTTGTTCGGCCCCAAGCATGGGATGGAAGACTCTGAACACAGGAACAATCGACCCATTCTCAAACCATTGGGCATCGAACCCCATTCGCCACCAAGGACGTTCAATAGCCCAACCAATTTTGCCAGATGGTCCAAAGGTTTCGAAAAACCGACGAGATCTTTACTCATCGCCGAAACTAATCGTCGCCAAGATGGCACTAGGATTCGAGGGCTTTGTTGATCGTGATGGCCAATACGCCGCACTGAACTGCAATTGTGTATCGGCCCCGTCCAACAATTGGACGTTGGATGCTATAGCTTTAGTTCTCCACTCAAGTGTAGTCGCATTTTCTTACAAGCAGTATTTCGATGGACTTCGGATGAGCGGCGGCTATCTGCCATTCCAAGCGCCGCAGCTTAAAATCATTCCGTTCCCGAAGATTCAAGAGCATGCTGCTCATGTGTTGGATGCACTCGGACGCATTCGCTCAGCTGCCGCTAATATTGAGATTGAGGCCCCAGCCCGAATATTCTTGGCAGACCTCTCTGACGCCTGCGTAATGGAGTGCTATTTCCACGAACACATGTCTGAACGCGACCTGTTGTTCCTCGACGATATTGCTCCGTATCTCGCAGCCTACGACCCCGACTCTTCCGAATCACAGCAGTGCGAATTCATCGACCAGCTTTACCACACACTGAACACGCCCACGTCGAAAATCCGCAACCGTCTGCTGCGTATTTCTGCCGAAAGCCCTGATCTCCTCGCCGTCATCAAAGGGGATGGGAAGGCATGAAAGCTCGTGTGCACCATATTTCCATCACCAACTTCAAAGCTTTCCGTGACTTCCAACTCAATCTGGAAGGCCGTCACCTGCTGGTCTATGGTGCCAATGGTGCGGGTAAGTCTTCACTATATTGGGCGCTTTACACTTTTCTGCAAAGCGCCCGAAAGCAGCGAAACGGAATCGCCAAATACTTTGATCCTGCTGCGCCAGAGAACTTACTTAATATCCACGAGCAAAAGGAAGCACAGCCAAAATTCGGCGAGATTGCACTGACCCTTCGCGACACAGCAACCCGTAACGACACCACTTACCGAATCAGCCAAGCCGACCACGGCACCTTCAATCAGCCCACTATCCTGAAAGGCGATTTAGCTAGCGATTTCATTACCTACCGATTTTTCTTTGGCTTCTCGCACTTTCGCAATTCACAAACCTTCGATCTTTGGCCACTATTCGAGAAAGAAATTCTGCCATTCTGTGTTTCCACCAGTGGTGGAGATCCTTTGCAGATGTGGGATGCTATTAGATTTGAAACGCCAAACCCTCGTGGCCTGAGTGGTGTCGCTGGGACAAATGCTTATAGTCAATTCAGGAAAAAAACGGAGTCTTTTGCGGCCGTTCTTCCCGAGATAGTGGACTCAATCAGCACAAAGGCTCAGCAGCTCTACGACGAGCATTTCGCAACCGATGACCCTGCGAAAGTAACCTTGAAGCTTGGGGTTACGACAACCCCGCAAGCTTTTGGATGGAAACAAAGCACATTTATATTTACGAAACCAGTAATATCCTTCGGCATCCAAATTGACAACGAAGAGATCAAACGCCCCCAAAGCTTCTTGAATGAAGCAAAGTTGACCCAACTGGCACTGTCTGTTCGCTTCGCAGCCTCGCTGGTCAACCTTCATGAATCCGACCTCAAACTTCTGGTACTCGATGATCTGCTCGTCAGCTTGGACATGAGCAACCGCATGAAGGTGGTGGACATCCTGCTATCTGACACGTTTGCCAATTACCAGAAAATCATCCTGACCCACGAACTGGGTTTCTTCCGTGAATTTCGCCGCCGCATCGGCGGCAGTCACGCTGATTGGAGGTTTGTGCGTTTGCAGGGAAACGCAGCACAAAATATCGAAGCCAAGAGCGAAAAAGGCGATATTGAAAAAGCCGAGGATTACCTCAACGGCCATGATATTGAAGAGGCGGCGATGTTCTTGCGCAAAGCAGCGGAAGACACTGCGAAACGTTATCGTGAATGGGCGGAGGGCAAGGCGCTGCCCCCTGGAACGTTTCTTTCATTGACACAGAACCTGCGCGCCGGACGGAAGAAGCTTCTCGAAGGCATACCTGTAGCGCTTTACGAACGGGCGCTAAAGGGAATTCCCAAAGAACATCGAACACTGCTTCTGTCTGCTGATAACAGCGATCTTGATGCCAATGCGAATCTTCAGCCAAAAGACAAAGGCATTCTAAAGTCGAAGCGCATAGCGCTTCGTAAAGTGCTGGACGATGATGGCTGGGCCAAGATGGAGGCTGTGGACGCCGTTGACCGCGTGCTGGAAATGACCGAACGCGTGCTAAACCCGGCATCCCACGGTAGCGCTACGCCGCTTTATGAGGAAGAGGTGCGCCGGGCCAAGCGACTAATTGAACGCTTGGAACAGGTGTTGAGGTCATAGCAATGGATCAACCAGACTTGAACCTGGTACTTAACACACTGAACGTCGCCTGGGAAACGGAGCTGTGGAGAGCTTCTGCAAGCGGATGAAATCATGAAGTAGAGCCAACAAGGATGCTCCGATGATCAAGACACTGACGGGACCACAATTTGCCAGCACCTTCTGCTTGAGGCCTGAGCAGTTTGCCTGGCTCCTCGGTGCCGGGGCTTCCGCTGCAGCCGGCATTCCAACCGGTTATTCGATGATCCTAGACTTCAAGAAGCGCCTATTTTGCCAGTTGTCCAAAATCAGCCTCCGTGAAGTGGATGCCAACGATCCACTGTGGCAGCAGCGCATCGACCTGTTCTTCAGCACGCGTTCGGCGTTGCCAGCACCAGACGATCCGACGGAGTACGCCAGGGCCTTTGAAGCGGTATATCCGACTGCAGAAGATCGCCGTATCTACATAGAGAAGGCGGTCACGATGGGGACGCCGTCCTTTGCCCACCGCGTACTTGCGACGCTTCTGACGACCCGCCGCATTCCCTGTGTCTTCACAACCAATTTCGACCAGTTGGTCGAGACAGCGACTACATTGACTGACCAGTTGGTGCCGGCCAACGAACGCGCAAGCATGACGACCGCCGCCATCGACAACGCGGAGCGCGCGGAACGTTGCCTGCGTGAGTCGCGCTGGCCATTTCTGGCCAAACTGCATGGAGACTTCCAGTCGGTTGAACTGAAGAACACGACCGACGAACTGAGAGAGCAGGACGTCCGGATGCGGAATGTTCTCGGTGCCTCCTGCGCGCGTTTCGGGCTGGTGATAGTTGGCTACAGCGGCCGTGACGAGTCGGTCATGGCCGCGCTGACAGAGGCATTGGCGCAACCGAATGCCTTTCCAGGAGGGATCTATTGGGTAACGCGTTCGGCCCGATCCGTTCTGCCTGCCGTCAGCAACCTACTTGAGAAGGCCGTCCAGGCGGGTGTGACAACAGCGCTTGTCGAGTCCCCCACGTTCGATGAATTGGCCGGAGACATCATCGACGGAATAAGCCTGCCGCCCGTCCTGTTGCAGCATGTCCAGGACTCTCGTCCGACCCAGATACTGGCAGAGCTGCCACTCCCTACTCAGGAACAGCGCAGCTTTCCGGTATTGCAGTGTTCGGCGATCCCAGTCCTGTCTATGCCACAACAGGCCCGTCGTATTGAAATCAATGTTGCCATCACAACGGTTCGCGCTCGGGAACTGGTTCGCGAAGCGCGAGCGAGGGTCGTTGTAGCCAGTATTGGTCGTGAAATTGCCGCCTTTGGTTCCGACGCGGAATTGCTTAGGGCCTTCGCGCCTGTCGGAGGAAAGATCGCTGGCACCATCGACCTTCATCCCGATACTGACAGCTGGGCGCTGGGGTTGCTTTACGACGCCTTGACTTGGGCCATTAGCAGAGGCAAGCCCCTGCTACCACGCTTGCGGCGCAAAGGGCATGCAATCATCGTGGCATGCGGCCGGCCCACGGACAGTCCGGAACGTGTGGCTTCGCGCAATGAGAAGTTGTCGCGCCTCCGGCAAGCGTATTCAACACCGTTGTCGGGAAAGGTGGCGGGGCACGACTACCCTTTCAGCGAAGGGGTGCAGATTCGGCTGGATCGTGTGGCAGATCGCTGGTGGTGTGCGTTCGAGCCTTTCACCTATGTGGAACTGCCTCGCGCGGAGGCCGGTGATGGGGCGAACCATGATGAGGCCAATGACAACGTCGCATCATTCGTACAACGTGCAAATCCCGTCATGGACTGGCAGCGTGAACGCTGGGCAGGACGACGAAACAAGGAATGGGCTCGGATCATTGCCGGATGGGCAAGGCTCTTGCCGGGCAGTAATGATGGCGTCGTCAAAGCCATCGGCCTTAGAGAAGATTCCGGACCAGGACAGGATGCGGAGTTTCGGCTGTCTTCCGTGACTGCGTGGAGCCGGCCCAGCCATGGCCATGATTACTTTCAACGGAGCGGGCGATGAACACGGCCTATGGTACGTCGAAACTGCCGCCCTTCTCTTTGCTGGAAGAGCCTCTGCTGACCTTCAATACGGAAGATACTTTGCTGGACGTGAATCCTTTGCGGGGGATTGTTCAGCACGGTGCCTACAGTAGCTCGGTTTTTCCAACCTACACCCCTGAACTCCGTATTGCGACGATGGGCCCGGCCGGTGGGTGGAACAACCTTCGCACATTGGTCAATACGCTGCGGTCCAGCCACGCGCCGTCGGATCGAAAGCAGTATGTGCCAGCGTTTCGTGGCTTTGAACACACATTCAATGTTCCTCTGGTCGCTGCCAAGACCGGAGAGGCGCACATCAAGCTGCCGGATGATATAGGGTCTTTGGGGCCGGAAGGCCCGCCGCATGCTCGTCTAATACATGCATTGCGTACAGGGATGCAACGGCTGGCATTGGTACGCGACCACTTCGATGTCGTGTTGGTGCATTTACCGGATGCATGGCAGATCGCATTCCGCGCTCCTGGTTTTGATGCGCACGATGCGCTCAAGGCAATTGGCGCGGGTCACGGCATTCCCACCCAGGTCATCAATGACCGGGTCTTCACGTTCGGCTACAAGGCATCATTAGCATGGCGTCTTTCCATTGCGCTCTATGTAAAGGCCGGCGGCATTCCTTGGAAGTTGGCCCCATTGAAAGGCGTGCCTGAGAATACGGCATACATCGGGTTGGCCTATGCGCTGAGGGGCAATCCGCAAGAGGCGCATTATGTGACCTGCTGCTCGCAGGTATTTGACGCCGATGGTGGTGGCATGCAGTTCGTTGCCTTCGAGGCACGCGACCCCGTCAAGGATGTCGAAGAAGCCCGACGAAACCCCTTTCTTAGCCGAAGCGACATGCGGGCGGTGCTTGCACGGAGCCTGACTCTGTATCAAAGCCGTAACGGCGGTTTGCTCCCTCGCCGCTTGGTCGTCCATAAGACAACATCGTTCAAGCCAGAGGAGCTGGAAGGTGCCTTGGATGCGCTCTCCGCTATTCGGGAGGTCGAGTGTGTCGAGGTGGCCAGCAATGCAGGATGGCGAGGCGTTTGGTTACAGGAAAGCCGTAATCCCACGCCTGAGAGGAGAAGCGAGCCTGATGGTTACCCTGTGCCGCGAGGTGCCATGCTGCAACGTTCTGGCAAATCCGCGCTGGTCTGGGTTGCCGGCAATGCCCCCCGCGCCGCGTCGCGCGGCGACTATTACCAAGGCGGTAAAAGCATTCCGCGCCCGATCAACATCGTGCGGTACGCGGGCGTCGGGCCGATCGAACTGACTGCATTCGAAGCACTTGCTCTGACAAAGATGGACTGGAACAACGATGCACTGTACGACCCAGTTCCGGTCACGATTCGGTATTCACAACGGCTGGCAAGAACCATTGCCAATGTCTCTACGCTGCCGGGAAACGCCTACGCGTATCGCTTATTTATGTAAAGTACTATCGGCCGCAATAGACCGACACGATTCCGATACGGTTGTGGCCGAGTTCTTTGCTGATGCGCTCGCGAGCTGCGGTGTCGATCAGGTGCTGAGCCAAGGTCAGTGCTTGACGCTGCGGTCCTCCTGCCGCAGGGGCTTTCCACCCTGTCAGAGCTTCATAACGGCTTTGCGCGTACTGATGACGTAGCCCGTGCATGTGGCTCAGCCCGGCCGCTTTGCACTGACCATCATAGACGTGCCGTTGCTGGATGTAGTTTTTGTGTGCCGGGATCAATGACCTGGCTCCCACCAGACGATGCGCCGCCTTGAGCACCTCGCGTTGCTCGGGCGTGGTGATCGGCACGGTGCGTTCCCTTCCTCCTTTCGTCCACGAGCCTTTCAGAGCGAGATGATCACCGCGGTCGGCATAGCTGGGCTGGAACTTGATCGCCTCTTCCCGGCGCAACCCGAAGACGGCCTGTAGCTGAAGGCTCATGCGCACGTGGGCATCGGTGACTAGGTCAAGCCCCGATTGCCCGATCCCAGTTTCCGGGCCTTGCTGACGTTGGTCACATAGCGGCGCTCGGCCACGCCAAGCTGCGTGTTGTCCGCCGGCAGGAGGCCAGACTTGCCGATCTTCTCGGCCCACCAGCGCAGATGGGAGAGCCGATTCTTGATGGTGCCAGATGACAGGCCTTCGCCTTGCCAGCGATCCAGCAGCGTCTGCACGTGCTTGCCCTTGAGCGACGATGCCTTCATCTGCCGAAAGCCGGACTCGCGCAGTTGCCGTGCAGCCAACGTCAGAGAGCGCATGCGGTCGGCCTGTGTGTTGTGGCTGCCGTCGCGGTTGCGGTGGCAAAGCTGCCGCAGGGTATAGGTCAAGTCATCCATCTTCCGGTCTCCCAGAAAGCGCCGTCGGTGCTACGTTGTCCTGAAACTCAATGGTTAGTGTTGGTGCCAGCTCGCTAGGCGAGATCCCGTGAGGGCAAGGGCATGGTGTTCAGGAGACACCAGAGCCTCGGATGAGGCGTCCGTCTTGCTTCCTGCTGGAAGGCCGGACGGAGGTCGTGCGAGATGAACAGGCTGTAAACGTCGATGAGTCCTCCTATGAAGTGAGTGGGATAAGGAAAGCGGCGGCAGTCCTGTGCATTGCGCACAGGCCATGGCTGCTAGGGACAGTGCGCCGAGGGCGCGGGAAGGGATGAATGCGGGCAGATGAAGAAGGCTCCGCCCCATGGATAGGGGCCGGTATGCAGCAGGAGCCTGGGCATACCTGGGTGGGTTCCGCCCTGATGGGCCAGCACTTGCAGGAACCTGTGCTGTTGGGGGTGCCGATGTACGAGGCCCATCGGTCTTGGTAACTGCCCGGTCAGTGTAGGACGGCCATCATCATGTATGCCGCACGCAATAGGATCTGGCTTTCGCCCGTATTGTTGGCGGCGTCGGCGGGGCCGTCACTGCGGCGCGCAGTGACGGCCCATCTCGTGGCATCCGAGCAGTGCAATGGATAAGGGCGCTGCGGCAGACGCGTACATATCCCCTGCCTATGGCACTGACGCGGCCTTCGGCCTTGTCGGCTACCTGTGCAGAGGCGGCATGGTAGCCATGCCACTCCTGCACAGGCAGCTTGCGTGCAAGGCTGATCCAGCGGCATCTGGAGAAGCGGCTCGGCATTGGGGCCGATTCGCGCGTAGTGGGGGTCAATGGCGGGCGCGCAAGCCGCAGCGGAGCGCAGCCGCAGGCGAGCACCGAACGGGTGAGCACCCGGCGCAGCGCACCATTGACGCCCATGCAGCGCAGCAGACTTTCGGCAGGGTGCAGGGATGCTCTACCCCCTGCGCCCTTGCCCTTCGGCGAGAACGGAGTTCCAAGAGGCAGCGCCTCTTGGTCAAGGCCGCAGGCCGCGAAGACAGAGCGTGCTAGGCTGGCATCGTCATCCGGGCTGATCTATGATCCCGATGGCCCCTTGGGGTACAAGTGGGGGTACTTCCAACGATTCCCGCAAAGGCCGTGACATGATTTCCCTGCGAAACCTAGTGCTCCCGGGCCTTTGCCGACCGATCAACGTTTGATCGTTGATAGCAGTGCGTAAACAAAACCCCGCGAAAGCGGGGTTTTGTTGTTTTTGGGGTGGGGAATTATTGGGCTGCGGCCAGCAGAGCTGGGGATTATGAAAAAGCAGCATCTATTTCGGTAAAGGCTGAAAATTAGCAAAATCAGCATCTCTAGGTGCTTTAGCATGTCGATCTAGATCACATTCACTAGATTGCAGCCCCTCCGGGGACACCAACTTGAGCAGTTCTGATTCGCTCAACTGTGTTCACTGCTTTCCTAAAGCACGAGTGAATTTGAACCTCATCAAATAAAGGCTCATGCCGCCCCTCGTAGGAGTAATATGTCTTGCTCCCACCTTGCCCTCCAAGCACAAAGTCACCTAAGAAACCAATTTCATAAAGGATAGACATTAAACCGTTTACATCCACTGCATCTACTAGCAAGCTAAACCATTCTTGATTTAATGGAACCTCACCCATAATACCCAAGAGAATATCCTCTAGCTCGCCCCTCTTTAAATGATATTTATGTCGACGATACTTCGTTTTCCAATGAGAGAATATAGAGTTCAAGCCTGGATATTGGTTTGAGTACTCCGCACACAAATCATCCAATTTCCAGTTTGAATACTCGGACTCAGATGCTTTAAGCACAGCGTCTGACGGTGCGTCCCCCTCTACCCCTTCTGAGTAGTATCGGGACAACTGAATTAACTCCCTTGGCCTAGAAAGAGTTCTCTCTATCATCCAATTATCGGAATTATAGACCCCAACCGTTTGAGGAAATACAGTCAAGAAGGGATTTTCGATTACTCCCAAACCATCTCTTGCTCGATTAAAATTTATGCGAGCTTCCAATATTTCCACTAGATCTTCTTTTGACCATCGTAAACGCTCAACATTTCTGTACTTATCCGAATGCTGAGTTCTCTCCATTAATATCGAGTAAACATCTTCCCTTAGAAATATAATCGGATGAATATTATTATTCATACCGCCGATATAGTTTGCCGCCGAAAGAAGCCCCAACAGCATGTCATTGGCTGTATCTGAGTTATCCCACCCCAAGTCAAGGTCATCAATCAAAACGACAGCTTTTTCTTTGTCGATCACCAATGAGTTCACATGATGTTCTAGCGCTTCTACATCAGCTATATTTCTTAGTTCCTTCTCTAGCTCTAAACCAAACTCCCCTAAATCTCCAACTTTAGCCTTAACCTTAGAGAGAACATCCGCAATGTTTTCAACTATATCCTTTGATGTTCTTCCCTGCTGCTGAGCTATTTCTCTCGCAAACTCATAACTCCCGCTCGCGTACCTACCTTTAGCGTTATGACCAATACTGCACACAAGATCCAAATATATCTGACGCAACCAAGTATGCTGGAAGAAAATCTCAACACCAAAGTTTGACGATATATCTTTGTCATTGAGAATTGTGCGAATAGAGTTATATTTTGGGGCAACCTTGATAACAGTAGTATTATCTTGATCGCGAAAAACTTGATCTAGTTTTTTTAGAAGAGCACTTTTCCCTGATCCTTTTCTTCCAATCACTATACCCTTTTCTTTCTCGGCCAAGCGCTTTAGAGACTCTGAAGCAACAAAATACTCTAGCAAATAGGCATCTTTCTCTGCACTATCGTCACCCCAAGATATCTGATTAATATTCAATCTTCAGCTCCATTGAATTTTAGAAAGGGGACTAAGAAAAGGGGACAGATTTATTTATCCCACTGTCAACCATGCTCAGATATCACGTCACCATAAGGCGACGTGATCATGCTCTGACCCAGATTCATCGGATGATAGCGCTCGGCCAGCCCCAAAACCAACACGCACTCACCGCTCAACGCATCAGCCTGCTGGAATGGCAAGGCGATCTATGGATCGCCCTGCGCGATATGCCCCGCTTCGCCCCACCGCCAGTAACTGGCGAGCGCTCGCTGCGCGCCCTGCTCAATCTCTGGTGGCGCTGATGGCCAGCCTGACCATCCGCCTGGACGACGACCTCAAGCAACGCTTGCGCGCCCAGGCAGTTCGCAATGGGCGCTCGATGGCGGAGGAGGTGCGGCAGATGCTGCGTGAAGCATTCATGCACCAGCAACCAAGCCCACCGACCGTCG
>Ga0208788_1000480_pt1 | contig 19596 bp, 9 predicted proteins | sample Wag4_2014_7_11_3_FD_187363 | JGI IMG/M metagenome (GOLD analysis project Ga0208788, IMG submission 187363) | Fresh water mixed with fracking chemicals microbial communities from Ohio, USA - Utica-2 Time Series FC 2014_7_11 (SPAdes) (version 2) ...
GCTACTACATGGCGCTGGTGCTGGCCGCCAGCCTGGCCTGTGTCACGCTGATCCATGCCTACCTGGGCGGCGAGTCCGGCAAGGGCTACCCGGGCAACCGCGAGGAGCTGTACCTGCTGGTACTGCTCTCCGCCGCGGGCGGCCTGGTGCTGGTCAGCGCGCAGCATCTGGCAGGCCTGTTCATCGGCCTGGAACTGCTGTCAGTGCCGACCTACGGCATGATCGCCTACGCCTTCTTCAACAAGCGCTCGCTGGAGGCCGGCATCAAGTACATGGTGCTGTCGGCCGCAGGCAGCGCCTTCCTGTTGTTCGGCATGGCGCTGCTGTATGCCGAGTCTGGCAACCTGGCCTTCGCTGATATCGGCGCAAGCCTGGCGCGGGAAAGCAGTCAACTGGTGCAGATCGGCATCGGCATGATGTTGATCGGCCTGGCCTTCAAGCTGTCGCTGGTGCCCTTCCACCTGTGGACGCCGGACGTCTACGAAGGCGCCCCGGCGCCGGTGGCGGCCTTCCTGGCCACCGCCAGCAAGGTCGCGGTGTTCGCCGTACTGCTGCGCCTCTACCAGATTTCCCCGGCCATGACCGGCGGCTGGCTGAGCGATCTGCTGACCCTGATCGCCATCGCCTCGATCCTGTTCGGCAACCTGCTGGCGCTGCTGCAGAACAACCTCAAACGCCTGCTGGGCTACTCCTCCATCGCCCACTTCGGTTACCTATTGGTGGCGTTGGTCGCCAGCAAGGGCCTGGCCGTGGAAGCCGTCGGCGTATACCTGGCCACCTACGTGCTGACCAGCCTCGGCGCGTTCGGCGTGATCACCCTGATGTCCACGCCCTACAGCGGCCGCGATGCCGATGCGCTGTACGAATACCGTGGCCTGTTCTGGCGCCGCCCGTATCTGACCGCCGTGCTCACGGTGATGATGCTGTCGCTGGCCGGCATTCCGCTCACCGCAGGCTTCATCGGCAAGTTCTACGTGATCGCCGCCGGTGTCGAGGCGCAACTCTGGTGGCTGCTCGGCGCCATGGTGCTGGGCAGCGCCATCGGCGTGTTCTATTACCTGCGGGTGATGGTCACCCTGTTCATGCGCGAGCCCAACCTGCGTCGCCACGATGCCCCCTTCGACTGGGGCCAGCGCGCCGGCGGCATCATGCTGCTGGTGGTCGCCCTGCTCGCCTTCATCATCGGCGTGTACCCGCAGCCGTTGCTGGAGCTGGTGCAGCACGCCGGGCTGGTCGCCCTGGCGCAGTAAACGCACAGCCCCCGCAGATGCGGGGGCTTTCTTTTAAGGGTCGCGGCTAAAGCCCCTCCCACACAGGCTCATGGTGACTTGTGGGAGGGGCTTTAGCCGCGACAGCTTGTTGCGCTACCGCCGAGCGACCAGAAACAGCCGCGGAAACGGCAGCAACAGTCGACCATCGGTCTGCGCCCGATAGGCTTCAGCAATCGCCGCCTGATAGCGCTCGAGGAAAGCTGCCTGCTGCTCGGCCTCTAGCGGCTGCAGGAACGGCAGCAACGCCGTTGACTTGAACCACTCCACCACCGCCGCGGCATTGTCCAGCACATGGAAGTAGGTAGTGCGCCAGATATCCAGTTCGCGGGCATGGGTGCCGAGGATGTCGTAATAGACCTGCGCGCTGTGCCGCTGGGCATGGCGCACCTCGCCGATTTGTGCAGCCCAGGGCCCGTTGGTCGCCACCTCGCGGGCCAGGCGGTGTGCCGGCTCCTGCAGGTTGTCCGGAGTCTGGATCGCCAGCCAGCCACCGGGTGCCAGTTGCGCCAGCAATCTCGGGTAGAGCTGCGCGTGATCCGGCAACCACTGCAGCGAGGCGTTGGCCAGGATCAACTGCGGTGCGCGCTCGGCCTGCCAGTGCTGGATATCCGCCAATTGGAAGGTCACCTGCGGCAACCGCTCACGCGCTGCGCGCAGCATGTCTTCACTGCTGTCGATACCTATCACCCGCGCCTGTGGCGCATGAGCCTGCAATACGGCAGTGGAATTACCGGGGCCGCAGCCCAGGTCGACGGCCAGCTCGACATCATCGTGCGGCACCGCCGCCAGCAGATCATGCACGGGGCGGGTACGCTGGCGTTCAAACAGGGAATACTGCCGGGCGGACCAACTCATCGCATCACTCCTCGATTTCAATCGCGGGCCACAGGATAACAGGCTGACCGAAGCCCCAAGGCTTTCGCTGAAACCGGCAAGTTTCCGCTCTCGCCTGACACACGCATGGCGGATATCCGCCAGCCAATGTGCGACACGTCACAGCCCTTTTCACATGCCAGGCAGGTTGGCGGAATTTCGCCACAATGGCATAGGCCTTGCGATGGTAAGTCGCCAGCTTCGTTCATGCCGCGACAGCTGCCAGCGGCTGAGCGACCGCCAAAGTGACCAACACGACATAGCCGAAAAGGCTCCGCAACCTGATAAGAAGAAAAGGAAGCAGTATGTTCAATACAGTTCGCGCCATGGCCATCTGCGCCATGGCGTTCGCCTCTCTCAGCGCCACCAGCGCGCTGGCCGATGAACCTATCCTGATCAAGTTCTCCCATGTTGTGGCCGATGCCACGCCCAAGGGCCAGGGCGCACTGCTGTTCAAGCAGCTGGTCGAGGAACGTCTGGCCGGCAAGGTGAAGGTCGAGGTCTACCCGAACTCCAGCCTCTTTGGCGACGCCAATGAGCTGGAAGCCCTGCGCAAAAACGATGTTCAGTTGCTGGCACCGTCTCTGGCAAAGTTCGAGCAGTACACCAAGCAACTGCAGGTGTTCGACCTGCCGTTCCTGTTCGATGACCTGGATGCGGTCAACCGCTTCCAGAAACGCGCCAAGGGCCGCCAGTTGCTGCGCTCGATGGAAGACCACAATATCGTTGGTCTGGCTTACTGGCATAACGGCATGAAGCAGCTCTCCGCTACCCGCGCGCTGAACATGCCTGGCGATGCCAATGGTCTGAGCTTCCGTATTCAGCCGTCGGCGGTACTGGAGACACAATTCGCCCAGGTAGGCGCAAATAGTCAGAAACTACCGTTCTCGGAAGTCTTCAAAGCGCTACAGAATGGCCAGGTACAGGGGGCGGAAAACCCCTGGTCGAACATCTATAGCCAGAAGCTGCATGAAGTGCAGCCCTTCATCAGCGAAACCAACCATGGCGTGCTGGACTACATGCTGGTGAGCAATTCGCGCTTCTGGTACGGCATCCCGCATCAGACCCGGATGGAGCTGGAAGCCATCATCGACGAGGTCACCTACGTGGTGAACAAACAGGCCGAGGCCGCCAACCAGGCCGACCGCCAGCGCATCGTGGATTCTGGTCGCAGCCAGGTCATCAACCTGACCGCCGAGCAGCGCCAGGCCTGGCGCGATGCGATGCGTCCGGTATGGGAACAGTTCCAAGGGCAGATTGGCAGTGACGTGATCAAGGCGGCGCAGACGGTGAACCGCAAGCATCGCGAATGACTCACAGCCGGCATGGCGGTTTTCCGCCACGCCGACTGCTTACTTCCTTCACCTACTGGGGCGCCTGCTGCTGTAGTCGCTCCACCTGCCAGCCGCCACCGAGAGCAGCGATCAGCTGCACACTGGCAGTCAGCCGGCTACCCAGTAGCGTGAGATTGGTGCGTTCGTTGTTCAGCGCGGTGGCCTGTACGGTAACCACGCTGTTGTAGTCGACGGTACCGGCGCGGTACTGGTTCTCGATCAGCCGCAGCGACTCGCGCGCCGCATCCAGCGCCTCCTGCTGCACTCCGCTCTCCTGCTCCAGCACGCGCAACTGCACCAGGTAATCCTCCACTTCGCGGAAGCTGTCCAGCACGGCCTGGCGGTATTGCGCCACGGTCTGGTCATAGACGGCTTCGCTACGTTCCAGCTCCGCACGCCGCGCGCCGCCGTCGAACAGGCTCAAGGCCAGTTGCGGGCCCAGCGACCAGAAACGATTGGGCACTTCGATCCAGTCGGCGAAGCTGCTGCCGCGATACCCCCCGCTGGCCGAGATCGTCAGATCGGGGAACCACGCGGCCTCGGCTACGCCTATCTGCGCGTTGGCCGCCATCACCCGGCGCTCGGCGGCGGCAACGTCAGGGCGGCGCTCGAGCAGCTGCGAAGGCAGCGCCACGGGCACCTCGGGCAGCGTCGGCAGGCTTTCGCGCGGTGCGATGGACAGCTCGGCCGGACTGACACCGACCAGCACGGCAATGGCGTGTTCGAGCTGCGCCCGTTGCCACTCGAGATCGATTGCCTGCGCCTGGGTGCTCTTGAGCTGCGTGGTGGCCTGGGACACATCTGACCTGGGCACGATGCCGGCGCGGTACTGGTTCTCGGTCAGGCGCAGCGAGCGTGCGTAAGCGGCCACCGTGGCGTCGAGCAGGCGCTTCTGTTCGTCGAGGATGCGCAGTTGCAAATAGTTCTGCACCAACTCGCTCTGCAGGCTCAGGCGCGCAGCGGCAAGGTCGGCGGCGCTGGCCTCGAATTCGGCGCGGCTGGCCTCCAGGCCACGGCGCAGCTTGCCCCAGAGATCCAGCTCCCAGGCTGCATTGAGGCTGAGGTCATAACTCTTGGAAATGCTTGACGCTCCAGAACCGCTGACGGTGGTGCTGTCACCGCCACCCTGCCCGGCCCGAGTCACCCCGGCGCTGCCGGACAGCGTTGGATAGAAGCTGGCCCGTGCGCCGCGCACCAGCGCCCTTGCCTGGCGGTACTGGGCCTCGGCGGCGGCCAGGTTCTGATTGGACAGTTGCAGGCGCTCGGCCAGCGCATTGAGCTCGGTGTCGCCGTACAGCGCCCACCAGTTGCCACGCTCCAGAACATCTGCCGGCGCGGCGGCTTTCCAGCCCTCGACCTGTTTGAACTGCACGGGCGCCATCAGCTCGGGGCGTTGATAGTCAGGCCCCAGGGCGCAGCCGCCCAGCACACCGAGCAGCACGAACAGACTGTAGGAGCGAGCTCTGCTCGCGAATGGGTTGTATCGAGGCTCTTCGCGAGCAGAGCTCGCTCCTAGCGGAACGGTATGCATGGTCATAACGGATTTTCCAACGAAGCATCGGTGCGCACGCCACGCCAGCGGTTGACGCGATGGCGCAGGCGGTCGAAGTAGAGGTAGACCACCGGAGTGGTGTAGAGGGTCAGCATCTGGCTCAGCACCAGACCACCGACGATGGTGATACCCAGTGGCTGGCGCATCTCCGAACCTTCGGCACTGCCCAGCACCAGCGGCAAGGCGCCAAGGATCGCAGCCAGGGTGGTCATCATGATCGGTCGGAACCGCAGCAGGCACGCCTGGCGGATGGACTCCAGCGGACTCAGGCGCTCACCACGCTCCAGTTGCAGGGCCAGATCGACCATCAGAATGGCGTTCTTCTTGACGATACCGATCAGCAGGAACAGACCCAGCAAGGAGATCAGACTGAACTCCATGCCTACCAGTTGCAGCGCCAGCAAGGCGCCAACCCCGGCCGACGGCAAGGTCGAGAGGATGGTCAACGGATGCACGTAGCTCTCGTAGAGCACGCCCAACACGATATACACCACCACCAGTGCCAGCAGGATCATCAGCGGTTGATTGCCCTGGGTCTGCTGGAAGGCCGCGCCAGTGCCGCCCAGCATGCCCTGCACTTCGGTGGGCAGGCCGACCCGCGCCACGGCATTGTCGATGGCGCGGCTGGCCTGATCCAGGCTGACCCCTTCGGCCAGGGAGAAGCCGATGTTCTCGGCGGCGAACTGGCCCTGGTGGTTGACCCGGTCCTCTTCCAGGCTGCGTTCCCAGTGGGCGAAGGTGGACAGCGGCACCCGTGCGCCATCGGCGGTGATCAGCTGAATCTGGTCCAGCGCCTCGGGATGTTGGGCATAGAGCGGGTTGATTTCCATCACCACGCTGTACTGGTTCAGCGCTTCGTAGATGGTGGAAACCTGGCGCTGACTGAAGGCGTTGTTGAGCACCGCGGTGATCATGCTCATCTCCACGCCCAGGCGCTGCGCGGCTTCGCGATCCACCACCAGGCGAATCTGCTGGGCACCACTGTTCTCGCGGGCGTCGATATCGGTCAGTTCGGGCAACGCGCGCAGCGCTTCACGCACCTTGGGTAGCCACTCACGCAGGGCATCGAGGTCGCCCGAGAGCAGCATGTACTCGTTCTCCGAACTGCGCCCCTCGCGCCCGCCAATCTGCAGGTCCTGGTCCGGCATGAGGAACATGCGCCCACCGGGCACCTTCGGCACGCTGGCGCGCAGGCGGTTGATCACCTGTTGCGATGACACGCTGCGCTCGCTGATGGGCTTCAGGCGCACGATCATGAAGGCGTTGTTGATGCCGCCGGCACCGCCGATGAAGCCAGCGACGCTGTCCACCGCCGGATCGGCCAGCACCGCCCTGCGGAAAATCTCCATCTTCGGCTGCATGACCTGGAACGACAGGCCATCGTCGCCGCGGATAAAACCGATCAGTTGGCCGGTGTCCTGCTGCGGCATGAAGGTCTTCGGAATGCTGACGAACAGGTAGACGTTCAGCGCGATGGTCGCCAGCAGGCTGATGACCATCAGCAACGAATGGCGCAGTGCCCAGTCCAGCGAACGCCCGTAGATAGCCAAAACCCGCGTCTGCAGGCGGTCGCCCCATTGCTGCAGGCGGCCGCGTGGTTGTTCGTCCTCGGCCTTGAGCCAGCGCGCGCAGAGCATCGGCGTCAGGGTCAACGACACCAGCAGGGAAATCACCACCGCCACGGCCAGGGTGATGGAGAACTCACGGAACAGCCGCTCGACGATGCCACCCATGAACAGGATGGAGATGAACACCGCTACCAGCGACAGGTTCATCGACAGCAGGGTGAAGCCTACCTCGCGCGTGCCTTTGAACGCCGCCGCCATCGGCTTCTCGCCGTTATGGATGTGCCGGGCGATGTTCTCCAGCACCACGATGGCATCGTCCACCACCAGCCCGGTGGCGATGATCAGCGCCATCAGCGACAGGTTGTTCAGCGAGAACCCCAGCAGGTACATGGCGGCGAAACTGCCGATCAGCGACACCGGCACCGCCAGCGCCGGAATCAGCGCTGCGCGCCAACGCCCGAGAAACGCCAGCACCACGAGGATCACCAGGCCCACGGCGATCAGCAGCGTCTGCTCGGCCTCGTGCAGGGTGGCGCGGATTACCGGCGAGCGATCCATCGCCACTTCCAGCTCGACACTGGCTGGAATCACCTCGCGCAGCGCCGGCAGCTCGGCGCGGATGTCGCTGATGGTCTGCAGGATGTTCGCCCCGCTCTGCCGGTTGATAACCAGCAGCACCGCTTCCTTGTCGTTGTAGAAACCGCTGTTGTAGCGGTCTTCGACGCCATCGGTAACCGTGGCCACGTCGCCCAGGCGCACGGCAGCGCCGTCCTGGTAGCGGATGATCATCGGCAGGTAATCGGCGGCCTTGGCCAACTGGTCACTGGCCTGCACCTGCCAGCGGCGCTGCTCGTCCTCGACCGCGCCCTTGGGACGCAGGGCATTGCTCGCGGCGATGGTCTGGCGCACTTCGTCCAGCGCAATGCCATAGTGATCGAGCAGGCGCGGCTCCAGCGACACCCGCACAGCTGGCAACGAGCTGCCGCCGACCTGCACCTCACCCACGCCGCCAACCTGGGACAGTTTCTGCGCCAGGATGGTCGAGGCCACGTCGTACAGCTGGCCCTTGTTCAGCGTGGCACTGGTCAGCGACAGCACCATGATCGGTGCCTGCGAGGGGTTGATCTTGCGGTAGCTGGGCATGCTGCGCATGCCGCTGGGCAGCAGTTCGCGCGCCGCATTGATCGCCGCCTGCACCTCACGCGCGGCGGTGTTGATGTCCTTGTCCAGGTCGAACTGGATCATGATCCGCGTGCTGCCCTGGCTGCTGCGGCTGTTCATCTGGCTGACCCCGGCGATCGAGCCGAGCGAGCGCTCCAGCGGCGTGGCCACGGTGGAGGCCATGATCTGCGGGCTGGCCCCAGGTAGGCTGGCCTGCACGGTGATGGTGGGGAAATCCATCTGTGGCAGCGGCGCCACCGGCAGCAGGCCGAAGCTGACGCCGCCGAGCAGCATGATCGCCAGGCTCAGCAGCAGCGTGGCCACCGGACGGCGGATAAAGGGGGCGGAGAGGTTCATGAGCGATTGCCCTGCTCCCTCTCCCATTTATTGGGGGCACGCCTAGTGGAGAGGGTTGGGGAGAGGGCAGATGGCACAGCACGACACCCGCCCTCTCCCCCGGCCCCTCTCCCGCAAGCGGGAGAGGGGAGGAAAAGCCACACACCAGTCATACCGCTACTCCTGCCGCGCTACGCCTACTGAAACGGCGCGACAGGCGATCGAAGTACAGATAGATCACAGGTGTGGTGAACAGCGTCAGCACCTGGCTGACCAGCAGGCCGCCGACCATCACCAGCCCCAGCGGCTGGCGCAGCTCGGCGCCGGAGCCCGAGGCGAGCATCAGCGGAATGGCACCGAACAGCGCCGCCAGGGTGGTCATCAGAATCGGCCGAAAGCGCAGTAACGCCGCCTGGTAGATCGCCGCCTCGGGCGCCATGCCCTGGTTGCGCTCAGCCTCGAGGGCGAAGTCGATCATCATGATCGCGTTCTTCTTGACGATGCCGATCAGCAGGATGATGCCAATGATGGCGATCAGGCCCAGATCGTTACCCGTCAGCAGCAGCGCCAGCAGCGCGCCAACGCCTGCCGACGGCAGCGTGGAAAGAATGGTGATCGGGTGGATATAGCTCTCGTAGAGCACGCCCAGCACGATGTACATGGTGACGATGGCCGCCAGAATCAGCAGCAAGGTCGACGACAACGACGCACGGAACGCCTCCGCAGCGCCCTGGAACTGGGTGTTGATGCCGCCCGGCAAACCGATTTCCTGCTCGACCCGCTCGATCACCGCCACTGCCTCGCCCAGCGACACGCCAGGCGCCAGATTGAATGACAGGGTCACCGCCGGGAACTGGCCGATATGGTTGACCAGCAGGCTGGCCGGACGCTCCTCGACATGCGCCAGGGACGACAACGGCACCTGCTGGCCGTCGCCGGTGGCCACGTGAATCTGACGCAGCGCGGCTAGGCCGATACGCCCGCCATCGCGGCTCTCCAGCACCACGCGGTACTGACTGGCCTGGGTGTAGATGGTGCTGATCTGGCGCTGGCCGAAAGCGTCGTACAAGGCATCGTCGATAGTGCCGACGTTAATGCCAAGGCGCGCCGCGGCGTCGCGGTCGATATCCAGAAACACCTGCAAGCCGCGGTTCTGCAGGTCGCTGGCCACGTCAGTCAGCTCCGGCTGCTCGCGCAGCGCCTCGACCAGACGCGGCGTCCAGGTCTCCAGCAGCTGGCTGTCAGGCGACTCCAGGGTGAACTGGAACTGGGTGCGGCTGATGCGATCTTCGATGGTCAGGTCCTGCACCGGCTGCATGAACAGCTCGATACCGGGAACCTTCGCCAGCTCAGGACGCAGACGGTCGATTACCTCACTGGCGGTGACGTCGCGTTCGGCGTGGGTTTTCAGGTTGATCAGCAGACGGCCGCTGTTGAGCGTCGGATTGTCGCCATCCACGCCAATCGACGAGGACAGGCTGGCCACCGCCGGATCACGCAGGATGACATCCGCCAGGCGCTGCTGACGCTCGCTCATGGCGGCAAAGGAGATCGACTGCGGCGCCTCGGAAATACCCTGGATCACGCCGGTGTCCTGCACCGGGAAGAAGCCCTTGGGCACCGCCATATACAACAGCACGGTCAGGCCCAGGGTCGCCACGGCCACCAGCAGGGTCAGCGGCTGATGCCTGAGCACCCACTGCAGCCACACGCCATAGCGTTCGATCATGGCGTCGATGGCGCCACCGGCGACGCGATAGAAGCGCCCTTCCTGCTCGGGTTTCTCGGCCTTGAGCAAGCGCGCGCACATCATCGGCGTGAGGGTCAGCGACACCACCAGGGAAATCAGGATGGCCACGGCCAGTGTGATGGCGAACTCGCGGAACAGCCGGCCCACCACATCGGCCATGAACAGCAGCGGGATCAGTACGGCAATCAGCGACAGGGTCAGCGACACCAGGGTGAAGCCGATCTGCCGGGCCCCCTTGAGTGCGGCGTTGAGCGGCGTCTCGCCCTCCTCCAGATGACGGGCGATGTTCTCCAGCATGACGATGGCGTCGTCGACCACGAAACCGGTGGCGATGGTCAGCGCCATCAGCGTCAGGTTGTTGATGGTGAAACCGGCCAGGTACATCACGCCGAAGGTGCCGATCAGCGACAGCGGCACGACGATCGACGGGATGATGGTCGCCGACAGCTTGCGCAGGAACAGGAAGGTCACCATCACCACCAGGGCAATGGCCAGCAGCAGTTCGTGCTGCACATCGCGCACCGCAGCGCGGATGGTCTGCGTGCGGTCGGTGAGCACCTTGACCTCGACGCTGGCCGGCAGGCCCTCGGTCAGGTGCGGCAGCAGGGTCTGGATGCGGTCGACCACATCGATGACGTTGGCACCAGGCTGACGCTGCACGTTGACCAGTACCGCCTGGTTGCGGTTGGCCCAGGCCGCCAGGCGCTCGTTCTCGGCGCCATCGATGATCTCGGCGACATCCTTCAGGCGCAGCGCGGCACCATTCTGATAACTGAGGATCAGCTCGCGATATTCCTCGACCGACTTCAGCTGGTCGTTGGCATCGAGCTGGGAAACCCGCGTAGGCCCGTCGAAGTTGCCCTTGGGCTGGTTGACGTTGCTGGCGGTGATCAGGCTACGCACGTCGGCCAGGCTAAGACCATAGGAAGCCAGCGCCTCCGGGTTGACGCGGATACGCACGGCCGGGCGTTGCCCGCCGGCCAGGGTCACCAGGCCGACACCGCTGGTTTGCGCCAGCTTCTGTGCCAGGCGGGTATCGACCAGGTCGTTGACCTGCGGCAGCGGCATTGTCTTTGAACTCACCGCCAGGGTCAGCACCGGCGTATCGGCCGGGTTGACCTTGTTGTACACCGGCGGCGCCGGCAGATCGCCAGGCAGCAGATTGCTCGCCGCGTTGATCGCCGCCTGCACCTCCTGCTCGGCCACCGCCAGGGAAACATCCAGATTGAAGCGCAAGGTGATCACCGAGGCACCACCCGAGCTGGTCGAGGACATCTGTTTGAGCCCGGCCATCTGCCCGAACTGGCGCTCCAGCGGCGCCGTCACGGCGCTGGTCATCACATCCGGGCTGGCCCCTGGGTATAAGGTCAGCACACGGATGGTCGGATAATCCACTTCCGGCAGCGCCGACACCGGCAGCAGGCGATAGGCAATCAGACCGCTGAGGAAGATCGCCACCATCAACAGCGTGGTGGCGACCGGCCGCAGGATGAAGGGGCGGGAAATATTCATGCGTCGTTCCGTGCTGCGCCCGGACGTGCGGAGTCATCGCGCTTGCCCTGGCGGTCGCCCGCCTCGTTGGCCGCGCCGTCGGGGCTCTGCACCTGGTTCGGGTCGACCACTTCCACCTCGCTGCCGTCGCGCAGGCGGTCGGTGCCCTCCAGCACCAGCCGTTCGCCAGGCTGCACGCCCTCGTTGACCATGCTGCGTTCAGCGTCGCTGGCGGCGATGGTGACCGGGCGGATGCTCACCTTGTTATCGTCACCCACGACATAGACGAAGGTACCCTGGGTGCCGAACTGCACCGCAGCGGACGGAATGATGGTGGCGGCCTCACGGGTTTCCACGCGCAGACGCACGTTGACGAACTGATTGGGGAAGAGCATCTGCTCGGCGTTGTCGAAGCGCGCCTTGAGCTTGACCGTACCGGTGGTGGTGTCGATCTGGTTATCCAGGCTTTCCAGCACGCCCTCGGCCAGTTTCAGGCGTTCGCCACGGTCCCAGGCCTCGACGGCCAGGATCGTGCCGTCGCGGCGGCGCTGCAGCACGGCTGGCAGATCGCCCTCGGGGATGGTGAAGATCACCGCAATCGGATCGGCCTGGGTGATTACCACCAAAGGCGTGGTATCACCGCTGCTGACCAGGTTGCCGATATCCAGCTGACGCAGACCGAGGCGACCGTCGATGGGCGCGCGAATCTGGGTAAAATCGAGGTTGAGCTTGGCCGTGGCGACGTCGGCCTGGTTGCTCTGCAGACTGCCACGGTACTGGTTGACCAGCGCCTGTTGGGTGTCCAGGGTCTGTTTGGCGATGCTGTCTTCATCGTACAACCCCTTGTAGCGCTGCAGGTCCAGTTCGGCGTTCTTCAGTTGCGCCTGGTTTTCCTGCAGCGCCCCCTGCGCCTGCTGCAAGGCCACCTGATAAGGACGTGGATCGATCACCGCCAGCAGGTCGCCGGCCTTGACCTGCTGGCCCTCCTCGAACAGCACCTTGACCAGTTCACCGTCGACTCGCGAGCGTACGTTGACCGTGTTGTAGGAAGTTACCGTGCCAAGCGCCTTGAGCTCGATGGCGAACTCACCCTGCTTGACCTCGGCCACGCGCACCGGCACCGGCCCCATGTCACCGAAACGGCCACGGCCCGTCTGCTGGCTTTCTGGCTCGCTCGGCCAGAACCACCACAGCAGCAGAAGCAGCACGGCGAGCAACGTCAGGCCAATCAGCCACTGACGGGAGGAATTCGATGGAGACGGGGAAGCATTCGACATGGCAGGCGCAATATCACTTTTAAGGGGAGTCGGCACGATAAGCACTGGCCCGCGTCAAGCAAAGCCCATTTACCCGCTTTTTACGCTGCCCTTACGTTACTAACTGTTTGACTCCGCGAAAAAATCTGCATTGGGCAAGGGACTGTCGACGTGCTCAGAACGTTCGCCTTGGTGCACAAATAAAAACGGCCTGCGAAGCAGGCCGTTACATCGAACCAGCTGCGAGTTACTTCAGCGCGGCCAGGGCAGCTGCGTAATTCGGCTCATCAGCGATTTCGCCAACCAGCTCGCTGTGCAGCACCTTGTCGTTTTCATCCAGCACTACCACGGCGCGCGCGGCCAGGCCGGTCAGCGGGCCGCTGGCAATGGCCACACCGTAGTTCTTGAGAAAGTCGGCGCCACGCATGGTGGACAGATTGACCACGTTTTCCAGACCTTCGGCACCACAGAAGCGTGCCTGGGCGAACGGCAGGTCAGCGGAGATGCACAGCACCACGGTGTTGTTCAGTTGACCGGCTTCGGCGTTGAACTTGCGCACGGAGGTAGCGCAGGTCGGGGTGTCGACGCTGGGGAAGATGTTCAGCACCTTGCGCTTGCCAGCCAGGCTGGCCAGGGTGACGTCGCTCAGGTCGCCAGCGACCAGGCTGAACGCTGGTGCCTGTTGGCCGACCTGCGGCAGTTGGCCGTCGACCTGCACCGGGTTGCCTTTGAGAGTGACTTGCGCCATGGGAGTTTCCTTATCGTTCAGGGAGTTGAAGGGCAAATGTGTGACATGGGGGGGGCGCCGTGGCGAATGCTCCATCGAATGGCAGGTCACGGCCCGACCATGCGTCCAGACTAGCGCAGAAGCGCCGCCGATACACCCGCAGCCATGTAGGGATTTAGCATAAAGGTGGCGCGACTATCAGAAGTCCCGGCGATAGAACAGGTCGAGCGAGCTGGCCAGACCGCTGGCGGCCTCAAGGTACAGGCGCCGGCTCAGCTCGTAACGCAGAGCAATGGTGTTGGCCGGCTCGAACACACCCACGCCGTAACGCAGACTCAAGCGCTCGGTGATATTGCCGCTGGCCACCACACTGGTGGTCACGCCACTGCCCTCGGTGTCGAGCTGAAAATCCTGAATCCCCAGACTGGTGGCCAGGCTGGTGGTGAGCGAACTGCTACCGGCCAGACCGAGCGCCAGCGCTGCCTGGCCAAGCATGTTGTTGTCCCCCGTGCCTTGCCCCAACGGCCGGCCCAGCACCAGATAGGACAGCGCCTGTTCCTGGCTCATGGCCGGCTCGGCGAAGACCGTGGTGCTCGGCTGCTCGGCGCTACCGGACAGACGGATACCGGCGACGACCGTGTCGACCCGGCGAATCGCTTCCACATCGAGGAACGGCTGATCGATGGGCCCGGTGAACAGCAGGCGCGCGCGACGAATGGTCAGGCGCTGGCCATAGGCGCGATAGCGGCCGTTGACCAGATCCAGTTCACCACGGGTATCGAGGTTATCGCCGATATGCACGCGTCCACGCAGATCGGCAGTCAGGCCGAAACCGCTGAAGGCCAGCTTGTCCTGGCCAACCTCGACATCGACATCCATGGCGATGCCCATGTCTTGCTCGGCTTCCGGGGTTTCACGACCAACCACCCGTGCATCACCGGAAACCTTGACCGTCGATGGCGGTAGTTCACGTACGCTGATCAAGCCACGCGGCACGCCAACCTTGCCGCTGACGGCCAGACGCTGGCCACGCAGCTGCAATTGCAGATCAGGCTCGACTTCCAGCTCGGCATAGGGCTCGACCTTCACCGGCAAGCGCTGTCCCTGCAATGCCAGATCGCCGCCCAGCCCCTCGGCCCAGGTCAGTTCGCCACGCAGATTGCCACGCCCCTGCTCACCGCTGCGCCAGTCGCCGGAGAGCTGCACCTGCTCGCCCGCGATCAACGCCTGCAATTGCAGCTTCTCCAGGCTGACCGGCAGTTCGCTGCCGGACAGCTCGCCGCCGTCCAGGCGCAGCTGGCCGTTGATCTGCGGCGCCAGCAGCTGGCCGCTTATATTGCCGCTGCCCTGCAGCTTGCCTTCAAGCGTTTCCGCCATGGGTACGAAGGGACGCAACACGGCCAGGTCGAAACCGCTCAATCGAAACTCGCCGCTGACCGGCTTGCTCGCCGGGCGTGGGTCGATCTGTGCCTGCAGCAGCAGCTCACCCAGGCGGCCACTGACGAAACGCAGTTCGCTGTCTACCCGTTGCGGGCGCAGTGTGCTGTCCAGGCGCAGGCTGTCGTAGGGAAAGTCCAGCCACTGCTCTTCATCCGGCTGACGAATACGCAGATTGCCAGCGCCAGCATCGAGCCTGATCTGGCCATTGGGGCCGCTGTCGGGTAGCTCGACTTTCAGCTGACCATCCAGCCGCCCCTGCCAGGCGAAATCATCGGGCAACCAGGGCTGCAGACTGGCCAGGGGAAAATTCTCCAGGCGCCAGTCCAGGCTGGGCTGTGGCATCAGCCGCTGCTGCCCGCCGCACAGGCTGGCATCGCCGGACTGCCAGCAATGTGCACCCAGGTTCAGGCGGCCGCTGGCCAGGCGCTCCAGGGTCGCCGCCTGCTGCAGTTGCCAGTCCTGGCCGCCGCTCTGCACACGGCCACTGGCAATGCGCCCACGCCAATCACCCTGCTCGCTGAGGTTACCGTCCAGTGCCAAGGCCAGCTGCAGCAGCGGGCCTTGCAGATCCAGCTCCAGTGCCTGACGCCGCTGGTCGCCACGCCCCTCGGCCTGTAGGCGCCCAAGATAGGTATCGCCGATACGGATGCCACGCAGATTCAAACCGATGCGCGCCTGCTGGCGGGCATCCAGCGTCGCGTCCAGCTGCAGTCGACGCAGACTGGGGTCGCCAAAGGACAGACGCTCCCCACTCAGCGCAAGCTGGCCTTGTGGCGCCTGTAGCGTACCGGCCATGGACAGCTCGCCCTGTATCTGCCCTTGCAGGCCGGGCCAGAGTTGCCCCAGACGCGGCAAGGCCATTTGTAGCTGACCACGCAAACGCTGATCCAGCGCGCCTTGGCCGCTGATCCGGTTGTCGCCCAGACGCACCAACAACCGTTCGAGCTGCCACTGCTCGCCGCTACCTGCGCCCTGTATCTGCAATTGCGCGGGCTGGCCACGCAGACGGCCATTGAGGTCGATATCGGCCTTGGCCTGCAGCGCACCGGCATTGAAGCTGCCCGAGGTATTCAGCAGCCCTGCCAGATTACCTGGCATCTCCGCCAGCCAGTACCCCGGGTCGAGGGCGCTGAGCTGCAGCATGGCCTGCCAATCGACGCCGTCGGCAAAACCGACCTTGACCACCCCTTCGGCGCGGCCCTGGCCAGCCACCAACTGCAATTGCGGCAGGCTGACCTGGCCGAGATCGCCACTGACCGGACTGCTCAGGCTGAAGTCCCCTGCCGGTCCCTTAAGCTGCGCAGCGAAGTTACCCAGGTAATTGCCTTCGCTATAGCTGGCTTCGGCGTGCAGCTCCTGCAGCGCCACGGGCGGCGGCTCATCCAGCGGGTACAGGCGCTGCCAGGGAAAATTCAGCCAGTCGAGCTTGGCATCGACCTGAAACGCTTCGCTCCAGGCGAGCGTACCGCTGAGCTGCAGATGCTGCTGATCCTCGGCCTCGATGCGTAGCAATTCGATATCCGCGCCCTTGGCATCGACCCTGCCGCGCAAGGCCAGCGGCATCGGCGCCTGCTCGGCGGGCAGAGTGGCGCTGCCGTCGATGCGATAGCCGCTGCTCAGGTCACCCTTTGCCGACAAGGTAAGCGCCTGCAGGTGCAGCGTCTGCGGCAAACCGCTGCTGGCCTGGAAATCCTGGCTGGTCAGGCGCAGTTCAGCGGGCAGATGCTCAGCCAGCGCCTGCACCTGTCCTTCCAGACGAGCATCGAGATAGCCACTGCTATCGGCCTCGATCGTCAGGTTGCGTTGCAATTCGCCGCCCACCTGCAGCGCCACCTGCCAGGCCTTGCCATCGACCTCCGGCAACTGCAGGCGACCACTCAGGGTCAAGGGCCAATTGCCCTGTGGTGTCAGCTGACCACTGAGGTCCAGGCTCAGGTCATCACGTTGCAAGGCCAGGCGCTGCAGCTCCACGCCCTGCTCGTTCCAACTGGCAATCAGTGCGACATCGCGCACCTGCGGCTGGCCGTCCAGAGTCAGCTCACCCAGCTGGATATCGCCCAATTGCAGGCGCAGTGGCAGTTTTACATTTGGCAGGCTGAGCGGTTCGCTGTCCGACTCGGCACCGGCCGGCAAGGTCACGGCAACCTGCCGCAGATGTAGACGATCCAGGCACAGCGTCAGGCGCAGCAGGCAGGACGGCGACCAGGTCATGTCCAACTGCTTCAGCTCAACCCGCCTATCGTCTTGCTGCCAGATCAGCGCATCGGCCTGCCAGGCACCGCCCAGACGGCCTGCGAAGTTGTCGACCTGCAGGCCTGGCACCTGGGCCAGCAGCCAGCGACTGCCACCCTGGGTACCCAGCAGCGCCCACAGGGCCGCGACGAGCAGCAACGCCAGGCCGAGCAGACCGCCGGCCAACCATTTCAGCAGGCGCCGGGTCATAGCTCAGGCCCCATGGAGAAATGCAGGCGTACGCCACCGTCGTCGTCCAGCGCATGAGCGAGGTCCACGCGCAGCGGGCCAACCGGCGATACCCAGCGCACGCCGAAGCCGACACCAGTCTTCAAGGTGGGAATGTCCAGCGAATTGAAGGAATTGCCCTGGTCGATGAAAGTCGCCAGGCGCCACTTGTCGGTGAGACTGTACTGGTACTCGGCGCTGGCGGTGAACAGGTAACGGCCGCCGATCTTGTCGCCTCGGTTGTTCTCCGGCGACAGACTCTGATAGTCGTAACCGCGCACGCTCTGATCGCCACCGGCGAAGAAGCGCAGCGACGGCGGCACAGCGGAGAAACCATTGGTTTCGGTACCACCGAACTGCACCCGCCCGAGCAGACGGTGATTGTCGAATACGGTAGTCAGGCCCTTGAGCATGACGTTGCCGTGCAGCACGTTGGCGTCGGACAGCACGCCATCGACAGCGCCACGCAAGTCGAACTGCACGCGGTAGCCCTGATTCGGGTCGAGGCGGTTGTCGCTGCGCAACAGCGAATAGCTGACGCCCGGCATCAACAGGGTGCTCAGCCCGGAGTCGTCACCCAGGCGATATTCCTCACGCTGCCATTTCACCGACAGCACGCGCTGCCAGCCACCGGAGCGCTGGCTGTGCCATTCCGGACCGAGGGTGAGCAGCCGGCTCAAGCTGTCCTTGCTGGCCAGCTCCTCATACTGATAACCGCCGGCCAGGCGCAGTTTGTCGGTCAGTGGTGGGTCACCGGGAATGTCGTACCACAGGCCAACGTTCTGCCGCGGGGCGGACAATTCGGTTTCCACCCCGTAGCTGTGCCCCTGCGGATTGCGCCAGTGGCGCGTCCAGTTGGCGCGCAGGCGCGGCCCGACGTCGGTGGAAAAGCCCAGCCCCAGGCCCATGGTGCGCGGCTTACGCACCTGCAGCGCCACCGCCACTGGAATACGCAACTGGTCGGCCTGGGTCGGGATGGCATCGACGCGCACCGATTCGAAATAGCCACTGGACTGCAGCGCCTGATACAGCTCGGCGATCAATTCGGAGTCGTAGGGGGTGTCCGGTTCGAACGGCACCATGCGCAGCAGCAGCTCTTCATCGAACGGGAAGTCACCGCTGAAGGCGATATCGCCCAGGCTGTAGCGCGGCCCACTGGCGAAAACCAGTTCGATATCGGCCACCCCGGCAGCGGGGTCGACCTGCAAGCGCTGGCGGGTGAAGCGGCCATCGAAGAAGCCGTAGCGCGAGGCCTGATTCTGAATCAGCCGCTTGGCATCCTCGTAGCGCCCGTGATTGAGCACCGCCCCCGGTTGCAGGCGACTGGCGCTGGGGATGCGAAAAGCCGACAGTTCGCTGGCCGGCCCTTCGATGCGAATGTCGACATGGCGCAGGCGAACGCGCTCACCGGGCTCGACTTCGAGTACCAGGCGCGGTGTTTCGCCCTCTTCGATACGGCTGCGAATACGCGCCTGGTAGTAACCCAGGGCCTGAGCAGCCTTGTCGGCCTCCCCCTCGGCGATGCGCCGCAGGCGTCGCAATGACTGCGCGTCGCGTCCATCGAGGCTACCGACATAACCTTCGATATTGGCCTTGAGAGCCGAATTGCTCGGGGTAATTCGTACGTCCAGCTCGCCTGCGGCGAAGGCACCCGTACTGATCAGCAGCAGCACCAGGCTGCGCTGAAGATGTCCATATACGCTCATGGCGAGGGATGCTACCACGGACTAGAGCCCGAGCCAGAGCCGTTACACCTGAAGCCGACAGTCGCAGCTCAGACGCTGGCACGCACCACCGGCTGTGGGTTGGGATGGAAGAACACATGCTCGACCACCGGACCGATGGCCAATTCGCCAACCTCCTCGTAGCCCTGACGCCGGTAAAACTCCAGGTAGCGCGCATTGCCGGTGTCCAGCACCACCCCTTGCGAGCCGCTGTCCTGCGCACACCAGTCGTGCAGGGCCTCGAGCAATTGCTCGCCGCGACGCTGGCCCTGGAACTCGGGGTGAATACCCAGCAGCGGCAGCACGTGATAAGGCCCAGGCGGCAGGCTCGCCAGCACCGCATCGTGGTATTCCAGGTAACGCCTGGTGCAGCCAAAACCGGTACTCAACAGCATGCGCAGGCGCCAGCTCCAGCTCTCGGTGATATCCAGACGGCGCTGCGGGGGCGCGATCAGTGCAGCGCCGATCAAGCGATCATCGATCAGCAGTCCGATGGCCGGCAACTCCTCGGCGAAATGCTGCTGCACAAGTTCGCGAATCGTCGCGCGTACACGCTGATCAAAACCCGGTCGCTGCGCTTCGAACAGGTAGGCGAAGGTCGGCTCGTGGCGATAGGCGTGGTAGAGCAGCGAACGCACCTCGCGGGCGTAACC
>Ga0208788_1000481_pt1 | contig 19587 bp, 31 predicted proteins | sample Wag4_2014_7_11_3_FD_187363 | JGI IMG/M metagenome (GOLD analysis project Ga0208788, IMG submission 187363) | Fresh water mixed with fracking chemicals microbial communities from Ohio, USA - Utica-2 Time Series FC 2014_7_11 (SPAdes) (version 2) ...
GGCGGCAAGGTCTTCGGCGGTGGCGCGTCGCCCGCCCATGGCGCCCCAATCGCGGCCGGTGCGCGCGAAATGCCGCGCCAAATCCACCAGCACCGCGCGCCCGGCAATGCCATGCGCGAGTGCCTTGTCTATGCCGTTGCGGCTTTGCGGGCCGTGCACAATGCAAGAAAGCGGCGCGTGATTATAAAAACCATGCGTGGCATCAGCAAAATGCGAAAGCCCGTCCCATTGCGTGCTACCTTGCAGCCAGAAGCCATCCAGCTTGTCATCGCGCGTGATGCGGCCGGGGTGTTCTTCACTCACCATCACCGGGGTGGGTGCGGCGCGGCGGCGATGCGCGCCTTCATGCGCGGCGCCGAAGGGCTCGTCCAAGGGCAGGTTTACGTTGAAGCGGCGGCCTTGGCGGATTTCATCTCGGGCGGCGGCAACGGTCGCATCCGTAATGCGGTTCAGCGTGCCGATCTGATCATCAGCGCCCCAAACGCCCCAGGAAAGCGGTAGGCCGGTGGGATCGCCGGAGGGACGCGGGAGGTCATTATAGCGCGGTGGAGTCTTCATGGCCGCAGTCTAGCGCCATGCGGCGCCGCGCATCACCCCTGGCTTGACGCACCGCCCTGCAACCAACACAAGCTTTCTGCCGACAAGGAATATTTTTCATGAAACACCAGCTTCTGGTGCTGCTTGCGGCCTCTCAGTCAGCCGCGATGCTGCGGGAGGCGATGTTAAGTGTCGCTTAACCCGGCACGCCCGGCCTGGAAGCGGCTGGCCCAGGCCAGTGCCTTGGCGCTTTGCCTCACCACCCCTGCCCGCGCCATGGACCCCGATATCATGAGCGTGATCGGCGCGCCCGTGCTTTCCCTGGCGCAGCGCCCTGAAGTGGGTGTGGTGCTGCGCCCCGCCAGCGGTGGGCATCGTGGCGTGATTGCCAAAGCGCTGCGCGAACCCGGCCCTGGCGTTGCCCTGCTGGGTGGCCAATACCTGCATGGTCATGGCTGCAACCCCGAAGGCTGCCGGGTGCGGGGGATTTTCCTCGCCTGGGATTTGAAGGGGGAGCGGATGTTCATGCTGCTGACGGAAGAAGGCCGTGTGCGGGCTTCCATACCGCCCGACCCGCGCGCCTGGCCGCGGGAGCTCAGCGCCCCGCTTGCGGGCTTCGCGCCGGCTTTGGCCGAGGCAATCGGGAAAAGGTGAAACAAAAAAGGCGGCCCTGATCAGGACCGCCTTTGCTTTTGGGTAGCAGAAAGCCTCAGCTTTCCGCCACTTCTTCTTCAGTCGCTTCCGGCTTCGGCCCGCTATCCAGACCCTTGGCGCCCGGGTTGCGATCCACCAATTCAATCACCGCCATATCGGCCGCATCGCCATAGCGCATGCCGGCCTTCAGCACGCGGCAATAGCCGCCCGGCCGCGCCTTGTAGCGGTCAGCGATTTCGCCAAACAGTTTCGCAACCACCGCTTCATCGCGGATCTGCGACAGCGCCTGACGGCGCGCATGCAGGCCACCGCGCTTGCCGAGCGTAATCATCCGCTCAACATAGGGGCGCAATTCCTTGGCCTTGGGCAGCGTGGTCGTGATCTGCTCATGCTTGAGCAGAGAGGTCGCCATATTGCGGAACATCGCCGCACGATGGCTTGACGTGACATTGAGCTTCCGCCCAGACAATCCGTGACGCATCTTTCTTACCCTTCAGGACGAGCCGATCAGAACGGCTCATCTGCCCTTTTCGCCAGATCCTCGATGTTTTCAGGCGGCCACTCCGGCACAGTCATGCCAAGGCCTAGCCCCATCGCGGTGAGAACTTCCTTGATTTCATTCAGCGACTTGCGCCCAAAATTCGGCGTGCGCAGCATTTCCTGTTCGGTCTTCTGCACCAGATCGCCGATATAGACGATATTGTCGTTCTTCAGGCAATTCGCGCTGCGGACGGACAATTCAAGCTCATCCACCTTCCGAAGCAGATTGCGGTTGAACGGCAGATCATCCTGCATTTCCGCCCCAAGTTCAGGGCGCGGCTCATCAAAGTTGATCAGGATTTGCAGCTGTTCCTGAATGATGCGCGCGGCAACACCAACGGCATCTTCAGGTGCCAGCGTGCCATCCGTTTCCACCGACAGGATCAGCTTATCATAATCTGTGCGCTGGCCAACGCGGGTCGGTTCCACGCGATAGGCAACGCGGCGCACCGGGGAATAGATCGCATCCACCGGGATAAGACCAATCGGCGCGTCTTCCGGGCGATTTTCGGAAGCCGGCACATAGCCCTTGCCAGAATCGACAATCAATTCCATCGAAAGCTTCGCGCCGTCATCCAGTGTGCAGATCACCAGATCAGGATTGGCGATTTCGATATCGCCAGACGTCTGGATCTGCCCCGCCGTCACTTCACCCGGGCCGGTCGCGACCAATGCCAGGCGCTTTTCACCCTCACCCTGATAACGAAGCGCAAGCTGCTTCACATTCAGCACAATATCAGTGACGTCCTCACGCACACCAGGAATGCTGCTGAATTCATGCAGCACACCATCAATGCGAATCGCCTTCACTGCTGCACCGAGCAGCGAAGAAAGCAGTACGCGACGCAGCCCATTGCCGAGCGTCATACCAAAGCCGCGTTCCAGCGGCTCCAGCACCAAAGTGGCGCTGCGCAGCGGGTTGATCGTCGGCTCGATAAGCTTCTGCGTCTCGATCAGGGAACGCCAGTTGCGGTCAAGCACGTTCATGTCTCTCCTATCGGGCTGCGGCGGTCAGGCGTGGCGCGCGTATCAGACGCGGCGGCGCTTGCGCGGGCGGCAACCGTTATGGGGAATGGGGGTCACATCGCGGATGGCCGTCACCTGGAAGCCAACGGTCTGCAAGGCACGCAATGCGGACTCACGGCCCGAACCAGGCCCGCTCACCATAATGTCCAGCACTTCCATCCCATGTTCGCGCGCCTTGCGGCCCGCATCTTCAGCGGCAACCTGCGCCGCATAAGGGGTGGATTTGCGGCTGCCCTTGAAGCCCTGCGCGCCCGCGGAAGACCAGGCAATCGCGTTGCCCTGTGCATCCGTGATGGTCACGATGGTATTGTTGAAGGTAGACAGCACATGCGCAACGCCAGAGGAGATGTTCTTCCGTTCCTTGCGCTTCACCGGGCCACGAGCGGCACCGCCGCGGGGTTCACGAGCCATCTTACTTCGTCACCTTCTTCTTGCCGGCGATAGCGACCGCCTTGCCCTTGCGGGTACGTGCGTTTGTATGGGTCCGCTGCCCACGCACCGGAAGCCCCTTGCGATGGCGCAGCCCGCGATAGCAGGCCAAGTCCATCAGGCGCTTGATGTTCATCGCCTGCTCTCGCCGCAAATCGCCTTCCACGCGGTATTCGCGGTCAATCAATTCGCGAATGCGCATAACTTCGTCATCGGTCAGCTGATTCACACGGCGTTCCGCCGGGATGCTCAGCTGATCGCAGATGACCTTCGCGTTTTGCGGGCCAATGCCATAGATATAGCGAAGCGAGATCAAAACCCGCTTATTGGTCGGAATATTCACGCCGGCGATGCGCGCCACAGTGCCTCTCCTGGGGCCGAGCCCCCCGATTCCGCCGCGGTAGCCCTATGGGCCCAGCCGGCGGAGTGTTCCGAATGATTTTACAATGACAAACAGCGGCCGGAGTTGCCCCCCGCCGCGGGAGCGAGGGCATTAGCCCCAGCCCCCCTCCTCGTCAAGCCTTTCCTGACAAAATTTCCGCGATCTGGCGCGCGACCTCCGCCATGGAAGCCATGCCATCAACGGCCTTCAACTTCCCTTGGCCCGCATAATACGGCAGCAAGGGGGCAGTCTGTCGATGATAGGCTTCAAGCCGTGCCGCCACGGTCTCAGCCTTGTCATCCGCCCGACGGGAAAACTCAGTCCCGCCGCAGCTATCGCAAACACCGGCCTTGGCCGGCTGCTTGAAGCTATCATGGTAGCCGGCAGCACATTTGGCGCAGCTGAAGCGCCCCGAAATGCGCCCGACCAAAGCGGCATTATCCACCTTGAGTTCGATCACATGATCAAGCTGAAGGCCGCTTTCCTTGAACATCGCATCCAAAGCCGCAGCCTGCGGCGCGGTGCGCGGGAAGCCATCCAGGATGAAACCCTTAGCGCAATCGGGGCGCGCTACACGCGCCTTCAGCATGGCGGTCATCACCTCATCGGGCACCAGCTCGCCGCGCTCCATGATGCCCTTGGCCTTGAGACCGATCTCACTGCCCGATTTAACCTCGGCACGCAGCATATCGCCAGTGGAGATCTGGGCGATGCCGAACTTCTCCTCCAGCATCTTGGCCTGAGTGCCCTTGCCCGCGCCAGGCGGGCCGAGAAGGATGAGGTTCATCACTTTCCTCCGTTCAACGCCCACGCGGCTGCCCACGGCCGCCGAGACGTGCTTTCTTGATCAGACCTTCATACTGATGGGCAAAAAGATGCGATTGCACCTGCGCCACCGTATCCATGGTCACTGACACAATGATCAACAGCGACGTGCCGCCGAAATAGAAGGGCACGCCATATTGGCTGATCAGTATTTCTGGAATGATGCAGACCAGACAAAGATAAGCGGCGCCCAGAACCGTCAGCCGTGTGAGCACCCGGTCCAGATAATCAGACGTATTCTGCCCCGGCCTGATACCCGGAATGAAGCCACCATATTTCTTGAGATTATCGGCAGTCTCGGTCGGGTTGAACACAATGGCGGTGTAGAAAAAGGCGAAAAAGACAATCATCGCCATGTACAGAACCATGTAGGCCGGGCGCCCATGCGCGAGCATCGCGGTCAGCGTCTGCAGCCAGCCATCTGCCATATCCTGCGAAAAGCCTGAAACCGTGGCCGGCAGCAGCAGTAAGGAAGATGCAAAAATCGGCGGTATGACGCCCGATGTATTGAGCTTGAGCGGCAGATGCGTCGCCTCGCCTCCGAACATGCGGTTGCCTACCTGGCGCTTTGGATATTGCACTGGAATGCGGCGCTGCGCGCGTTCAATGAAGACGACGAAGGCAATCACCAGCAGGGCGATGATCAGAAAAGCCATGATGAAAATCGTTGAAAGCGCGCCCGTGCGGCCCAGTTCCAACGTGCTGATCAGCGCCGATGGTAGATTCGCCACAATGCCCGCAAAAATAATCAGGCTGATGCCATTGCCGACACCGCGCGCGGTGATCTGTTCCCCAAGCCACATCAAAAACATGGTCCCGCCGACCAGCGTGATCACGCAGGAAAGCCGGAAGAATAACCCGGGGTCATAGACGGCAGCACCGAACTGTCCGCGCATACTCTCAAGCCCAATGGCGATGCCATAGGCCTGGAAGACTGCAATCGCGACCGTAAGGTAGCGCGTATATTGATTGAGCTTCTTGCGCCCCGATTCGCCTTCCTTCTTCAAGGCTTCCCAAGCAGGGATGGCGGCCGTCATCAACTGTACGATGATGCTAGCGCTGATATAGGGCATAATGTTCAGCGCAAAGACAGTCATGCGCCCCAAGGCACCGCCGGAGAACATGTCGAACATGCCAAGAATGCCGCCGCCATGCTGCGCCAGGATTTCGCCCATCACTGCGGCATCAACGCCGGGCACAGGGATATACGTGCCAAGGCGATAGACGATCAAAGCGCCAAGCGTGAACCAAATACGCTTCTTAAGTTCGGTCGCCTTCGAGAGCACGCCGAGGTTCAGATTGGACATCGCCTGTTCCATGGCGGACGCCATGCGCATTCTCCCCGAATCTGCTGAGCGCGCTTAGACCGCGCGTATGCCTTAGAATTCTATGTGGCGCCGCCAGTGCACAACGCAAGCAGCACACGCCAGAAAGAAAGCGGCGCCCGAGTGGCCCCGCGCGCCGCAAATAATCAGCTCCGCACCACGATCCAGCGGCACCCTGCCAACAAGGTTCAACCAGCCTCAGCCGGCGCTGTCGGCGCGGTCACGGTCACGCTACCGCCCGCAGCTTCCACCGCTGCAATGGCTGCAGCCGAGGCACCGGCCACGGAAATGCGCACCGCGCGCTTGATTTCACCCTTGCCGAGCAAGCGGACGCCAATGAATTTGGAACTGGAACGGACAACACCAGCGGCACGCAGGGCCGCTTCATCCAGATCCTCACCAGCCGGCAGCCGCCCCGCTTCAATCGCCGCATCCAAGGTGCCGATATTCAGCGTAGCATATAACTTACGGAAATTATTCACGAAGCCGCGCTTTGGAAGCCGCCGATAAATCGGCAGCTGACCACCTTCAAAACCATTCAGCGAAACCCCGGTACGCGCTTTCTGGCCCTTCACACCACGACCGCCAGTCTTGCCCTTGCCAGAGCCAATCCCACGGCCGATGCGCTTAAACTTGGGGCGCGCCCCATCATTGTCGCGGATTTCATTCAACTTCATGGTTCAATCCTCCACCTTCACCAGGTGGGCAACCTTGCGGATCATGCCGCGCACCGCAGGCGTGTCTTCAAGTTCACGCGTGCGATGGCGCTTGTTCAGACCAAGGCCGATCAAGGTTTCCTTCTGGCCAGGCTTGCGCCCGATGGGTGACCCAAGCTGGGTCACCTTCACTGTCTTTTTCTCAGACATTCGCGGCCTCCTGCGCCTCAGCGGCGGCTTCCTTCCGCGGGGCAAGGATGTCAGTCACCTTCTTCCCACGGCGCGCGGCAACAGCACGCGGGCTGGTGCAACGCTGCAGCGCGGCGAAAGTGGCCTTCACCATATTGTGCGGATTGGCGGAACCCAGGCACTTGGCGACCACATCACCCATGCCCAAAGTTTCAAACACAGCGCGCATCGGGCCGCCAGCAATGATGCCGGTACCCGCCGGCGCCGCGCGCAAGACAACACGCCCCGCGCCAAATTCGCCCACCACATCATGATGCAGCGTACGGCCTTCGCGCATCGGCACACGAATCATCGTGCGCTTGGCGCGTTCCGTCGCCTTGCGGATCGCTTCCGGCACTTCACGCGCCTTGCCAGCGCCCCAACCAACACGGCCCTTCTCATCACCAACCACAACCAATGCTGCGAAGCTGAAGCGACGACCACCCTTCACGACTTTCGCAACGCGATTGATCGTGACAAGCTTGTCCTTCAGCTCATCGCCTTCCTGGCGGTCCGCGCGGGGTTCCCGCTCCCGATCGCGGCCACCACGGCGACGGCGCTCACCACCCTCGCCGCCTTCACCACCGCTCCTTGGTTCACGTGCCATCTTGTTCAATCCTTCAGAACGACAGCCCGCCCTCGCGGGCGCCGTCCGCGAGCGCCTTGACGCGCCCGTGATAAAGATAAGGTCCGCGATCGAATACCACCGCCGTTACACCGGCAGCCACGGCACGTTCGGCAACCAACTTGCCAACCGCCGTCGCCGCTTCTGTATCGGCGCCAGTCTTCAACGCTTCCCGCATGGTCTTTTCAAGCGAGGAGGCAGCTGCAAGCGTACGGCCCGCTGCATCATCAATGACCTGCGCGTAAATATGCTTCCCCGAGCGGAAGATGGAAAGGCGCAGACGCCCCCCCGACTTCATCCGGATCTGGTAACGGAGACGACGCTTGCGCCGTTCCTGAAGATCGAGCTTGTTGGCCATTACTTCTTCTTCCCCTCCTTCCGGAGGATCTGCTCATTCTCGTACTTCACGCCCTTGCCTTTGTAAGGCTCCGGCCCACGATAGGCACGGATTTCGGCGGCAACCTGGCCGACCTGACGCTTGTCAGATCCCTCAACCTTGATCGCCGTCGGGCGTTCACAGGTGATCTTGATGCCCGATGGAATCGGGTAGCGAATTTCATGACTGTAGCCGAGGCTCAGCACAAGATCCTTGCCCTGCACCGCAGCGCGATAGCCCGTGCCGTTGATTTCCATGGCCTTCACAAAGCCCGTGGAAACACCCGTCACCATGCTGTTGATCAGGCTGCGTGTGGTACCCCACATGGTGCGCGCCCGGCGATCTTCACGCCGCGGCTTCACCGCCACCTGCTGATCACTGATTTCCACATCCACATCATCCGTCAGGTCAAGCTTCAATTCACCAAGCTTGCCCTTGGCGACCAGCGTACGCCCAGAAAGCGCAAGCTGCACCCCAGACGGCACCTGAACCGGATATTTTCCGACGCGAGACATTGCCAAACCCTCCGTCAGAATACGCGACAGAGAACCTCGCCGCCAACATTGGCAGCGCGGGCCTCATTTTCGCTCATCACGCCGCGTGGCGTGGAAAGAATAGACATGCCAAGCCCATTATAGAACTTAGGCAACTCAGCGATCTTCGAATAGACACGCCGGCCGGGCTTCGACACGCGCGTTATCTCCCGAATGGCGGGCTCGCCCTCGGAATACTTCAATTCGATATCAATGAACTTCACACCAGGGCGAAGTTCTTCGGTGCGCCAGGCGCGAATGAAACCCTCGCGCTTCAGCACATCAAGCACATTTTCACGCAGCTTGGACGCCGGCGCCTTGCAGCGGGTTTGACGCGAGGATTGCGCGTTGCGGATGCGGGTGAGCAGATCGCCCAGCGGATCGGACATGGACATGCCGGGCTTCCTTACCAGCTTGCCTTCACGACGCCCGGGATCTGACCCTGATTGGCCAGCTCACGGAACGCGTTACGGCAGAGCTTGAATTTGCGATAATTGCCGCGTGGCCGGCCAGTCAGCTCGCAGCGCAGCCTTACGCGATTCTTGGCGCCATTGCGGGGCAACTGCGCAAGTTTCAGCGTCGCTTCGAAGCGATCTTCCATCGGCAGCTCGCGATTCATCACCGCAGCCTTCAACGCAGCGCGCTTTGCAGAATGCAGCTTTGAAAGCCGCTCGCGGCGCTTGTTCTTTTCTACAGACGAGGTCTTTGCCATGCCGTCATAACCCTCCGGAACCTGCCGGGCTCACCCGGCGGTTTTCCAACAAACTCAGTTCTGGAAAGGAAGCTGGAACGCCTTGAGCAGCGCCTTCGCTTCCTTGTCGGTCTTCGCCGTTGTGACGAAAACAATGTCCATGCCGCGCACCGTATCCACCTTGTCATAAATGATTTCGGGGAACACGATCTGCTCCTTCAGGCCAAGGGCATAATTGCCCCGACCATCAAAGCCGCGATTGCCGGGGATGCCGCGAAAATCGCGTACACGCGGCAGCGCAATGGTCACAAGCCGATCAAGGAATTCATACATGCGTTCCTTGCGCAGTGTGACCTTGCAGCCAATCGCCTGACCTTCACGAATCTTAAAGCCCGCGATCGCCTTCTTGGCCTTGGTCTTCACCGGCTTCTGGCCCGAAATCAAGGTCAGATCGGATACCGCAGCATCAAGCTTCTTCTGGTCGCCGGCGGCTTCGCCAACACCCATATTGATCACAATTTTCTCAAGCTTCGGCACTTCCATCGGATTGGTGTAGCCGAATTCTTCAGTCAACAGCTTGCGCACTACAGCATCATAATGCTGGCGCAGCCGGGGCTGTTCCTTCACGTCGCTCATGCGTCAAGCACCTCGCCGGAGGCACGCGCCACCCGGACCTTCTTGCCATCATCCAGCACCTTGAAGCCGACACGCGTGGGCTTGCCCGAAGTCGGATCAAGCAGCGCCAGATTCGAAAGATGGATCGAAGCTTCCTTTTCGTTGATCCCGCCGGGATTACCCACACCGGTCGCCTTCTGGTGACGCTTCACCAGATTGACGCCCTGAACCAGCGCACGATCTTCGGCAGGCATCACGCGGATAACCTCACCCTGCCGGCCCTTATCACGGCCAGACAGAACCTGGACGCGATCGCCCTTCTTTATCTTCTGAGCCATGGCTTACAACACCTCCGGCGCCAGAGAGATGATCTTCATGAACTTCTTCGCGCGAAGTTCACGAACCACCGGGCCAAAAATACGCGTGCCGATTGGCTCATTCTGCTTGTTGATCAGCACCGCCGCGTTACGGTCGAAGCGGATCACAGAACCATCATTGCGGCGCACCGGGAAGGAAGTCCGCACGATCACCGCGCGCTCCACCGTCCCCTTCTTCACCTTGCCGCGCGGAATCGCTTCCTTAATGGAAACGACGATCACGTCGCCAACACCGGCGGTCTTGCGCTTGGAACCGCCCAGCACCTTGATGCACTGAACACGGCGCGCACCAGAATTATCGGCAACTTCCAGGTTGCTTTCCACTTGAATCATGGATCAGCCCCCCGCTGCCAGCGTGACGGCTTCACCGTTACGTTCCACGACCGTCCAAACCTTACGCTTGGAAATCGGCGGGCATTCCTCGATCTGCACCACGTCGCCTTCCTTGCACAGGTTGGCACCGTCATGCGCCGCATACTTTTTGGATTTGCGGATGAATTTCTTATAGAGCGGATGCATCACGCGACGTTCGACCAAGACCGTAACAGTCTTGTCCATCTTGTCGCTGACGACCCGCCCGGTGAGGACGCGCTTCGGCATCGCCGTCGGTCTCCTCTCAGGCTTTGGTTGCGATGGCGCGGCTGCGCTCACCGATGATGGTCTTCACCCGCGCAATGTCCCGACGGACCTGGCGGATGCGACTGAGCGCTTCAAGTTGCCCGGTCGCGCGTTGGAAACGCAGATTGAACTGCTCCTTACGCAAATCAAGCAACATTGTGTTCAGCTCATCAGCCGATTTGGCGCGAACATCGCCGATCTTGGTCATGGCCATGATCAAGCCTCCAGACCCAAACGGGTCACGAACTTCGTCTTGATCGGCAGCTTAGCCGCACCGAGCGTGAGCGCTTCACGCGCTATCTCGTTGCTCACGCCGTCAATCTCGAACATGATGCGGCCGGGCTTCACCCGGGCCACCCAATATTCCGGAGCCCCCTTCCCCGAGCCCATCCGCACTTCGGCTGGCTTGGTGGAAACCGGAACATCCGGAAAAATACGGATCCAGACCCGACCCTGACGCTTCATGGCGCGTGTGATCGCGCGGCGCGCCGCTTCGATCTGCCGCGCGGTCACGCGCTCAGGCTCCAACGCCTTCAGGCCGAAGCCGCCGAAGGACAAGGAAAACCCACCCTTGGCCAGGCCATGGATGCGCCCCTTATGGGCCTTGCGAAACTTGGTGCGCTTAGGTTGCAGCATTTTCCTCTACCCTCAGCGCTGCGGCGCCTGCTCGGCGGCGCGCTTATCTTGCGCCATCGGATCATGCGCCATGATCTCACCCTTGAAGACCCAAACCTTCACACCACAGGAGCCATAGGTGGTCTTCGCCGTTGCCGTGCCATAATCAATATCAGCACGCAGCGTATGCAGCGGCACGCGACCTTCGCGATACCACTCCATACGCGCAATTTCAGCCCCGCCCAGACGGCCTGAGCAATTGATCCGAATGCCGAGCGCACCAAGACGCATAGCGGATTGCACCGCACGCTTCATGGCACGGCGAAAAGCCACGCGACGTTCCAACTGCTGCGCGATGCTTTCCGCAACCAGCACCGCATCAATTTCAGGCTTGCGGATCTCGACGATGTTGAGCGCAACTTCAGCACCCGCCATCTTCTGCAGATCCTTGCGCAGCACTTCGATATCCGCGCCCTTCTTGCCGATGACAACGCCTGGACGGGCAGCATGGATAGTCACACGCGGCTTCTTGGCAGGACGCTCAATCACCACGCGGCTGACGCCAGCGCCCTTAAGGCGGTCACGCAGCTTCTCGCGCAGCTTGAAATCTTCATGCAGCATCCGGGCATAATCGGCAGCAGCAAACCACCGGCTGTCCCAAGTACGATTGATACCAAGCCGAAGCCCGATAGGATTGACTTTCTGGCCCATATTACGCGGCCTCCTGAGTTTCAGCGGCTTCCGCCACAACCTGTTCGGCCACGACAATCTTCAAATGGCTGAACCATTTTTCGATGGTCGAAGAACGGCCGCGGCCACGCGCATGGAAACGCTTCATCACCGAAGCACGCCCCACTTCAGCACGGGACACAACAAGCCGATCCACATCAAGGCTGTGGTTATTCTCAGCATTCGCAATGGCGCTTTCAAGCGTCTTCTTCACCGTGCCGGCGATGCGACGCTTGCTGAAGGTCAACTGCGCCACCGCATCTTGCGCCTTCTTGCCACGGATCATGGCGGCGACCAGGTTCAGCTTGCGCGGGCTCACGCGGATATTGAACGTGACGGCCTGCGCTTCGCTATCGGCCACGCCGCGCGGGTGTTTTGGCTTGCTCATTCTATCAGCCCCGCTTGGTCTTCTTGTCCGCCGCGTGACCCGTGAAGGTACGCGTGGGCGAGAATTCCCCAAACTTATGGCCGACCATGTTTTCGGAAACCTGCACCGGCAAGAACTTCTTGCCATTGTAGACACCGAAAGTCAGGCCGACGAATTGCGGCAGGATCGTACTGCGCCGCGACCAGATCTTGATGATCTCATTGCGGGTCGAAGCACGAGCGGCCTCCGCCTTATTCAGCAGGTAACCGTCAACAAACGGACCTTTCCATACGCTGCGCGGCATCGCGATCAGCCCTTCGTCGCGTTGCGGCGACGGACAATAAATCCATCGGACCGCTTGTTATTGCGCGTCTTCGCGCCCTTGGTCGGCTTACCCCATGGCGTCACCGGATGGCGACCACCAGAGGTACGGCCTTCACCGCCACCATGCGGGTGGTCAATCGGGTTCATGGTCACGCCGCGATTATGCGGCTTGCGGCCCAGCCAGCGATTGCGACCGGCCTTGCCGAGTTCCTGGTTGCTGTTGTCGGGGTTGGACACCGCACCGATGGAAGCCATGCATTCCGCACGGATCAGGCGCAGTTCACCGGACATCAGCTTCACCTGTGCATAGCCGCCATCCTTGCCGACCAGCTGCGCAAAAGTACCCGCAGAGCGCGCGATCTTGCCGCCAGCGCCAGGCTTCATCTCAATATTGTGGATGATGGTGCCAACCGGAATCGCCGCCATCGGCATCGCATTACCCGGCTTAATATCGGCGCGTTCTGCCGACAACACGGTATCACCAACCTTCAGCCTCTGTGGTGCGAGGATGTAGGAAAGCTCCCCGTCCTCATACTTCACCAGCGCGATGAAGGCGGTACGGTTCGGGTCGTATTCCAGCCGTTCCACAAGGGCGGGCACACCGAACTTATCGCGACGCTTGAAGTCCACGATGCGGTAGGACTGCTTGTGTCCACCGCCGCGGAAGCGCGACGTGATGCGCCCGTGATTGTTACGACCACCAGAATGGGACTTACCCTCGGTCAGCCCCTTGACTGGCTTGCCCTTCCATAATTCGGAACGGTCAATCAGAATTGTGCCACGCAGCGAAGGCGTGATCGGATTGAAACTCTTGAGCGCCATGGCTTAAGCGAGCCCCGTCGTGAGGTCGATGCTTTGGCCTTCAGCAAGCCGCACCACCGCCTTCTTCCAGTCAGACCGCTGGCCGGGACGGCCGCGGAAACGCTTGGTCTTGCCCTTCACCACGATGGTGTTCACGGCAAGGACCTTGACCCCGAACAGTTCTTCAACCGCTGCCCTGATCTCAGGCTTGGTCGAATCACCAGCCACCTTGAAGGTGATCTGGCCCCGTTCGCTATTCAGGGTCGCCTTTTCAGTCACCAACGGTGAAAGGATGGTTTGATACATCCTCTCCTTGCTGATCACCGGCTTTTTCGGCTTTGCGGCAGTGTCGCTCATGCAAGCCGCTCCTTCAGGGCTTCCACGCCGGCGCGCGTCACCGCGAGCACTTCGTGGTTCAGGATATCATAGACATTGGCGCCCATGGTGGGCAGCACTTGCACCTTGGGCAGATTACGCACACAGCGCGCGAAATTCTCATCCGCTGCCGCATCCACCACCAAAACGCTCTTCCAGCCCAGCGCTTTCACCTTCGCGGCAATCGCACCGGTCTTGGCATCAGCGGACAAGGCCGCATGATCCAGCACAACCAGCTTACCCTCAGCCACCTTCTGGCTAAGCGCGCTGATCAAGCCGAGCCGCCGCACCTTCTTATTCAGGCTGTAGCCGTGGTCACGCACCACGGGGCCATGCACCACACCGCCCTTACGAAACTGCGGTGACCGCAAGGAACCCTGGCGCGCATTGCCTGTGCCCTTTTGCCGGTAAGGCTTCTTGGTCGTGCCGGACACCTCGCCCATGCCCTTGGCCTTATGGGTCCCGGCGCGGCGCTTGGCCAACTGCCAGTGCACCACACGGGCCATGATATCAGCACGCGGCGCAGCGCCAAACAGCGCTTCCGGCAATTCGATCTCACCAGCTTGGGTGTTCTCGAGGGTGATGACAGGAGTTTGCATCTTCGCCTCGTTCACGCGATGGCCGCTGGGAAGGGTGCATCAGCATGGCGCGCGCGCTTCACAGCATCGCGCACCAGAACATAGCCACCCTTGGAACCCGGAACGGCGCCTTTGATCAACAACAGGCCTTTTTCGGCATCAACGCCTGCCACTTCCATATTCTGGGTGGTCACGCGTTCAACACCAAGATGGCCCGCCATCTTCTTGTTCTTGAAGGTCTTGCCTGGATCCTGACGGTTACCGGTAGAACCATGAGAACGGTGGCTGACGGAAACCCCGTGTGAGGCTTCAAGCCCCGAGAAGTTCCAGCGCTTCATCGCACCTGCAAAGCCCTTACCAACCGTGACACCGGTGACATCCACCTTCTGTCCGGCAACAAAATGCGCGGAAGAAAGCACGGCGCCAAGGTCAAGCATCGCATCACTGGCGACACGGAACTCCACCACCCTGCGCGGCGCTTCAACACCGGCCTTCGCAAAATGCCCCTTATTCGCCTTGGAGACATTCTTGGGCTTCGCTACGCCGATACCAAGCTGGAGGGCTTCGTAGCCATCCTTCTCGGCGCTGCGCTTCGCCACAACGCGCACGTTATCAACATGCAGCAGGGTTACGGGAACGGTCGAGCCGTCCTCATTGAACAGCCGGGACATACCCAGCTTTATGGCGATCAGGCCAGTGCGGCCATTTTTCGCGGCCATGATGGTAAACTCCCCCGGCCCTTCAGATCTTGATTTCGACATCCACGCCAGCGGCGAGGTCGAGCTTCATCAGCGCGTCCACCGTCTGCGGCGTGGGGTCAACGATATCAAGAAGACGGCGATGTGTACGGATTTCGAACTGTTCGCGACTTTTCTTGTCAACATGCGGAGAACGGTTCACGGTGAAACGCTCAATATGCGTCGGCAGCGGAATCGGGCCACGCACGCGTGCACCTGTCCGCTTCGCGGTATTCACGATTTCCCGCGTGCTGCCATCCAGCACGCGGTGATCGAACGCCTTGAGGCGGATGCGGATATTTTGGCTGTCCATGATCTGGAACCCGATACCCTTTTCTTACGCCGTGATCTTGGCGACAACGCCGGCGCCGACGGTGCGGCCACCTTCGCGAATGGCGAAGCGCAAGCCTTCATCCATCGCGATCGGTGCAATCAATTCCACATCCATCGACACATTGTCACCCGGCATCACCATCTCCACCCCTTCCGGCAGAGACACAACGCCCGTCACATCCGTCGTGCGGAAATAGAATTGCGGACGATAATTGGTGAAGAACGGCGTATGACGGCCACCTTCTTCCTTCGTCAGCACATAGGCTTCCGCCTTGAACTTCGTGTGCGGCGTGATGGAGCCCGGCGCCGCCAATACCTGACCACGCTCCACATCTTCACGCTTCGTACCACGCAGCAGCGCGCCGATATTGTCGCCCGCCTGGCCCTGATCCAGCAGCTTGCGGAACATTTCAACGCCGGTCACCGTCGTCTTCACCGTGTCCTTCAGACCAATGATTTCAACTTCTTCACCAACGCGCACAATCCCGCGCTCCACACGACCCGTCACCACCGTGCCGCGACCAGAGATCGAAAACACGTCTTCAATCGGCATCAGGAACGGACGATCCACCGGACGTTCCGGCTGCGGGATATAGGCATCCACCGCTTCCATCAGCTTCAGGATCGCCTGCTCACCCTTCTCAGGATCGCGGTCTTCCAGGGCGCACAGCGCCGAGCCATGGATGATCGGGATGTCATCGCCCGGGAACTGATAGCTGCTCAGCAGCTCACGCACTTCCATTTCAACAAGCTCAAGCAGATCAGGATCCGCCATATCAACCTTGTTCAGGAACACCACCAGCGCCGGCACGCCAACCTGGCGGGCAAGCAGGATGTGCTCACGCGTCTGCGGCATCGGGCCGTCAGCCGCGGAGACCACCAGGATCGCGCCATCCATCTGCGCCGCACCCGTGATCATGTTCTTCACATAGTCGGCGTGGCCGGGGCAATCCACATGCGCGTAGTGACGGTTCGCGGTTTCATATTCCACATGCGCCGTGGAAATCGTGATGCCGCGCGCGCGTTCTTCCGGCGCCTTGTCAATCTGATCATAAGCCGTGAAGGTCGCCCCACCCGCCTTCGCCAGAACCTTGGTGATCGCCGCCGTCAGCGACGTCTTGCCATGGTCCACATGCCCGATCGTCCCGATGTTGCAATGCGGCTTGTTCCGCTCAAATTTCGCTTTGGCCATGTTCGTGCTTCCAGATCGGGGGTTGCTTACCAGCGGTAATGGCTGAAGGCCTTATTGGCTTCGGCCATCCGGTGCGTATCTTCGCGCTTCTTCACGGCAGAGCCGCGATTATTCGCCGCATCCATCAGCTCAGCTGAAAGACGCTCTTCCATGGTATTCTCGCCACGCTTGCGCGCGCTCTCGATCAGCCAGCGGATCGCCAAAGCCTGACGACGCTCTGAACGGACCTCAACGGGCACCTGATAGGTTGCACCACCAACGCGACGGCTGCGCACTTCGACAGCTGGCTTCACGTTATCCATGGCTTCATGGAACAGGCGCAGCGGGTCACTATTGGGCCCACCCTTCTTCTTCAGCGTATCCATCGCCGCATAAACAATGGATTCGGCCACGCTCTTTTTCCCGTCATACATGAGAACATTCATGAAGCGGCTGAGAACGATATCGCCGAATTTCGGATCCGGCAGAACCTCACGCTTTTCAGCGCGGTGACGACGTGACATGGTTCAACCCCTCACTTCGGACGCTTCGCGCCGTACAGCGAACGACGCTTGCGACGCTTGGCGATGCCCTGGGTATCCAATACGCCGCGCAGGATGTGGTAGCGAACGCCCGGAAGATCCTTCACGCGACCACCGCGGATCAGAACAACCGAGTGTTCCTGCAGATTGTGACCTTCGCCAGGAATATAGCTCACGACTTCAAAGCCGTTCGTCAGACGCACCTTCGCAACCTTGCGCAGCGCGGAGTTCGGCTTCTTCGGCGTGGTCGTGTAGACGCGCGTGCAGACACCGCGCTTCTGCGGGCTGCCTTTCAGGGCCGGAACCTTGTTCCGGGCTGGCTTCGTCTCACGCCCTTGGGCGATGAGTTGGTTGATCGTCGGCATGACGCCCCTTCAGGTACCATCCAAAAGACCTTAGGCCCCGCCAAAAGGTATGGCCCGGCGCGGCACGAATAATCGTGCCCTCCGGGCTTCCAATCGGCTGCCGGCCTCAGCCCCCATGAATGAGGGCGGCGCCGGCGGCGCAGCTTTGGGTCCAAATTCAGCAAATCCCCGCAGGGGGAGTCGCGTAAGGAGCGGCCTTTTACGTCCCGCCCCGATTCAAGTCAAGCGCCGTTCATGTGTTGGAAGGGGATAATTCGACTTGTTGCCACAGCCAATTTCACACCATCCAAGGTCACGGCCCAAACCCGCCTTATTCGGCGGCCTTGGGTTCCGGTAATGCCGGCGATGCGGCCGCCAGGCGGCCCCGATCACGCTGCGCAGCCAAGGCGCGCAGGCGATTCATCACAGAACCGGTCCCGGCCGGGATCAAGCGCCCGACGATGACGTTTTCCTTGAGGCCGGCCAGGTAATCCACCTTGCCCGCCGTCGCGGCCTCCGTCAGCACCCGAGTCGTTTCCTGGAACGACGCGGCCGAGATGAAGGACCCGGTCTGCAGGGACGCCTTGGTGATGCCCTGCAGCACCGGTTCCGCCACTGCTGGGCGCTCCTTGGCGCCAATCCGCTTCTCATTCTCAATCTCGAATTCGATGCGGTCCACCTGTTCGCCGATCAGGTAGGTGGTGTCGCCCGGATCGGTGACCTCAACCTTCTGCAGCATCTGGCGCACGATCACTTCAATATGCTTGTCGTTGATCTTCACGCCCTGAAGCCGATAGACCTCCTGAATCTGGTCCACCAAGTAATCGGCCAGCTTTTCGACACCCAGCACGCGCAAAATATCATGCGGCACGCGGGGGCCATCCACCAGCGGATCACCCTTCTTCACATAATCGCCTTCCTGGACCGAGACGTGCTTGCCCTTGGGCACCAAATATTCGCGCGCCACGGGCGGTTCATCACCCACCTGTTCCGGCACCACCAGAATTCGGCGCTTCGCCTTATAGTCCTTGCCGAATTCCACGCGACCATCAACTTCACTGATGATCGCATGGTCCTTCGGCCGACGCGCTTCAAACAATTCAGCGACTCGCGGCAGACCACCCGTAATATCGCGCGTCTTGGAGCTTTCCCGCGGCAGGCGCGCAAGCACGTCACCAGCGGCGACCGTGGCATTGCTTTCAACCGATAGAATCGTGCCCGGGGTGAGAAAGTAGATAGCCTCAGTCCCGTTTTCGCGCTTCACGACATTATCCTTCTCATCGCGCAGGATAAGTCGCGGGCGAAGGTCAACGCTTTTCCCGGGAGCCTTGTATTCCACCACCTCGCGGAAGGACAGACCGGTCACTTCGTCAACGCGGTCAACCTGCGTCACATTCTCGATCAGATCGGCAAACTCAACGCGGCCGTTGCGTTCCGTGATGATCGGCAGGGTGAAGGGATCCCATTCCGCGAGCTTCTGGCCGCGCGTCACCTGCACACCATCTTCCGCAATCAACCGCGCACCATAAGGCACACGCTGACGGGAACGCTCACGACCTTGCGCGTCATAAAGCGCAATCTCGCAATTGCGGCTCATGACAATCGGTTGGTTTTGGCTATTGGCCACCACCACACGATTGAGGATTTTGATGGTGCCTTCAGAAGCGGCTTCCACCGCACTCTGCTCCGCACCGCGCTGCGCCGCACCCCCGATATGGAAGGTGCGCATGGTCAACTGCGTACCTGGCTCACCGATGGATTGCGCGGCGATGACGCCAACCGCTTCACCGATATTCACCGGCGTACCGCGGGCCAAGTCACGGCCATAGCACAGACCGCAGACGCCCTGGCGCGCATCGCAGGTCAACACGGAGCGGATCTTCACCTGCTCCACGCCGGACTTTTCGATACGTTCCGCCTGCACTTCATCGATCAGGCTCTTGCGGGTGACGATGATCTCGCCGGTTTCCGCATCAGCCACATCTTCCTGCGCGGTACGCCCCAGAATGCGTTCCGACAGTGACGACACCACTTCCGCGCCATCCATCGCCGCGCGGACGGAAAGCCCGCGTTCGGTGCCGCAATCGGGCTCCACAATGATGCAATCTTGCGCCACATCCACCAGACGCCGCGTCAGATAACCTGAATTCGCCGTCTTCAGCGCAGTATCCGCCAAACCTTTGCGGGCGCCGTGGGTGGAGTTGAAATACTCCAGCACCGAAAGCCCTTCCTTG
>Ga0208788_1000482_pt1 | contig 19565 bp, 15 predicted proteins | sample Wag4_2014_7_11_3_FD_187363 | JGI IMG/M metagenome (GOLD analysis project Ga0208788, IMG submission 187363) | Fresh water mixed with fracking chemicals microbial communities from Ohio, USA - Utica-2 Time Series FC 2014_7_11 (SPAdes) (version 2) ...
AGTACAGCGAATAGCCCAGCGGTCTTGATGACGACATCGTCAATAGACATTGGTGCAGATGATGGACGGCTCTCAATTGAATTGAGATCGCGTGTTTCTGTTCCGCGGTTACCGAGTACATCTGGGTTGATACGAGCGAAACCGCGGCCGGTAAGGACTGGGTTAGAACTGCGCATTAATTTCTCCTTATATAGGTACGGGAAGGGGCTCCCCGTGCACTACATAACGTACGGCAACGGCAGAAAATTTCCACATTTACTCAGGCGTAGGGCTTTAAAAATACCTGTGACCTGCGCCGTACAGGGGTGGTTGGAGCCCTCGGTCGGGATTGAACCGACGATCTGCTCGTTACGAATGAGCCGCTCTACCACTGAGCCACGAGGGCGAATCCACGCATTCTAATCAAGGCGCCGCAACTGGCAAAGTTGTAAAAGTCAAAAGCATTACGGCTACGGCGGCGGCAATCAGGGCTATCGCCGAAACGACAGAAGCTTTAGTTCCAAGCCGTTGTGGAAGCCCTTTAATACCGCTGGCTTTATCTTGCTCCATATCTTTAATGACGTTTAGAAAATGTGCAGCGGCACCTAGTAAGGCTCCACCCAGCCACATCCAAAGAGCTGGCGCCTCTCCCTTTGAAAGCGCCATACATGATGGAAGAGATCCAAACGCAATCGCATACGGCAGCCAAGAGAAGATGGTGAATTTAAAGTAGAAGTTATAAGCAACTGCCAACCCAATAGCCAAGACCGAAAGCCCGCCGCCAATCAAGCCAAGTGGCCCAAAGAGATTGATAACAATTGCAATCGGTAATACAAAACGCAAAGAGTTCTGTAATAGCCTCAATGAAATCTGACCAGATACCAGCGGCTTCTTCTGTCGATTATGAAGAAGATCATCTTGGTAATCAATAATGTCATTACTCCAGCCAACCACCAACTGTCCACAAAAAACGCCAAATGCGATAACAAGCGCTGGACCTTCCCACCAATAAAGTTGGGCAAAGAAGAGGCTAATGAATGTGACTAATAGGTTAGGGCCAAAGTGTGATGCACGCAGTAACTCAATAACCCGTCTAGTCATGTCTGCACAATATTCCTATGAGGGATTGATTTGGCAATGTGCCCCCGGTCGAACTCGAACCGACACTTGAAGGATTTTAAGTTTTAGAAAGCACGTATTGGGCGGACGCGATAGTTGTCAAACTTTGTGTCCGCGTACTGGTCACCATTAAAAAAGTTCTGGACCCAAGCCCTGTCCCCGGAGGCCTCAGTAGAGGGCCAGTAAAGGACACCCTCGAATCCTGCCGCTCCTATTCCTGTGTTTAAAGTGCCACCAGTACAAACTGTAGTTAAGGTTGTTAAAGCATCTCCAGTAATACCACGCTGCCATTTACACATCTGATTTAGCTCATCCTGAGATGGTAGATACCAGTCCGCTACTACAACCCCTCCAACAGTTACAGTATGGGAATCCGCAAGTGCTGCAGCAGAGGTGGCTGTCTCGGTATTTCCTTGAGAAATTATCGCCCGGGTATTGCTATAACCCCACCCAATTGCAGTAGCAGTTGCAGTCTCTGGTGAGCCGGTACTGCCAACAACTGTGCCTTGAAAGCTTGTGTTAGCCCATCTTCGAGTTGTCTCTGCAACATCAGCATTCCAACCAGCTGGCGCTGCTTCTAGGTAGGTACATGTCGCTGATCTTGTTGGACCGCAAGAAAATGGGCTCGGCGCAACATAGAAAATCGTTCCGCCACCCGGACCAGTCTGACCCACGGTGTAAACCACAGCCGTTACTGTCAATGTGAATATCGCAGTTGCACTTCCACTCGCATTCGTTGCAGTTACCGTGTAGGCAGTGGCGCTTGCGACAGTATTCGGAGTTCCAGAGAGTGCGCCTGTAGCGTTGCTAAAGCTCATTCCTGGCGGGGTTGCATTGATGGCAAAACTGGCGATAGCTCCACCTGTTGAGGAAATCGTAAAGCCTGTTGCAGTAGTGCTAACGGTGCGGTTCTCTGAAGAGCTAGAAAGCGTAAAGGCGGGAGCTGCTAAAGGTGATGCAGCAACTGGCGCTGGTGCTGGTGCAACATAAGCTGGAGTAGTCACTGGAGTTGATGCAGCAGATACTGGAGATGTTCCATCGACCGTAGTCGCAGTGACTATGAATGTGTAGGTAGTCAGCGCCTGGAGACCGCTAATCACAAGGCTGAGATCTCGCCACGAGTGGACCTTCTGGGTATTTCCTTTGCTTGAATAAATTGTGTAAAACGCAACTGGAGCGTCCAAATTTGTAGCCAGATCTTCTGCCAGTTCAATCCGTGAGCTGTCGTAGCCGTAAGACACAGCTTGTGCAATAACCGGTTTCGCAGGAAGAGATCCTGACCGAGAGAAAATAGTTGCCACTTGATGACGCGCACACTTTGATCGAATTACTTGATAAGAAACAGGCGAACTCACTTTATTTGAACAAATTAATAAGGATTTAACTGTAGGTCCCGATGCAATACTTGAATCGCTTCGATTCTTATGCCAATTAGCTTGAGCCTCTTGTATATATCGGCACTTACCAGTGCGACTAATGCGCTCTGTTCCAGAGTCAAGATTGATACAGGTGACGAGCGCATCAGTTTCTGTTGCTTGCGAAACTGAAATTGGAGAAAAAATTGAGAGTATGAGAATTGCAGTTGCCAAAGTGGGAAAACCGAATTTTCCACGTTTCCCAGACATCCTGGGAGTCTAGACTCAATCGAGTTAGGTTGTGCTCCTCTGCCTACACTTCTTGGAATCTAAACCACGCTCAATGTGCCCCCGATCGGACTCGAACCGATACTGGAAGGATTTTAAGTCCTCTGTCTCTGCCATTGGACTACGGGGGCCAATAGAAAGCGAATACTACTAGGTGAAAAGTTAGAGAATTCCCGCGAACTTAGCGCCTTTTTTCAGTACGGCATCGAGCATTGGCTTAGTGAGTTTGCCAGTAAATGTGTTCTGCTGACTTGGGTGATAGCTACCAAGAATCATGTAGTTAACGCCATCGTGTGAATACTTCAACGTTGCACCATGGCCAAACTTTCCAGTGGGAACTTTATGTCCCTGTTCCTTTAAGGCTTTGATTAATACCTGCCAACCAAAGCTTCCGAGTGCGATAACTGATCGAACAGTTGGAGAAATCAGTTGAAGCTCATTCTGGAAGTAAGGCGCACAGGTATCGCGCTCTTCAGTGGTTGGTTTGTTCTCTGGTGGTGCACAACGAACTGCCATTGAGATACGGGTATCGCGCAGCTCTTGGCCATCTTCGCGCGAAGTTGATGTGGGAATCTTGGCGATGCCAATTCGGTGAAGTGAACCGTAGAGCCAATCTCCTGATGAATCACCGGTGAAGATTCGCCCTGTTCGGTTGGCACCGTGCGCACCTGGCGCGAGTCCAACGATAAGCATTTTGGGTTTCGTGGAACCAAAACCAGTTACAGGTTTACCCCAATACTTTTCATTTTCATATGATTTGCGCTTAGTTACTGCTACTTCTTCTCGCCATTCAACAAGGCGTGGACATTGGCTGCACTTCACAATTGCTTTATCGAGAAGTTCAATCGACTTATACAAACGACCAAGCCATTCCATCGAGGATGTCAGATTCAGATGCAACAAATTCTGTGGCACCGGTTGCAAGCATGATGCGAGAGAGAACGAGTGAACCAGCGCCAATCACATCGACGCGACCTGGGTGCATATAGCCAAGTGCTTCGCGGTCAGCGCGGGTGGTTGATAAGAACATCTTTGAGATTGCGTGGGTTTTCTCAGCAGAGATGCGGGATAAGTGAATCGCGTAGCGATCGTAAGCGGCTAGATCTAAGGCTGCTGCTGCAACAGTTGTTGCAGTTCCTGCTACTGCAATGAGCGTCTTTGCCTGAGTAAGTGGAACGATTTTTGCCGCCTGTGCGATTGCTTCATCGATATCTTCAATAGCTGCAGCAATCTGACCTGGGTCTGGATCTCCACCTGTGAAATGGCGCTCTGACATACGCACACACCCGATATTCATACTCTTGGCGAATTCAACGGAATTTGTGCCAAAGACAAATTCAGTGGATCCGCCACCAATATCAATGACGAGAAAGGGGCCTTCGCTCTTATTGAAATCTTTTGTGGCTCCTTGGAAAGAGAGCGCTGCTTCGACTTCGCCAGGAATTACTTCAGGTTCTATCCCGAGGCGCTCTTTCACACCATTGATAAAAAGATCACGGTTGGTGGCATCGCGGGTTGCGCTGGTGGCGCAGAAGCGAATCTTTTCAACGCCTTTTGAGGCAATCGCAAGTGCGTACTTATCAACGGCTGCAAGTGTGCGAGCTATGGCATCGGGATGAAATTGTCCTGTCTTATCCACGCCTTGGCCAAGTCTGACGATTTCCATATCGCGAACAATCTCGCGGAAGTTGGTGCCATCAACATCTGCAATGAGTAAACGAATTGAATTGGTGCCGCAATCAATGGCTGCTACTCGCATGGCATGTGCTTCCACCAGTTAGGAAGTTCAGCGAGTGCTTCATCTCCGAGTGGATTAACTCCAGGGCCCGCAGAGAGTGAGTGGGCAATCAGCGAATGAAGGCACTTTACGCGCGTTGGCATTCCACCTGCAGAGATATTCTCAATTTCAGGGACGTCAATCTTTAGCGCAGAACGCGCAGCGATGTAATCATCGTGAGCTGCTGCATATGCGCCAGCCAGGTCAGCATCGGTTTCGAGTCGCTTCGACATCGATTCCATCATGCCGGTGGTTTCAAGAGTGGAGATAGCTGCAGTTAATCGTGGGCAGGTTGCGTAATAGAAAGTTGGAAAAGGTTCGCCATCAGAGAGTCTCGGTGGGGTCTCAACAACAGCTGGCTTTCCGCAGGGACAGCGATACGAGATTGCATGCACATCGCGAGGTGTGCGACCTAATTGGTTTTCGATAGTGTCGAGATCTGCTTGGGATGGGGTGCGGCTATCCGAAGAGCTTTGCGTCTCGGAATCCATAGAACTGTCGATACTCACTGCTTACCTGCTTCAGTAATTGAGGCAATCATGCGGGTGTACCAAGGCTGACCTTCAGGAAGGTTAGAGACAACATCATTTTCAACTGGAGCATCTGAGTTGATTCCATCTTCACCGGTAACGATGTATTGGCGTTCTCCTGGCATCACAAAGTGAAGGCGTTCGCGGGCTTGTGACTTTACATATTCAGGATCTTGCCAGAGCGTAAGTTCCTTGCGAGCTGCTTCCAGTGCCGCGCGGTCGCTCGAAAGTTGGGATTCCAACGCATTAATCTGTGCGCGTTGCACAAAGTAGCTTTTAATTGGAGGGGCAAGGAAGAGCGCCAACATAAAGAAGATTGCGGCAACTGCAAAAGCTCTGCCAGATCCCCGATTGCGATTGAAGTTCAGGTTACGCGAACGGTAACTCTTACCTCTCTTGCGACTAGGGGATCTGCGCGCCATTGTCTTTATCCCTTAAAGCGAGGAAATGCCTGGCGACCTGCATAGACAGCGCCATCAGAGAGCTCTTCTTCGATGCGAAGAAGCTGGTTGTATTTAGCAACGCGCTCTGTACGTGATGGTGCACCGGTCTTAATCTGGCCGCAGTTAGTTGCAACTGCAAGATCTGCAATTGTGGTGTCTTCAGTTTCACCGGAACGGTGCGACATCATGCTGCGGTAGTTGGCGCGGTGTGCCAAATCAACTGCATCGAGAGTCTCTGTCAGCGTTCCAATCTGATTTACCTTCACAAGAAGTGCGTTGGCGGTATCTGTTTCAATTCCCTTAGCAAGGCGCACTGGGTTGGTGACAAATAGATCATCGCCGACAATCTGAATCTGTGTGCCAAGGGAAGAAGTCATTGACTTCCAGCCTGCCCAATCTTCTTCATTGAGTGGATCTTCGATAGAGACGATTGGGTACGCGCTCACAAGCTCTGCGTAATACGCAATCATTTCATCGGATGAGCGCAATGAACCTTCAAACTTGTACTTACCGTTGTCATGGAATTCAGTTGCAGCAACATCCATCGCAAGTGCGATTTCAGAACCTGGCTTGAAGCCTGCTGCTGTAATGGCTTCGATGATGAGGTCAAGGGCTGCGCGGTTGCTATCGAGGTTAGGAGCAAAGCCACCTTCATCTCCAACAGAGGTCGCAAGTCCACGCTTCTTCAGAACTGCTTTAAGCGCGTGATAAATCTCAGCGCCCCAGCGAAGTGATTCGCGGAATGAGTCTGCACCAATTGGAGCAATCATGAACTCTTGGATATCTACGTTGGTATCAGCATGTGCGCCGCCATTGAGAATGTTCATCATTGGAACTGGCAATACATGTGCATTTGGTCCGCCTACATAGCGAAAGAGTGAAAGATCAGAAGATTCAGCTGATGCTTTAGCGACAGCAAGTGAAACTCCGAGGATTGCATTTGCGCCAAGTCGTGACTTATTAGGAGTTCCATCGAGAGCGATCATCTCTGAGTCGATGAGACGCTGATCTTGTGAATCGTAACCTTCGATTGCAGGAGCAATTTCGTCATTAACAAATGCAACAGCCTTTTGAACACCCTTACCTAAGTAACGACTCTTATCGCCATCACGGAGTTCGGATGCTTCGAATGCGCCGGTTGATGCACCGCTTGGAACTGCAGCGCGCGCCTGGGTGCCATCTTCGAGTTGAACTTCAACTTCAACAGTTGGGTTTCCGCGGGAATCAAGAATTTCGCGAGCGTAGATTGCGTCGATAATTGCCATGAAGAGTCTCCTAGAGGTAAAAAACTTGGAACACAGCGCTCAACGCTGAACGTTAGGAGGTAATCCTATCGCGAAGTTAGGAGTGCTTTTCGGCAGTTTCAATCTCGCGGATCATCTCTCGCGCCTTGGCGCGGAGGGCGTTTTCCGGGTCAATCCCATTGTCATGAGCCCAGGCAATCACTGATGCGAGTGCATCCCCGACAGATTTTTCAGTCGCTGCGCTATCGCTTTCATGTGCATCGATATTGAGTGCAACATTGTATTTTTCTGCGCGATAAAGAATCTTGGCAACAAGAGGAAGTGCTGGTTGCGACATCGCAATTCCATCAACGGCCGAGGTGCGCCCCTTTTCACGGGCTTTAATCGCTTCCCAATTCTCAATGATTTCATCAGTGCCACTGACCTCAAGGTTTTCAAAAACATGTGGGTGGCGGCTAATCAACTTATCTGCGATAGCGCCAGCTACATCATCAATAGTGAATGGGTCAGTGGGGTGGTCTTGCGCAATCCGAGAATGGAAATAGACCTGCAGTAAGACATCGCCAAGTTCTTCGCGCATACCAGCGCGATCATCAGTTTCGATTGCGTCGATAAATTCGTAAGACTCTTCAAGTAAGTACTTAATGAGTGATTGGTGAGTCTGCTCTGCATCCCAAGGACATCCGCCTGGTGAGCGGAGTCGATCCATGACTTCTACCAGTCGAAGAAGTTCTGAACCTGCCATTGCTGTATCTACTTATCGGAAGGAACGACTGCAGATCCTGCTGAATCCTTAGCCACGATGTCACCTTGTTCGATATCCCAGATGCCGTAGCGAGGGTTAACGGTGACTTTGAGTTCCTTGGCTTTAGCTGTTACCAATTGCCCGATGCGTGCTGAAACTTCTTCATCAGGAATTCCGGATTGGCGCAGCGCCTCTGCAATCAAATCTGAAGTCATGACCGCTTTTACATACTTCTCAAAATTCGAAGGTGCGATATTGGCTGCGACCAGGTTACGTGGAAGTTCGCTCTCGCCACCGACTTGGGAAATCAGCTCAGCTTTACGCTGCTCAATCTGTGTGGGAGTAATCTCAATCTTTAGCTCTTTAGCAATCTCTTCAAAGAGCTGAGTAATAATCGTAAAACGTAGTTGCCCACGATTGAGTTCTTCGCCAGTTGTGAGCTGCAAACCTGTTGTATCAACTTTGAGGCGCTCTGCAAGAACTTCATCAACGACAGCTTGTGCATCTGCCTGCGAAATCGAGACATCTCCGATGGTTGTTGCGCTATCGATTCGTCCGCACCCTGTGAGCGCAAGAACAGAGATAACACCTAGGAGTGCAAGAAACTTCTTCACGTAGAGCTCGCTTTCATTCATTCTTACTCTGTTAGCTGATGCAGGGAGGCTGATGCCCAATCCAGAAGAGAAGTATCCCCTAAAACTTTCGATCCTTCTGCCGTCGGAGTCCATGCGGCCGCACGGGGAATTGCAATCATCACAGTATTTGTGGCGGTCTTATAGAGCGATCCAGGGAAGAGTCGGTTGAGGCGGAGCTGCTTTGATTCTGGCAGTACCAGCGGTGAGATTCGTAGGAATTTTCCAGCCGCTACAACTTCGGTAATTCCGAGTGATTTAGCAAAGGCACGTAACTGCGCGACAACAAGCAGTGACTGGGCTTCAGGCTGAAGTTCGCCAAAGCGATCGACTAACTCTTCGCGAATGGATTCAACATCTTCTTTACTGCGCACATCTGCCAGGCGACGATATAGATCAAGGCGCAGACGTTCACCCGGGACATACTCTTGCGATAGATGAGCGTTGACCGGAAGCTCAACTTTGCATTCATGGTTCTTTTCTTCAGTTTCGATGATTCCAGTTTTGTAATCGTGAACTGCTTCACCGACCATACGCATATAGAGATCGAAGCCAACATCGGCGATATGCCCGGATTGCTCACCGCCCAAGAGATTGCCAGCTCCGCGAATTTCTAGATCTTTGAGCGCAACGCGCATGCCAGAACCTAAATCAGTATTTGTGGCAATTGTCTTGAGGCGATCGAGCGCGATTTCAGAGAGCGGTTGATCTGGCGGATAGAGGAAATATGCATATGCGCGTTCGCGACCGCGACCAACGCGACCGCGTAACTGATGCAGTTGCGAAAGACCAAAGTTGTCAGCGCGTTCAACGATAAGGGTGTTGGCATTTGCAATATCAAGGCCACTTTCAACGATGGTTGTACATACCAAGATATCGAAGTCGCGATTCCAGAATGCCAGAATGACATCTTCTAAAGCCGCTTCACCCATCTGGCCATGTGCAATACGAATGCGCGCCTCAGGAACCAACTCTTGAATCTTGGCAGCGGCGCGATCAATGGATTCGACTCGGTTATGAAGATAGAAAATCTGACCATCACGCAGTAGTTCGCGGTGAATCGCCGCCTTAATCTGCGCATCATCTGCTGGCCCGACATAGGTCAAGATGGGATGGCGCTCTTCCGGCGGAGTTGTAATGGTCGACATCTCGCGAATTCCAGTTACCGCCATCTCGAGTGTGCGTGGAATAGGCGTTGCCGACATAGCCAGCACATCTACCGTTGTGCGCATCTTCTTCAGAGATTCTTTCTGCTCGACTCCAAATCGCTGTTCTTCATCAACGACTACCAGGCCGAGATCTTTAAAGGTGACATCTTGCGATAACAGCCTGTGGGTGCCGACTACGACATCGACTGAGCCAGCTGCCAACTCTTGCAGGATCTCTTTACTCTCTTTCGCAGTGTTAAAGCGCGAAAGACCTGCAACACGAATAGGGAATCCGGAATAACGTTCGGCAAATGTCTTTGAGTGCTGTTGTACTAAAAGTGTTGTGGGAACAAGTACAGCAACTTGTTTGCCATCTTGCACCGCTTTAAAGGCAGCGCGAATGGCGATCTCTGTCTTTCCATAACCCACATCGCCACAGATGATTCGATCCATTGGGTATGGACGTTCCATATCGCGCTTGACATCTTCAATGGTTGAAAGTTGATCGGGCGTTTCAATATAAGAGAAGGCATCTTCTAACTCTCGTTGCCAAGGAGTGTCGGCAGAGAAGGCAAAACCTGGTGCACTTGTGCGCGCTGCATAAAGTCGAATTAACTCTCCAGCAATTTGGCGAACTGCTTTACGAGCACGACCCTTTGCCTTCTGCCATTCACCGCTACCGATGCGATGGACCGTTGGAGTTTCGCCACCCACGTACTTACTTACCTGCTCCAAAGTATCGGTGGGAACAAAGATGCAATCACCTGGTTGTCCACGTTTGGCGGGCGCATATTCAATAACTAAATACTCGCGTGTTACTCCCCCAACAGTTCTTTGGATGAGCTCTACATATCTACCAATTCCATGTTGTTCATGAACTACGAAATCTCCAGAACGCAGTTCAAGTGGATCAATTGCCTGCTTTCGCTTTGAAGGCATGCGCGCATCTTTAGTTGTCGTCTTGCTGCCTGATAAGTCTCGCTCTGTAACGACCAAAATGCCTGCGTGCTCGCTATGGAATCCAAAACCAAGAGTTGATTGGGTAATGTGAATAGCGCCCTTAGTTGGCGTGGCCTTGAGCGATTGCACCATCTGTACAGGCAGATCAGCGTCTCGGAAGATCCCGGCATAGCGCTCAGCCATACCGTGGCCGACTGTCGAAAAGATAACGCTCTCATGAGCTTCTAGCCCGGTACGTAATAGTTCGCAGAGCGCTTCAACATTTCCACGCATCGGATCAATCGCTGCAATATCGAGAAAATGTGCATCGGTATCGAGATCGCTGCCGAATGGGTTGAGCGACCCTATGTGCGCGCCGACAGCGGTGTGCTCTTCCCGTAAGGCCTCCCACGAAAGGTAAGTGACCTTCTCAACGGGTAGGGGGGCACTGGCGCCAATTGCAGCGTTAGACCAAGAAGCTTCTAAAAATTCTTCATTGGTCGCAATCAAATCTGCGGTGCGAGAACGAATACGCTCGTCATCAATAAAGAGTATTTCTGTATCCGCTGGCATACGTTCTGCGATGGTGTTGAAGTCATCGGTAAGCAATGGAATGAGGGATTCCATGCCATCAACAGTGATGCCATCGGCAATCTTGCCGATGATTTCAAGCGCACCTGGATATTGGCTCTTGAGTTTTTCGGCTCGCGCACAGATTTCTGCGTTCAGCAAAAACTCGCGACAGGGCAGGATAGATAGTTTTCCAGTGACTGCTTCACTTGTGCGCTGATCGGCAACTTCAAAGTAGCGCAACTCTTCAATCTCATCACCAAAGAAATCGATACGAACTGGGTGCATTGCAAGAGGTAAGAAGACATCGACGATTCCTCCACGCACTGCAAACTCGCCACGCTTTTCAACCAGATCTGTTCTTGTAAATGCCAGCTCTGTGAGATGAGTAATGAGTTCAGTCAGACCAATCTCTTGGCCAATCTCAAGGGTCCAGAGTGGTTGTGTGGCAAGAGAAGCAATGAAGCGATGGATAACTGCGCGAACTGGAGCAACCACAACTGGATGTACGTCATCAGAAAGTTGGAGCGCATAAAGCGTTGCAATTCTCTGTGCAACTGTGTCACTTCGTGGGCTCAGTCGTTCATGTGGCAACGTTTCCCAAGCAGGAAATTCATAGACTCGCGCATGTAGATCGCGCAAACTTTCAGCCAGATCTTCAGCAGAACGAGAAGAGCTGGTGACTACCAAGATGGGACGTTGCTGCGCTTTGAGCGCAATCAAGAATGGATAGCTGGGAGGTGCTGCAATGATTTTGGCAGAATCAGATTCGAGCGCGGCAAGGACTTCAGTATCACTATGTAATACCGAGAGAATTCCTCTCATAGAAAGCGCCTCCAAACGACTCCCGGAAAACGACCAAAGGCCCCGCTTCACAAAGTGAGGGGGGCGAACAATCACAGTCTATCGACCTCGCTCAACCTGCGATAATTCGCAGGTGACTCAGGCGCCAAATCAGAATCTTGAAGCCAAGAGCATCGTTGAATCCGACGATGCCACCTTGCGCAGCGATGTGCGTCGCCTCGGCGATTTATTGGGCCAATCTCTTGTACGTCAAGAAGGTCAACAACTTCTCGATCTCGTTGAAAGTGTGCGCAAGAGCGTGCGCGAAGGTAGCGGCGTTGAAATTCTCAACAAGTTATCTGTCGATCAATCAGTGCAGTTGGTGCGCGCGCTTAGTACTTACTTTCACCTTGCCAACGTTGCAGAACAAGTGCACCGTTCTCGAGTTCTTGCTGAAGTCCGCGAACGTGGTGGTTCATGGATTACTCGCGCTATCGACAAGATTGAAGATGCCATTAACAATCCGGTTTCTGGCCACGAAATAACTCATGCTGATTTAGTTCAATGGATTAATGACCTCAATGTCCGACCAGTTTTTACAGCGCACCCAACTGAAGCTGCCCGCCGTTCCATTCTCGGCAAGTTAGGCGAGATTGCATCTTTACTTGATACACCAAAGTCAGTAACACAAGAAGAACGTCTTGCTGAAACAGTTGATTTGTTATGGCAGACAGATGAACTACGGCTTGATCGCCCCGAACCGCTCGATGAAGCGATTAACGCTCTCTATTATCTTGATGATCTCTCAGCGAACACAGTCCCTGAAGTACTCAATGACTTTGCCCGCGAACTCAAGCGACTGAAAATTGATCTACCTGTCACAGCTCGGCCTTTGACTTTTGGCACCTGGATCGGTGGAGACCGCGACGGTAATCCCAACATCACTCCTGAAATTACTGAAGAAGCTGTTGTACTTCAGGTCAACCATGCCATCCGCACCACTATGGCTGCGATGAACCGACTTCGTCAGATGCTTTCGGTCTCAACTCGTATTGCAGGTGCAACGCCTGAACTAAGCGCCTCTGTAGAAAAAGATTTAAAGAACATTCCAGAATTTGAACCACGTTTCTTGCGCCTGAATGTGCAAGAGCCATATCGCCTCAAGGCGACAGCGATTGTGCACCGCTTAGCTTTCACACGTACTCGCCATGCGGCGCGTAGACCACATGTACCAGGACGCGATTACAAGAACACCGCCGAACTATTGGCTGATCTGACTTTGATGCGCGATTCACTCTTTGCCCACCGCGGCGAACTGCTGGCAACCGGCCTACTTGAGCGCACTATCCGCACCGTTGCAGCCTTTGGCTTAACCCATGCAACTCTTGATATCCGCGAACATTCGGATGCTCATCACAACGTCTTGCAGCAACTCATCGGCGGTAACTACAAGGAACTTTCTCACGACGATAAGTTTCTGGTCCTTATCGATCTTTTAGCCTCGGATAAGAAATTTGATACCTCTTCCCTGGATGCCGCAGCGAAAAAGACTCTCAATACCTTTGTTGCCATTGAAGATCTGATTGAAAGATTCGGACCAGAAGTCATTGAGACTTACATCGTTTCAATGACTAAGGGTGCAGATGATCTGATTGCCGCTGCAATGCTTGGTAAGCAGGCAGGACTTGTTGATATCTCTCGTGGAATCGCCAAGGTTGGCTTTGCCCCACTGCTTGAAACCGTTGCAGAACTTCGTGCCGCAGGTGAAATTCTTGAGAAGATGCTCGGTGATTCCACCTATCGCAAGATTGTAGAGCTACGCGGCAACGTGCAAGAAGTGATGCTTGGTTATTCAGATTCAAATAAGGACGCTGGAATCGCGACATCGCAGTGGGAAATTCACCGCGCACAACGCAAACTGCGCGATGTAGCTATGAAGCATGGCGTGAAGCTGCGCCTCTTCCATGGTCGCGGTGGATCTGTCGGCCGTGGTGGCGGACCAACATACGATGCACTTGTCGCACTTCCTTGGGGCTCTGTCGATGGACAGATCAAGATGACAGAACAAGGTGAAGTAATCTCGGATAAATACGCTCTCCCTGCGTTGGCACGCGAGAACGTTGAACTCACGCTTGCTGCATCTCTTGAAGCCACAATTCTTAATCGTGGACCACGCCAAAGTAAAGAAGATTTAGATAAGTGGAATGAATGTATGAACCTAATCAGCGATAATTCATTTAAGACTTATCGCGCGCTCGTAGATCACCCGGACCTTCCCGCCTATTTCTATGCATCAACTCCAGTCGAACAGTTAGGAAATCTCTTCCTAGGATCTCGTCCATCACGTAGACCTGATGCATCTGGAGGTCTTGATTCACTCCGCGCAATTCCTTGGGTCTTTGGTTGGACTCAATCACGTCAGATTGTTCCGGGCTGGTTTGGCGTTGGTTCTGGCCTCAAAGCTGCGCGTGAGGCAGGAAAGAGCGATGTCCTGCAGCAGATGCTGCGCGAGTGGCACTTCTTCTCAACATTTATCAGTAACGTTGAGATGACTCTAGCCAAGACCGATTTAGTTACAGCAAAGCGTTATGTCGAAACTCTGGTGCCAAAAGAGCTCCATCACTTCCTCGACACCATCACCGCTGAATTCCAGCTCACTGTCGATGAGATCTTGAAGCTCACTGGAAAGAGTTCGCTCCTTGGAGATCAAGCAGTTCTTGCTCGCACACTTCAAGTGCGCGATACCTACCTTGCACCGTTACAACTGCTGCAGATAACACTTCTCAACCGCGTGCGCCAAGAAGGTGCAGCCGCTGATCCAACTTTGATTCGCGCGCTCTTGTTAACTATTAACGGTGTTGCAGCTGGCTTACGCAATACTGGCTGAGCCAAGAACCACGCGCTCATCGGGCGCACTGTTTACCCATATTTCACCAGAATTACAGTGAATATCACTTTTTCGGTGAGTACCAAAATCCTAGATTTCGCGGTATGACAAATGAACAATCATCTCCTTTCGCTGAAGTAAATGAGAAGGTCGCGCAAGCCGGTGAAATTCTGGGATTAAAGAGTGGGGTAGTGAAAGCCCTCAGTAGTTGCGAACGTGAAGTGGTGATCTCGATTCCTCTTCGTCGCGGCGATGATGTTGAGGTGCTCACCGGCTATCGAGTGCAACATTCGAGCGCGCGTGGTCCTCGTAAAGGTGGAATCCGATTTCACCAAGATGTGGACCTCGATGATGTTCGCGCACTTGCATCATTGATGACATGGAAGACGGCCTTGATTGATGTTCCTTTTGGTGGAGCAAAAGGCGGCGTAGCAGTAGATGCATCAAAGCTCACATCGATTGAGAAGGAGGAGATTATTCGCCGCTGGACCCGTTCGTTGGTTCACGTGTTAGGCCATCATCGCGATATCCCAGCACCGGATATGGGAACAGATGCAAAGAGTATGGCTTGGTTGATGGATGAGTTTCATAGACTGGAAGGTTTCCAACCTGCTTGTGTCACCGGTAAACCTGTCGAACTCTTCGGGGCTCCCGGAAGAGAGGAAGCAACTGGGCGTGGAGTTGCAATGATTGCGGCAGCAACGTTGAAGGAGAACAAAATCAAGGTCGAGGGCGCAACTGTTGTCATTCAGGGATTTGGAAATGTGGGCAGATATGCGGCGCTTGTGTGTCAGGAACTAGGGATGAAAGTAATCGCTCTCTCTGATGTCACCGGCGGAATTGTTGATAAGAAAGGTATAGATATTCAAAGCATCTTTTCATATAACAAGTTGGAGGATGTGAAAGTAAATGAGCGAATCGGATCGGCTGAAGTGCTGACTTTAGAGTGTGACATCTTGATCCCAGCAGCTCTCGGAGGTGTTATCAATGAATCAAACGCATCAGGGATAAATGCTCGATTCATCGTTGAGGGCGCAAATCAGCCGATCACTATTGCCGCTGATCGTGAATTGCGCACGCAGGGTGTCGTGATTGTTCCCGATATTTTGGCAAACTCCGGTGGAGTAATGGGATCCTATTTCGAGTGGACCCAGAACATTCAAGAGTTTGGTTGGCCTTTAGAAAAGTTCAGGCGAGAACTTGATGCTCGCATGCAGAGCGCCTTTGTCAACGTGCATGGAGTTTCCAAAAAGCACTCGGTTGATCTACGAACAGCTGCATTTGTTGTGGCCGTTGGCAGGGTTGCCGAAGCGTTTGAACTCAGAGGTTCGTTGGTCTAATGCGCTGGCTAAAAAATATAATTAAAGAGTTACGTTGGTTGCGAGATTCCCAACGTTTCAAGAAGAATAAGCTCAAGGGTGGTCGTGGTGGAGATTTTCACCACGACTAATAGTTAAGACGCGATTGTATTGAAAACAGGCTGTGCGATATCTGCATATGTGGCAATCCATGAATAGCCACATTCAGAACACATGACCATGGGACCGAGGTCTTCGTTACGCACAATTTCAAGTTCAATTGAGCGACACACGAAGCAGTTCGGAAAATCCAAGATTGATGACATGCTGCTTCCTTTCCCTTCTAGGTGCTTGTGGGGAAGCGTCTTAATGGTCCGGCATTAAGTTGAAAGACTTCTCATCAGCTGGTTGCGACTAAATGAATTTCATCTAAATATTCTCTGTGAGTACCGCTCGTCCCCGAGTAAACACCTGCAACACCTGTATCTCATTTACCTTCTCTGGGGCCACTTTCAGCGGGTTCTTATCCAGTACAACAAAGTCAGCATCAGCACCTACTGCAATAACGCCCTTTTTCCAGAAGTTTGAATAGGCAGCATCTTCTGTGTAATGAACTAGTGAATCTTCAAGTGAGACCGCTTCTTCTGGACTCCATGCTTGCGAACTTCCGGGCGCGCTGCGATGAGTAGGAACTGCAAGTGCTTCAAGCGGAGCATGGCTAGTTACTGGCCAGTCGCTGCCATAACCAATACGTGCTCCACTTTTTTGCAGTGAAGCTAATTGATACTGCTGGTTGTTGCGCTTGGTTCCGATACGAGGCTCAATCAGCTCTGCATTCATCGGATCTAGGTAAGTCCAGAGCGGTTGAATATTTGCAATGACGCTAAGAGATGCAAATCGTGGCAGATCATCAGGATGAATCAACTGCGCATGCGCAATGACAGCTCTGCGATCCCAGTGAGGATTTATCTTTGTCACCGCTTCAATCGCATTCAACGCTTGTCGTATGGCTGCATCTCCGATGGCATGGGCGTGAATTTGAAAATCGAGCGCATCAAAGTGAACCATGGCATCGATCAGTTCATCTTCAGACCAGATAAGTAGACCTGTTGATTTAGGATCATCAAGATACGGTTCAAGTAGCGCTGCAGTACCGGCAGAGAGAGCACCATCGCAGATAAATTTGATTGTCTTTGCAGTTAAATGCGAACTACTTGGTAGAGCTTCAATCTCGCTGCGGATAGATACAAAGTCCTTGCTATAACTGCGCCAAGTATCTGGTTGTGCCAAGAAGAAGAGATTGGTGTCGATGGTAAGTACGCCGCCTTTATCAGCTGCGATATATGCCTCGGGCATTCCTGGTTCAACCCATGCATCGGTTGCACTTGTGACGCCAGCTTCAAGATAGCGCTGACAGGCCCAGCCAATCGCTGCCACATCATCGCTCAAGGATCGCTTAGGTGCTGCAGCCAAGACTAAATCGATAGCAGATGGTTCGCGCAGGGTTCCTTTCGGAGAACCATCGCTATAGCGAGCGATTGTTCCTCCATCAGGGTCAGCAGTTGCTGCTGTAATTCGTGCAATCTCTAACGCCTTTGAGTTGACCCAGATTGTGTGATGATCAACAGCATGGAGCACAATCGGAAGATCACGGGAGGCTTCATCAAGGGAAGCTGCCTCAAAATCTCCACCAGCAACAACTGATGCTTCGTAAGCCCCGCCAATTACCCAGGTGGCGCTTGGATTACTTGCAATGTAGGTGCGAACTGCGGCAACAATTTCAGCAACGCTCTGCAACCCATTTACATTCGGACCTTGACCTTCGCGACCGGCAAAGAGTGGATGTGCATGCGCATCGATAAAGCCAGGTGCAAGAAACTTTCCTGTTAAATCAATGACCTCATCGCTGCCGGCTTGCAGCGCATCGCTGCCAAGTGCAATTACCTTGCCCGATTCAACTAAGACTGCCTCTGTAAAGGTAGCGCGCCCACACCAGATTTCACCGCCGGTAAAGAGAGTCTTCATGGTGGTTTACGAATTGAATTTTGATTGGGTGAGGTCGAGCCCTTTTTCAATAAGGAATTCAACGCAATCAGCGCCACGATCAATGAACTCTGCTAAATCTTTCTTCTCTTCCTTGCTAAATTGCTTTAATACAAAATCACCTGGATCTTGCTGCCCCATAGGACGTCCTATTCCAAGTCTCACGCGGAAGTAATCAGCTGTTCCAAAAGATGAAGTCAGCGATTTCAATCCATTATGGCCATTATCTCCACCAGCAACCTTGGCGCGAATGGCCGCGTAGGGGATATCGAGCTCATCGTGTAAAACAATGATGTTGGCTGGTTCAACAGAGTAGAAAGATGCCAGCGCTTTGATTGGGCCACCAGATTCATTCATATAGCTCTTTGATTGAGCGAGAATGATTGAATGTGCATCAACGCCAACGCCCAATTTGTAAGCGGCGATATCAGTGCGTGATTTATGTGAAGAGAGCTTCACATTGTGGCGTTTTGCAAGATGGTCAATAACCATCTGACCCACATTGTGACGGGTGGCAGCGTATTCATCCCCGGGATTACCGAGACCCACTACCAACCACGTCATAAGTGAAAGGGTAAAGGTTGTTAGTCCTTCTTCTCAGCATCTGCTGCAGGTGCCGCAGCTGCATCAGCAGCAGGGGCTGCAACAGCAACTTCTTCAACCACAGTTGAACGCTCTGAAAGGTGAACGATGATTGTGTTCGCTGGGCTGACAAGAGTTGTGCCTGCAGGAAGAACAACATCTGAAGCGTACTTCGATGTTCCAGCAGCCATTCCTTCAATATCAAGAACAAGGAACTTAGGAATCGAAGTAGCTTCAGCTTCGATTTCAATTGTGTTGTGCTGTGTCTCAAGTATTCCGTCTGGATCGTGCTTTCCTTCAGGGTGAACAGGAACAGCAACAGTTACCTTCTCGCCACGACGGACAAGAACGAGGTCGATGTGCTCAAGGATCTGCTTAAGTGGATGGCGAACTACAGACTTAGGAAGAGTGAGCTCTGTCTTTCCATCAATATCAATATTAAGAAGAACGTTTGACTCTTTAAGAGCAACGCCGAGTTCGCGTGCTGGAAGAGTGATGTGAAGTGGCTTCTCGCCATGTCCGTAGATAACAGCAGGAACCAAACCTGCAACGCGTGCACGGCGTGAAGCACCCTTACCGAATTCGGTACGTGAAACGCCCTTGATTGATACTTCTGCCATTGTGATGCTCCTTCGTTGCTGTTATCGAACTTCTTCGTGTTGCGAAGTTCCAGCAGGAGTTGATACCTACGCCGTCGATTACGGATAAATTTCACCCTCGCCGGAACGAGGTGAAGGTTAGCGTGGTTTAGCTGTGTCCGTCAAAAAGGCTGGTTACTGACCCATCCTCGAAGACTTCGCGGATGGCGCGAGCCAAGAGCGGGGCAATCGAGAGCACGGTCAATTTATCGAACTTCTGGTCTTCAGAAAGTGGCAGTGAATCAGTGACAACGATTTCGACAGCTCTTGAATCGCGCAGCCTTTCAACGGCAGGGCCTGAGAAGACTGCGTGAGTAGCCGCAATAATCACATCTTTTGCTCCAGCGTCGAAGAGCGCCTCTACCGCTTTCGTAATAGTTCCGGCAGTATCGATCATGTCATCGATAACAACGCAGGTGCGTCCTTCTACTTCACCAACTACTTTGCCGACTACAGCTTCGTTGGGAACCAATGGATCGCGGGTCTTATGGATAAATGCAATGGGGCAACCACCAAGAAGTTCTGACCAACGTTCTGCCACGCGCACGCGACCAGAGTCTGGCGA
>Ga0208788_1000484_pt1 | contig 19491 bp, 15 predicted proteins | sample Wag4_2014_7_11_3_FD_187363 | JGI IMG/M metagenome (GOLD analysis project Ga0208788, IMG submission 187363) | Fresh water mixed with fracking chemicals microbial communities from Ohio, USA - Utica-2 Time Series FC 2014_7_11 (SPAdes) (version 2) ...
GGCAGAGCGTTTATTCACCCTCACGCAAGCGGAACAACTACCTGCCTTGGTTGCCGATCATGGCTTTCGTCACGGCCCACGTTGGATTTTAGGTGGAGGCAGTAATGTATTACTTCCTCCCTATTTGGCCGGTACCGTTGTGCTGATGTCTGTCAAAGGCATTGCCTTACTCAGCGAAGACGATCAACAGGTGAAGATCCGCGTTGCGGCGGGAGAAAATTGGCATGAGTTTGTGCAATTTTGTCTGGCTCAAGGATGGTATGGCCTTGAAAACCTCAGCCTGATTCCGGGTACCGTCGGTGCAGCACCGATACAGAATATTGGCGCGTATGGAGTGGAAGTTGGGCAATGGATTGAGACAGTCGAATTTATCGACTTAGAGAGCGGACAAACTCACCGTTTATCGGCGGCGGCATGTCAGTTTGCCTACCGCGACAGCATATTTAAACGGCAATGGCGACACCGCGCGTTGATTACCGCAGTCGAGTTTCAACTGTCTAAACACGCCCAACCACGCTATGACTACGGCGATCTCAAACTCGTGCTACAACAGTGGGACACCATCACACCACAGGCCGTTGCACAGGCAGTCATGACTGTTCGCCAAAGTAAGCTACCCGACCCAAAACAGTTAGGCAATGCCGGTAGTTTCTTTAAAAACCCACTGGTAGATGATGCAACGTTACAGCGTTTAATAGCCCAACACCCTACCCTCGCCCACCACGGTAACAAACTGGCCGCAGGTTGGTTAATTGATCGGGCTGGTTTGAAAGGCTATCGGCAAGGGCCAGTCGGGGTGCATGGAAAACAAGCGTTGGTGTTGGTCAATTACGGCGGAGGCAGCGCAGCGGACATAATGGCGCTGGCCGAGCATGTGCAGCACACCGTCGCTACATGCTATGGCGTGCTGTTAGAACGTGAACCGGATGTGATGGGCAATTCGGTTTAAGGCAAGACTTTGCTACGGAAACTGTCGTGACAGGATTTACAGCTTTGCGCCACTTCACCATAGCGTGCCCGTAGGGTTGCTAAATCGGCTTGGGCGGTGGTGGCTTGGTGCAAAGCTTTTACACGCGAAGAAAATAGCTGTTGTTCTGCCTGAAAATCAGCCGCTTGGGTCCAAATCTCGGCTTTTGCACGGGTTTTACCGCGATCGGAACCGGGAGGGAAGTATTGCCACGGGGTGTTGTGGCTATTGAGCAGCGCCAACGCATGTTGTTGGAAAGGCTGTGCTTGATAGGGCTTTGCCCCACGAATCATCATCCCCATCGGTTCGAACGCCCGCAGGATTTTTTTAAATTCAGCTTGCCGCGTCGCCACCGGATCGTTAGCCCAAGTTAAAGGGGCCAATAAGGTACTCGTCAGCAACACCACTACCGTTTTTTTCCACATGACAAACTATCCTGAATAAACAACAACGGCCCTTAAACAAAGTTAAGAGCCGTCGTAAGACATTGAATGGCCATTGTTTAAGGCAATGGCAGCATTCGATTATACCGTGTCGCGGAAGTTCCGGCGTTGGCCACCACCGCCACCAAAGCTACGTGGTGCACGGCTATCGTGGCCTTGACGCTGACCACCACCATTGCTGGAGAAACGACCACCTTCGCTACGATGGCTGCTGCCTTCGTTGCGATGACCGTGCGCTTCGCGATGGCCAGAGAAACCACTGCGGTTGCCGCCGTTACCAAAACCGCCGTGATGTTGACCATCAAAACCAGCGCGTGGTTGACCATCGAAACCGCCACGGCCTTGACCGTATTCACGACGGCCACTGTTGTTGCCGTCTTCGGTACGACGAGCACCGCCGCCAAAACTACGTTCTTGACCAAAGTTGCGTTCGGTTGTGTTGCGTTCACCGCTATAGCTACGGCCTTCGCCACGTGGCGTACGGGCAACATCACCAGCAAAGCCTTGGCTATCGCGTGAACGTTTCCAGTCACCATCACCACCGCGTGGAGCGCGATCTTGGCCACCCGAGAAACCACGGCTTTGACCTTTGCTAAAGCCACTGCCTTGACGCTTACCAAAACCACCACCGCCACCACCTGGTTTACCACCGCGACCAGCGGCAGCAGGGGCAGGACGGAAACGGGCTTCTAAGCCGTTGACTTGCAATTCTTCTAAGCGTTGGCCAATGAAACGCTCGATGCGTTTTAATGGACCGACATCGATACGACCCACTAAGGAAATCGCGACGCCTTTCGCACCAGCACGACCAGTACGACCAATGCGGTGAACGTAATCTTCAGCAAATTTTGGCAAATCGAAGTTAAAGACATGGCTGATACCCGCAATATCCAAACCACGCGCTGCCACATCGGTAGCAACTAAGATATCGCAGTGGCCACGTTTTAAGCTGTCAACAGTACGTTGACGGTCACGTTGGCGCATATCACCATGCAATGCCGCTGCACGGATACCGCTGGCGTCTAATTCATTCGCCAGTTGGTCACAATCGCGTTTTGTTGCGGTGAAAATAATTGCCTGACGCACTTCATCGCTTTGCAAGAAGTGGTCTAACAATTTGCGTTTGTGTTCCAAACCGTCGGTGTAGCACAGTTTTTGTTCGATGTTTTCGTGGCGTTCAGTGCGCGCAGCAATTTCAATCGTGGCAGGATCGCGCAGCAAGTGAGCAGCGAAATCGTTCACGGTGTTGTTCATGGTGGCAGTAAAGAACACCGTTTGGCGTTCTTTTGGCAGTTGTTCTGCAATCGCCAACACGTCATCAGAGAAGCCCATATCTAACATACGGTCGGCTTCGTCGAGGACAAATGTATCTAAGCGGCGGAAGTCAACCACACGCGCTTCGATCAAATCCAACAAGCGACCAGGGGTTGCGACCAACACTTCTACTGGACGCGACAAAGCTTCACGCTGAGCACGGAAAGGCATCCCACCCGTGACACACAGGGTGAAAACACGGCTCATTTCACGAGAGAACATGCGGGAGGCGTCAGAGACCTGCTGCGCCAATTCGCGAGTTGGTGTCAACACCAAAATACGAGGGCCACGGCCTTGACCACGCACGTTTTCGCTTAAGCGATGCAGCGCAGGCAACATAAAGGCAGCCGTTTTACCGGTACCGGTTTGTGCCGATGCAATCAAGTCTTTACCTTGCAACAGGTAAGGAATCGCTTGAACTTGAATAGGCGTTGGTGTTGTCAGGTTATTTTTGGTCAGAGCAGCAACAATACGTGCTTCAAGACCCAATTCGGTAAAAGAAGGTACAGCGGTATCAGCTTGGGAGGAGGCAATAGTTTCTACGGTCGAAAAATCGGACACAAGATTTCCTTAAAAGGGCAATAAGTCAAGTGGGCGCCCAGCGCCAAGCACGGCGTCATGCTGAACTTAGACAATACGGTAAGCGCACTCGAACATAACGTGGAGTGACAGCTAATAAACCGGAGGGTCGTCTACAGGTTCCAAAAGACGGTCGGCAAATACATCGATGCCAACCAAAGTGCCGAATCAAGAGAAAATCGACGGGGGGCCAGATATCGATGAAGCGTTGCAATAACGCAAGCTGAGCAAAACGAACGCGCATTATTAACGAATCTCGGACAAAAGGCAAATAGAAAATATCATTAGGACACATATTTATTTTTGTTTTGCAATTGTTTTACCAATTTCTGGGGAAAAAGCCGCTGCCATTTTTCAAGTAGAAAAGGCAAATTCTGCGTTGAGCACATGGGACATCGAGTCTAGACAGACCGCATCACCATCCCCCTCGGCAAATGCAACTTTATCTTGGCAGATCTGACCAATACAATTGACGGTCTTTTGTCTTTATCTTTGAGTCTCTGCCACATGGTCAACGCTGCTACGGTTTTTAACCTGCACCAACCCTTTCCACCTGCCGGTGATCAACCTCAAGCGATTGCACAACTCTATGCTGGTTTGCAGCAGGGCTTGGCGTATCAAACCCTGCTTGGTGTCACGGGATCAGGCAAAACCTACACCATGGCCAATGTGATTGCACAGACTGGGCGGCCGGCGTTGGTGATGGCGCCCAACAAAACGCTGGCAGCACAGCTCTACGCAGAAATGCGCGAATTTTTCCCTAACAATGCGGTGGAGTATTTCGTTAGCTACTACGACTACTATCAACCTGAGGCTTACGTCCCCAGTCGGGATTTGTTTATTGAAAAAGATTCACAAATCAACGAACACATCGAACAAATGCGGCTGTCGGCCACCAAATCCTTGTTGGAACGGCGCGATGTCGTCATTGTGGCCACAGTCAGTGCCATCTATGGCATCGGCGACCCCAGCGACTACCACCAGATGATTTTGTATCTACGGGAACAAGAAAGTCACAGTCGCCAAAGTATCATCAGCCGCCTCACCACCATGCAATATGAACGTAACGACAGCGATTTCAGCCGTGGCTCGTTCCGCGTGCGTGGCGACATTATTGATATTTTTCCGGCAGAACATGCTGAATTGGCCGTTCGAATTTCGCTGTTCGATGAAGAAGTCGAAAGTCTTCATCTATTCGATCCCCTCACTGGCCATATTAAACAACGAGTGAGCCGTTTTACTGTCTTCCCCTCAAGCCACTATGTCACACCACGCGACACAGTGTTACGCGCTTGTGAAGCGATCAAACTCGAGCTGAATCAACGTCGACGGCAATTTGAACAAGAGGGCAAATTGGTGGAAGCGCAAAGGCTGGAGCAACGAACCCGTTTTGATTTAGAAATGTTGTACGAGATGGGCTTTTGTAAGGGCATTGAAAACTACTCGCGCCATCTTTCCGGCAAGCCGGCTGGCTCGCCGCCACCGACGCTATTTGATTATCTGCCCCCCGATGCCTTGCTATTTCTTGATGAATCCCACGTCACGATTCCACAAATTGGCGGGATGTATCGCGGTGACCGCGCACGGAAAGAAAATTTAGTGGAATATGGCTTTCGCTTGCCCTCGGCGATGGATAACCGCCCATTACGGTTTGAGGAATTTGAAAGTTTGATGCCACAAACCATCTTTGTTTCTGCCACCCCCGGGGTATATGAAAATGAGCACAGCGGCCAAGTGGTCGAACAATTAGTGCGGCCAACCGGCCTTATCGACCCAGAAGTGATTGTGCGGCCGGTATTAAGTCAAGTGGATGATTTAATGAGTGAAATCACCTTACGTGTTCAACAAGGTGAGCGCGTGTTAGTAACCACTTTGACTAAGCGAATGGCAGAACAGCTCACCGACTATTACAGCGAACACGGCATTAAAGTGCGCTATCTCCACTCGGATATTGATACGGTAGAACGGGTTGAGATTATTCGAGACCTGCGGCTTGGGGTATTTGATGTCTTAGTTGGGATTAACTTATTGCGTGAGGGTTTGGATATCCCCGAAGTCAGTCTGGTCGCGATTTTAGATGCAGATAAAGAAGGTTTTTTACGCAGTGAACGCTCTTTGATTCAAACCATTGGCCGAGCAGCGCGGCATTTACACGGAACGGCCATCTTATACGCCGACCGCATCACTCCTTCGATGCAAAGAGCGATGGAAGAAACTGCCCGACGCCGCGAAAAGCAACAACAATTCAACATCAAGCATGGCATTGTGGCACGCGGGGTAGCGAAGAAAATCACCGATATGATTGATGGGGTTTACGCCGCCGAACCGGCGGCACGTTTTGAAGCCAATAGCAGTGTCTTAGATGAAAAAACGCTGGCTAAGCGGATTAAAGATACAGAGAAGGCGATGTTAGAAGCGGCACGCGACCTGCGCTTTGAGCAGGCCGCTGAGCTGCGGGATCAACTGCGCCAGCTCAAGGCGCAGTTGTTTCAAGGCGATTAGCGTTTCAGTTTAGCCAATGCCTCGGCCATCGCTTGATTACGCGGCGGGGCGTTGTCTCGTGATGCAGGTTTTGCTGCAGCACGCGCACCCTCGCTGCGGCGATTGCCCCCTTGACGAGCAGTCGCCGTTGTCCCTAGTTCATCGTCTAAGCGCATGGTTAAGGCAATCCGTTTACGCGCCACGTCCACCTCTAACACCTTGACCTTGACCAGTTGCCCTGCCTTGACCACTTTGCGCGGATCGCTGACAAATTGGTGTGATAGCGCGGAAATATGTACCAAACCATCCTGATGCACACCAATATCGACAAAAGCACCGAAGTTAGCCACATTGGTGACCACGCCTTCCAACACCATGCCCACCTGCAAATCGGTCAGCGACTCCACGCCCTCGGCAAACGTCGCGGTCTTAAACTCAGGGCGGGGATCACGTCCGGGTTTCTCTAATTCGCGCAAAATATCGGCTACCGTGGGCACACCAAAACGCTGGTCAGTGAAATCCTGTGGACGCAATGTTTTGAGTAATTGGCTATCGCCAATCACAGTTTGGATATTGCGCTGGACCGTCGCCAAAATTTTTTCGACGACAGGATACGCTTCTGGATGCACTGCCGAAGCATCGAGAGGATTGTCTCCTTGCATAATGCGCAAGAAACCCGCCGCTTGTTCAAACGTTTTTTCACCCAAACGCGGGACATCGAGTAGCTGTTTGCGGCTGCGGAAGGCACCATGTTGATTGCGCCACTGCACAATATTATTCGCCAAGGTGCTATTCAATCCTGATACCCGCGTCAACAGTGGCACCGAAGCCGTATTGACATCCACCCCAACCGAGTTAACACAGTCCTCGACCACGCTATCCAAAGATCGCGCCAAACGCGAAGGATTAACATCATGTTGATACTGGCCAACACCAATCGATTTTGGGTCGATTTTGACCAGTTCAGCTAAGGGATCTTGTAAGCGGCGGGCAATCGATACTGCCCCACGCAAGCTGACATCCAAATCAGGGAATTCTTTCGCCGCTAATTCACTGGCCGAATACACCGAAGCCCCCGCTTCAGACACCATCAATTTATGCAGCTTATAGTCAGTTTGACACTGCGCGACCAACTCAGCAGCCAATTTATCCGTTTCGCGACTGGCCGTGCCGTTACCAATCGCAATCAGTTCGACACGGTGTTTTTTCACCAATGCCGCCAACACTGCCAGCGATTTATCCCATTCTCGACGCGGTTCGTGGGGATAGACAGTTGCCGTTTCCAACAGTTTGCCCGTGCGATCAACCACCGCCACTTTCACGCCAGTCCGAATACCGGGGTCCAGCCCCATCGTGACACGAGGCCCTGCAGGTGCCGCCAACAACACGTCTTGCACGTTACGTGCAAACACTTGAATTGCCTCGGTTTCAGCCTGTTCACGCAAAGTTTGGATCAGTTCCAACTCCAACGACAAAAACACTTTAGCGCGCCAGCATAGGCGAACCGTATCAAGTAACCAACGGTCGGCTGGGCGGCCTTGGTCACTGATGGCAAAGTGCTGGGCTATTCTTTGTTCGTAATAGCTGCGCTCAGTCACCGGTGTGTCTTCTGGTTGATACTGCACCGCAAGGGTGAGTACCCCTTCATTGCGTCCACGCAACATCGCCAGTACGCGATGCGAAGGAAGGGTTTTAAGTGTTTCTTGATATTGGAAGTAGTCAGCAAATTTAGCCCCGTCTTGTGCCTTACCTTCGACACAACGCGCCACCAAGACGGCATGCTGCCATAGATGTTGGCGAAACTCACCCAGTAACTCGGCATTTTCGGCAAAACGCTCAATCAAAATTGCACGCGCACCATCGAGTGCAGCTTTTGCATCAGCCACTCCTTTATCAACGGCAATAAAGGGCTGTGCCGCTTGTTCTGGTGATTGTGAAGGATCGTCTAACAGAGACTCTGCCAATGGTGCCAACCCTGCCTCACGCGCGATCTGTGCTTTGGTGCGGCGTTTGGGCTTATAGGGGAGATATAGGTCTTCTAACGTCGTTTTGTTTTCCGCCGCATATAAAGCAGCTTCCAACGCAGGTGTCAGTTTTTCTTGTTCACGAATGCTGTTGAGGATGGTCTCGCGGCGGTCATCCAGCTCGCGCAAGTATTGCAAACGCTCTGCCAATTCACGCAACTGGGTATCATCTAGTCCCCCAGTGGCTTCTTTACGATAACGCGCAATAAAGGGAACCGTGGCCCCTTCATCCAATAAACCAACGGCAGCAACGACTTGGGCCTCACGAACATTGAGTTCGGAGGCCAAACGATGAGTCACACTAGGCAGCATAATCATTTCAAAAAAGGCCGCCGCCTCAGCGCGTAGCTAATAACGGGGCTTGGGCAGAAGACAACAAGCCTTGGAGTTCGGCTCGTAATTGGGCAGGACTCAGACCATCGCGTTCACGCAGGCGACGGCGCAGGCCATTGAGGGTGTATTCCTCATCGACTAACAAGGTACGCAAACGGCGTGCAATCAACACTTCATGATGTTGATAATAGCGACGTTGTGCCATGCTGCGACGAGGTTGTAGGGGCAGGAAAACGCTTTCCCACTCTCGTAATTGTTCAACACTTACCCCTGCTAACTGCGCCACTTCACCGACCGTGAAGTAGCGCTTGGCAGGAATAGGCGGCATCTTAGCCACGGGCTGCGCCATGATGATCCTCTACCATTCCCTTGAGTTTTTGGCTGGCATGGAAAGTCACCACCCGACGGGCAGTGATTGGAATTTCTTCGCCAGTTTTTGGATTACGGCCTGGACGCTGTGGTTTATCACGCAATTGGAAATTACCAAAACCTGATAATTTGACCGATTGTCCCTCTTCAAGCGCCAGTCGGATTTCTTCGAAAAACGACTCTACCATATCCTTAGCATCACGCTTATTCAAGCCAACTTTATCAAATAACAAATCCGAGAGTTCCGCTTTAGTCAGCGTCATAACAATCCTCAATACAATGGTAAAAATATACCCCACCACCGGTATGATTTGACATACCGGTGCCTGAATCAATTTAGGCAGGGGACATTACAGACGGAGCTGAGCGGCATGGCTGTTTGCTGCAGCCGCGATCAAATCTTGCATCACAGAATCTACTTCTGCATCTGTGAGCGTGCGGGCAGTATCCTGCATTAACACCTTGAAAGCAAGACTCTTTTTCCCTTCTTCCACGCCTTTACCACGATAGACATCGAACAAAGCAATCTCTGTCACCAAGTGGGATGCTGCAGCGCGCAATGTGGTTGCCAAAGCATCAACTTCTAGCGTATCTGCCACCACCAAAGCCAAATCACGACGTACTGCAGGGAAGCGCGACACGGCTTGGGCTTGGATGGTGTGTCGTGCTAACAGCGGCTGTAAATCAAGTTCAAAGTAGATAGGCGCTGCCACTAAATCGTATTTCTGTACCCATTGCGGATGCAGCTCACCCAAAATGCCGACCACTTTGCCGTCCAGCAACACCTCAGCACAACGACCCGGATGGAGGGCTGGATGGGCTGCGCGGCGGAAAGTCAGCTGTCGTGGTGAGAACAAGACTTCGATATCCGCTTTGACATCAAAGAAATCGACTTTTTCTGCTTGATAAGACCACTGCTCGGCAAAGCGAGTGCCATACGCCAAGCCTGCCAATTTTTCGGGTTGTTCGACTTCACCAGTGGCCGTTTTGAGAAAAACACGCGCCATCTCAAATACACGAACTCGGTTTTGTTTGCGTTTGAGATTGTGGCTTAAGGTATCGAGTAAGCCACCTAACAAGGTCGAGCGCATTACGCTCATCTGGCTAGCAATCGGGTTGATCAGACGAATCGGTGTCGTATTGGCAGCAAAATCGTTTTCCCACTGCTCATCAACAAAAGCGTAGGTCACCACTTCTTGATAATCGCGCTGCACCAATACTCGGCGCAATTCCGCCCGTGGAGTCTGCTGTTCCGGCAATGGCAACATTGCCAGACGGCCACGAATATTGTCAGCGGGGATGGCATCATAGCCATACACACGGGCGATTTCTTCGATGAAATCTTCCTCAATCGCCAAATCAAAACGTGCTGCTGGTGGAGTGATGATAAAACTATCGGCCTGCTGTTCAAACGGCAAACCTAAGCGGGCAAAAATTGCTGCCATTTCAGTTGCAGTCAACGACATGCCTAACACACGGTTCACACGGTCAACTCGCACAGCCACGGGCTTGCGGGCAGGCAATTCCGTCACTTGTTCCACCACTGGCCCTGCCACGCCACCGCAAATGTCAATGATTAAAGCCGTCGCCCGTTCCATCGCCTCAGCTTGTAGCGTGAAGTCAACGCCACGCTCATAGCGGAAGGAAGCATCCGAGCTAAAACCTAATCGACGAGCACGGCCAGCAATGGCTTCTGGTGCAAAGAACGCCGATTCGAGAAACACAGCCGTCGTGTTGTCATCTACTTCACTATTTGCCCCACCCATCACACCTGCTAATGCCACCGGTCCAGTTTGGTCGGTAATCAACAGCATGTCAGCATCAAGAGCAATTTCTTTACCATTCAGCAACGTCATCCGTTCACCAACCTGTGGCAGACGTACCTCGATATCTCCCTGCAGTTTGTTGTGATCGAAGGCGTGTAAAGGCTGCCCCAACTCGAGTAGCACAAAATTGGTGACATCCACAATCGCGGAAATTGAACGCACACCAGCACGTTCAAGGCGTTGCTTCATCCATGCTGGCGTTGACGCTTGGGCATTAACTTGTTCAATCACGCGGCCGAGGTAACGACCGCACGCCGCCCCCGCTGACAATTTCACCCCACGTTGACTGGTGATCGTCACCGGAGCAGGGGAAACAGTAGGTGCCTGCAATGGGGAAGCAGTCAGGGCTGCCACTTCACGAGCAATGCCACGAATACTTAAACAATCGGCACGGTTTGGGGTGATTTTCAGTTCAATAACGGTGTCGTCTAATGCCAAGTAATCGCGCAAATTGACTCCAACTGGCGCATCTTGCGGCAATAACAATAAGCCATCGACACCGTCGGGAATACCCAATTCTTGGCCAGAACATAACATGCCATTTGATGCCACACCGCGCATTTTAGTGGCTTTGATTTTGAAATCACCCGGCAAAAGGGCGCCCAGAGTTGCACAAGGGACTTTTGCCCCTTCGCTGACATTGGGTGCACCACACACAATTTGTTGCAACTCGCCGGTGCCAATGTCGACTTCACACACACGCAGACGGTCGGCATTTTCGTGCTTACGCACAGATTTCACTTCCGCTACCACCACGCCAGAAAAAGCGGGAGCCGCTGTAGTGTGTGATTCAACCTCTAACCCTGCCATGGTCAACAAATGACCCAATGCCTCGCTCGCCAAGTTGGGGTTGACCCACTCACGCAACCATTGTTCTGAGAATTTCATATTATCGTCCTTGCTGACCCACGATTATTGGAATTGCTTAAGGAAAGCCAGATCGTTTTCAAAGAATAACCGCAGGTCATTCACGCCATAACGCAACATGGCAAAGCGATCTAGACCGATGCCAAAGGCAAAGCCAGTATATTTTTCAGGGTCGATATTGACGTTACGCAATACATTGGGATGCACCATGCCACAGCCACCCACTTCGAGCCAGCCACGCTCACCCAAGACATCAATCTCTGCAGATGGCTCAGTAAACGGGAAGAAAGAAGGACGGAAACGCACTTGCAGATCATCGCGCTCGAAGAAACGACGCAAGAAATCGGTCATGGTCGCTTTCAAGTCGGCAAAACTGACCCCTTCATCTACCCATAAGCCTTCCATTTGGTGGAACATCGGCGAGTGAGTTGCATCTGAGTCAACACGATAAACCCGACCGGGTGCAATGATTTTAATTGGGGGCTGGTGTTGCAGCATGTAGCGAATTTGGATGGGGGACGTGTGGGTACGCAACACATCGCCACCTTCGACATAGAAGGTATCCGCCATCGCACGAGCAGGATGATTTTCTGGGATATTTAAAGCTTGGAAGTTGTGAAAATCGGTTTCGATTTCTGGCCCATCCGCGACTTCAAAGCCCAAAGAACGAAATAGACTGGTAATGCGTTCTAAGGTCAGGGTCACTGGATGCAGACCGCCCTGACGCAAACCACGGCCAGGTAAGGTGACATCTAAGGCTTCTGCTGCCAGTTGTGCGGCAAGCTGAGCTTCGGCTAGGGCCTCACGACGAGCAGCAATCGCCGCCTCAACTTGTTGTTTGGCTGCGTTAATCGCTTGGCCAGCTTGTTTCTTTTCTTCTGGAGGTAATTTACCTAATTGTTTTAATAATTCGGTAATTTCACCTGATTTGCCGAGATAACGCGCTTTGACCTGCTCAAGGGTCACGACGTCTTGTACCTCATTGAGCGCAGCTAAAGCAGCGGCAAGAAGAGTATCAATAGAACTCATGTTAGATCGCTATCGTCGAGAAAGGAAATAAGAGAAAAACGGAAATTAACAACACTTCACGGCAAAATGCCACCACACTCTAGCGTCAAGCGTTGTTCACGATTAAAACCACACGGGGATAAAAAAAGGGAGGCAAAGCCTCCCTTCTCTGATGCTTTCGATTAAGCTGCGAGGCTGGCTTTGGCTTTTTCAACCAATTGAGCAAACACTGCTTTTTCGAACACAGCCAAATCGGCCAACACTTTACGGTCGATTTCAATTGCAGCTTTTTTCAGGCCGTTCATGAATTTGCTGTATGGCAAACCGCACTCACGTGCAGCTGCGTTAATACGTGCAATCCACAATTGACGGAACTGACGCTTGCGTTGACGACGATCGCGGTAAGCGTATTGACCGGCTTTCATCACCGCCTGTTTGGCGATGCGATAGACGTTTTTACGACGGCCGCGATAGCCTTTGGCTAAAGCAAGAATTTTTTTGTGACGAGCACGGGCGGTAACACCGCGTTTAACGCGAGGCATAAATTAACTCCTTAAGCGTAGGGCAACATAGCACGAACGGAAGCCATATCGCTGGCATGTACCATGGTGGTACCGCGCAACTGGCGTTTGTTCTTCGTGGTTTTCTTGGTCAGAATGTGGCGTTTGAAGGCCATTGAGCGCTTCACACCACCGTTACCCAACACTTTCAGGCGTTTTTTCGCACCCGATTTGGTTTTCATCTTTGGCATGGGAATAATCCTACAACCTATTTTTTTAGATTCGGCACAAGGTGGTCGATGATCGACACTTAGTCACCTTTGCGCCCCGCTTTTGTGCGAGAGATAACCCTTTCTCGCAAAAACCAGAGCGGCAGGTTGCCCTGCCGCACCAGTTAATTCTTACTAGAACGCTGTCAGATTATTTTTTCTTTGGTGCCATGACCATGACCATCTGACGGCCTTCCATTTTGGGGAACTGCTCGACAACGCCGTATTCCGCCAAATCAGCTTCCACCCGTTTTAACAAGGCCAAGCCTAATTCTTGGTGAGCCATCTCACGCCCTCTAAAGCGGAGCGTGATTTTTGCTTTATCACCTTCGTTCAAGAAGCGAGTCAGATTACGCACTTTAACGTTGTAATCACCGTCGTCGGTACCGGGACGGAATTTCACTTCTTTCACTTGAATCTGTTTTTGCTTGAGCTTAGCTTCGTGCTTACGCTTGCTTTCTTGGTATTTAAATTTACCGTAGTCCATGATCCTGACAACAGGCGGCTGGGCATTCGGTGCAATTTCAACCAAATCTAACTCTAACTCTTCTGCTTTCGCAAAAGCCTCACGTAAATTCACGATGCCGAGTGGCTCGCCTTCATTTCCTACCAAACGAACTTCACGGCCAGTAATTTCGCCGTTGATTCGTGGTTCGCGTTCCTGAGCGATGGCAATTCCTCCAAACTTAAATCTTATTGTGCTGCGCGTTTTTGGGCGGTTTCTGCTTTCATGCGTTCGATAAACGCATCTAAAGACATTTGACCTAAATTTTCACCCGAACGGGAACGAACAGCGACCAAGTTGTCTGCTTTTTCTTTGTCACCCACGATTAACTGGTATGGCAACTTTTGCAGACTGTGTTCGCGGATTTTATAGTTAATCTTCTCGTTTCTCAAGTCAAGTTCGACACGCAGCCCTGCCTGACGCAGCTTTTGTGCAACGTCACGGGCATAATCTGCCTGAGCTTCCGAGATATTCGCCACCACCATTTGCAATGGTGCCAGCCACATCGGGAAAGCACCGGCATAGTGTTCAATCAAAATACCTGTGAAACGCTCTAACGAACCAAACAAGGCACGATGTAACATCACTGGTCGTTTTTTCGTATTGTCTTCAGCAACATAGGCAATATCAAAACGCTCTGGCAAGTTCATATCGACCTGCAAGGTGCCGCATTGCCAATCACGACCGATGGCGTCACGCAAAACAAATTCTAGCTTCGGCCCATAGAATGCCCCTTCGCCAGGGAACAACTGATAGGGCATACCCATGCTTTCTAAAGCACCGGCTAATGCGCCTTCTAATTTGTCCCATACTTCATCTGAACCGATGCGATTTTCTGGGCGAGTCGACAGTTTGATAATGACATTATCAAAACCAAAGTCTTTATAGATGTCGAGAATCAGCTTCACAACATCGCGACATTCGCCTTCCATCTGCTCTTCGGTACAGAAAATATGCGCATCATCTTGCGTAAAGTGACGCACACGCAACAGACCATGTAATGCACCAGAAGGTTCGTAGCGATGCACTTTACCAAACTCGGCCATACGCAAAGGCAAATCGCGATAGCTCTTCAAGCCTTGGGCAAACATCGACACCGCACCGGGACAGTTCATCGGCTTGAGCGCATACACTCGCTCATCCTCAGTGGTAGTGGTGTACATGTGGTGATGATAGTTAAACCAGTGGCCGGAGATTTCCCACAAGCTGCGATCCATCATATCGGGGGTATTGACCTCGACATAGCCGGCTTCTTCCTGACGGTCGCGCATGTAGTTAATCAGGCTGTTGAATAAACGCCAGCCTTTAGGATGCCAAAACACTGCACCAGGGGCTTCATCTTGCATGTGGAACAAGTTGAGCTGTTGGCCTAATTTGCGGTGGTCGCGTTTCTCGGCTTCTTCCAGCATGTGCAAATAGGCTTCTAAGTCTTCCTTTTTCGCCCATGCCGTGCCGTAGATACGCTGCAACATTTCATTTTTTGCATCACCGCGCCAGTAGGCACCCGCCACTTTCATCAGCTTAAACACTTTTAAGCGACCGGTGGAAGGCACATGCGGGCCACGACAGAGATCAGTGAACAGCCCTTCGGTGTACAACTTGATTTGTTCGCCTTCAGGAATCGCAGCAATCAACTCACATTTGTAGTGTTCGCCCTGTTCTTTGAAGAAAGCAATCGCTTCATCACGGCTCACCACACGGTGAGAGACGGGAATATCTTGTTTTGCCAATTCCGCCATTTTCTTCTCGATGGCTTCAAGGTCATCTGGCGTAAATGGGCGAGTGTAGGCAAAGTCGTAGTAAAAGCCATTTTCGATCACAGGGCCGATGGTCACTTGTGCTTCAGGAAACAGACTTTTTACGGCAAAGGCTAATAAATGTGCGGTCGAATGGCGGATAACGTCGAGGCCTTCACTGTCTTTGTCTGTGACAATAGCAAGGTCGGCATTCTGTTCAATCAAAAACGAGGTATCAACCAATACCCCATCCACACGACCAGCAAGGGCAGCACGAGCCAAGCCCGCACCAATTGACGCGGCCACCTCAGCAACCGTTACCGGCTGCGCAAAAGAACGGATCGAACCGTCCGGCAAGCGAATATCAGGCATGATGTCTCCAGCGCACCCAGTGCGCGTGTATTCAGGAAATAACCATTCAGAAGAAAACGACAGACGAAAAAAAAGTGCGGCCGGAGCCGCACTTTTTCGAGAATTGCCTCAAATGGCCCAACCATGTCAGTTTATGGGTGGGTGGTGGTAGTTCGCACAGCCATTTGAGTTATCCTTTTTGGAATTTTGGTAGGCGCGATTGGAATCGAACCAACGACCTCCACCATGTCAAGGTGGCGCTCTAACCAACTGAGCTACGCGCCTGTCGTTGAGAGACACGAACTATACAGATGCCGTTTAGGGAACGCAAGCCCTTTTTGAAAAAATTTTCACTTAAGGGGAGTGGGGTATACTTGTCGGCTAATTTTTCAGCAAGCTTGCCCTTGATAACATGCTCAAATTTTCCGTCAAAAAAACCAGCACCGGTGGTGCGCGGCGTGGCACCTTAACCTTAAACCACGGCACAGTCGAAACACCTGTCTTTATGCCAGTCGGTACTTATGGTTCGGTTAAGGCAATGAGCCCAGCCGATTTACACGCCATTGATGCACAAATCATCCTCGGCAATACTTTCCACTTATGGCTACGCCCTGGCCTAGACGTGGTGGAACAGTTTGGTGGATTGCACCGCTTTATTGGCTGGGATAAACCGATTCTGACCGATTCTGGTGGCTTTCAGGTGTTTAGTTTGGGTGAATTGCGAAAAATCACCGAGGAAGGAGTCACCTTTCAATCACCGATCAATGGTGACAAATTATTCCTATCGCCAGAAAAGTCGATGGCGATTCAAAAAAGCCTTAACTCAGACATCGTGATGATTTTTGATGAGTGCACCCCAGGCCAAGTCGATCATCAACGTGCCGCTGAATCGATGCGTTTATCGCTACGCTGGGCAAAACGCTCCCGTACTGCCTTTGATGAACAAGAAAACCCGAATGCCCTGTTTGGTATTATTCAGGGTAACCTTTACACCGACCTACGCCGTGAATCATTGGCAGGGTTGATGGAAATTGGGTTTGATGGTTATGCGATTGGAGGGTTGTCAGTCGGTGAGCCTAAACCCGAGATGTACCGCATGTTGACAGAAATGAAAGACATGATGCCAGCAGACAAACCCCATTATCTGATGGGAGTCGGCACACCAGAAGATCTCGTGTATGGCGTATCACAGGGCATCGATATGTTTGATTGTGTGATGCCCACTCGTAATGCCCGCAATGGTTGGCTATTTACCCGTTTTGGTGATCTGAAAATTCGCAATGCCCGCCACAAAAACGATGAACGTCCGCTTGATGAGAGTTGTGATTGTTATACCTGCCGCCATTTCAGCCGCGCCTACTTACATCATCTGCACCGTGCCGGTGAGATTTTGGGCGCACACTTAAACACAGTGCACAACTTACATTACTATCAACAGCTGATGAAAGAGATGCGGAATGCAATTGAGGAAGACCGCTTTGACCACTTTGTGACCGAGTTTCATCACAACCGTGCCCGTGGGACAGAATAAGTCATCCATTGCAAGCCGATAGATTTTCCAAAACAATCACCGTTACAATTCTTGTTTAATTTGCATTTTTCCCTCAAGGAGCATTGAGTCTCATGTTGTTCATTACCCCTGCTTACGCTAACGCTGCTGCCCCTGCTGGTATCGATTTCATGCAATTTTTGCCGATGATCGGTATTTTTATCTTGTTCTGGTTCTTATTGGTGCGGCCACAACAGAAAAAGGTAAAAGAACATAAAGCCATGCTCGAAGCGCTGCAAAAAAATGATGAAGTTGTCACCCAAGCCGGTATTGTGGGTCGTATCATCAAGCTGGAAGAACAAAATGTCAGCTTGGAAATCGCCTCTAACGTCACCATTCAAGTGCGCCGTGACGCGATTGGGATGAAACTGGAAAAAGGCAGTTTCAAACCTCAATAAGGGTTTATGAGCTTGTAACGTGTTTCTTTCGAGACAAGCTCATCCTTCGGGCCTGCCATGTTTTCATCATGGCAGGCTTCATTTCTCTTAATCTGGCGCTCGTCTCATGAATCGATATCCCCTCTGGAAATACTTGGTCATTGCAGTGACCTTATTGCTCAGTGCGGTTTACACTTTGCCCAACTTCTACGGTGAAACGCCTGCCGTCCAGGTTTCTAGCACTCGGCAAGCCCTGCCCGTTGATACCAATCTTATGCAACGGATTGAGAAACGACTGGCCAATGAAAAAATTCAGGCTAATGGTATTTTCCTTGACGGGAATAGCCTGAAAATTCGGTTAAATGATACCGATACCCAAATCAAAGTCCGCGATTTAGTGCAACAGGAAATCGGCGATAACTATATTGTGGCGCTTAATTTATTGGCGGCTTCCCCAACATGGTTAACCCAGCTCAAAGCTCACCCAATGTTCCTCGGTTTGGATCTGCGCGGTGGTGTTCACTTCTTATTAGAAGTGGATATGAATGCAGCAGTGGATAAAACCTTAGAACGCTACGCAGGTGATGTGAGACGCGAATTGCGAGCGCAAAAAATTCGTTATGGCAGTTTGAAACGCAATCGCGACAATATTGAAATTTCTATGCGTGATGAGGCTGAACTGCAAAAAGTTGAAGCACTCGTCCGCGACAAGCTGCCCAATCTTTCACTGAAAGCGGATGACAGCAGCCGCATACTGCGACTGAGTTTGACAGATGCAGAAATGATCAAAATTCAAGGAGATGCCATCCGTCAAAACATCACAACATTACACAACCGCGTCAATGAATTGGGTGTGGCGGAACCCGTGATTCAACAATCTGGTGCAAATCGGATTGTGGTTCAGTTACCTGGGGTACAAGACACGGCAAAAGCCAAAGATATTTTAGGCCGTACCGCCACCCTAGAAGTACGCATGGTGGAAGATGATCCAAGCAAATTGGCTGAGGCCCTGTCTGGTATTGTCCCAGCAGGTTATGAGCTATTGGATGAATTGAGTGCACAGGGTTCACAAAAAATTCTGGTCAAACGAGAAGTCGAACTCACTGGCGACAATATCAATGATGCACAACCCGGGTTTGATGAAAATGGCACGGCTGCCGTTCATATCAACCTCGATTCCACCGGTGCAAGCATTTTCCGCCAAGTCACAGCGGATAACATTGGCAAACGCATGGCAATGGTGTTGATTGAAAAAGGGAAAGGCGAAGTCGTCACAGCACCCGTTATTCGTAGCGAAATTGGTGGTGGTCGCGTGCAAATTTCTGGCTCAATGAACGCTGCAGAAGCCAGTGATATTGCTTTATTACTCCGTGCCGGCTCACTTGCCGCGCCAATGAACATTATCGAGGAACGCACGGTAGGCCCTTCTTTAGGTAAGGAAAACATCGAGAAAGGCTTTAACTCAACCTTATACGGTTTTGCTGCTGTGGCCTTGTTCATGGCGATCTACTACCGTGTTTTCGGGATGATTTCAGTCATTGCATTGGCATGTAATGTGTTAATGCTGGTTGCTTTGCTGTCAATGCTGCAAGCCACACTCACACTGCCCGGTATTGCTGCCATCGCCTTGACATTAGGGATGGCGATTGATGCTAACGTGTTGATTAACGAGCGGGTACGAGAAGAAGTGCAAAATGGTGTCCCTCCACAATCAGCAATCAAAGCTGGTTATGAACATGCATGGGCGACGATTCTCGATTCGAACATCACCACGCTGATTGCGGGTTTGGCACTATTGATTTTCGGCTCAGGCCCCGTTCGTGGCTTTGCAGTGGTGCATTGTCTTGGCATTTTAACCTCGGTGTTCTCTGCTGTTTTGGTATCTCGCGGCATTGTGAACTTGGTCTATGGTGGTCGCCGTATCAACAAATTATCGGTTTAGGTTTTTTGACCTAGGTTGAGGAGTCGACGTGGAATTATTCAGTTTTAAAAA
>Ga0208788_1000486_pt1 | contig 19456 bp, 13 predicted proteins | sample Wag4_2014_7_11_3_FD_187363 | JGI IMG/M metagenome (GOLD analysis project Ga0208788, IMG submission 187363) | Fresh water mixed with fracking chemicals microbial communities from Ohio, USA - Utica-2 Time Series FC 2014_7_11 (SPAdes) (version 2) ...
GTTCGGAACGCCGCTCGAGTACTCGAGCGGCGTTCCGAACGTGCCGTCGCCCTGGTTCACGTACACGAGGAACTTCTCCTCGTTGAGTCCCCCGAACGGCGCCGCGCTCCCGAATCCCGCGAAGATCTCCGGCGCGCCGTCGCCGGTGAGGTCGCCTGTCCAGACGCTGCCGAGGAACGCCGGCGTGACGATCTCGCGGTACGGATCGAATCCACCGGCGCCATCGCCGGGCGCCCAGCGGATGAAGTGCGGCTGGTTCGACGCGACCGAGTCGGTCCACAGCGCGTCGAGGTTGCCATCGGCATCGAGGTCGGAGGTCTGGAAGTTGCCGTTGACCTGGATCGGCGTGGGGAACACCGGGGCCCCGAAGCTCCCGTCGCCCTGGTTGAGCATGGAGAACCAGTTCCCGCTGTTCCCGAGCGAGAGGATGTCGAGATCCCCGTCGTGGTCGAGGTCGCGCGGGTACATCTTTCCGCTCGACGGGAGCGCGACGACGAGCGCCGGTCCGAAGCGCCCGTCTCCGAGTCCGGGAGCGATTCGCAGCGAGCTCGGCAGATCGAACGTCGAGTACGACGCGAGGTCGTCCTGCCCGTCGCCGGTGAAGTCGCAGAGCAACGGGTAGAAGCTCATGTCGGCGCGGTTGAAGTGGCGGACCGCGTGGAAGTCGAGCGGACCGCGGCCGCGAAGCACCGACAGCGACGAGCTGGTGCCGCCCGCGGTGCAGAGGTCCGCCAGTCCGTCGTCGTCCAGGTCCCCGACGGCGAGGTCGCTGGGGCCCTCGGTTCCCGCCGCGAGCGAGCCGACCTGTACGAAGCTCCCGGCGACGTTGTCGTAGACGCGCACGACGCGCGCGAGCGTGTCGCACCACGCGAGCTCGGGCGCGGGATCGGCGTCGAGATTGGCGCAGAGGAGCCGCTCCGCCTGCGCGCCGACGGACTGCAGCGGTCCGAGGGTCTGCGTGTTCGTGAAGTTGCCGCCGCCGCCGTTCGCGTAGATGCGCAGCGAGTTGCTGTCCTTCGACGACACGAGCAGATCCCCGTCGCCGTCGGCGTCGATGTCGCGGATCGCCACGTCGTGAGGGGTCGAGTTGGTGGATGTCTCGGGATGTCCGTCGACGGTGAGCGTGGCGAACGCGGCGAATCCTCCCTTGCCCGTGTTTCGCAGCAGCGTGACCGTGCCCTGGCCTGGAAACGAGATGAAGGAGTTGGTGACCGCGAGGTCGGGCAGGCCGTCGCCGGTGAAGTCGCCCGCCGCGACCGCGCTGGGCTGCTGCCCGCACGGGTAGGCCGTCCGCGGACCGAACGTTCCGTCGCCGTTCCCGCGGAAGACGTCGACGCTGTTCGCCGCCGCGCCGGGAAACGCGATGTCGAGGTCGCCGTCTCCGTCGAGATCGGTGAGCGACAGGCCCGTGCCGCGGGAGGTCGCGGTGAGGCGCGTCGCGGGACCGAAGGTCCCCGGGCCGGTCCCGCGCAGGAGCAGCACCTGGGCGAAGCCCGCGTCGCCGCTCACGATGTCGAGGCGGCCGTCGCCGTCGAGGTCGGCCACGCGCAGCGTCCAGCAGAGCGCTCCGGTCACGATGGAGCGTGAGGCAAAGGTCAGGCCCGGGCCACCGTCGTTGCGCCAAAGGGTGATCGATGAGTCGCTCGCGCCCGAGCGCGCGGCCGCGATCACGTCCTGGTCGCCGTCGAGATCGAAGTCGGCGAACGCGACCGCGTTCACGTTGGTGAGGGTCGCGACATCGTTGCGGTGCTCGGCCGCTGCGATGAAGCGGCCGAGCCCGACATCGGCGGCGTCGGGAACCCCGTTGTGGTTGCAGTCCGGCGCGACGCCATTGCGGAGGTCGAGTGCGTCGGCGCTGCCGTTGCCGTTGAAGTCCTGTGCGGCCGCCTGCGCAGCGATCACGCACGCCGCGATCGCTGCGGCCGCGAGCACGCCCGAGGCGCGATCAGTGAGATGATGGTTCCGTCCGCCGCGGTTCTGTCCCATGCTCGCTCCTCGATCGCGTCGACCTTGGTCCAGTGAGCTCCGTCCCCGTGCGCCGATTTCTGGCGGCACCTCCGCCGAGGGGCGCACTCCCACGGCACACCTCACAGGATCTGTGAGTATCGCCGTCGATACCGATTCTGCGAGGAAAATGGAACAGAACCCCGGCCGATTGCATCGGCCGGACCATCGCGGACCACGCAGGTTGCGCGCGGCGTCAGCCGCCGAGCAGTTCGCGGAACTTCTTCGCCGAATCCTCGGAGGCACGCTTCGCGGTGCCGGTCTCTGAGTACTTCTCGGTGCCGATGCGCTGCGTGTCGTGGGTCTGCATGAGCGCGGCGACGACCGGTCCGCCTTCGCCGTCGGTGGCGTAGATCTCGCAGGTCGCGTAGCCGTAGCCGCGCTTGAGGATCTGCGTCTGCGGCGCGATGTTGCGCAGCGGCTGGTTGGGCTTGATCTCGGTGATCGCGGCGTGGATCACGATCGTGCGTCCGCCGGGCTGCCGGGCGAAGTCCTTGAACTCCTTGGTCAGCGCCTCGGACATCGCGACCCGCACCTCGGAGAGCTGCTCCGCATCGAGCTCGCCGTACTTGCCCACGTACGGCGTGGTGGTCGGCACGACCTTCACCGAGCCGATGGTCGCGCGGTCGAGCTTGCCGCCCCAGGCGCTGGTGAGCTCGCCGTCCTCGGTCAGCACGACCGACTTGGGGATGAAGCCCGAGCGGACATGCGGCGTCGAGCCGCAGGCGGCGAGCGCGCCGGTGAGCAGCGCGGCGGCGGTGAGGGCGAGGAGGGGACGGCGGATGGTGTGTGCGTTCATGGTGGTTCCTCTTGAGTGGACAGCGGATCGTACATGCCGCCGTGGTGGAGTGGTGGCTGGATGCACGAGAGGCCTGCCCCGCCTGGGACAGGCCTCTCGAAGCACGCGCGTTGGCGCGGAGTCAGTCGAGGAAGCGCACGGCGCCCGACTCGACGTCGTAGATCGCGCAGAGCACGGTCAGCGTGCCCTCGGCCTTGGCCTTGCTCAGGATCTCGCTGTTCTTGACGAGCTGGCCCGCCTGCCAGCGCACGTTGGCGATCTCGGCGTCGGCCACGCTGGCCTTGCCGTCGGCGCCCTTCGAGAGGCCCGCGATCGCCGGCTTGATGGCCGCGACGAACGCCGGCATCTTGCCCGGGAGATCCTTGCCGGCCACGGTCGCGCCGACCGCGCCGCACTTGGTGTGGCCCATGACGACGATCGTGTGCACGCCGAGCGCGGCGACCCCGTACTCGAAGGTGCCCACCGCGACATCGTTCTGGAAGTTGCCGGCGATGCGCACGACGAACAGCGAGCCGATGCCCTGGTCGAAGATCAGCTCGGGCGGCGTGCGCGAGTCGGCGCACGTGAGCACGCCGACCGACGGGGTCTGGCCGTCGGTGCCGGTCTTCACGATGCGCTCGTGCAGCCAGTCGTGCGTGCGGACGTCGCCCGACAGGTAGCGGGCGTTGCCGTCCTTGAGCGCCTGCAGCGCCATGCCCGGCTCGATGGCGGTGGAGACAGATCCGCTGCCGCTGCGTGGACCCGAGGTTGCGCAGGCGGCGAGCGCGAGCGTGAGTGCGATGGTGGCGAACGGCCAGAGGCTGATGGAGCGCATGGGGGCCACACTACGGCAACCACGGTGAAGCGGCGGTTCAGTCACGCACGTGTCGGCCGCCCGAGGCCATCCCGCGGCAAAAAGCTCGCCCGCTGTCGCATGGTCGTGTGACGCATGCGCCCATCGGCCGCGGACGGGACCCGTTCGCCTCAGGGCTGCCCGGTCCAGCCGTTGAGCACCTGGCCGAGGTCGTCGCCGTCGGTCGTGCCGTCGTTGTTGAAGTCGTACACCGACTGACCGCCCCACCAGTTGAAGATGCCGGTGAGATCCGCAGCATCCACCGCGCCGTCGAGGTTCCCGTCGCCCGGAACCGCGGCGCCGGCCTTGAGCAGGTTGCGCGCGTAGGCGTCGAGCGCGGTGAACGCGGCCTCCGCCTCCGGTGTCAGCTGGGTGTCGGCGCACGCCGTGTCGGACAGCAGGTTCGCAGTCGAGTAATCGATGCCGCGACCGCCGAGTGCCTCGGCGAAGGGCGCGTTGAAGAGGTCGTAGAACTCGTAGGCGCAGACCGTGCCTTGGTCGCAGCTCGGCAGTTCCTTCACGATCAGCTTGTAGCGCCCGTCGGTCACGGCAAGGGCCGCCGGAGAGACGATGCCCCAGCCCGTTCCGGCCTCGCCCGAATCGCGCAGGTCGCAGCAGGTCGCGTAGCCCTCGTACCAGTCTCCGCCGTGGAGTTCGCACACGGCCTGCCCCGGGAAGATCGCGTCGGTGCAGGTCTGCAGCGACTTCAGCACGCACGCGCGGAACATGCCGCCCGGGAAGGCCAGGTTGGTGCCGTTCTGGGTGAAGTTGAACGCGCGCACCGCGGGAGCGTTCGCGTCGCGCAGGTAGCCGACCATGCTCTCCGCGTCGAGCGCGTGCGATGCCGGCACGGTGGCGCGGACATCGATGCCGGCGACCTCGCCGAAGAGCTGGTAGAGGTCGGTGACGTTCACCATCGCATCGACCGAGCGGCCGGGCGACGACACGCCCGCGCCGGCGATGACGAGCGGAACGGACACGCCCGACTGGTTCACGTAGCCCTTGGCCTGGTACTTGTTGTACGGCAGGCGCACGACCGGCCCGTAGCTGCCGTTGTCGCCGACGACCACGACCAGCGTGTTCGGATCGTTGAGCGTGACGCCGTTGCCGGACCATGCGGCGAAACCGCCGTCGACGAGCAGGCGCCCGATCTCGCGGTCCGACGCCGAGAGCATCGTGTTGGTCATGCCCTTCTTCGACGGGTCGGTGTCGGTGGTCTCGTAGCCGACCTGCGTGTCGCAGATGTAGGGCAGCCCCGCCGGCCACTCGGCGTCGGCCGGCAGGAGATCGGCGGGCGCGGGCTGATAGGGATCGTGGACGTTCACGAAGCCCACCGTGCACATCCACGGCGTGCCCGCGGGCTGCGCGTCGATCCATGCGAGCGCCTGGTCGACGTCGCTGGTCAGCGAGTACCTGCGTTCGGTCGTGAACACGGGCTTCTGGCCTTCGAGGGCGACCACGCGGTCGTTGACGAAGAAGCCGTTGTCGATCGTGAAGTCGACGCGCGCGACCGCAGCGGCGGAGCCCGTGGTCACGGGAACGCCCGACGCATCGACGAGCGGAACGCCGCCGACGGCGAGGCAATCCAGGGCGTCGAGGCCATCGATCCAGGTCTGGTCGGGGAATCCGCATGCGCACACCGCGGGCGCGTTCGTCGAGATGTCGACGGGGAAGCCGCAGGAGTAGAGCGGCGGCTGTCCCTCGGCCGGCGGCGCGATCTGCCCGGCGATCGTCGTGTCGATGGGGGATGGCCCGCCGAGCGGCGTTCCGCTGAAATGGGGGAAGCCGAGGCCGTTCGCGTAGCTGTCGCCCTCGGGATTGAGCGCAGGATCACCGAGGTGGAACTTGCCGATGTAGCCCGACGCGTAGCCGGCCGTCGAGAGCAGCCTCGGCAGCGTGAACTCGTAGGGAGAGGCCTGCGAGCGGGGCGGCGCGGTCTGCAGGCAGGCGTTCATCACGCCCGTCCGGAACGGGTAGCGGCCGGTCATCATCGCCACGCGCGACGGCGAGCACTGCGGCATCGCCCAGACGTTGCTGAAGCGCACGCCCTGGTCGCAGAGCGAGTCGATCACGGGGGTCCTCGGAAGCTCCACGCCCGCGGGATTCCAGCGCGAGAGCGCGTCGGAACCGGTGTCGTCGATGATGACGAACAGGATGTTGGGCTTGGCGGGAGCGCCGAGTGATCGCGGTGCGTCGGGTCGCTTGCCTGCCGTGTCGGGCGCCGAGGCGATCCCGCCGGCGGTCGGCCTGGCGGCGTTCTGCTTCTGCGGCGCCGATGTGCGGGCGTCGGTTCCTCCGCCGCGGGTCCTTCCGTCGCCGGTCCTTCCATCTTGGGCCGCGAGTGCAGCGGCCGATGCGAGCAGTGAGAGCGCGAAGGGAACCTTTGCGATGGTGGAGCTGAGCATGAGCGTTCTTTTCCGCGAGAGCGATGTCCCGCGCACGGACTGCGGCACGGTGTGGGTCGGAGGAAAGGTGCATCGCGCGCCGGAACGTGAGGCGTGCAGATGCTTGGAATCCCCAGTATCGCGCGGAAATCCGATCGACAAGGCGCGGCGGAGGAAACAAACGCCGTTCTCATGGTCCGAGTCGCATGTTCATGCGACCGAGGGATCGCATCGGGCCTGTGCGCTGCTGCTGCACATTCGTCCCTGCGGGCGCAGCGCACCAACGCAGAATGTCGCGATTCTCGGTCACCGTCGCGCTCCGCGGCATGGCAAGATGCCCGAATGAAAATGAGTTCGGACCGACCCCTCGACATCCGTGCACCCGGTGTGCTCGAGGCGCTCGGCGGAGCTTCGCATCTCGTGATCTGGGAACTGCTGCGCCGCATCGACCGACCTGCGTCGGCGGACGAACTGGCGGAGGCCTCGGGATCGCCTCGCGGCGTGGTGCAGGCCGCGCTCGATGCATTCGAGCGGATCGCCTTGGTCACCCGCCGGCGGTCGACGAGTGGCGCACGCGGATATGGCTGGGTCGTGAGCTGTCCCGCGATCGTCGTGCAGTATCGGGTCGGCGATCTCGGCGACCAGGCGCTGCTCCAGCAGCTCGACGCGGTGTTCGACCAGCGCCGACGCGCCGAGATCGCGGGCAAGATCAAGCCGGAGGCGACGCGCGGCGACCAGGACTTCGCGTGGACGAGCATGCACGCCGGGTCCTTCAGCGACGCAGAGATCAGGGAGCTGTGGGAGCTCCTGCAGGGGCTCTCGCGCTTCTTCGCGCGCACGAGCGATCGCTTCAAGGGCGCTCCGATCACGGCGGACCATCACTGCAGCCATCACGTGAGCGTGAGCGTCGATCCGCTGCTGCACGGGGTGCTGCCGCTTCCGAACCTGCAGATCATCGGGCAGCAGGCAGCGACGGCGGTCGTGAAGGCGATCGCGGGAGATCCGTCGGGGGCGTTGACCGCCCGCGAGGCGGAGATCGCGCGCGGCCTCGCTCGCGGGAAGTCGAGGGACTCGCTCGCGAAGGAGCTGGGAATCTCCAAGCACACGGTCGTCGAGTACACGCGGCGCATCTATCGGAAGCTCGGCGTGAGGAACCGCGCCCAGCTCTCGGCGCGGATTCACACGGGAGGGTGAGCCTCGACGTGCGCGGACGCGTGCGGAGTCCGCGCTTGCGGCTGCGAGCAGCGCCGCATCGCACGCGCGTTCGACGAGGTGTCAGCGCATCGTGGCCTCAGCGCATCGTCTCAGCGCATCTTGGCAAGGTGCTTCTTCGTCTCGGCGCGCGACGCCTTGATGGTCGCGTCGGCGGCCTTCGGGTTCGCCTTCGCCTCGAGGAGCGCGGTGAGCATCATCGGCGCCACGATGGTCGCGTCGCTCTCGACGACGAACATCGGCGTGTCCTCGGTGAGCTTGTCCCAGGTGATCTTCTCGTTGGGCGTGGCGCCCGAGTACGAGCCGTAGCTGGTGGTCGAGTCGCTGATCTGGCAGAAGTACGCCCACGGACGCACCTTCTCCTGCAGGTCGTACTTGATGCTCGGCACGACGCAGATCGGGAAGTCGCCCGCGATGCCGCCGCCGATCTGGAAGAAGCCGACGCCCTTCCCCTTGGAAAGCGTCTTGTAGTCGTCGTACAGGTTCGCCATGTACTCGATGCCGCTCTTGACGATGCTCGCGCTGCAGTCGTTGAACTTCACGTGCGACGCGAAGATGTTGCCGAAGGTCGAGTCCTCGTGGCCGGGCACGACCATCGGCAGCTTCGCCTTCGCGGCCGCGAGCAGCCAGCAGTCGTCGGGGTTGCCCTCGTACTTCGACTTCGGGATCGACAGGATGAGCTCGTAGAAGTACTCGTGCCAGAAGCGGCGCTCGCCGTTCTTGGTCGCGCGCTCCCACATCGGCACCAGGATCTTCTCGACCGAGCGGAACGCCTCGTCCTCGGGGATGCTCGTGTCGGTGACGCGGCGCATCCGCTGCTTGAGGATCTTGGTGTCGTGCTCCTTGGTGAAGTAGCGGTAGTCGGGGAAGTCCTTGTAGGAGTCGTGCGCCACCAGGCGGAAGAGCGACTCCTCGAGGTTCGCGCCCGTGACCGAGAGGCCGTGCACGAGGCCCGCGCGAATGGCGGGCGCGAGGCTGATGCCGAGCTGCGCCGAGCTCATCGCGCCGGCGACGGCCCAGTACATCTTGCCGCCGGAGTTGACGTGATCCCAGTACGCGAACACCGCGTCGCGCGTGGCGCGGGCGTTGAAGTTCTTGTAGTTGCGGGCGACGAACTCGAGGATGGGCAGCTGCTGCGTGGCCATAGGGGGCGGGATGCTAGCAGGAAGGGGGGCGTGCCCCGCGGATGCAGGCGAAGCCGGAATCTGCGGAGCGGATGGCGTTTCTGGGGGATGGAGGGCGTCATCCGTTCCGCAGACTGCGTCTGCGGGCACTCACGTCTCCGAGCACCCACGTCTGCGGGAACCCGCCTCGTCTGCATAATCGCGTCGCTGGAGACGCGATCGCACGCAGGCGCACGATGGCGCTTGTCATTGCCTTAACACGCTGCAGTATCTCGGCTTAGAGAAGTCGGAGTCCCTCCCCCATGGCCTTCCACATGCACGCGCGCAGCCTTGCTGCCGCGCTGTCTCTCGCCGGTCTGACCCACGGCGTCGCCCTTGCGGGCGGCGGCGTGGTGGTCGACCTCGTCACCGTCGGCGATCCCGGCAACGCGCCCGACACGCGCGTGCAGGAGATCGGCGCCGTCGAGTGCGGCCGCGTCGACCACGAGTTCCGCATCGGCACCTACATGGTCACGATCGGCCAGTACGCGGCGTTCCTCAACGCGGTGGCGAGGAGCGATCCCCACGGCCTCTACAGCACGCAGATGGCGGCGAACCTGAACATCGCGGGCATCGCGCGCACGGGCGTCTCGGGCAAGTACGTCTACACCGTGATGAACAACGGCGGCGACAGCTCCAACCGTCCGATCGTCTACGTGAGCTGGTTCGACTGCGCGCGCTTCGCCAACTGGATGTCGAACGGCCAGCCCGTCGGCGCCGCCACCGCCGCGACCACCGAGGACGGCGCCTACACGCTGCTCGGCCGCACGACCGGCGCGGCGGTCGAGCGCAACGCCGTCAATCCGAACACCGGCGAGCCGCCGGCGTTCTACATCCCGACCGGCCACGAGTGGTACAAGGCCGCGTTCTACTCGCCGAACAAGGGCGGAATGGGCATCCCCGGCTACTACGCCTACGCCACGCAGAGCGACACGCTCCCGGGCAACGCGATCGGGCCGCTGCCGAACCAGGCGAACTTCCGCGCCAACGAGATCTACGCCGTCACCGGCGCGACGACCCTCGACCCGAACCAGAACTACCTCACCGACGTCGGTGCGTTCTCAGGCAGCCCGAGCCACTACGGCACCTTCGACCAGAGCGGCAACGCGTACCAGTGGAACGACATGGACTGCGCGCCCACGCTGCTGCGCGAGCGGCGCGGCGGGACCTTCGAGGGCGTGTTCACCGGCTCGTCGATCTCGTTCTGGCACTCGAGCACCTGGGCGCCCGACTTCCAGAGCTCGAAGATCGGATTCCGCCTCGCGGCGCCCGCGCTGCCGGCGCCGCCCGCGTGCGCGGCCGACATCACCCGCGACGGCGCGGTGAACGGCGCCGACCTCGCGCTGCTCCTCGGCGCGTGGGGCACCGCGGCCGGCTCGGGTGCGGGCGGAGCGTTCGACGCCGACCTCGACGACGACGGCCTGGTCGCGGGCGCGGATCTCGCCGTGCTGCTCGGCGCGTGGGGGGCGTGCCGCTAGGCGCGCAGGCGCGACAAGTTCCCTGCGGACTCGCCGCGCGCCGCCCTCCATCATCGCACGGTCTCGATTCGAGACCCGCACGATGGAGGAGGGCCCCATGGACACCTGCACACTGATCTCGTTCGCCGCGGCGCAGCTCGCCGCCGTCGCCACGCTCGCCGCGGCGCAGTCCGCAGCGCCGGACCGCACCCGCCTGCCGGTCGCGGAGCCGACGCCCGCCTTCATCCGCGAGATCGACCCGCGCAAGGTCGCGCCGCCGCCGCGCTTCGAGGTGCGCGCGCCCGCCGGCGCGCCCAACGTGGTGATCGTGCTGATCGACGACATGGGCTTCGGCCACTCGAGCGCGTTCGGCGGACCGTGCGAGATGCCGACGCTCGAGCGCCTCGCGAAGGGCGGCGTGCGCTTCAACCGCTTCCACACCACCGCGCTCTGCTCGCCCACGCGCGCGGCGCTGCTCACCGGGCGCAACCACCACGTGAACAACATGGGCTCGATCACCGAGCTCGCGACCGCGTTCCCGGGCAACACCGGCGTGCGCCCGCGCAGCGTCGCGCCGCTCGCCGAGATCTTGCGCCTGAACGGCTACAGCACCGCGGCGTTCGGCAAGTCGCACGAGACGCCCGCGTGGGAGACGACCGTCTCCGGTCCCTTCGACCGCTGGCCCACGCACTCGGGCTTCGACAAGTTCTACGGTTTCCTCGCGGCGGAGACGAACCAGTGGTCGCCCGCGGTGATCGACGGCGTGGTGCGCGTCGAGACGCCGCGCGACCCGGACTACCACTTCACCACCGACATGACGGACCAGGCGGTCGCGTGGATCGAGGCGCAGCAGGCGCTCACGCCCGACCGGCCGTTCTTCGTGTACTTCGCGCCCGGTGCCACGCACGCGCCGCACCATGTGCCGAAGGCGTGGATCGAGCGCTACCGCGGCCGGTTCGACCAGGGCTGGGATGTGCTGCGCGAGCAGACCCTCGCACGCCAGCTCGCGATGGGCGTCGTGCCGCCCGGCACGAAGCTCACGCCGCGACCGAAGGAGATCGCCGCCTGGGAGTCGTACGGCGACGACCAGCGCCGCGTGATGGCGCGGCAGATGGAGACCTACGCCGCGTTCGCGTCGCACACCGACCACGAGGTCGGGCGCCTCGTCGACGCGATCGGCGCGATGGGCGAGCTCGACAACACGTTGGTCATCTACATCGCCGGCGACAACGGCGCGAGCGCCGAGGGCGGTCCCGAGGGCTCGTTCAACGAGCTCCTCAACCTGAACGGCGTCGACGCGACCACCGAGATGCAGCTCTCGCGGATCGACGACTGGGGCGGGCCTGGCACCTATCCGCACTTCGCCGTCGGCTGGGCGCACGCGGGCAACACGCCCTTCCAGTGGACGAAGCAGACCGCGTCGCACCTCGGCGGCACGCGCAACGCGATGGTGATGAGCTGGCCCGCGCGCATCAAGGGCGACGGCGGCGTGCGCGCGCAGTTCCACCATGTGATCGACGTCGCGCCGACCGTGCTCGAGGCCGCGGGCATCCCCGAGCCGGACTCGGTGAACGGCACCGAGCAGACGCCGATGGACGGCGTGTCGATGCTCTACGCCGCGGCCGATGCGGCGGCGCAGGGGCGGCGCGCCACGCAGTACTTCGAGATGTTCGGCAACCGCGCGATCTACCACGAGGGCTGGACCGCGGTCGCGCGGCACTCGATCCCGTGGGTCCTCGAGGCGAACCTGCCGCCCGTCGCGCAGGACCGCTGGGAGCTCTACCACCTCGACGCCGACTTCAGCCAGTCGAACGACCTCGCCGCGCGCGAGCCCGCGCGCCTCGCGGACCTCAAGGCGCGGTTCGAGCGCGAGGCGGTGCGCAACCGCGTGTATCCGATCGACGACCGGCGGCTCGAGCGCCTCAACGCCGAGGTGGCCGGTCGCCCCGACCTCGTCGGCGCGCGGCGGGAGATCACGCTGCACGAGGGCATGACCGGGATCGGCGAGAACGCGTTCCTCGATCTGCGCGCCAAGTCGCATGTGATCACCGCGGACATCGAGGTCCCCGAGGGCGGCGGCAGCGGCGTGATCATCGCGCAGGCGGGCCGCTTCGGCGGCTGGAGCCTGTACATGAAGGACGGCTTCCTGCGCCACGTCCACAACTTCGCGGGGCTCGAGTCGTTCACCGCGGGGTCGCCGGCGGTGCTCGCGCCGGGGGCGCACACCGTGCGCTACGAGTTCGTGCGCGATGCGCAGCCGGGCACGACGTCCGGAACCAGCACGCTGTTCGTCGACGGCGTGCGGGTGGCGGAGGCGCGCGTCGGGCGCACGATGCCCTACGCCTACTCGACCGATGAAGGCGTCGATGTCGGCCGTGACGGCGAGACGCCGGTCACCGCCGACTACAGGGAGCGCGACAATGCGTTCAACGGCCGCATCGAGCGGGTCGTGGTGTCGCGCACCGACGCGGTCGGCGGCGTGGTGGCGGGCGCTGATGCGTCGCGGGGAGGGCGCTGAGCGGTGCGGGTGTCCGGGGTCGGGTCTGCGGTGGCGGGGGGCCGCGCGGTGGTCGTCGCGGGCATGGTCGCCGTCGTCGCGTGGGTGATGGACGGAGCCGGTGCTCGGGCGGCGCGCGCGGAGGGCGTGCGTGCGGAGGTCGCGCGCGCGACGGATGTACGCGGCGAGGCCATGCTGCGCGATGAGGACATGCGATTCGAATACATGCGCATCGACGGCGCTCGCGACGACGACCCGGCCGAGGCCGACCGCGCCGACCACGCGTGCGACACCACGCGTCACGCCGCCATCCCCCTCGACGCTGCCGCCCCCGACGACCCGGACGCGTGTTGGCGCGCGGAGTTCGCGGCCACCGCGTGGCTGCTCGGCGTCGACGGCACCGTCGGCGTGCGCGGCGACGCGTCCCGCGCGCACGCGACCTTCCTCGACATCATCGAGGCGACGGATTCGCTGTTCGCCTTCAGCGGGCGCGTCGAGGTCGGGCGCGGGCGCTTCACGCTGTTCCTCGACGGCATGTACAGCGAGGCGGCCGACGAGGACGCCACCGGTCCGCTCGGCATCGCCGACGTCGACATCACGTTCAAGCAGACGCTGCTCGACTTCGGCGCGATGTACCGGCTCACGCCCGCGTCGGAAGCCGCCGACGCCGTCGCGATCGACGCCTACGCCGGCGGTCGATACCTCTGGGTGAGCCTCGAGATCGAGCCCGCCCATCATCCGCGCGTCGCGGGCGACCGCGGCTGGACCGATCCGATCGTCGGCGCCCGGGTCGCGGTGCCGCTCGGCGACGGCTTCCGCATCGCGGTGAACGGTGACATCGGCGGCTTCGGCGCCGCGTCGGACTTCACCTGGTCGGCCACGGCGCTCGTGGCCTACGACTTCGCCGTGCGCGGCACGCCCGCCTCGGTCATGCTCGGCTACCGCGCGGTCGGCTGGGAGCACGCCCGCGGCGAGGGAGGCGGTCGCTTCACCTGGGATGTGATCCAGCACGGCGCCATGCTCGGGTTCGCGCTCAGGTTCTGATGGTCCGCGTGACGTGCATGCGCGCCCGCTTCGGCTAGCGTGCGCCATCATGACGGTCTGCACCATCCAGTTCCTCGCGCTCCTCGTCGCGTCGGGTCCGCACGCCATGCCCGCGCGGCCGCACGACGACACGGCGCGCGCAGGCGCCGCACCCGCCGGCCCGGAACTCGCAGGCAGGGGCCTCCACGGCTACATCGCCAGCCACGCCGAGAGCGTGCCGAGCGAGTTCCACTACGGCGCGGGCTTCTACGCGACGGTGTGGCCGCTCATCGCGCAGCCGATCGCGAACTTCCAGATCGGCCTGCCGTCGACCTGGATCCTGCCCGACAACTCCGACAACAAGACCGAACCTCTGTGCCCGCCCGGCACGCTGCCGCGCGACAGCTGGCCCGAGCGCGGGCCGACCTACGACACGGTGTTCCAGACGCTCGAGGGCGGGCTCGGCTACTGGGCCGGCAACCGCTTCCACTACGGGCCGCCGAAGTTCAGCATGAACGGCACGACCGACTGCTACACCAACGAGGTCGCGTCACCCGGCTGGTCGTTCTTCTACAGCAGCCGGCCGCTCGCCGACGACCGCCTCGGCATCGCGCAGATCAGCAACCGCCTGCTGATTCCGCCCGACGGCCTGCCGTTCAGCGGCGCGCCGAACGGCGAGCTCCTCGGCTACGCGTACATGGCGCTGCCGCTCACCGACGCGCGCAACGCACCGCAGCCGACGGGCGAGCTGAGCTGGACGCTGTTCCTCAACGCCGCCAACTTCAAGGGACCGCTCGCGTACTACATCCCCGAGTGCTGGAGCCGCATCTCGCGCGAGTATCCGACCGTTGTCGGCCGCGGGCTCGATGCGCGCGCCGCATCGGGCCGCGTCGACGGATCGATGGAGATCAACACCGTCCCCGAGTTCATCGCGAAGGATGAGCGCGGCGTGGCGTGGACGAAGATCCCCGAGCTGCGCTTTCCGGTCGACGCGTCGGACCGCACGACGCTCGTGCGCGATGTCGCCCTCTACTCGAAGGCCGCGCTGTACGACGCGGTGCTCGCGTGGCGGCGCGGCGGCGACGCGCCGAAGGGTGCGTTCGCGACCGCGGGCACGGTGCGGCCGAAGGTTGCCACGGGACGCGTCGGCTACCGCCAGGACGACAAGAAGATCGACGGCATCCACGAGCTCGCGACGCCGACGATCTTTGAGGACGGCGCGTTCGGGCTGCAGTGGAAGCAGCCTTCCGCCGACGGCTTCGCGCGCTTCCCGCAGTATTTCCGCGATGGCGGGGAGAAGGGCGACCGACGCGTCGCCGTCGCCGCCGACGACGTGCCCGTGTCGCTCGGCCTGCGCGATTGCGCGTTTCCGCCGCCGAACGCGACGCCCGCGCCCTACAGCGCCGAACCGCTCGCTGGCGCGTGGGCGAAGCCAGGCCCGAGCGCGGGCCCCTTCACCGCAAAGCTCGTCGACGGCTCGACCGTGACCTACCACTGGTACCGCTTCATCGACCAGCCCGTGTTCGCGCAGTGCGGTTTCACCGACGCCGAGCGGGCCGCGCTGCAGTCGCTCATCGAGCGCATGCACCGCGCGTGGCCGATCGACGGCGAGTATCTCGCGCCGCCGCGCGCGGGCAAGCTGGCGGCGTTCGACGCCAACTTGTTCGTCACGCCGCCCAAGGGCATGGAGGTCGGCTTCGTGCCGATCGTCGTGCGGCAGGAACTCGTGGCGAAATAGGGCGGCGCGCGGTCGCTTCCTCGCGGCCTCCCCCGCGCGCACTTCTCCGCGGGGCTTCAGCTCACTTCTTCGCGGGGCTTCAGCTCACTTCTTCGCGGGGCTTCAGCTCACTTCTTCGCGGGCCCCTTCACCTCGGCCAGCTTCCGCAGCGCCTCGACCGCGGGGTCGACCGTCTCCTTGCCGCGGATCACGAGCGTCTCCTTGTCCTTGAAGAGCGCGAGCATGTCCTCGGCCCACTTGCGCTTCGCCGGTCCCTTGACCTGCTTGGCGAGCTCGCGCAGCTCGGTCGCGAACTTCTGCGGAGCGCGACGGTCCTTGGTGCGCTCGGGCGACGCGAGGTACGCCTCGACCGCGGCCTTCGAGCGGTTCATGAACTCGTCGTCGCCGCCGAGCGCCCGCCAGCAGCGGGCGAGCAGCGCCTGGTTCGTGCAGCCCTGCTTCTCGAGCGTCTCGAGCAGCCTCGCCGTCTCGTCCTGCGTCGCGGGTGCGGGCACACGCTCGAGGCGCGCGTGCGCGAGGTCGCGCACCGTCGCGAGGTAGAGCGCGAACTGCTTGTCCTTCGCGATCTCGCCCGCGCGGCGGTTGAAGGCCTCGAGCACCGCGAGCACCGACTTCGCGTCGGGCGCCGCGTTGATCGCGGCGTCGACCACCGCGATCGCGAACGGATTGCGCGCGAGGCCCTGGTCGGCGAACTTCACGCAGTCGCGCGCGCGCTCGTCGGCCGGCATCGCGTCCCACGCGCGCCGCAGCGCGAGCGCGTCGACGAGCGCCTCGAAGTCGTGGTTCACGCCCCACGCGACCGTCTGGTGCCAGATCATGTGCCGCCGTCCGCCGACGTCGTCGTAGTTCCAGCCCGCGTGCACGTGCGTGACCTCGTCGCCGCCGGTCGCGTACTGCTCGCCGAAGCAGCGGTACTTCCTCGTCTTCGCGTCGTAGCCCATGACGACGAGCGCGCAGTGCCCGGGCTGCCCGGCGGTCGCCGCGGGCTCGCCCACGATGCGGTGGGTGCGGGCGCCGATGTTGCCCATCGTGCCGCACACGCCGCCGTCCTTCCACATCATCTGGATCGATCCGTAGCTGAACCCGATCGGCGCCACGCGGCGCGCGCTCTGCATGTCGAACTGCTGCGCGATGCCGCCGATGTACTCGCCGTAGGTGCGGAATTCGCCGGTATCGCGGAACTTCGCCCAGATCTCCTCGCGCTCGCGCAGCGGCTGGTCGTCGGCCGCGAGCATCATGAGCACCGGCCAAGGCGCGTTCAGCGGAAAGCGCGGCCACTGGCGCGCCTTGAGGTCGGCCTCGCTGAACGCGTGGCGGTCGTTGCGGATGAACCACGCCATCGACTCCGACGCGGTCGGTGCGCGGTCACGCTCGGAGGGCATGCGGCCCTTGGCGCGGTACGCGTCATGGAAGAGGTTGTGCGCGTCGGCGATGCGCTGCTTCTGCGCGGCGTCGTTGACCATTTCGGTCGCCTTCCAGAAGACGACCTTGTCGCCGCAGTCGAGCGAGACCTCGGCGAACCCGCGCGCCGCCATGTACTCGTTGAACTCGCGCTGGAGCGCGCTCGACGCGATCACATCGGCGCCGTACAGCGGCCGCGCGACCATCTTCTTCACGGTGACGGGCTTGCCACGCGGCTTGGCGATGCCCTTGTCGTCGTACTCCAGCGGCGGCAGCTCCTGCGCCTCGGTCTCGACCTCGATCGGCGCGTGGTCCTCGAGGAAGTTGATGATGTGGTCGTACTTGTCGAGCGTGCGCGCAGAGTCCTTCGTGTTCACGGGCGTGCGCGGGTCGGCCGGGATCACCAGCTCGAGCCGCGGTCGCGGCGACACGTCGGGCAGCGCCTCGGGCGGCTTCGCGCCGTCGGCGTCGTTCCAGCCCGTGCCCTTCGGCCCGCGCGCCGCGTACGAATCCTGGATCGCGAACGCCAGCGCGAGCTGCGTGTAGTCGCGGCGCACCACCTCCTCGCCGAGGTCGATCTCGAGCGACCGCAGCGCGAGCAGCACCGGCAGCGGGTCCTTCCGGCAGCCGTAGACGCTGGCGCGCACGACCGGCGTGCCGTCGACCCATGCGAGGAAGTCGGCGGGAAGCTCGATCCTCCGCTCGCGGAGCGCCGCGCGGATGCGCGACTCGGCCTCATCCAGGTAGGCGCGGGTCAGCCCCGCGAAGGTGTCCGCCGCGCGCGCCGGCATCGCGCATGCGATCGAGACGAGAAGGGCGAGGCACGACGCGAGGCGCAGCAGGCGGTTCATTCCGCCGATGCTAACGCACGGGCGCGCGGATCGCGTGTCTAATCCCGCCATGCCCGCGAAGAAGAAGCCCAGCACGCGACCGCCGACCAGCGCCGAGCGCGTCAAGGACGCCTGCGCCTGCATCCGCCGTGCGCGCGTGCTGTGGGACGCGCACAAGAACGCCGCCTGCCGCGGCGAGCGCGCGAAGGCGCTGGCGCTGTACGAGGCGCTCACGCCCGACGAGCGGAAGAAGATCCCCGAGCAGCTCCTCGTCTGGCTCCGCTACCGCAGCGAGAAGTACTTCGGCGACCACACCACGCCGCCCGGCGGCGGAAAGGCCGCGCGCTGACATGCCGCACATCCACGAACTCATCGACTTCACCGTGGCCATCTTCGTCGTGCACGAAGGCAAGGTGCTCGTGATCCACCACCGCAAGCTCGACAAGTGGCTGCCGCTCGGCGGCCACATCGAGCTCGACGAGGACCCCGAGCAGGCCGCGCTGCGCGAGGCGCGCGAGGAGAGCGGCCTCGACATCGAGCTCGTCGGCGAGCGCCCGCCCACGACCGGCCCCGGCACGCGCGCGCTCATCGCGCCGCGCTTCCTCGACATCCACCGGATCAGCGACACGCACGAGCACATCGGCATGATCTACTTCGCGCGCGTGAAGCGGGGCACCACCACGCTCGCCGCCGACGAGCACCACGCGATCCGCTGGTGCGCCGACGCGGACCTCGATGCGCTCGCGCCGCCGATGAGCGACGCGGTGAAGTGGTACTGCCGCACGGCGCTGCGCGAACTGGCGCAGCCGTAGGGGGCTCGCACCCACGAAAGTTCGCGGCGCGGCTGAATCGGCGCGATACGGCGACCGTCGCGTGCCCCAGTGCATTCGCTAGGCCCGCGGCGGCCCGTCCGCATGGTGCTGCTGCGGCGCGTGCGCCTGCTTGGATGCGGGCGCCGACGACGCCAGCCGCGCGATCAGCGCCACGGTGACGAACAACCCCGTCGCGCACTCGACCATCGTCACGGCGCGCGCCCACGCGCTGCGCGGCGCGATGTCGCCGAATCCCACCGTGGTCAGCGAGATCATCGAGTAGTACAGCGCGTCGTCCCAGTCGAGGCGCATGGGCTTCGACTCGATCGTCGACCAGTACGCGTCCGCATTGAGCGCCGACACATGCCGGTGCAGCGTCGCGAACATGCATGCGCTGAGCAGGTACACGGCGATGCCGCCGTACACGCGGTCGTCGAGCAGCGCCGTGCTGCGCAGCAGCGTCATCCCGATCGTGGCCGTCGCGTAGAGGTAGTACAGGAACGCGAGGAGCTCGAGCGGGCTCCTCGCGATCGCCTCCTCGTCGCCGCGGTACCCGCCGATCGCGACGCCGACGAGCACGACGAACATCACCACCAGCGGCAGCGCGCGCCACCAGCCGCCGAGGATCACGACGCCCAGCATCGGCACCAGCGCGAGCGCGATCGGAAACACCCGGTCCGCGTCGCCAAACTCATCGAGCAGCAGGGGATGCAGCGCGATCATCGCGATCAGCGCGACCAGCAGCGGCAGCGTGCGGTTCTTGACCCACTTCCATGGGTCGGACGTCAGCGAGAGGCGGTTCACGGCACGAGCCTACCACGCGGTTCGGGCGGAGAGGGCGACGCTCGCCGTCCGGAGCCGCCTTCGCCCCGAGATGCCGCGCGCCCTGGCCCGTCGTCCGCTGCCTCAGCCGCCGAGGCTCGCCTTGAGCGCGGCCAGCGACGCGGCCTGTTTCGCGGGGTGGGCGTCGTCGATGGCTCCGCCGGGGTTCCCGCACGGTGGCTGGGCAGCGAGCGGCGCGAGCACGAGGACCGCAGGGAGCGCGAGCAGGCGAATCGCGTGGAGAAGCCCGATCGTCGCCGCCGCGTCTCGGGAATTCGCAGCCTCGCGCTTGCCCGCCGCATGCGAGCGCCGTCCAATGCACGGATGCGCCCCGCCCAGACCGCCCTCGCGCGCATGCTCGCGCCCACACTCGCGCTCGGGGTTCTCGCACTCTCGGCGCTCGGCTGCGCGTCCGGCGCCGCGAACCGCGAGGGCATCGCCGCGTCCCTCAACCCCGCGCCCCTCAATCCCACGCCCCTCAA
>Ga0208788_1000491_pt1 | contig 19385 bp, 28 predicted proteins | sample Wag4_2014_7_11_3_FD_187363 | JGI IMG/M metagenome (GOLD analysis project Ga0208788, IMG submission 187363) | Fresh water mixed with fracking chemicals microbial communities from Ohio, USA - Utica-2 Time Series FC 2014_7_11 (SPAdes) (version 2) ...
CTTTCAAAATTTTTTTAAATCTTCAAGCTAACCCTGAAAGGTTGTTTACGGCAACTGCAAAAATGCCTAACACGCCGTTTGGTAATCTTTCTCAATACATGGGCGTCTAATTGATTTATAATAAAAACAATAATAAGTGTAAGTACAGTGAGCTCGACCGCAACGAACAAAAGTCCCGTCTTTATTGATAGGCCGCTTTACGACGCCGTCAGGGTAACGACTCAGATTGCTGGTAGTGCATCCAACAATACTCTTTTTGTACAAGGTGGCCAGGTTCCTGCGATTCTGGTCGACATGGACGCAACGTTAAGTGAAGATAATAACAATGGTGGTGTTGTTGATTCGGTAAAAATTGTTCGCAATGATTTCTATCGCGCCGCTGATTACACAGTAAGTGCATCCACGTCTGGAACCATCGTTTCCTTTGTTAGTGGTCAGATCGTTAACGTGACCGCCACAGGCATCCTTACGGGTAGCGGAGCGGGCAGTGGAGTCGGTTACTACACTTACACCGGTACAACCACGCTGACGGGCGTTAACACCGATCTCCACTACTCTGGTGGCCTTGCGCAGGGCTTTACGTACAACGGAACCAACTACGGTGCTCAACCGGCAGTGACCTTTGTGTTGTATCATACTCGCGGCACAACCAATCCCGTTCCCGCTTCCGGGGATTACCGTGTTGTGTGCGCCAAAACTATTCCGGCTAATACACAGGAGGTTGACTGTTCGGATGTCCTCCCGACTCTTGCTGCTCCTGTCATGTCTGCTGGCAATACCACTGGCCTGGGCAGCACTGCTCCTCTTCGCAATAAAGGAGTGTACTTAGAGCGTGGCGACCGTCTGTACGTTGGCGTGTTTCCTGACGGACCTAACATTTCTGGTTACACCCCTGGTGCACATGTGATCGCTCAAGGCGGTTTCTTCTGATAAATGGCCAAAAGAAGTGGCAGTAACTTCGGTAATTTTCAAGAAGTAAAGCCCTTTACACCTGGCGCCATCAAGCCCATTACAACAGAATTCTCGAAGGGTAGCGTCCCAGATTCAATCTACGCTGCCAACAGAGAATCAGCCTGGTCGCGATGGAGAAAAGGATACGAACTTGCTAATGCTTATACATACAACAATGAATACACTTTTCCATTTAGTTACGAAACCCCTAACACCGCAAGTTCTGGTAATCCAAACACTGTAATTTCTGGTGCATTTGTTGGTTTTCCAACCAGCAACAAAGAGCTTGGTATGCACTGGGCTATTTGGCGTTATGCGGGATCTGTGCGTACAGACCAATTAACAGATCCGGTTAGTACTCAAAAGCTTTCCGTAGAGAGCGTAACAGAAGATTCTTTTTACTGGTATGTAAAACTAACTGGAACCTGGAGCTCTGCTAATCCTCTTCCTTCTCCTTTTTACATACCTGTACCAGGGCAAACCAATGGTTTAAAACCTGCTAATACAGAAATCTTTGAAGATCGTGTTCTTGTTCAAGACGGCCCTATCATCACAAGTGACACAATTAATCCCAATACTCAAACTAGATACGGTTACGTTCAAGCAGTTGTTGTAGCGATTAATCAAGACACTGGTATCTTGACGTTCAAAAAATCAGGTTCTGTTTACGTATCACCAGATAAACAATTTATTTCGCCTTCTCCAATTGGTTTTACTCCAGGGAGGTTCTTAATTACGGGATCGAGATATGCATGCACCTGTCAGGACTTTACTCATAGAGACTATTCGTTTGTGATGAGTGGAGGAGGCAATTCCAAAAAATATTTTCCAAGAACCAATGTATCTGCTATTAAACCTGGTCGATTTGAAGTTACTCAAGTCAATGGTGTTGTCAATAACAACGCAATGACTGCTCCAGGTATCAATCGCGAACTAGATGTCTACGCCCCCCAGGGCTTTGAATTAGACTACACAGTTACTGATGCATCAAACACAGATATAAAAGCAACACGAGATAACCCCGGTGTCTATAGAGAGTTTGGTGCGATCTACAAAAGAAGCACATCCAATATTTCTATACCAGGTTCCACGGCGGAAGGTATGCCGGGTTATGACGATTACAGTACTTTCTCTTTGGAAACAGATGGTAACTCAATCCCTCAAGACATTATTCTTTCGATTTCAGATAACTGGACTCCATTGTTAGATGAGTTGAGATATTGCAAACACATCTATGCACTTAAATTTAGAGATAAATTATTTCCGCCAGAACCATCTGATTTTCCTGTAGGTATTACAGGTATGGTTGAATGGGAACAAAGGCTTGTAAAACAAACTGAAATTAAAATCCAAAAGGATAGAGAATACTTTAAAACAGTGCGTTCTCTTTCTGTCATGGATGTTCCACCACGTAATGCACAATCACCTATCTTGTATCCTGTAATTCAAAAACTATTTAACATTGCAACAGACAAGATATTAATAGAAAACTTTACAATGTTGAGTTAGTGTATACTTTTATTGAGTCTATTAAGACTCGACAAGATTTGCACATTAACGCGTCCCTGGGCCTGGTAAGGTTTAAGGTTTAGTTGGCCTACACGCCAGAGACCAATGAAACCCATCCATCCTCCGCCGCCTGATCAGGCGATCGTAGACGACTACTTCCAGCTATCTAGAATCAAAAGCTTTGGTGCTGCAGCGTGGCTATTTGGCATGGCAGCAACCTATGGAGTACACCCAAAAGAACTAAAGAAATTCTCCTGGAACTCAGATAATACAATTACAACTGCAACTAAGAAAAAGAAAATTAAACCATTACATCCACAGTGGATCATTCTGTTTCAACTAAAAGAAAAGCAGCCTTCAAATCTTGAAGACTGCTTTGATAAGATGAAAACTAAACTTGGCAATGCTATTGAAACTCAAAAAGTTTCTTTAAACATCACTGACCTTCAGCTTGCTTATCAGTTGAGGAAAGCACTGTATTTCCCGAAGAAAGAGGATCGGCAAAGGGAATTCCTTTCTTCCTTAATTCCTTGCGTACGCTAGTCAGGTTCCAGCGATACGAGTCCCGAGAGAACGTATCATTAAATGCGGCGTAATGGGGTCCCAATCGAAGGGTCCCATCGTCTCGCATCTTAAAGAGCGTTTTCTTGTCGAGTCCCAGGGACTCGCATGCTTTGTTGGCTGTAACCCAACCAGTTGTAGCCGCCATGAAAAACAAAGGCGTGTTCAGATATACACTACCTCGGTGACAAGGAATGTCAAGGGACCTTTACGAAATTTTAAAATTTTAGATTGGCTTAGGAATCTTAAAATAAGTTAACAGCAACTAAAGAGTATGTTCCATGACGAGCACGCGCCACTTGCTCTCCTGGTCGAATTAACTCCAAAGTTAGCCAAAAGAAAGTTTAGGGAATCTATTTACGAGTTTTGGGACTATAAGTGCGCCTATTGCGAAGACGTTGCCACAAGCCTTGATCACATTGTTCCAAGGTTTAAATCTGGTTCTAGTAACAGAAACAACCTAATTCCCGCATGCCGTCGTTGTAATAGCAACAAAGGCAGTACTGCTGTGGATGAATGGTATCAACAGCAAGAATTCTTTACTCAGGTTAAGATGGAAAGAATAAAAGCCTGGATGTCACAGGAAGTTGTTGACATCTTTTCTTATCCATTACATGAGTTAAAACCGGCAGTTTGATATGGCAATTGTTAAAGACTCTGCAACTGGTAAGTGGAAAACAAGTAAAGCAGAGCCAGCACAAATGCAATCAGCTCCAGACCACAACTGGTACTGGAACAACTCAAGCAGGGCAAGCGGGCAAGGAAGGTTTTATCAAACTGCATATCAAAACCTGCAGAGAGGTTGGGCTGGGATGATAGATCCCAGGGTCTATCAAGATTTAAACAATATCTTTAATCAGGATAAAGCTAATTATGAAAAAGAATTAGCCGAATATAACCAAGAAAATACAAAAGCTACTACAAGAAATAAAGCAGAAGATTTATTTTCTCAGGTGCGCTCTAGTACTATGGGAGGGGATTATGTTAAGCAAAGAGATATTTTAAAAAATACAGATTTAGGACTTGAATCCGCTGGGTTTTCCAAGGCAGAAGCGGATTCAATTAAAAACACGTTGCTGTCTGACTATAAAACTTTTTACATTCAAAATAAGCTACAAACATGGAACACAAATCTTGGCGCTCAACCTCCTTACGGCACATTTGATGGTGTTTATTACAAAACACAGAATCCTAATGCATCACAACAATGGGCTTCTGCTGTTTCTAATGATGATATAGACATAACCTTGCGCTATGGAAACGAGAATGGTTTTTATTTACAACACTACACAAATATCGGTAAGCCCTCTGGTGCCCGTGGTAACAAAGCAGAAGAGCTTGCCGCTGCCAAGCAATACGTAGAGCAAAGGCCAACTGATACTGATTTACAGCAAGCACGTACCATTCAGCTTGGGGTAAATACAGATACTCAAACAGAACGCTTGTTGAACGTTCCAGAAGTTGCTACAGCCTGGGAAGAAGCAAAAGCTGGTGACACCTATTGGAAAAACCTGGGCAAACAATATTTTCTTGACGTTACCAAACCTGATGAATTTGGGGTTCTCTTCCGGATGTCTGAACGTCCGGAAGATAAAGCAATTTCTTTTCAGTACAACATTAATGCTGACTACGGCATTACTGAGTTAGAAGACGCATTAAATCAAGCGGTCGGTGAAAAAGCAATCGTTGATGTTAAAAGATTTGGAGCCTTAACGCAAGATGTGTTAAAACAGACTATTGAAGAAATGAAAAAAGCCAAAGCTAGGGAGCAAGAGATTTCTGTTTTTTCTGGTTTTGATTCTTTTGCAGAAATTAACAATATTAACAAAGACTTGACTAATTCTATTCTTGGCGACTCAGGTGTCGGCGGTGTTCTTTCGTTTATGGGAGGAACAAAAGCAGAAGAATCACTTGAAAAATCTCTTCGTGGAATTACTGGTATTAATAATGAAGTAACTTATAACTGGCAACAATGGTTTGATAACACACTTAAAACTAAATATCAAGAAGACCTAGAGCTTGGCTTGACGAAAGAACAAGCAGAAGAACGAGTAAAAGTTCAGGGTCAATTTGCAAGGGATTTTATTGATCAATATTTGATCCCAAGATTTAACGAATCAAAATCAATGAATGAATTCGTTGAGTATCTTGATGTTCGTCAATCAGAACAAAACCCATTCCAAACCCAAGATATTCTTAATGCTGTAAAACTTGTTGCAGATCTTCGTGCTCAACAATATATTGATCAAGTTAGGCAAACTCCCGAACGTTATTTTGACTCCGAATTTTATTTTGCCCCAACAGGAGACAAGGCGAGGGAGCAGCAATACTTGGATCAAGCTTCAACTGTAACCGCTGATTGGGAAGCAGCTAAGAAAGGAGACTCGTATTGGACATCGCAAGCTTATCGTTTTGGTGTAAATGTTAACGATAAAGATGCGTTTGCTCGCATGCACTTTCAAGTAAAAGGACAAGGACGTGGATACGATGCCGCAGATGACATTCTTAATGCGTCCAAGGTTAGCGATGAAATTTACAATACTATTCTTCCCGCACTTAAAGAAGAAGCCCTGGCGCAGGGAACGATCTTTGGTCAATTTATTAAGCCGGAAGAATTTGCAGATGAGATGTTAAAAGGTTTGAATCCAGATGATAAAACTACTTGGGACGAAGTTCTTAGTAGATATGGTCTTGATGAATTTTCTGGAGACATTAACCAATTAAAAGATTACATTACGGAAGCACTTAGAACCGGTTCGGCGCAGGAAATAAGAGAGCAAATTAAATACCTGAATGAAAAGAAAGAAAAACCAACACAAGAAATTCTTGGTGTTACGTACATTCAAAGAGAAAGTGATTACAAACCAGTTGAGAAAACTGGAGAAGAGACAGAACTTTACAAAGTCTTTCAATCTGCTGGGTTCCAGGGGACAGAGGATGAGTTCTACGAAAACTTTTTTCCTGATCTTGATAGGTCAGAACAGGCAGCCCTTACCAAAGCAGGAACCAATCAAGCATTAAAAACCACTGGTCTTGATTTTTCGGACCCCTTTGCATCTCTTGGTACTATTGAAAGCTTCTTTGGTGAAACAGATCAAAAAGAAGAACCAACAAAATCTAGTTATTTTACAATTGATGAAGATGAAAATTTACCAACCAAGTCAAAAGCTGGTCAAGGTTTCTTAGATGAGTTCACATCTTTATTTAAAGGCTTGAGTTAATGGCTGATAAACATAAAAAAGCAGCTAAGGCAGCCAAGCTACACAAAGATTCAATGCCTTGCAACAAACCAAAGAAGACCCCTGGCCACCCCACAAAATCCCATGTGGTTAAAGCATGCAAAGATGGGGAAGAAAAAATTATTCGTTTTGGTCAGCAAGGAGTTGAAGGCGCTGGTAAAAACCCAAAAACAGAAAAAGAAAAAGCAAGACGTAAATCTTATTACGCCAGGCATAATGCTCAAGATGCAAAACCTGATATTATGTCGGCTCGATATTGGAGTCATCGTACGAAATGGTGATTTAAATGGGTAAAGTAAAAGGCAACACTATTCAGAAAAAAGAATCACAACCCAAGCTGACAAGACAAGGTCAAGGACAGAATTCCAAACCTTCTCATGGACGCAAGAAAAAAAGAGGGCAAGGTAAAGGTTAGCACTTTAATTTAATTAACACTATTATGGAAAGTAATTGCTGTACTTTCCATGGCCGACTTTCGGCGTGCGATTAACATAATCAAAAAGTATGAAGGGTACAGCGAAAAAGCTTACCCAGATCCCAGTACTGGTGGCGCCCCTTACACCATTGGATACGGAACCCAATACTACCCAGATGGTTCTCCTGTAAAACAAGGGCATCGCTGCACCCAACACAAGGCACTGGAATATCTGTTCCATGAGGTTGAACTCATTGATGATGAACTAACGCGTCTGAACTTGGGTCTAGATGGTTCCATGCGAGAGGCCCTGATATCGTTTATTCACTCAATTGGTTGGGAGCCTTTTCTCTACAGTGAGATTATTGATGCTGTTGAGAATGAGTACTGGGGTGGCGCTGCAGAAGAAATTACACACTGGATCTTTGATTCTTACTACAAGGTCATTGGTGGTTTAGTTGATCGTCGTAGAGAAGAGTCCAATCTTTTCTTGGCTGAAGTAAAGACTCCAATTGACAAAAAAGGAGAAATTCTCCTTGACGCATTCAGGAATTATTCAGCGCAACCTAATCAAATCCAAGCAATCCGATCCCTGGAGGCCAGTACAAACCCTTATGTATTGGCTGAGTTTGTCAATAGCTTCGAAGCAGAGACTTCTTTTGAACTGGACTCTGACTACGAAGAAAACGATTCAATCTCCATCTCTTGGGATTAGAATATTTTCAGATTGACATACAGAAATGGAAGACGCAGTTCGTCCCCGCGAATTAGAACTCCCGCTTCAACTGCAATTCGCAATGCGTAAAGCAGAGCTGGAAGCTCAAGAAATGACCTGGGATGAGCTTCATGCTGCTCTTTTGAATCTGTACCAGCGCCGCCTAATCGAATGGGCCGCAATCAAAGATCTTCTTGCTGACGAAAATATTGAATTGGAATTTGATCACCCTACTCAACTTGAGCTAGTTGAGCTAGCAATGATGTGCCAGGGAGATGACGAAGAAGATGACGACGATGATGACCGCGAGTTTTCAATCTTCTAATTTTTGAATGAGACGATTTAAGTACCACATGCTTTTTTTAGCGTCTTCCAAAGAGTTTTCTTTACTCCAAAGGCGCAGTAAATATTTTAGCGTTTGCCATTGAAGTGAACCGAGAACAGGATCCGGTGCGTGTTGCACGGCATCCTCGATCACATCAATCGCTTCAAATCGGCCCGCGTTGTAATGCGGGGGATGATTAACTAAATCAACCTTTGGCTTAGCAACAACCAGCTTTGGTGCTGGCATAGGACAGAAACCGTCCTTGCACTCATCTACCGGATTAAACCACGGCGTTTCATCGACATTTCTTTCTCCTCCTCGCTCGGTTCCCCTAGTTCCAGCACTAAAGCTTTGGGTTTGGGTGATGCTCCCATCTCCATTCCCTGTTCCGCACTCGGAATATAACCCGTCATTCCGCATCGCTCTCCTCCTTCCAGTTGCAGGTTGGTGCGTTCACGCCCTTCTTGCGTCAACACTAAACCTCTATTGTACATGTCCTGGAGAGGAACGTCGTGCTTTTCATTGTCCAAGGGCCGATCAAAATCAGACTCACTAAGACAACGATTGATCACTTCATCGTTGATAACAAATTGATTTAAGAATGCATCAGGTGTCATCGCTGCATGCATCATTATTTTTTAACCAGAATTCCTTCATTTAAAATAATATCATGGCAAGATTTTTCGATCCTACTTACGATCCCAGGCAGCTCTCTGGTACCTCCGGAGCTGAGACCTCAGATCTAAATCCAGGGCAGGCTTATGACACAGATGTCAGGCGCCTGGATGAAACTGAACGAGAAATTGCGGATAATGTTGACGTACGGAATACACGTCAACAAGATCGTGTAAATAAGTACATGGCAGCGGCTAAGACTGCTGGTGCATACAAGCAAAGAGCTTCAATCGATGAACCGCAGATCAGGGGCAGGACGCCCAGGAATGAAGCTAATTTGAATGGGGTGGTGCTCCCTAGTCAAGGCGATGAGATGGGGCCTACAGGAGGCGTTGGTTACGCACGTAAGCCCCAACCATTTTCTGGTACCTTCAGAGGTTTCTAATTAAACCTGACTGAAGACCACTTCTTTAGGTTGATTTTGATACTTACCTTTCCTCATTTGATAGTCCGTTTCACATTCTTTACCACGGAAAAAGAGCAATTGACAAATACCTTCGTTGGCGTAGATGCGATTAAAAAGACCAGTGCAATTACTGATTTCAAGAGTTAAATGTCCTCGCCACAGAGCTTCCGCAGGCGTAATATTTACCAAAATTCCCGATCGGGCATACGTACTTTTCCCAACGGCAACGACGGTCACATCCTTGGGAAGATCTAAATATTCCTCTGCAACGCCAAGGCAATAACCGAAAGGAGGTAGGAGAAAATACTGACCTTTTTCATCTTCCAGTAATTCAGCCGGACGCAGAATATCCTGATCAAAATCCTTGGGATCACAATCACCAGACTGGGTACGCCCAAAGATCAAGCATTGTTTAGGTGACAATCGAATGTCATACCCGTAAGAACTAAGACCATAGCTCAACAATTTGCGACCATCGCTTTCATTGATGAGACGATCCTGAAAGGGCTGGATCATACCCTTCTCGATTGAAAGTTCTTTGATTTCGCGGTCTGACAGGATGCTCATAAATTCAACTGAAGCTTTTAGATTTTAACTGAGTCAGACAATAATGCGACCCATTTCGCCATAAACGTCAACAAAGTGTTGTGTGGCGTCCGACACATTCTTGCTCGGTTGCAGAAATACGGCAAATGAGACGCAAGTGTTACGACTTTTTATCGTTCCGTCATGAAAGAAGTGTTGATTCAATATTGGTCTAGTTCTGAACACGCATATAGGATGATCAAAGATATCCTGGCAGTACATGAACATGTCAGGTGCATTGGCAAAGTAAATGCCCTGTTCAATCTCTCGGCTGACCCACTTTCTTTTTAGTGTCTTCCACCAAAGTGCATAGCTGGAAGTCAGAGTAGGAGACAATCCCCTAGTCATCTTCCACCGTTGGGAGCCATGATGCCAAAAGTACGAGTGGCGTGGTGGAAACACATAAACGTTTCCAAACCAATCCATCTCATTCAAGCCGTCATCAACAGGTGTGTAATATTTCTTTGCATTGACAAACTCATTGGCTTTATCAGAACTTGCAGGATCAAGATCAATGCCGCCCATAACGAGATGAGCGGAATCAATCATATCTTTACTACTGATCCATTCGTAGTCTTCAACTTTTTTGTTGCCAACGAAAGCAGGCATCAGTCCTCAGAAATTTTGTTGTAATCAACTGCGACAAAGCGAATACCCTCTTTGTCATTCAAGATGTAACCAGCACTCTCTTCTGGATCAATCTTTTGTGCAGCTTGAAGAATACGCCTAAAAGTCTCGGCAAGATCGCCGTTGTCTTCTCGTTCGCACTCCTCTTGTGCCGCATGTAGCTCTTTCAACGTCAGGTAAAACATTGATTTTTCAACCTGTTCAGGCTGAAAGCACATAACACCAGGACCTTCGGCTTCCCAAAATTTAGAGAACATTTGACCCATGTCACCAAGAATCAACTTGAGAGTTGAGTCCAGCATCTTGGCTTTTTCTTGGTCAAGCTCAGGACCAATAACAGAAGCAATTAATTTTTCACGACGGCTCATTTTTTCACCAATCCCTGACGAACTAGAGTTTCACGCATCTTAACTAACGGTTGGTAAATAACGACAAGTTTACCGAGAACTCCTCTTTTCTTAATGAGCTTACCATTTTCGTCACGGAGTTTATCAAATTCTCCTGCTCTGATCAAGTATTCGGCAACGCAACGGAGCCTACGTTTTAAGGGCAGATCGGCATTGGGAAACTTACCACAGATTGTATCTGGCTCCATGTCCTGGAAAGCAACACGCAATCTGTTCGCCAACGTCATTGCAAAAGTCGGGTCCTCTTCTTCATAATTTTTTAAGTTTTCCAGGTATCGGCGCAGGGTTGGAGTATCGAAAGATCCTGATGGTGGCAAAAAAATTTCAATCTGAAGACAGAGTGACTTAGGGAGAATCTCTGGAAAATTCTCTAATGTTACGTCGCTTATGGACCAGCCGTTGAATCGATGAGTCATCGCAACTCCTCAGTGATCTCCGGGTCATCAAAATCAGGAGTCTTCGGAACGGATGGGTTTGGAATGTAAGAGTCTTTTGAGTCCCTCATTTCTGAAGAGTATTTAACCACGTCTCTTTCAACAAAACTTCTGTAGCTTGGCTTGGTATCCCTGGTAAAACTCTGGATCAAATGGTTCCACGGAATACGGATAATCTGTTTGTTTCCACCGACAGGACTGATGTTGATGTAGTGAATCCCATAGATCCAGCCGCTTTCTGGCCTTTTCTTTCCTGAAAGAATCCAATTTCTGATCGTCTGATCAGATACGCCTAGTCGTTTGGCACACTCTTCTGTTGAGATGTACTCATCAGCGTAGACCTCTGGATTGATCATGTCGGTCTCGCCATCGTTGTAACGAGAATGCCACATGGTTGCAAGGACATTCCTGATTCCTTTTAGTTCAAAAGCAATGTCCTCTAATCCTTTTCGCAATCCGTAATTCATTGCAACAATCAATCTGTTTAGATGCTAGTCTTTTTGTAAACCTTTTGCATGCTTTATGGAAGACCAAATTCCTTCCAGTATTCCTCCTCAAATGAATCAATCGATTCCAGGGCAGATCACGCCTGAAGTCCTGGAGCAAATGAAGCAACAAGCCAGGGAACTTGCCGTTGCTCAATACATGGCACAACAGCAGCAACCACAAGAGAAGAAGGTGTATCAGATCTCCGAACCAATTAAGGGTCTAGTCGTATCTCCTTTTGAACAACCTAAAGTTGTTTACGTAAGGCGCAATCTGACAGTTGCAGAACTCATTGTGATTTTTGCACTGTCTATTGGCGCCGTTACTGGAGTGCAGTGGATCTGGGGATTTGCTTCTCAGAATTTGCCGCGTATTGAAATTCAAGTTAAATAAGATCTTTCGAACTAGGGCCACCTATAATCAATTACATAGGCTTTGTTTTTGATATAGGTGGCCAATAGAAGGATTACTGAACTGCCTTCAATTCAAGGCGCAATCTTGGCAGAGCAAGATCTGCTGACACTTGTTCGCGTCTTCGAAGTTGACCCGACGTTAAAAAATAAGAAGATTACCTTAAACGAATTTAGCAATTACCTTAACACAAAATATTTAACTCTTAGCGGTGGGACCATGACTGGTCCTCTGTTGGTTAACAGTACATTTACGGTTACAGGCCAAGCAACTTTTAACGCAATCACTTCGACTGGAGTTGCCAACTTCAGTGGTGTCTTCATTCAAAACAACTTGGATGTCAGCGGTACCCTCAGCGGCACAACTATTACTGGCACCACTATCAATGCCACAAATGCAACTTTTCAAAATCTTACGGCCAGTGGTCATACTACTCAAGGTGATTTAACGGTCAGCGGCACGTTTAGGGAATTAGGTAATGCTTTCTTTTCCTCTGGTGTCACTGTAACAGGTACCCTGACGGGTTCAACGATTACTGGGGTAACTGCTAATTTCCAATCAGGTGTATTCACCGGCCAAATTTCTGGTGCGTCCGTCACGGGAGATGCGGCCAATTTTACAACTGTCACAGGCGCGTCTGGGGTTTTTACTTCGCAACTGTCGGGAGCTGTAATTACAGGAGATACTGGAAGATTTGCAAATATCACTGGTGTCAGCGGAGTCTTTACTGATCGCATTTCAGGGGCAACCATTACCGGAAACTACGGATACTTCTTTAGTGTCACTGGAGCGTCTGGTTTATTTTCCTCTGGTGTTTTCAGCGATCGGCTTTTTGGTGCAACCATAACTGGTAATACGATACAAGCCTCTACTATTACCGGAATTTCTGGTGTTTTCACGACTCAAGTTTCTGGCGCTACCATTACCGGCAATGCAGGACAATTTGGAACCCTTACAGGAAACACCGCAGGATTCACAACGGTTACCGGAACAACGGTCACAGGAACCACAGCAAATTTCCAAGCAGGAGTCTTTACAACTCAAGTGTCAGGAGCAACCGTCACCGGTAATATCGGGCGGTTCACGACGCTTACGGGTGTCTCAGGTGTATTCACCACTCAGATATCTGGGCAAACAATAACCGGCAATACGATTCTGGCCACTACGATTACCGGTGTGAGTGGTGTATTTACCACACAACTATCTGGTGCCACAGTCACAGGTCAAAGTGCACAGTTTTTATCTGGTGTATTTCAAAACTTAACCGCAGCAAACTTAGCTTTTGCCAGTGCCACCATCAGTGGAGACTTAACAGTCCTTGGGTCCGGTTATTTTAGTTCTGGTATTAATGTCACTGGTACTGTTTCCGGACAAACAATTACGGGTACCGCAGTTCAAGCTACAGATATTACCGGTGTAACAATTGTTGGAACCACAACTGTCTCGGGTACTACAGTTACAGGAAATAGTGGTCAGTTCACTACGTTAACAGGTAGTACTGCAGGATTTACCACGATCACTGGCACTACTGTTACCGGAATAACAGGGCAATTTACAAATATTACAGGCGGTGGAATTGGTGCAACCACAATTACAGGTACAACTATTACAGGAAACACCGCTCAATTCACAAATTTAACCAGTGTTTCCGGCGTATTCACTGCACCGTCAGGAGCAACACCTGCACTTGTTTCTTCTGGTGTTATCTCTGGTGATGCAGGTTTAATTATTAGAGGAACAATTACAATTCTGCCTTAATTGTTTCGGTTAAAATAAAGAAAAAGTAACAAAGATTATGGCGTACGGCAGTATTAAAGTCGACAACATTATTTTCACCAATGGTGGAGTTGATCAGACTATTACAGTTTCGGGAATTGTTGCATCTACTTCTGGAAACTTAACTGTTACTGGAACAATTTCCGGTGATGTTATTCGTGGCGGTACAACGGTTTCCGGTGCAACCGTAACTGGTGCAGTTGGTCAGTTTGGTAATTTAACTGCCGTATCAGGTGTTTTTACAACTCAAGTTTCAGGCGCGACCGTAACTGGAAACGTTGGCCAATTCACCAGCGTTACTGGTGGGACCGCTGGATTTACCACGGTTACAGGAACAACGGTTACGGGAACCACTGCAAATTTTGTTACTGTTTCTGGTACCACGGTCACTGGTACTACTGCAAACTTTACAAGTGGTAACTTTACAAGTATTAGTGGCGGAACGCATACTATTACTTCCGGTGTATTTGCAGCCGGATCAGCTACTAATCCAAGTATTTCCTTTGCTAGTGATCCCAACACTGGCATCTACAGCCCTGGTGCTGACCAAGTAGCCATCTCAACTAATGGCACTGGGCGGTTGTTTGTTGATGCGAGTGGAAATGTTGGCATCGGGGTTAGTCCAAGCTATACACTTGACGTAAATGGCCAAGGTCGATTCACTAATGATGTGTTGATTGCTGATGGCACTGCCACTCGTGGTCGCGTTTATGGTGATTCAAACGGACTCAATCTTCGTACCGAATCTGGACTGGCAACTCGTTTTCTTCACGTTGGAACAGAACTCGCTCGCATTACATCGGATGGCAAATTAGGTCTGGGGACTTCTAGCGTTACCGCAGGTATAAAGTTCCAAGTACAAGATGGCACCGCTTCAAAAGCACAGTTCAACGTCAGTGGCTACGGCGGTCTTGTAATTGGGCAAAATGCTGATCTCTCTTCCGAAATAGATCAGTCTTCATCCGGCGGAAAGCTGTATATCAAGCAAGGTGGAAATACGGCGATCACTGTAGATACCTCACAGAGGGTAGGGATTGGCACTACGAGTCCTGCAAGCACATTGCACGTCAGTGGATCATCTGATCAAACCTATACATTCCAAACGACTACTGCTGGAGCGGATAACCGCATTAACTTCAGAAACAGCAGTGGAACTGATGCTGGTGGCATCTGGTATCTGCACGCTGGTAATCACTTGTTGTTTAATACTGGAGGAAGCAACGCAGAGAAGGCGCGAATTGATGGCTCCGGCAGGCTCTTAGTTGGCACGTCTTCGAGCCCTAGCGCAGGAAGCGGCCAGTTTGCCAGAGTTGTTGCTCAAGGCAACACTTCCTCTTCGACAGGTGCGGGCATCCTCTCAATTGCAAGAGGATCAACGGCAACCGCCACAAATGACACCATTGGTCAACTTGCTTTTACAGATAGCATTGGTGCAACTTTTGCATATATTGAATGTGTCACAGATGCGACCCCTGGAGCAGGTGACCTCCCAGGGAGATTAACGTTCTCCACTACCGCCGACGGAGCGAGCAGCCCGACGGAGCGGATGAGGATTGCGAGCGAGGGAGGCATAACCACAACAGGCCGGGCTGCGAATAGCACTAATGCAAACTTGGCCGTAAGAAATAGCTCAGGAAATAATGACGCCATTTTTGAGGCATCAGACGGTGCAGTGCCTGGGATTTCGGGGTCATTGCGTCTTTCTAAAAATAATTCAAACAGCAGGTCTATTAACGCTTCTGGCACGGTAAACCAAAACGGTGCCGACTATGCCGAATACTTCAAAAAGTGTGGAAATTTTGTCATCCAAAAGGCAGATGTTGTCGGCATTAATAGCAGCGGTCTTTTAACCAACATCTTTGCCGATGCAATTTCCTTTTGCGTTAAATCAACAGACCCCGGCCTGGTTGGTGGTGATAACTGGTTTACCGAACCACGTCCTAGAACAGAAGACGGTCAAGAAGTTGACGGCTCTACTCCAGAATACGCCGAGTGGATGGAGCGACTTGAGCTGGCTCGGGCAACAGTTGACCGCATTGCCTTTGCCGGCCAAGTGCCCGTCAACGTGACCGGCGCAACTCCCGGCCAATACATCGTCCCTATCGCAACCGAAGACGGCGGCATCACTGGTATTGCCAAGGACGAAACCGATCTGACCCTTGCCGAATACATGCAAGCCATTGGCAAGGTCATCGCCATCGAAGACGATGGCCGGGCTCGCATCATCGTCAAAGTCGCGTAGCCCTACTCAAAGATCTAGCTGGCTTGGTTATAATAACTGACCCAGCTAGGTCTTATTTTTTATGGCATTGGAGAGCACAGAGATCACCAAAGATCTACTCCACACTCTCTTTGATTACGATGATGGCAAACTTTATTGGAAATGCAAACACGAAAAAGAGGCTGGCTCTGTAGGTAATCGTGGTTATCGCTGCGTCTGTATTAACTACCGCAAATACATGGCGCACCGCCTAGTTTGGATCATGCACGGCAACGATCCCGTTCCGATGCTGGATCACATTGATGGCAATCAGCTCAACAACCGCATCGAAAATTTGCGTCCAATCACGGTTTCGCAAAACCAGCGCAACACCAAACTGCGGAAGGACAGCACCTCGGGCATCAAGGGCGTGAGCTGGATCAGTACCCGCAACCGTTGGTCTGGCCAGGTCTGGCATAAGGGCAAGCTGCATCGTGCTGGCGACTTCAAAGACAAGGACGAGTGCGCCGCTGCTGTTCGAGTGCTGCGTGAGTCGCTCCACGGCGAGTTTGCCCGGCACTGATCAAGGGCTTGACACGGGTGTAGTATGGTGGGGCGACGCAGTGCGACCTGCTCGCCCCTGGCCACAGTTCCCTAGAAACCATGACCCAAGAAGACTACAGGCATCCCATTGCCCCGGCGCCAGAGCTGGTGGTGCAGTGGTTCGACGACGCTCGCAACGCATCAGTGAGCACGTCTGATCTTGCAATCGTGATTGCCACCCGCGCTGCCCAATGGGGCGCCGATCAAGAATTGAAAGCGTGTTGTCAGTGGCTGCACTGCCACGCAGTGACCGAGTTTGCTCCGGGTGATCTCCGCGCCGCTCGCCGCCTCAAGACGCCGAGCTTGAAGGAGCAGGCGTTAGAGGCGTTAGCTCACATTCTCAATAACAGCTCTACTCAACTTGGTGCAGACACCATCCGCCGCGCACTGGAGCAACTCGATGACTGACTTCCGAGCGCTGTGCGCTGAGCTGCTGCAGCCCCTGGCTGAGATTGCCGCTGCCGATCCTCATCACTCGTACCTCGACCTCGTCACCCGAGCCCGAGCCGCCCTGGCGCAGCCCCTACTTGTACAAAGTGATGAAACTCTTAAGTTCATCAGGAAGAACACGCCTCGTTACCGAATGTCTGTCATTATTAGCACATACGACAGCACTATTGATACTCGTATGCCTGTTATTTGGTCTACTCTTGATTTAAACAGAGAAATTCTTGAGTCAGTCTCGCTACCAGAGCAACTGCCACCTCTAGGAAATAAATAATTTCCTCGTTGCCTCAAGCCTTTTAGCCATTCCCACTTCTACGCTTAACCCAAATGACCAACTTTTACGACGAAGTAGCTTCTAATTTTATGGCAGCTCTGACACAACCAAGACCGCCGAGCCTGAAGGAACATTTACTGAAGAAGCTCGATCACGTCAGCTATGTAGCAGACACGAACCAGGAAACTCAATTCGCCATTGACGATCTCCGTCTCGCCATAGAGCAACTGCCCGACGCCGAGTAGTCACCTTCCCTAATTACCATGAACGCTGAAAACAAACGGTTCATCAAACAGTTTGTAATGAATCGCCTCTGGAGCGATACCGATAAGCTACGCCTTGATCTCAGCAACTACGCCATTACTCGTGGTATTGACGATCTTGAAGCTATGGAGGAGTACCAATATCAAGTTGAGCGTATTCAAAAGATGCTTGCCTGTTTTTAGTTATGCACGATAATCAAATTACCTGGCAAGGGGAACCACTTGATGATGAAGATGAAAACGACATGCGTTTTAAAAAGTGTATGGAAATCATTAACAAGCTCAAGCCTGGTGAGTTGGAACAGTTAATGGGAAAAGAGTTTATGGAAGAATTTAAACGCATCTCGGCTTGACAGCATCCTTCTGGGTGAGTAGTGTAACCGTCTTCAATTACGCTATACTTATAAAAAATCTTTTTGATTTATGGGTACGACTTTTGAGTGGAAGATTGCTCAGCTTGAGCGAGAAACTGACGATGGTTTTGTTTTCACGGCACACTATACCGTCAACGCCAGTAACGGTGTTTATACCAGTGGTGCGTATGGCTCTTTGGGCTTTGAGCGTCCCGATAACCTTATCCCGTACAGTCAATTGACGGAAGAACAGGTCGTAAATTGGGTCAAAGAAAAATTTGGTCCTGAAAAAGTTGCTGAAATTGAAGCAGCTTTGCAATCTCAAATTAATGAACAGCAGCATCCAACAAAAGCAGCAGGTGTTCCTTGGGCCTGAATAAACCCTACATAAGGAGTGCGGTCAATACGGCCGCATTTTTTATTGGTCATTTTATAGTAGTGATGAAAACATTAATAAGAAAATGACTATAAATTTAGTAGATGCTGCAACGCATTTCAATGGTCTTGACCACCAAGTCAGAGCATTTCGTTGGCTTAATTCAATTCTTACTCCAGAACAAAAAGAAGAATTTGCTCGTTTGTACAGGAATCCAGAACTTGCAATCCAACAACCAATTGATAATAAACCTGTTGCCAACACCTGGGATGGTGTATTGAAATATGCAAAGAAAGCAGGTGCGAAATTCCCAGAAGTTGTTGCTGCTCAATGGGCATTGGAAAGCGGGTACGGTAAAGACACCTCAGGCAAGAACAATTACTTTGGACTGAAAGGTAAGGGAAGTTCGGCTGGCACCAAAGAATTCATCAATGATAAATGGATCGAAATCAACGCAGATTTTCTTGATTTTCCCGATCTTGCTTCCTGTATCCAGTACTTAGTTGACCGCTGGTACAAGGACTACAGCAATTTCAAGGGTGTCAATCGCGCATCCAGTCGCAACGAGTGTGCAAATCTTCTTGTAGCAGAACGCTACGCCACTGATCCGGACTACGCAACAAAACTTATTCAAATCATGGACCGCGAAGTAGGTAAACCACCTGCTGGTCCTGATGTCATCAGTGAAAAGATCCTTACTGTTCCATACTTTTATCAACTGGACAACCAGTCAGGTACTGGTTCCAGGGAATGTTTCTCTTCTAGCTGTGCAATGATTGCAGCTTTTTACGGCAGAGTCAAAACAGATGATGAATACAACAACATTCGTAAAAACTTTGGTGACACAACTGATTCCATGGCTCAGTTAAAAGCACTGAGACACCTGGGACTCAATGCAAAGTTCATTACCAATGGCAATGCCGCAATTATTGAGAATGAAATCCGTAATGGCAGGCCAATTGCTTGTGGATGGCTGCACTACGGCACTGCTACAAAACCATCTGGTGGTGGGCATTGGTCTGTAATTCGTGGATTCACCCCTACACACTTTGTTCATAATGATCCGTACGGAGAAGCGGACATGGTAAAAGGTGGGTATGTCAGCAATAAAACAAAAGCTGGTGATGGGATACGTTACAGCCGCAAAAATTGGTTGCGTCGTTGGGAAGTGGATGGACCGAACACTGGCTGGGCAATTCTTGTAAACAAATGAAAGTAAAAAGAGACCCAAAGATCCGGGTGAATATCTGTTGGCACGTAGGCGATGAAAAAAAATGCGCAACACTTCCAAAAGAGGAAGCGTACGCAACAAGAGAATGGGTTGAACGCGAAGGGGGTGTCGTGATG
>Ga0208788_1000495_pt1 | contig 19307 bp, 16 predicted proteins | sample Wag4_2014_7_11_3_FD_187363 | JGI IMG/M metagenome (GOLD analysis project Ga0208788, IMG submission 187363) | Fresh water mixed with fracking chemicals microbial communities from Ohio, USA - Utica-2 Time Series FC 2014_7_11 (SPAdes) (version 2) ...
GTTTTTCGATTTTGTTTCCGGAGAAACTTCTTTCTACTCAACCACTTGCGCCTTCGATCAGAACTTCTTCTCTCCAGCGGGAGGCGCATTCTACAGCGTTCAAAACCGCTGTCAACACCTCTTTTTTTTACCGCTTTCGATCCATTCGATCGAACCACCAACAGAGCCAAACCACCACCCTGCCGACCGGCGCGCATTCTACACGCCAGATCCAGTTTTGCAAGCCCTTCATTCAACTTAACTTATTGATTAACAAGAAGTTTTTGAAAGGCTTCATCGCTGAAGTGGCGCGCATTCTACCGCCAGCAGAATGCGCGTCAAGCTTATATTTCAGTTTTATTGCTTTTCCAGCGCCTCGCGCAGGCCACTGCGTCTCGTCACGCACCGCTGCACAGCCTGCTCGAAGATGCCCGCTCGGCTTTCGACCAGGCTGAACCAGTGACGAGCCCGTGTGATGCCGGTGTAGACCAGCTCCTTGGTCAACACCGGATTGAGGCTGTCAGGCAGGATCAGCGCGCAATGGGCGAACTCCGAGCCCTGCGACTTGTGCACGGTCATGGCGAACACGGTCTCCACCGCACTCAGACGGCTGGGCAGGATATGTCGCAAGGCGCCGCTGCCGTCGTTGCGCGGGAACACAACGCGCAGCACCTCGCGTACAGGCGCACCTGGAAACTCAGGCGGCTCCGGCAGACGCAGCGCGATGCCAATATCGCCGTTCATCAGACCCAGGCTGTAGTCGTTGCGCGTTACCAGCACAGGTCGACCTTCATACCAGCCATGCGACTGCTCAAGCAGGCCCCGCTTTACCAGCGCTTCGGCAATACGTTCGTTGAGCGCTTCCACGCCCCATGCACCTTTACGAACCGCACAGAGCAGCTGGAACTGATCGAACGCTGCCAGGACGCGACCAGCCCAACGATCCCAGGCCTGGGAGTCGGCATCTGAAGCAGGACGCTCCGCCAGCATCACCTGCAGATAATGCGCATACCCCTGCGGACGGGGCTCGCCGCCGCCCTGCCCCTCTATTAATAGTCGCTCCAGCGCACGATCCTGCTCACCTGACAAACGCAACACGTACAAATCATGTGCACCGGTTGCCAGAGTCGCGCGGGCCGACTGCGCATCACCCAGGTTCACCGCACGCGCCAGACGCCCGATACCCGAACCACTGCCGAAACGACGCGAGTGACGCAGCATGACGATATGCTGCGCCAGAGCCTTGTCACCGGGCACCAACACCGGATCTTCCAGCCGTTCGCCCGTCTGGCTTTCCAGCCAGGCACGCGTCGCCTCGCTGTAGCCACCGCTCTCCGCCTCTCGGCACAGGTCCCCCAGTACCGCACCGGCCTCCACCGACGCCAGTTGGTCCTTGTCGCCCAGCAGAATCAGACGCGCATGCGCCGGCAACGCGCCCAGCAGGCTGGCCATCATTTCCAGGTCGATCATCGAGGCTTCGTCGACCACCAGCACATCGAGTGGCAAGGGGTTGGCGGCATCGTGACGGAAATGACGGCTGCCAGGACGACTGCCCAGCAGGCGATGCAGCGTCGTCACCAGGGTTGGAATCTGCTCCCGCACTCGCTCGTCCAGCGCCAGCGACTGCACCTGCGCGCCGATGGATTCGGTCAGCCGCGCGGCCGCTTTGCCGGTGGGCGCCGCCAGACTCAGGCGCAGCGGCTCGCCAGTGGCCATGGCCGCCTCCTGCAACAGCGCTAGCAGACGCACCACTGTAGTCGTCTTGCCGGTTCCCGGCCCACCGGTAATCAGGGTAAAGCGCCCTTGCGCCGCCATGGCACAGGCCAGCTTCTGCCAGTCGGTGAGGCGCTGGCCGTCCACCACCAGCGGTTCGGGAAACAGTGAGGCCAGGCGTACGGCTAGATCGCTAGGCGCCGCATCACTCGACTGCAAGCGCCGAGCGATATCGCCAGCCACCTGACGTTCATAGTTCCAGTAGCGCCTCATATATAGACAGGCGCCGCTGAGCACCAACGGCGCCCCCTCGGACTCCAGCAGCGAACTGCCCGCACAGGCTGCCAGCCAGGACTCCAGGCTAAGCCCAGCCAGTACCTGGGACGGCAGGATCATCGCCTCTTGCGCATCCTCGCCTTCCGGCGGTAGGGACAGGGTGAAGTCCGGATTGGCCAGCGTGGCCGCCAGATCCAGGCAGACGTGCCCCTGACCCAGCTGGTGACTGGCCAGCGCGGCGCCGAGCAGGAGCAGCGGTGAAGCCTGCGGGTCCAGTTCGGCGAACAACTGCACCAACGCCCGATCCAGCTCACGCAGCCAACCACGCTCGCTCCATATAGAAAGCAGGGCAAAGAGTTCGGCGCGATCACGCAGCACCGGTGCAAGCATCGTGCTCATGCTGCGCCCTCCTCGGCTTCATCCATGAACAGCACGTCCAGACGCTCGATCAACGCGCGCGGCGGTCGCGCCAAGTAGGCGCCTTGCTGCGGCGCCCGCAGGAACAGGTAGAGCGCGCCGCCCAAATGCCGGTCATAGTCGTAATCCGGCAGTCGCAGACGCAACTGCCGATGCAGGGCCAGCACATAGAGAACGTATTGCAAGTCATAGCGGTGGCTGGCGATGGCCACCTCCATCGCCTCACGGGTGTAGGCGCTATCGTCGCTGCCGAGCCAGTTGGACTTGTAATCCGCCACGTAGTAACGCCCCTGATGTTCGAATACCAGATCGATGAAACCCTTGAACATGCCATTGAGGGTGTCGGCACGCAGCGGCTGCCTGGCCATGCCCGGCAATTCGTACTGCTGCACCCACTGATCCAGCAGCCTGACATCGACAGCACGTGCTTCGAACCAGAACTCCAGCTCGGGCTGATATTGCGTCAGTTGCGCCAGCACCACGGCATCCGTGCCAGTCAGCGGCAGCGGTTGAGTCAGAAACGCCAGCAACCAGTCCAGCAGCGGGTCGATCCAGCTTTCCAAACCGCGCCGCTGGCAGCGCCTGGCCAGCATCTCGCGGAGCCTCGGCGGATCCTGCGCAAGGGTCGCAAATCCCTCTTGCGCCGCCATTTCCAGCAGACCGTGGAGGAAGGTGCCGGGGTTCGGCCCGCGCGGGAAGCGATGCAGCCCTTGAGCGGATGCCGGCAGCGGCGCCAGCGCCAGCAACGGATCCTCATCATCGATGGCGTTCTGCATCGCCGGGCTGTCGGGCGCGGCGTCCTCGTGGCGGCTGATCTGACTGGGGGCATCCTCGTCCAGGCGCAGAGCGCTGTAGGAGGCGATCCACCAATGCTCGGCAGCGCGCCGCGCCGGCGTGCGCCAGTGCGGCGCGAACTGTCCTTCTTCGATCATTCGATAACGTTGCTCACTGGCCGGCGGCACAGACGATACGGCGCTATCGAGTCCGCTGGCGAACGGCGCGAGCCAGTTGGCAAGCTCGCCGCTGGCCGCCAGAGGCAATCCGCCCCCGAGCAAGTAGCCCAAGGCCGACTCATGCAGACGCGACTTCTTGCCGTTACCGATCTTCAGGTCTGCTACGCCCAACCAGCAGGCATGACGCGCACGGGTCAGCGCCACATAGAGCAGGCGCAAGTCTTCACCCAGACGTTCGCGCTCGGCGCGCTCCAGGCTGTCTTCATCGGCCTTGAGCACCAGTCGGCGGCGCTCGCCGTCGTGGATTTGCAACGGTTTCTTGTCATCCACCGGGCGGAAGGCGCAGATGAATGGCAGGAACACCAGGGGGTATTCCAGGCCCTTGGATTTGTGGATGGTCACCACGCGCACCAGCGCCTCGTCGCTCTCCAGGCGCAACACCTGCTCATCGGCAGCCTGCCCCTCGCCAGCCAGCAGCTCGCTCAAGTGCCGAATCAGCGCCAGCTCGCCATCAAGTTCAGCGGCAGCCTGCTGCAGCAGCTCAGCAAGATGCAACAGATTGGTCAGTACTCGCTCGCCATCGTCACGCCCCATCAGCCGTTGCGGCAGCTCGAAGTCTTGCAACAGTTGGCGCAGCATCGGCAGCACACCCTGGCGCTGCCAGCGCTGGCGATAGTCGCGGAACTGCATGACGCGGCGCTCCCAGGTGCGCTCGTCGAGATTGAGCTGCTCCAGCTCGCTCAATGCCAGCCCCAGCGTCGCGCTGGCCAGCGCTGCGCGTAGCGGCCGATCCTGATCCGGCTCGGCGCAGGCACGCAGCCACAGCAGCAAGTCGCGTGCCTCCTGGGCGGCGAACACCGAGTCCTTGTCGGAGAGATAGACGCTACGCACACCGCGAGCCGACAGCTCGCCGCGAATGGCCTGTGCCTCGTTGAAGTCGCGCACCAGCACCGCGATGTCGCTGGGCCGCAGAGCGCTGAGCGCGCCCTCCTTGCTAAAGCCGGCCTGCCCGCGCTGGCCCAGATCCAGCAGACGCACGATCTCGCTAGCCGCACCGGCCGCCATGGCATCCAGATAGGCGCCCTTGGCAACCGGCTCGTCGCTCGCCAGTTGCCACACCGTCAGAGCGGGTTGCGCCTGGCCGTCGACACTCCATACTTCGCGTCGACCTTGCGCGCCCACCTCGATAAAAGGCAGATCATCGCGCAGCAGAAACGCACCCTCACCGCCCTCGCGCTGCTCAGCCCGCAGGAAAACGCCATTAACGGCATCGACCATGGACTGGCTGGAGCGGAAGTTCTTTTCCAGGTTGTAATGCCGACCGAACGTGGCCCGGCGCGCGCGCAGGTAGGTGTGAATGTCGGCGCCACGGAAGGAATAGACGGCCTGCTTGGGGTCACCGATCATGAACAGGCCGCAGTCGGCGCGATTGGCTTCGACCTCGTATAGCGTATCGAAGATGCGGTACTGCAGCGGGTCGGTGTCCTGGAATTCATCGATCATCGCCACCGGGAACTGACGGCGGATAACCTCGGCCAGGCGCGGGCCATTGCCGCCTTGCAGGGCAGCGTCCAGGCGCACGAGCATGTCGTCGAAGCCCATCTCCGCGCGCTGGCGTTTCTCCCAGTCGAAGCGCTGGCGAACCCAGGCCGCCGCGTGGCGCAAAGCCGCGTCAGCGGGGTCAGGCAGCGCATCGAGTTGCGCCTTGAGCAAAGCCATCGCGTCCAGCGCGGGATGATCAGGCGCCTTGCCCTTCCAGGCTTCGGCCAGGCCATCTGGGGTCAGGCGAGTGAAGCCTGTGCCCAGGTCGAGACGCGACTCTTCGCCGCCAGCCCACTCGCGTAACTTGGCCAACCAGGGGTTGTAAAAGCGCGCCTGGATTTTCTTGCCGTCCACCTGCTTGGCCGCCACTGCAGCGTCCAGCAGCAGCTGCAGTTCATCGGCCCAGGTCAGCCACGGTGCCTTGAGCTCGGCAAGGGCCTGCTCGCGCTGCTGCAGCGCAGCATCGAGCAGTTCGCCCAGCGCTTGCGTTGCGACCTCCCCCTCTTCGCCCAACAACGGCCGCACCCTGCTACCCAGCCCCGCAGGCGTCCCCCAGACACCCGCGACCCATTGCAGCGCCGCGCCCTGCAACGGATAACAATGTTGACGCCAGTAGTCGCGCACCACCTCGGCCAGTAGCTCGCTGTGATCGGTCTCCAGGGTCTGGCTGAACAGACTGCCGCTGTCGAAGGCATGCTCGCGCAGCATGCGCTGACACCAGCCGTGAATGGTGGACACGGCTGCCTCATCCATCCACTGCGCAGCCAGCTCAAGGCGGCGGGCACATTCGTCCCACTGCGTCTGGGCGAAGTCACTGCGCAACTCGCGCAGCAGATCATCGCCCTGGGCATCACCGCGGAATACGGTCGCGGCCTCGACCAGGCGCGCGCGAATCCGATCGCGCAGTTCGCGCGTGGCAGCATCGGTGAAGGTCACCACCAGAATCTGCGGCGGTAGCAGCGCCTCGCGGAACGCAGCATCGCCCCCGTGGCCGAGAATCAGCCGCAGGTAGAGTGCAGAAATGGTGAAGGTCTTGCCCGTGCCGGCACTGGCTTCGATCAGGCGACTGCCGTGCAGGGGAAACGTCAGGGCCAGAGGACGCTGTTGATTCATGCTGCGTCCTCCTTGAGCGCCTGGGGGTTGCTATCAAGCAGCGGCTGGTAGAGCCGTTCACTCCATGCCGGAAACTGGCCATCGGCGGTGAGTGCGGTGTAGTCCGGGAACTGCCTGGCCAGGCTGGCACTGCCCTGGACTTCACCGGAGAGGTTGTAGCTGCCCTCGTAGACGCTGCGAGCCTTGTCCTCGTTGTTGTCCTGCAACCAGGCCAGCGAGGTTTTCAGGGCGACCGGCAGAGGTGTCTGCATACCGGCGTTCCAGGCTTCCAGCCAAGTGGTCAGTACGCGGGCTGCGTGCTCCGTAGGTAGGGGCTCGAAGGCCAGGCTGCGATCCTCGCCGACCAGCAGCGTGGTCAGCGGCACGCCGCAGGCAGCGGCGATGACGTGCAGCACGTAGGGGCGCAGTAGGCGATGCCACTTCCAGCTCTTGTCCTTGTATAACGCACCCGGCAGCAGCTCCAGGCGCGCCAGGCCGCCATCGGCTTTCTGCCGCAGCCCGGCAAGCCAGCCGTCAAGCTGCACACCGCCTGCGGCGAAAGTCACGCGCTGCGGTGACTCCAGCAGGGTTGGCCAGCACAGGCAAAGCCCCTGGTAGCGCTGCACCTGCGTCGGCAGCGGTTCCAGCAGGGCGTTGCGGTACAGCTCGCCGAAACCGGCCAACGGCAGCACGCCGCTACGCTGCAGACGGTCGGCTGCCGACCTCAGCGCATTGTCGCTGTCCCCGGCGCCTGCGACCGCCGCCTTGAGCAACGCTTCCTGCAACTGGTAGTGCTGCAGGCCGTCGAGGGCGAACGGCTCGCTGTCGAGTTGCGCCTGCTCTTGTTCATCGAGAAACACCTTGAGGCGGCGAGTGAAGAAACACTTCACCGGATCACGCAGGAACGACTGCAACAGCTCAGGCGTAAGCTGCAGTCCCTCCTCCCAGGCCGGCAAGGGCGCAGCACTTTCGCGAGTCGAGACCTGGCCATGCAGAGCTGCCCACTCGCGGGCATAGCTGAACAGCTGCCCCTCGCCATCGAAGTAGCGGCGGCTAAACGGTTGCAAGGGGTGCTCGATGGTCAGGCCATGCAGCAGGTCGCCGCCACCAGCCAGTGTCCAGGCACTGGCAAGATGGTCGCGCAACTGACCGACCAACACGGAAGGCGGGCGCTCGCTGTTGTCGCGAATACTGCGCCCTACCCAGCTGATATAGAGACGATCACGCGCCGCCAGTAGTGCCTCGAGCAGCAGATAGCGATCATCCTCGCGGCGTGAGCGGTCACCGGGGCGGTAATCGCCAGCCATCAGGTCGAAATCCAGCGGCGCCTGGCTGCGCGGATAGTCGCCATCGTTCATGCCCAGCAGGCAGACCTGGCGGAACGGAATCGCGCGCATCGGCATCAGGGTGCAGAAATTCACCGCACCGGCGAGAAAACGCTGACTCAGCCTCCCCTGATCGAGCCCGCCCAGCCAGGCTTCGCGCACCACCGGCAGGGTCAGCGTCTCTTCCAGCATCGCCGCCTCGCACAGCTCCAGCCAGGCATCCAGCGCATCGAGCAGTTGGGTCGTCAGCACCTCTTCACGGTCGCTCTGCGGCTGAAAGAAGTCGTCGAGCAAACTGCGCAGGCGCTCGCCCCACTGCACCGGCGTGGCCGGCTCGCGCAACTGCTGCAAATGCCGGTCGAGGCTTTCCAGCAGGCGCGTCACCGGGCCGATCAGCGCAGCATCGAGCCCGCCGATCTCGTCGTACGGCTCGATGCCGGCGAAGGCGTCGCCCGTACCCACTGCGTAGCCCAGCAGCATGCGCCGCAGGCCGAAACGCCAGGTGTTCTGTTCCAGATTCTGGCCCAGACCCAGCGCTTGCCGCTGACTCGAATCCAGCCCCCAGCGCACACCGGCACCCTCCAGCCAGCGGCGCAGGGTGGGCAATTGATCCTCGGTGATGGCGAAGCGCTGACGCAACGCGGCGACATCCAGCAGATCGAGTATCTCGCTAACGCTGAAGCGGCTGTCCGGCAGGCGCAGCAAATGCTCCAGTGCGATGATCATCGGCTCCTTGCCGCGCAGTCCCTGATCGGCCAGGGTGAAGGGAATGAAACGCGGGTCGTCACTGGCGAACTGGCCGAACACTGCCTGGATATGCGGTGCGTAGGCATTGACGTCCGGCACCATGACGATCACGTCGCGCGGCCTTAGCGTGGCGTCCTCGCTGAAACTGGCCAGCAACTGATCGTGGAGAATTTCCACTTCGCGCTGAGCACTGTGGGCGATATGAAAACGCAACGAATGATCACGTTTCGGGTCGACCGGCGGCCAGGTGCTGCGCGTTTCCGCCAGCGGACGCAGGTCGAGGATGTCGTTCTGCAACTGGCCGAGCAGGCAGCTCTCACTGGCCGGGCTGAACAGGTCGATGCGTTCGAACTGCTCGCGGTAACGCTGCGGCTCGTCGTACTGATCCAGCAGGTTGATGTAGTCACGCCCCTGCTTGCCCCAGGCAGCGAGCAGCGGCTGCCCGTGCTGGTGCATGTCCTCCTGCTCGAATAGACCGATCTGCGCGCCTGGCCTGCCCTTGCGCTGCTGCCGGCGGTACTCGTGGCGCAGCAGATCCTTGTCTTCGACGATATCGCCCCAGTGGTGCTGACAGGGGTTGTGCACATAGAGCATGACCTGGCTGAAACGCGCCATGGCCGCCAGCGCTTCCAGCACCTGGGCCGGCAATGAGGAAATACCGAAAACGGTGATGCGCCGGGGCAGTCCGGGCGGCGCTGCATCCAGTTCGCCCATACGGGCGACGAAGCGCGGATGCACGCCGGCGCGACTTTCGGCCAGGTGCTGCGCGCCGACATCCGCCAGCAAGGCGCGCCACAGCGCGGGTTGCCAGCGCGAATCGCCCTCCAGTGGCCGCTCACCACCGCGCGAGGTGCGCAAGCGGTCTTGTCCGCCGGCCCAGTCCGCCAGCCAGTCGGCACGGTAGACCTGATATTGGTCGAACAGATCGGCCAGGCGCTCGGCCAGTTGGTGGCGCTTGCGCAGATCCTGGTCATCGGCGAGAAAGCGGCGCAAGGGCGCAAACGCCTCCTCGGCCAGCAGGCCCGGCAACAGGCGCATCAGGCGCCAGGTCAGCGGCGCCTTGTCCAAAGGCGATTGCTGCGGGATCGCGTCCTTGCCCAGCACGTTGCGGTACGCCTGCCAGAGAAAGCGCGCCGGCAGGTCAACGTCCAGCGCCGCCGCGATGCCACAGCCGTCACGCTCGGCCAACGCCAGCTTGAGCCACTGGGCGATGCCGTTGCTCTGCACCAGCAGCACCTCATTTTCCAGCGGCCGCAATGGATAGCGCCGCATCCACTGCACCGCCAGCGCACGCAGCTCTTCGAGATGGTTACCGTGAATGACGATAAGGCCGGGGGACAACTCCGGGCTGGCGGGCATCGACTGACTCCTGTCGAAAATCGAAGCGCAAGTTTGCCAGCATTTACTGAAGAGGTGAGTCTTTGGCCGGCTTTCACGACCGTTTGAGGCTTTTTGAGCAGGCTCAAACAACAAGAAGGCCGGTCAGTGACCGGCCTTGATGGCGAGACCTGCAGTCGTCAGTCGACTACCAGTTTGTCGCGATTCTTATTCAGAGTCGCCTCACCAATACCCTTGACCTCAAGCAGTTCGTCAACAGACGCAAAACTGCCATGAGCCTCACGATAGGCCACGATTGCCTGAGCTTTGGTTGCACCGATACCCGCCAGCTCACGCTGGAGCGTCTCTGCATCAGCAGTATTGAGATTGACGGTTACAGCCTGAGCGACTTGCTCAGAGGTCGCTTCGCCAGCCTCGGCATTTCCAGTGTCGACTGCGGATACAGCGAAGGAGAAAGAGGCAAGAAGCGCAAAGAGAACAGAAGAGAGGTAGTTTTTCATGGTTTAACGTTCCATGTAGGTGAGTGAGACGAGCACGTTAGGCTCATTTTTCAACCTAGACGCTAATTCTCTACTGTCAAATCCACACTCACGACCTGAAGCCGAAGACTTCGGACAGACGGGATAACGGCAGCCTCACCAGTCACTAGCCGGCCGCCGAGCTGGGCAAACTGATCGATGAAGCCAACAGGATTTCGGCTACCGGCTCCCTGAAAATCAGTACTCGTCAGAAGTAGAATTTTCACCTAGGGTCTCATCGTTGCCACTGGTAGCGCCTGCACTGTGTTGGTGAGCCTTGGCATAGCTGCCATCAATGAACACCCATTCCATGTCGGGCTGCGCCACAAGCTCCTTGAAAACCTTGAGCCATTTTCCAGTTGCGGGCCACACATTGAAGCGTTTATAGACCTTATTCCAGTTCCCGAACGCTTCGGGGAGGTCTCTCTAGGGGCATCCCGTGCGCATGCGTTACAGCATGCCCTCCACGGTCATTCGTAGATCACGCTTGTTGTAGATGGCCTTGCGCAGCAGAATTTCCCGCAGCTTCGATCAATGCTCATCACTGAGCAATAATCGGGGCATTGCAAACTCATATCGATGTTGTGTCAGAGCTTCAACGATACAAGTTTTCTCTTACATATCAACTGGTTAGCGCAAAACTGCAACAACCCCTGGATCAATGGAGCACGCAGGCAGAAAGTAGCGGGAACAGAGGCTCACTGCTCCCGCTGAACCATCAGATCACCCGCTTGATGGCAATATAATTACCCTCGGTACGCAGCGTGACAGTGACCGGTTTGCTGGTGCGGTTGCGCCAGAACCAGCCGTGCTTGCCGTCGAAGGCGGCCTCCAGGACGCCATGGTCTTCCGGCGTGGCGCGCCCCTTGCCGTAACCGTGGTAGAACTCGCGCGGCGCGTTGTAGGGGTCGCCGTGGGTGTCGTAGTTCACCAGGCCGCCGTTGGCCGTCCAGAAGTAGTTCACCTTGCTGCCCTTGAGCATCTCCAGCTTGATCTCGGCGCCTTGGCCGGGAGCCAGAGCAATGCTCATTTCATGCTGCTGCCCCTCGGCCTCGACTACCGCAGGCGTTGCCACGGCTGGGGCCGTCGCCTCGGCGGCTGTGCTGACGGCAGGTTGCGGGGCCGCTTGAGGTACCGACTGGGGCGCCGCCGGAGCCGCAACTACAGGCGTCGCAGCATCGGCTGCAGCTTCTGTGGCCAGTTGCTGTTTGACCTCGCCCATCTGGGTCAGCCCCAGCATGCGACCGGCGCCAGTGGGATCGATGGCGTATTCCGAGGGCATGACCACGGTGACGAGCAGGACAATGGCGGCGATCAGTGCAATCACGGTCGAGCGCAGCAGTTGCTGGCTGCTCGGCAGTTCGTTGAGGGTTGGGATCTTGCTGTTGAACATGGCGAAATTCCTTACTGTGAGACGATCAAGCCGGTGAGCTGGTAACCCATCAACAGGAAACCGGCGCTCATCATCGCGACGTTGGCGGTGTAGGCGTGGCGCCAGAAGCTGGCGGTACGCCGCCAGTAGCCCATCAGAATGAGAATGCTGCCGAGCGCCAGAAGCTGGCCGATCTCCACGCCTACGTTGAAGGCGATCAAGTTGGCGATAAGGCCATCGGATGAAATCTCGTACTCCTGGATCTTGGTGGCCAGACCGAAGCCGTGCAGCAGGCCGAAGATCAGCGTGGCTGCGCGGGTGTCCGGCTGGTAGCCGAACCAGCGCTGGAAGGCCCCCAGGTTGTCGAGCGCCTTGTACACCACCGAAAAGCCGATGATGGCGTCGATCACGTAGGCACTGATGCCGATGTCCGCCAGCACCCCGAGGAGCAGGGTGACCGAGTGGCCGACGGCGAACAGGGTGACGTAGAGCCCCACGTCCTTCAGACGGTAGAGAAAGAAGATCACGCCGAACAGGAACAGCAGGTGGTCGTAACCGGTGATCATGTGCTTGGCGCCCATGTACACGAACGGCATCAACATCACCCCGGTGCTTTCCTGGATGAAGCCCTTGTCGCCCTCGGCGACGCCGTGGGCCAGTGCATCGGGCATACCGAGAAAGAACAGGGCGGTAAGCAGTAGCAATAATGGTAGCGAGCGGTGCGGACGCAGGTGGCCTGCGTCCATGCCGCGCATGGATAGCGAATGCATGGAGAAATCCTAGGTTGCAGTGGTCTTGGGCCGCACAGCGGCCTGTTCAGAACACCAAACCAGGGCGTGGTGGCCGCTCGATCAGGTAGATCGGGCTGGCGGGAATCGAGTAGCCGGGGCTTTCCAGCAGCAGCCTACGCTCCGGCTGCGTGGCAATGTTCAGCCCAGTGCTCAGGTGCGGTGTTTCATGCACGTGGTCAGCCGTCAGCGGCGAGTGGTAATGATCCGCACAGACCGCACAGGCAAACGCACCGTCGCCATGGCTGTGCGCATGCACATCCTGGTTGTCGCTCCAGGTCGGCGGGCTCGCCCCCACTAACAGCGCAGACGCATGCCCGGCCCAGGCCATCAGGATGGCGAGAGCGAGGGCGAAGATCACCTTGGCGCTGATGGGTTTGCTGAGCATGGATCGCCGCTTCGATAGCTGGGCCGTGTGATTGAGGGGGGGCAGCCGTTTGACCATATCCCCCCCAGGGGGATAGGATACTGCGGTGATTATCCTTGCACGAGGTCTGGCGATGAGCAAGCACAAACACGAGCATCAGCACCAAAGTCATACGGAAATCATCAAAAGGCTGAAACGTGCCGAGGGCCATCTGCGCAGCATCGTCGCCATGATCGAGGACGGTCGCGCCTGTGTGGACATCGCCCAGCAACTGCACGCGGTCGAGAAAGCGGTCTGCCAGGCCAAGCGCACGCTGATCCAGGACCACATCGACCACTGCCTGGAACACACGGTCGGCGCCCTTACCAAGGGTGAGCGGGCGCCACTGGAAGAGTTCAAGCAGATCACCAAATACCTCTGAGCCCCCATGTCGACCTTCGCCGAGTTGTTGCAGCAAGGGGCCGCACAGGCCTGGCTGTATGTCCCCACCGCCATCCTGCTCGGGGCCCTGCATGGCCTGGAGCCCGGGCACTCGAAGACCATGATGGCGGCCTTCATCGTGGCCATTCGCGGCACGGTGCGTCAGGCCGTCCTGCTTGGCCTGGCGGCCACTGCCTCGCACACCGCCGTGGTCTGGCTGGTGGCGATCGGCGGCATGTACCTGGGGCAGCACCTCGACGCCCAGACCACCGAACCCTACTTCCAACTCGCCTCGGCCGTGCTCATCGTTACCATCGCGCTGTGGATGCTCTGGCGCACCTGGCGTGGCGAGCAAATGTGGCGCTTCGAGGAAGAGCAGCACCATCACGACGAACGCCAGCACATCGATACCGGACACGGCCGCGTCGAACTGTCGATCCACGAGCAGGACGCGCCGCCACGCTGGCGTCTGCGTGTGCTGAGCGGGCATGCCTGGCCTGCCGGGGACGTCAGTTTGCTCACCACCCGCAGCGACGGACAGATTCAGGAGTTCCGCTTCGTCACCCAGGACGGCTATCTGCAGTCGCTGGATGCGATTCCCGAGCCGCATGAGTTCACCGCGCGCCTGCGCCTCGGCCACGCCGGACACGCCCACGAGTACGATCTGGAGTTCCATGAACACGACCACGCCCATTCGCAGCTGGAGAGCCTGGAGCTGTCGCTGGAGGGGTACCAGGATGCTCACGAGCGGGCCCACGCCAACGACATTCGCCGTCGTTTCGCCAGCCGCAACGTCAGCACCGGCCAGGTGATCCTGTTCGGCCTGACCGGCGGGCTGATTCCCTGCCCTGCGGCCATCACCGTGCTGCTGCTCTGCCTGCAGGTCAAGGAGGTGACGCTGGGTGCGGTTCTGGTACTCAGCTTCAGCGTCGGCCTGGCGCTGACCCTGGTCGCGGTCGGCGTCGCCGCCGCCGTCGGCACGCGACACGCCTCCAACCGCTGGCCCTGGCTGGGCGTGATGGCGCGCCACGCGCCCTACCTGTCCGGCCTGCTGATCATTGCCGTGGGCATCTATGTCGGCCTGCATGGCTGGACCGGGCTGAGCGCCTGAGGTGTGGGACTTCTCTGCCTATCTGGGGCTGTTCGTTGCGGCCTTCGGTGCCGCCACCCTGCTGCCGATGCAGTCGGAGGCGGTGCTGGTCGGCCTGCTGCTGGCCGCTGAACAGCCACCTGCCCTGTTGCTCCTGGTGGCCACGACCGGCAACGTACTGGGCTCGACTGCCAACTGGCTGCTCGGCCGCTATATCGAACACCTTCGCCACAGACGCTGGTTTCCGGTGCCGGAAGACAAACTGCAGCGCACCTGGCAGGCCTACCACCGTTATGGACGCTGGTCCCTGCTGCTGAGCTGGGTGCCGATCATCGGCGATCCGCTGACCGTGATCGCCGGCGTCCTGCGCGAGCCGTTCTGGAGTATCCTGCTGATCGTGCTGGTGGCCAAGGCGGGGCGCTACCTGGTGCTGGCGGTGCTGACGCTCGGAGTCATGAGATGAGACGGGATGCGGGGCTCGACCTGGTCAAGTGGCTGGCCATGCTCAGCATGCTGCTCGACCACCTGCGCTACCTGTGGCCGGACGCCTATGGCCTGTTCGTCGTCGGCCGCCTGGCATTCCCGCTGTTTTGCCTGGGCATTGCCGCCAACGTGGCCAGAACCCGCCCCGGCGAGCTGTTCAGCGAGGGCAACGCGCGCTACCTCGGCTGGCTGCTGGTTTTCTCCCTGCTGTCGGAGCTGCCCTATCGCCTGCTGTCGCCGGAAAGCGCGACGCTCAACGTGATGCCAACCCTACTGCTGGGGCTGATGGTCGCCTGGGGCGTCCACCATGGCGAGCGCACCAGCCTGCTGCTGGCCGCGGCGACGGTGCTGATCGCCACCCTGCTGCATCAGCAACTGATGTACGGCGTACTCGGCGTACTGTTGCCGGCCGCCTTTGTCCAAGGGCTGAAGGGGCTGCGCTGGTGGTGGTTGCCTGCCGCCCTGGCGGTGCTGGCCAATGGCCGCAACCGCTGGTTTGCCGAGCTGGGCCTGGTGGCGGACACCCTGGCGTCGTTCGCGATGGCCTGTGCGGCTGCGCTGCTGGGGCTCTACCTGTTGCATCGAGCCCTGCCGTTGAAGATCTGGCCCGTCGGCCGCTGGGGCTACCTGTTCTATCCGGGGCACCTGCTGGCGCTGCATGTGCTGCGTAGCGCCATGCCCTGAGCGCCACCGAAGCCCGCCAAGACCGGCCGCCTCACAGCGCTGGCGGCCAATCGCAACAACGTGCTGGTTCGTACTGAGACGGGGCAGCTCGGCACCGCCTGCATCTGGACGGCAGCAGTGGCCGCGCTGGATGCCGGTGCGCCGGGCGACCGCATCACGGTGGAGATCAGTGGCGAGCGCGATGGTTTGAGTAGCTGGCAGCCGCAGGTGCGGGTCATGGATCGCGCGGGCTACGGCCTGCGCTGGGGACAGTATTGGGGAGGTGTGTGATGGCCGCGCATAGATGCTCATCTGCTCATCCTGAACGGGCTTGTCGAATGGCGCGAGACCTACATCGCCAGCCTCGAGGAGGTACCGATCCAGCTGTACGTTTTGCCCGGCATTCCGGCGCGTATCGGCGAGGCACGCGCGGCAGGCTATGCACAAGGTACGCAGCCGCTGGTGCCCTTTGTCGATCCCAACGATTGTATGACGCCAGTGCCTTCGGTCATTGCAATTTCGGTCTCCCGAAATGCGAAACCCGCCTCGTGGGCGGGTTTCTGGTGGGTACGAAGATGGGAAATCAGATGGCGATGCCTGCGCTCCAGCCGGTGGACTTGTAGGCCGAGAGCTTGGTCTCGTCCTCGATGTAGCAAAGCCAGCCGCTCTCGCCGAGCGTCCAGCCGTAATTAAGTCCAAGGTTCGAGCACGGCTTCCACGGCAGATCGGCGCATTACGATCAGGCCGTGCACGTGGCTGGCGCTGTTAGTGTGTTGCCAACGGCTGTAGGCCAGACGCCGCACGGCGATGTCCTGGCCGTTTTCGTCGGTCAGTGCTTCGTCGGTGTACTGCGCAGCCAAGACGGCGGCATTCGCAGCAGGCGTGACCGCAGGAGCTGGCTGGGAAACGGCCATCCTGCACGCATGGACGGAGGCCGACCAGGCGCTTTGGGCAGGAGTGCTGAACTTCTGGTTCCTCGGGCGGGTGTTCGACTGGGTGAGGGCATGACCTCAGGAGTGATCGCCGTGCTGCAGGCGGTCATCGGCCGGATGGCTTGGAATCCGCAGCCATCGATCTGGCCAAGCGCTTCGAAGGCTTCCACCGCGTGCCGAAGAACGATCTTGGCCGCACGCATCCCTACGTCTGCCCGGCAGGCTACTGGACCATCGGCTACGGCCCCCTCTGCGATCCGAAGCACCCGCCGATCACGGAGGCCGAGGCGGAACGCTATCTGGCGAAAGACCTGAAGGTCGCGCTGACCGCCACGCCACGCTACTGCCCGGTGCTGGCCACGGAGCCAGAGGGGCGGTTAGCAGCCATTGTGGATTTCACCTTCAACCTTGGGGCTGGACGGCTGCAAACATCTACGCTAAGTCGTCGAGTCAACCAGCGGGACTGGGTAAGTGCCGCGACGGAACTAAGGCCCTGGGCCTATGGTGGCGGCAAAGTGCCGCCGGGACTCTTCGCGCGACGAGAGGCTGAAATTTCCTTACTGGGCACCTAAGTGTAGGGCATCGAGTTTCTGCGGCGCGAATGCTTCATGCATCCCATCGTTATTCTTTGCCAATCCCCAAATGTCCTCAACTCCAGATCAGATGCCAGGTTGCAACTCCACGCGCACCTCCCGTAGCTTACCGGCCCGCTCAACCGACAAGACCACCACATCTCCTACCTTTCGGTCGTCAAGCCGTGCGAGCAGCTTGGCGACATCGTCGACGGGAGCGCCATCCATGCCTGTGATGCGGTCTCCCGGCACGATGCCTTCGGGGCCCACGGTGACACCGTTCAGCCCCGCCTTTTGCGCCGCTGAGCCTGGGGCGACGCGGAGCACAAACACGCCTTGGGTGCCGGTCAGCGCCTGCAATCGGCGGTTGAGCTGCTCGTCTACCTCAATCCCAAGCGCCGGGCGGATGTATTTGCCGGTCTTGATGAGTTGTGGCACCACGCGCATGACCGTGTCTACCGGCACGGCGAAGCCGATCCCTGCCGATGCGCCGGAAGGGCTGTAGATTGCTGTGTTGATGCCGATCAGGCGGCCGGCCGAATCGAGCAACGGCCCCCCCGAGTTGCCGGGGTTGATGGCGGCATCGGTTTGAATCAGGTGTTCGATGGTCACTCCGCCAGATTCCCCGGGCAGCGATCGATCGAGCGCGGACACGATGCCGCTGGTGAGTGTCCAATCCAGACCGAAGGGGTTGCCGATGGCGAACACCTTTTGTCCCACCTTGAGGTCTGCGCTGGTGCCGACCGGAACGGCGGGCGGGCGCTGGAAACCGACGCCGATTTTGAGCACCGCGATATCGTGGGCCGGACTCACGCCGACCAGCGCGGCTTGGTAATCGCGGCCGTCGGCCAGTTTGACCGTGGCCTCCGACGCCCCCTGGATCACATGAAAGTTGGTAACGACGTGACCGGCGTCATCCCAGATGAAACCCGAACCTGTCCCGCGCGGCACGGAAAAGACGTTGCGCGTCCAGGCATCGCGCACCAGTTGGGACGTCGTGATGTAGACCACCGATGCTCGGGATTTCTCGAACAGTTCGATGGTGGCCTTTTCATCAGCGGCCAGATCGCCACGCGGCGTGACGGTGCGCTCAGCGGCTTCGCGCGGACTGAACCAGGCCTCGATGGCGGGCAGGAACTGCCAGAACAACATGAGTGCGGCAACGCACGCGGTGATGAAGAGCCACCGCCGGACGAATTGATCCGGAGCTGGGCGTTGTGGGTAAGGATCGGGGTAAGCCATGACGGGGGTTCCTTTCGAGTGATTTAACGCCAAAGGCCGCTCAGGCCCCGGCGTGGTGGGCGCATCGGGGCGAACGACCTTGGCACGAGATATTCCGTTTGGAACGGCAGGGTCTGCGATGGCTGAGGCGCCAACGCCATCAGGCGCGCGATACGATCCTCTGTCGTCGGATGCGTGCGCAACCAGGACGGTTCGGGATTGCCCCAACCGGGCAACATCCAGGCGCGCCAGGAGCGGCTCACCCGCTCGATCTTCGCCAGCGCCGAGGCGAGCCCGTGCGGATCCCCCGTCAGCTCTACGGCCATCCGGTCGGCATCGAACTCGCGCACGCGTGACAGGCCCAACTGCGCGAGCAGTGCCAGTTGCGGCGAAGCGGCCAACAGCAGTAAGCCAAGCCAGTTAATTTCTACGGCACCGGCCAACAGCACCGGCATGCTGATCAGGAGCGTAATCTGACCCAGCAATGCCAGCAGGCTCGTGAGCCGGCTGATCGAATCAGCCAGACCCATGACACGCAGATCGTCTTGAGCAATGTGCGCGACCTCATGCGCCAGCACGGCTTGCAGTTCCCGGATACTCAGGCTGCGGAGCAGGCCATCAGTGAGGGCAATAGAGGCATGGCGTCGCGAACCAGTAGCAAAAGCGTTGACGATGCCGCTGGGCACATAGTGGGGAACCGGCGTATTCGGTAATCCGGCGCGCACGGCCAACTCCCGCAACAGCGACCAGATTGCGGGGGCTTCCTGGTAATGCAAAGGACGGGCGCCATAGAGGCGCAAGGTCATCGCGGAGGCGGCGGCAGGTTCGATCAGCAGGGTCAATGCGCAGCTTGCCAGTGCTAGCCAAAGGCCAATCTCGCCGAACAGCAGACTGCCAGCGGTAGCCGCGATCCCCACCAGGGTCAAAACCAGCAGTACGGTTTGAAAGCGATTGAGCCAGCGGTGCCTCGACCTGGCATCGTGTCGGCCGGCTAGACCAAAAAGGGCCATGGTCCAATTACTCGCTCTTCCGGTCGTCGCGTTCACGCATGAGCCAATAAGTCAGCCCCAACGCCAGTACCATCCCCGCCAGCACGGCCACTTTGGCAGGAGCAATGTCAGGTTCGAGGATGATGAGCTTGCGGGCCAGTGCCAGGATCGCGATCAGAATGACGGTCTTGACCTGGATGATGCTTTCCTTGCGCAAAGCCACTTTGACGATCGAATGCTTGAATTCCATCGCGATCAGCAGCGTCATGGTGGCCCCGAACACCAGCTGGAAAACCTGATGATCCAGTGGATTCAGCGCATCCATGACGAGCAGCGTGAAGACGAGCCGAATCAACTGAATCAGCGAGATCACAATTACCACCGCGATAACGCCCGAAAGCGTGATGGCAACAACCTGCTCGAAGCGCTCGTAAACCGTCATCAACCGCCACTGGGAGCGCATCTCGTCAAGGGCCGTGTGGCCAGATTCTTTATACATAAGCGTTGCTC
>Ga0208788_1000496_pt1 | contig 19300 bp, 19 predicted proteins | sample Wag4_2014_7_11_3_FD_187363 | JGI IMG/M metagenome (GOLD analysis project Ga0208788, IMG submission 187363) | Fresh water mixed with fracking chemicals microbial communities from Ohio, USA - Utica-2 Time Series FC 2014_7_11 (SPAdes) (version 2) ...
GACCGTGAGACTCGTCACTTCGTCATCGGTTTTGCCGAACTTCTGCGCGAGTACTAATCCGAGCGGACCATCTGTCCACATCGAGGGCGATAAGCCATCCATTTCCCAAAACGGTTTCTTGGCGATCAGATGGAATTGCGTAATCGGAATGTGTCCGAGCGTTTGAATAGCTTTGTTTTTAACGGGTTCAGGTAGCGGGGAAATTGCAACGTGACGCAACGTTGAGAAAGGCATTGAGCAAACGACCGCTTTGGCGCGATAACGAGTGCCATCACTGCAGATCACCTCGGCGCTGCGATCATCCACATTGATAGCCACCACACGCTTATTGAGCAGCAGATCGCCCTTGAGCGCTTTCGCCATAGCGATCGGTAAATTTTGGTTACCACCTTTGAATGCACCGATGAGTAAGCCAGAAGGAGCGCCTGCCGGCGGCGCACCGGCTGCGGCAGGTCCGGACGGTACAACGTTCGCAGCGCCGGTGCGCGAGAAAGCGGTGACTGCCCCTCGATTGACGTTTTGCCAATTATCCGAGAATGCCTGCTGCAGCAAGGAGACATCATGTGCCGTCGTGCCGTAGGCGATGTTGGTGTCGAAGCCTAAGCGAATCATTGCATCATCGGCGCCGTGCGAGCGCAGGAACTCATGCACCGAGATGTCGTACTGCGCATGTTTCGCGTCATGCCAGTTCTCGAGATCTTTGAACGGCATATGCTGCTTGAACATGGAGTCGGCCCAGCTCCATGGCGCTAGCTTTTTCATATCTCCGCTGAATGGGTTGCGCGCATGCGTGGCCCAATCTTTGATCGCGATTCGCTCGCCGCCCAGGAAAAGTTCTTGGCCCGCGCGATTGGCGAATAGTCTCGGCGCCAAATTCACGATCTCGATTTTGTGACGCGCCGCTGCAGCGATGCAGCGACCGTACGCGTTAGCGATGGTATTGCCGCCTGCTTCGGGGTGCCCTGGTATGTCGAACATCGTGAAGACTCGACCACCAACACGATTACGCCCTTCGAGTGTCAGGGTACGTAAGCCGTTCTCTTCCAGCGTTAGCGCGGCCTCGAGTCCGGAGAGACCGGCTCCGATGACGATCACGTCGAGTTCGCCGGCACCGGTTGCGGCGTGGGCGATTGGTTGCAGGCCGCTCGCGGCCGCGGCGACGGCTGAAGAGACGACGGATGAGACGACGAATTGGCGACGATTCAGTTTCATGGCGCGACCCCAGTATTTTCTGGTCTGACGACGTCTGGTAGACGGCAGGTCAATACCTTGGGCTCTGTGATCGAACCGATCAGCAGTTGTCCCCCAAAAGGCGTGCCCACGCTGCCAGCCGATACAGATTGTCCGAGGTCGAGGAACATGTCCCGGATTTCGACTCGATCGTCCACTAGCGGAGCATCGGGCTGTGTTCGATAGCGAATGATTCGCGTCGGTGCCGGATGTTCGGGGTTGGCAAAGTGACGAACGAGATCAAGCAGTTTCGGATGGGCGGCAATCCAAAGCGCGCCAGCGGGGTCAACCTGCAGGTTATCGGGTGCGCCGTCGACCACGAGATGCTCGCGCAGTCGCAAATCGCCCGTCGAGGTGTTTCGATCGAAGATCGCGATTCGACGTCCAAACGTTTCGGCAACAAATACCGTCAAGCCATCAGGGCTCATAGCCATGCCAGAAGCGCTCTTGAGCCCACTGGCGACAACTCGCGTCTGCTCGCCATCGAAATACACGATCGTCGAGAAGCCTTGCCGAAAGAGCAATTCACGTAGGCGGGTCAGCAGACCACCAGCGCCTTTGTCGTTAGCCACATAAAACTGGCGTGGACCTACACCGACGATGGCGTTGGGTGACACCATCAACTCATCAAGGACGGTCTCAACAGGCTGAAAAAACCCATTGGATCGTTGCTCGAAGATCTCGATCGTATGAGGTGCATCGGGCGGATGCGAGATGACGAACAGCCGTTGCGCGCCATCGCCCATGCGATAAAGAGACATGCCGTGCGGCCGAAAATTCGGTGGCAGCGAGACGGCTGCGTTGGTTGCGGGGTTCGCGCTGTCGTTCAAGTCGAGCTGCATGAGTTGGCCCGATACAGCACGACCTTCGACCAAGCCGCGTCGGTCGAGTATGGATAGATAGGCCAAGCCGCGACTGCGATCGAGTTGCAGGTCTTCCGCACTGCCGGGCAGCTCGACGCTACGACACGAGGCGGTCGGTAGGGGCTTCAACTCGCGGAATTGACCGCCAAAGCGCATGAAGTCGATGAAAAAACCGGTGATCACCAACAAGATGATCACAGCGGGCCAAGCGTAGCGTCCTAGTCGAGACATCAAACAAAGTTTAGCGGATGTTTGCTGCGGCTCGCAGACCTTCGATCATGGAGGTGCGTAGCAGATAAGCTCGAGCTTGCACCGGATCGGCGGCGGTATCGCGCAGCTCTTGTTGGCGCAGGGCACGAATCGCAGGATCTTTCTCTTCGAGCAGTTTCTTATTAGCAATCGTTTGTGTTTGCAGAACGCTCTCTGCCACGCTGCGACGTCGTCGATCGTAGACATCGAGCGTCGAGCCGTCTGAGTTGCCTTTGATAACGGCAGCTAATCGAGGGGCGAGCTCGTATGCATCGTGCAAGCCGAAGTTCAGGCCCATACCGCCCAAGGGGTTGTTGACGTGAGCGGCGTCACCGACCAACAACACGCGATGGCATCGATACGTTTTTGCGACCCGCTGATGTACCGCGTAGAGATTCGTATGCACAACTTCGCCGAAACGAGTTTGCGGCGATAGGGCAGCAAGACGCTCGGCAGCACGAGCGTGGTCGAGTAAGTCGCCTTCCTGTTCCTCGGGTCTTGTCGGAAAGACGCAGCGCCACAGTCCTTGCGGTCGATTGCCTGGGATCTTAAAAGTGGCGACCCACTCGACGGGATCCATGGTGTACGAGCTAAATGCATAGCCCTCTGTGGCAAAGTCGAAATCGGTGGTGATCACCAAAAATCGTTCGGCCCAAGTGAAACCATCGAATGCAATGTCTTGTGATTTTCGAACGACACTTCGGCCGCCATCGGCGCCGATCAGCCAGCGGCCTCGAATTTCAAAGCTGCCGTTGGCATTTCTACCCCTTACGGTGACACTCGAGTCGTCTTGAAACACGGCGTCCACGTCGATGCCATGCAGAACTCGTGCGTGTGCCGATTGCATGACACGGCGCTGCATCATCTCGACCAGCTTGTGTTGCTCGCACTGGAGTCGATAGGGATATCGCGTGTCTTCCGCAAGCACCGAGAGATCAAACTCAGCGATGAGTCCGGCACGTCGATCGCGTAATTGCCAATATCTTGCGATCAAACCCCGTTGATGCAGTTCGGCCGTTACGCCCGATTTCTCGAGCATCTCCAGAGTGGGCGGATGATAAGTCGCTGCGCGTGGATCGGCGTGCGGTTTCTCTCCACGCTCAAGTAGCAATACGTCAACACCATGATCGATCAAGAATAGGGCCGTCGCCATCCCGGCAGGACCGCCGCCGACGATCACGACATCGGCATCGAACGTCATTAGTAGCGTTCCAGTACTAAACCGCAGTTGTGAATCGAGTCGTCTATGCCTGAGCGTCGTAGCGCATCCCAATAGGTGATTGCGTTGATTGCAAGCACCGGCTTAGCAAGCCATCGCTCCGCTTGGGCACACAGTTCGATTGCCGCGAGATTGGTGCCTACTTGTACGATGGCGTCTATATCGTCGCCATCCAACCGTTTCAGTGCGTCGATGACTTGCGCTGCAGTGGTGTGCGCAATCTGTACGGGCGAAGGGCACTTCAAGCCGATCAACCTCGGAATGGTGAAGCCTGCCTCTTCAAAGTAAAGTCTTACCTGTTCATCTCCGCGTGGCTGATGCGGTGTCAGTACGGCAATGCGTGTAGCGCCCAGTTTGCGCAGCGCCGTGACGGTGGCGGTCGAGCCCATCGAAACGCCGACGCCCGCTCGGGATGTCAGCTCTGCTTGCAGTTCATCTGCGGCTTTGACTCCACCCCAAAAGGCCTCGAGTGCGACACCCATGATCACGTGGGTTGGCTGGCACGTCATGACTTGATCGATGGCACTACGCATGCCATCGCGCATAGCCTGCACGTGCTCCATGAAGGCTTGCTCGCTCGTCAGAGGCCTCTCACGGATGCTGATGCGAGCGATGTGATTGGTGACGCCATGCGGCCGGAGTCGTTCGGATTCCGGCTGACAACTGGTGTTGGTCGAAGGTACGACGATCGCGATGCGCCCACGCGGGCCCAGTTGATCAGTCATGGGCTTTTCGTACTCCCGCCATCGATGGTGATTGAAGTGCCGGTCAAGTGTGCTGCGCGAGGTGAGGCGAGATAGACCACGTGAGTGGCCACTTCTTCAGCACTTCCGAGGCGCCGCAGCGCCGTTTTTTCGAGGAAGCGCGTCTCGGCTTGATTGACGTCGATACCTTCGCGGCTCGCGGCCGCTTGCATGAGGCGATCCCAACGGGGCGAGCGAACGGGTCCGGGATTCACTGCGTTGATCGAAACGCCGTGTGGGCCGAGCTCTTCAGCCAGTCCGCGCACGATCGCAAGCAGTGCAGCATTCGCCGCAGCACCGGGCAGCATGCGAGGTTCTGGAAACTTGGCGGAATTGCCGACCACCATCACGATACGGCCGGCCTTACGCTGGATCATCGCAGGCGCAATAGCTCTTAGCGCGCGAATCGCGCCAAAGAGTTTGATCTCGAGATTGCTCTTCCAAGTCACATCGTCCATTTCCCAGAAGATGCCGCCTTGTGCAGCGCCCGCAGCAAAGATAAATACGTCGATACCGCCAAGCGCCTCGATGGCAGAGCCTATGGCTTGGTCGGTCGACGTTTCTGAATCGAGCTCGCATTCGATCGTGATGGCAGAAGGTGAGCCGTTGGCTTCGACGTCAGTCTTCAGCGTTGCCAGAGCATCCGTATTTCGACCGAGTAACGCGATCGCCGCGCCTTCGCGAGCAAGTTCGAGGGCAATGGTTTTTCCAAGCAGACCCGTGGCGCCACACAACACCACTTTGCTGTTACGTAACTGCAGATCCATCCTGTTCCTTTAGCGTCGACGGGCGAGCAAAGCGCCTTTGCCCAAGGCATGCAGCTTGCCTCTTGCGAGCTCTGCCGACAACGGTGCCATACCGCAGTTGGTGCAAGCGATCAGGCGATCTGAATCCACATGTTTTGCTGCCGCACGAATGTTAGCGGCGACTTCTTCGGCGCTTTCGAGTTTGCCTGGCAGCACTTCGACGGCGCCTACCAAGAGTGTTTTGTCCGGCAGCAGGCGCATGAGCTCGGGCGGCACGCGTGAACCTGCGAATTCCAGCGACACCTGTTGGACGCTGCTCGCATTGATCCATGGAAAAATACTTTCGTATTGGCGCCAGGTATCCCCAAGAGAGGATTTCCATTTCACGTTCGCTTCGATGCCATATCCGTAACAAATATGGACGATCGTCGTTGCTTTAAGTCCTTGCATGGCGCGCTCGAGTGCCGCGATGCCCCATTCGCCCACTTCTTCGAGAAAAACATTGAATGCGGGTTCGTCGAATTGAATGACATCGGCACCCGCTGCTTCGAGTTCGCGTGCTTCCTCGTTGAGCATTTCGGCGAATCGCATCGCCATATCGGCGCGCCGCCCGTAATGCGCATCGGCCAAGGTATCGCAGATCGTCATGGGGCCGGGTAGTGTGACTTTGAGTGCGCGAGTCGTTTGTGAGCGCATGAAAGCCGCGTCGGCGACGTGCACGGCGGTCCGACGTTTGAGCGCTGCGGTCACCGTGGGTACTTCTGCGATGTAACGATTGTTCCGGATCCCCATCGAGGTTTTGCGGTTCCAGTCGATGCCCTCTAGCGTTTCGAGGAAACCATGCACGAAATGGATTCGGAACTGTTCGCCATCGCCGACGATGTCGATACCGGCGCGCTCCTGTTCTCGTAGCCACTCGAGCGCAGCGCGTTGCTTACCTTGCTGAAGTTGTGTGGCGTCTAGGCGCCAAGCAGCCCACAATTTTTCGGGCTCGGCGAGCCAGTCAGGCTTCGGCAGACTGCCGACGGTCGTAGTGAGGAACATCACCGCATGGTAGCGCGGTGGATTGTGGATCCCCAAAATGTCCACGGCCGGGTGGTTTGCACCACCCGGCCGTGTCATCCATGGACGTTCAGCGTCCCTGCTGTCGGGTCATCCGTGACCCGAGCGTTTGTTTGCTCAGTTCGGCAGCAACACGCTGTCGACAGCAACCACGACGCCGTTGGTCGCGTTGTAGTCGCCAGTGACACGGGCACCATCAACGCGCAGGCGGCCACGCACGAGCTCGACCTTCACGTCATCGCCGGCTTCCGTCTTCGCGCTGCGGGTGCGCTTCAGATCATCCGACTCGAGAGCCTTACCCGGCACCACGTGGCGGGTCAGGATTTTCACGAGTTGGTCCTTGTTCTCAGGGCGCAGAAGGGCCTCGAGCTGCTCCGGCGGCAACTTGGCAAATGCCTCGTCGGTCGGGGCAAAAATCGTGACCGGGCCTTGGGCGGTCAGGGCGTCCTGCAAGCCGGCGACTTCGATGGCCTTGGCGAGGGTGTTGAAGTTACCCTTCTGTTTGGCGACATCGAGAACCGTCGGGCTGCCGGCATACGCCGAGGCGGCCGATAACAACGTCAAACAGGCGGCGAAAGCAGCCTGGCGAGTGAATGAGCGAATCATGGCAGTACTCCGTTTAAGTGTTGGGGCGTACCGCGATCCTGCGTACGCGAATCTCTTCGACAGAGAGATAGTGACATCGGCCCAGAACTTTGTCAAGATGTTGTACAGCTAGGGGCTGTACACAACTTGGACAAACGATGAACAAACCGGCAGCCATGGGATCCACAGGTCAATTCACTATCAAGGCGGTCGCTCAGGCGACGGGCTTGTCGGTCGAGACACTGCGGGCTTGGGAACGCCGCTACGAGGTGGTTCGGCCATCCCGTGACGGCTCGGGCCGGAGAACCTATTCGGCGGCGGACGTCGCCCGACTACGTCTACTTCGAACCGCGACCGAGCTAGGTCACACGATCAGCCGTTTGGCTTCCCTCGACGAAGGGGATCTCGCGAAACTCGTTGCCGACTCAGGCGGCCAGGCGAGGCCGGGCCCGTCACGCGGCCAGTCCTTCGTCGAGCGCGCGCTCGATGCCGTTACTCACTCGGACCCGTCGGGGGTGGAAGAAGTGCTGACCTCGGCGGTCGCCTTGTTGCCGCCCAATGAGGTGGTCAACACGGTGCTCGTGCCTCTCGTACAAGAAGTGGGTGAACGTTGGCATCGGGGCGAGGTGTCGATTGCCCAAGAGCACATGACGACGGACATCGTTCGTCGCTTGATCATCTCGGTGTCGCGCGGCTACCTACGGTCGGATAACGGACCCTGTCTGGTTTTATCGACCTTGTCGGGTGAACGTCACGAGCTCGGAATCTTGATGTGCAGTTGGCTTGCGGCGACGCGTCGTTTTCGTACGCACTATCTCGGCGTCGATTGTCCTGCCGAAGAAATTGCTCGTTTCGCTCTAGAAGTGGATGCCTGTGCCGTACTCGTCTCTTTGGTGATGCCCGAGAATGAAGTTCCGGCGGTGCAGCAGCTGCATAAACTAGCCGAGTTGCTGGTAGGTAAGTGCGAAGTATGGGTAGGCGGTTTTGCCGCCCGTTCTTTATCGCCGGATGAAGTGCCAGCCGGTTGTCTGTTGTTACCTAGTGGTAACGCTTTCGAGCAACGGCTCGATTTGCTCGCAGCCCAATATCACTCCTGAGCGTGCGGCAACTCTGTTGTCATCTTGACCTAACTTTTCACACCGCCCTCTAGGCAGCCTTAGTCGTTTCGACTTAGCCTCGGTTCATGAGGCGATTACTGTGCGGTTTGGTGTTCGCGGTACTCACTGCTTGCGGTGGCGGCGGCGGATCCGGTTCTGGAACGAGCATCTCCCTGGGTAGCGGCTCTGCGCCCACCAATCCTCCCGTTACGACGAGCGAGGCATTTCGCTTTCTCAACCAAGCGTCCTTCGGTGCTACCGAAGATAGTGCTCGCGCGCTGATTGCACTCGGCGATTCGTCTAATTCTTACGCGCGCTGGATCGATGCGCAGATCACCAAGCCCACATCGCTGTTGTTGCCGGCTGTCGAAGCTGCTTACCCCAATCCTGTGCCTACGGGATTCAATGTCGGCAGCCTGAACGCCGTTCGTCTTGAGACCTGGTTCGCCAATGCCGTCCGCGGCGAAGATCAATTGCGTCAACGAGTCGCTTTCGCTCTCTCAGAAATCTTTGTCGTCTCCCAAATCGGTGCGCTGCAAAATTTGCCGAACGCAACCGCCGACTTTCATGACCTGCTCGCACGGCATGCTTTCGGTAACTATCGTGACCTACTCGAGCAGGTGACCTTACATCCGGCGATGGGCATCTATCTTTCGATGCTTGGTAATCAACGCGCCGTTGCTGGAACTAATCTGCGACCAGATGAAAATTACGCCCGCGAGATGATGCAGCTTTTCAGCATCGGTCTCGTTGAGCTCAATCTGGATGGCAGCATCAAACGCGATGCCAGCGGTCAGCCGATCGCGACTTACAACCAAGAAATCATCGAAGGGTTTGCACGCGTCTTTACCGGGTGGAAGTGGGCCTGTCCGACGACGAATCTAGCCTGCACATTTACGAACACCCGCGCGCAGGTGGCGCCGGTTGCAGGTTACAACCAAATCAAGCCGATGCAGTTATTCGAAGCGCAGCACGAGCCGGGTGAAAAAAGAGTTTTGAATTACAGCGGTGTTGCGTTGAGTGGCGGTGTTATCCCAGCTAATCAGGGCGGCGATCGAGATTTGCGCGCGGCGCTCGACAATGTATTCAATCATCCCAATGTTGCGCCTTTTATCTCCAAGCAACTCATTCAAAAATTAGTCACGAGTAATCCGTCGTCAGCTTATGTGCAACGCGTGGCCGAGAAATTTAACAATGACGGCTCTGGGCGTCGTGGCAATCTCGAAGCAGTCGTTCGGGCAGTCCTGCTCGATGCCGAGGCGCGTGCCACGCCAAGCGCGAGCGCTGCTGCGACCGCCGGCAAGCTCAAAGAGCCACTGTTGCGTTTGACTCAGTTGTGGCGAGCTTACGATGCCCGCTCTGGCGGTGAGAAGCTCGGCGCTGCGCGCAATTTCTCCGGTGGAGCGAGCGGCACTTTCGGACAGGCACAGGGTTCATCACCTTCGGTCTTCAACTTTTTCAGTCCTTTCTATGCACCGCCTGGTGAAATCGCGGATGCCGGCCTGGTTGCGCCCGAGATGCAACTGGCCACCGAATATCTGAATACCCAGACCACGAACTTTTTTTGGACGCAGGTGACAACGCGCACCCACCTGAACACTACGCGGTTGAACGTCGATGATGTTTATATCGATATATCGAATGAGCTACCGCTAGCGAGTAATCCGGATGCGCTGATCGATCGAGTGGCGACTCGTCTTCTCGGTGATCCGAGTTTATTGCCGACAGAACTGCGTGCTGCGATCAAAGCGCAACTCGAGCGTACGACGATCCCAGCGACGAACCCGACTACTGCGCAAGCGACTCGAGTCGGTGATGCGCTGTATCTCATCCTCATTTCGCCCAGTTACGCTTTGCAGCGTTGACGTCCAGGAAACGATCATGAATCGGCAACGACGACGATTTTTGAAAGCGGCTTCTGCGGGCGGTGTCGCCTATGCCTTCGGTCGCACAGTCGGCACACTCGATGCACAGATGACCGGTGTCGGTGGTTTCGGCGACTACAAGGCTTTGGTCTGTCTTTTCCTCTTCGGCGGGAACGACTCCTGGAATATGTTCGTACCGACCAGCACCGCCGAGTACAACGCCTATTCGCGTTCACGCGGAGGTGGTACCGCTTCGAGCCTTGCGGTTGATCGCGCAGCTTTGCTGCCCGTCGTTTATGACGGACAAACCAGTGGCGATCCCACTTATGGATTTCATCCGTCGATGACGGGAGCGCGAGATCTCTTCCAGTCAGGAAGACTCGCCGTCATGGCTAATATGGGGCCTTTGCTGCGTCCGACGACGAAGGCGCAATATCAAACGGCTGCGACCAGTGGGCATGTGTTGCCGCCGCAATTGTTCTCGCACAACGATCAGCAGGACCAATGGCACAGTTTGCGTGGCAGAACGATTTCGAAATCGGGCTGGGCCGGGCGTGTTGCGGATGTGCTGAATTCGCAAGTTAGCAGTCAGCAATTGTCGATGAATGTTTCGTTGGCGGGGCAAACCTACTTTCAAGCCGGTGAAATCGCACGCCCTTATGTGATGGGCGCTGCTGGTGCGACCAACTTCACAGGTTTTACGGCAAGTGGTGTCGGACTGGGTCGACGCACAGCCGTCGAGAGCGCTTTGAACGCCGCGCTCGCCAGTAAAAGCAATACGGTTTACGAACGTAGTTACGCCAGTGTTCAACAGCGTGCGGTGCAGTTTGCCGACCGAGTGAATGGATCGCTGGCGACAGCGCGAGATTTTTCTGCGCTGCCAAATTCGGGTGTGACACTCTCCGGTTTACAGACTCAGCTAAGAACGGTCGCCAAACTCATTTCGGTACGAACAAGCCTCTCGCTTTCGCGACAGATTTTTTTCGTTTCGTTAGGTGGCTTCGATCAGCACGACGATTTGATGGCCGACCAGCCTGGCTTGCTCTCAACCGTCAGCAACGGCATCAAAAGCTTCTACGATGCCCTGACTGAAATGGGTATGGAGAATTCGGTCACGCTATTCACTCAGTCCGACTTTGGTCGCACGCTGACATCGAATGGTGATGGATCTGATCACGCTTGGGGTGGAATACAGCTCGTCGCCGGTGGAGCGGTGCGTGGTGGCCGCATCTATGGCCAATATCCGCTACTCGAAATCGGTAGCACCCTAGATGTCGGTGGCGGGCGATTTATTCCGACCACCTCGGCTGATCAATATGCCGCTACGTTGGCTTCTTGGTTTGGTGTGGGTGCGAGTGATTTGTCGAAAGTCGCTCCCAATATCAACTCGTTCGCAACGCGCGATCTCGGCTTCCTCGGTTGAGTGAATGGCGACAACTCAGACGCGTGGTTTGCCGCTGGCGACCGCGCTCAGGAATCGTTCGAGTTGACTTGTGCTATCACCGGCCACTTTGGTGGGTAGAGATCCGCTTATCACGCCGCAGTGATGACGGGAACGACCGGCGTCGATCCAAAGCTCATCCGCCACAGCGACAACCGTTCCGTAACGTCGATCGACGACTTGATAACGATCCATCGAGACCGTGAACCAAAAGTTCGAGTGATGCACGAGTCGCGTTGTTTTCAGCTGCAAGAGTTCGCGTGGCGTCGGTATCTCGCGACGAATTTCGGGCGTCGCGTAGGCTTGGCACAGCGGTTCGAGATGCGCAGCACCCGCTGCGCTCCATAAAGCGTAGAAGAGCGGCACACTCAACGGTATCGCCGCCATCCATAGCGTCGTTCGAATCCAGCGTCGTTGACGACCCGGACCTTCGAGCTTCACGACATCCGCTAGCAGCAGAAATGCGAGCGATGCCGGCATGGCTGCGATCAGGACGACGATCGCTGCAAGCGCGAGCTCGTCACTCACGCGAAACTCAAAGGATGAACCTGCTCAGATCTTCGTCTTGCGACAGGGCTTCAAGATGAGCATCGACGTAGCTTGCATCGATATCGATCTTTTCGCCCTGATGCTCGGCTGCCTCGTAAGACAACGTCTCTAGGAGTCGTTCCATGACGGTGTGCAAGCGACGAGCGCCGATGTTTTCCGTGCGCTCGTTGACGTGAAAAGCAATCTCCGCCAAACGACGAACTCCGCTTGCCACGAAGTTGACATGCACACCCTCGGTTTCGAGCAGCGCCGTATATTGGGTCGTCAGCGAGGCGTTCGGTTCGGTCAGAATACGGACGAAATCCTCAACGCCCAACGACGTGAGCTCTACCCTAATCGGGAATCGACCTTGCAGCTCCGGAATGAGATCCGAGGGCTTGGCAACATGAAATGCACCCGAGGCGATGAAAAGCACATGATCGGTCTTGATCGGGCCGTATTTGGTATTGACCGTACATCCCTCGACAAGAGGCAGTAAGTCTCGTTGCACACCTTCACGGGAGACGTCGGCACCGTAACTATCTTGTCGCCGACATACCTTGTCGATTTCGTCGATGAACACAATGCCGTTCTGCTCCGCATTTCGAACGGCCTTTGCACGAAGCTCTTCTTCATTGAGAAGTTTGGAGGCCTCTTCTTCGAGAAGTAATTTCTGGGCTTCGCGGATTTTCAGCTTTCTCGAACGTCCTTTGCCGGCGCCGAGGTTCTGAAACATGGATTGCAGTTGTTGTTGCATCTCCTCCATGCCAGGCGGTGCCACGATCTCCATGCCGAGCACAGGGTTGCGCAACTCGATTTCGATTTCACGATCGTCGAGCTGTCCTTCACGCAGCATCTTGCGGAATTTCTGACGAGTTTCCGCATCCCGCGGCGCTACCGGTTCGTCTGTGGAGAATCCCATCAAGCGCGGCTTGGGTAGGAGCGCATCCAAAATGCGTTCTTCGGCTGCATCTGCGGCGCCATCTCGAGCGCGAGCGAGAGCATCCTCGCGTTCGAGTTTGACGGCGAGTTCAACGAGATCTTTGATAATGGAGTCGACATCTCGACCAACATAACCCACTTCGGTGAATTTGGTTGCTTCGACTTTCACAAATGGCGCTTTGGCCAAACGTGCGAGTCGACGCGCGATTTCGGTCTTTCCGCAGCCTGTCGGACCGATCATCAAGATGTTCTTAGGCGTAATTTCGGGGCGCAGATCTTCACGGACCTGCATCCGTCGCCAACGGTTACGCAGGGCGATCGCAACCGATCGTTTGGCAGCTTCTTGGCCGACGATGTGGCGATCGAGCTCGGTAACGATCGCTTTTGGCGTCAATTCAGCGGGGAGGACGCTCATGAGCTGAGCTCCTCGATCACGAGATTACGATTCGTGTAGATGCAGATATCGGCAGCGATGTTCAGTGACCGTGAGACGATGTCGCGTGCACTGAGATCCGTATTGTCGATCAGGGCTTGCGCTGCCGCTTGTGCAAATGCGCCGCCCGAGCCGATCGCCACTAGGTCGTGTTCTGGTTCAATCACATCGCCGTTGCCCGAGATGACGAGCAGCTTTTGAGGATCTCCGACGAGCAGTAATGCTTCGAGTCGGCGTAGCGCCCGATCCGAGCGCCAGTCTTTGGCGAGCTCAATGGCAGCCCGAGTCAAATTGCCAAACTTATCGAGCTTGCCTTCAAATCGTTCGAATAAGGTGAACGCATCGGCGGTGCCACCGGCGAAACCGCCGAGCACTTTGCCATTTCCGAGCAATCGCACTTTGCGAGCATTACCTTTCATCACGGTATTGCCGAGTGTGACTTGGCCATCACCTCCAATGGCGACAATGCCGTTGCGGCGTACGCCGAGGATGGTGGTGCCGTGTGGGTTGAAACCTTCAGCCATGGAACTCACTTCTTTCGCGCCCGTGGATGGGCTTGATCATAGATGCGGGCTAGGTGCTGGAAATCAAGGTGGGTATAGACCTGAGTCGTAGCGATATCCGCGTGACCAAGTAACTCCTGCACACCGCGCAGGTCCTGACTGGACTCGAGCAAGTGTGACGCGAAGGAGTGGCGAAACAGATGTGGGTGGATATGAACGGGCAATCCTTGGCGTATCGCCCAGTTGGCGACTCGCTTTTGGATGGTCCGGGCGCCTAGGCGTTTTCCATTACGACCCACGAACACGGCTCGCTCAGTCGGTGGTGCGAGCGACGCACGTTCCACGAGCCACGCTTGTAAGGCCTCGCAGGCTTTTCGACCGACCGGCAGTATGCGCACCTTATTGCCTTTGCCGGTAACTCGGACGGTGCGATCCGCGAGATCGAGATCATGCAGATCGAGTCCGAGTAGCTCGGCAAGGCGCAGGCCCGACGAATAAAAGAGTTCCATGACCGCGCGATCTCGCTTGGCGAGCGCGTCGTCTCCCTCGATCTCGAGCAGACGATTCATTTGATCGGCATCGACAGTACGTGGCAGCGCTCGGCGTGCCTTTGGAGCACGAACATCCCCAGCCGGATTGTGTTTGATCACACGCTCGCGCTGTAGATATCGAAAAAAGCTCCGCATAGCCGATAGTCGTCGTTGAACACTGCGTGGAGCGAGCCCAGCCGCATGCGAGCGCGCGGCGAACGAGCGAATGTGCTGCTCGTCGAGTGCCGACCAATCCGCAATTTTTTGCTGCTCACACCACCCGGTGAGTGCTTCGATCTCGCGCCGATAGTTCAGGGTGGTGTGCGGCGACATCCGTCGTTCACGCGACAAATGCGTGACGAATTGTTCGACCCATTCTCGCGCGTTCGGATTCACGCCGCCTGCATACGACAGCGCAGCAGTGCGGCACCGAGCAGCTCGCCCATACGAGCGAGAAAGTCGGTGCTCATTGCCGGTGTAAAGCGTTCGGCATCGATACTGCCGAGTGCCATCACACCGAGACTGGCTGCGGGCCCGATCGGTACGAGCGCCATCGATGCGATGGATTCCGCCTCGTCGCCGAAGACGATGCGTCGCTGTTCGAGCGCAAAGTGCCCACAGCGTGTGCGAGCAGCCGGGAGGAGCGCTTCGATGTCAGTGCGTTTCTCAGCGTCGAGTAGTAAGCGCACCGAGACGATATCGAAATAGGTGCGTAATGAGGCATGCACACGCGTGATGAGATCATCCTCACCGTGAGCTTGCATCAGGGCCAGTGTGAAGTGATGCATACGCTCGGCAATAGCGTCGTTCTCGCGGCCGACACGGACCCATTCGGCGAGCTTTTCTCGATTGGCGGCTTGCCGCTCGCGCAAAACTTTGATCTGGCGCTCCATTAGTGAGACGGCACCGTCGCCTGCTTCATGCTGCAGTACGAGATGGTCGAGAGCCTCGGGATGCTTTTGTAGGAAATCCGGATGCTGTTTTAGAAATTCGATTACTTGCTCATCCTGCATCGATCATTCCTCGATTGAACCTTCGAACGAGACCGCGGCTGGCCCCGTCATCCATAAATGAGATCCTGGGCCATCCCAGCGTAACGATAAGCGACCGCCGGGTAGATCGATCGCAACAGTCGAATCAAAGCGTCCGTCACGTCGTCCGGCTGCCATTGCCGCACAAGCGCCAGTACCACAAGCGAGCGTTTCGCCGACTCCGCGCTCGAAGACACGCAGGCGTGCGTGTTGTCTATCAACCAACTGTAGAAAGCCGACGTTTGTTTTGTGCGGAAACATCGGGTGCGATTCGAGTATCGGCCCAAGCTGTGCAACGGGCGCTAAATCGACATCGGGAACGGAGATCACGATATGCGGATTACCCATCGAAACCCGTGTAAAGCGAACCGTCGTCGTGTCGATCGATAAAGCGATCTCGTCATCCTCAAAAAAGTGTGGTTCGCCCATGTCGACGGAGACGAGACCATCCTGTTCGAAGCGCGCTTGGATATGACCACCGCGACTTTCGAGTCGAATAGATCCATCAAGCCCACGTTGTCTTCGCAGCCACTCGGCGACACACCGCGCGCCGTTGCCACATTGTTCGACTTCACTGCCATCGGCGTTGAAGATGCGGTAGTAGGCGACCGTGTCGCTGCTACGCGCTGGTTCGATGACGAGTGCCTGATCGAAACCGATGCCGGTCTTTCGATGTGACCATTCACGCCAGCGCTGTGCAGAGGGCAGCTTGGCCTCAGAGGTCGTCTCGAACACGATGAAGTCGTTGCCGAGACCGTGCATCTTGGTGAAGCGAATCATTTTTTAGCGATCAGGCCGTCTTGAAGAGTTCAGCCTTCAAGCGATGAATCGCAGAGATGTCTTCATCCCCGTATCCCCGAGCGATCAATTCGGCGTACTCACGCAGCACATCTTCGACGACTGGCAGTGCAACACCGCTGGCAGCCGCCATGTCGCGACAAATACGCAGATCTTTTTCGTGTAGCTTGATACGAAATCCAGCCGGGTACTCACCGCGAATCATGTTGGGCGCACGGTTGACGAAATACCACGATGATCCGGCTCCTTGCCCTAGCGTCTCGACTACGCGCTCGAGCGGTAAGCCTTGCTGATGAGCGAATGCCATCGCTTCGCCCACGGCTCGGATGATGCCGGCACACATGATTTGGTTCGTAGCTTTGGTGGCTTGACCAGCGCCGTGTGGTCCGAAGTGGCGAACGGTCCGTCCCATTGCCTCAAGTATCGGTCGGGCGCGCTCGAAATCAGCCGCGTCACCACCACACATGATTGCTAACGTGCCGTTCTTGGCGCCTTCTACACCGCCGCTGACGGGACAATCGAGAAATGCTGCACCGCGTGCTGCCATTTTTTGAGCAGCTTCGCGGGCCGTGGCTGCACTCACCGTTGAGCAGTCGATGACGAGAGTGCCGGGTTTTAGTCCCGATTCGATCGCGGTGAGCACATCGAGCACGTCGCGGTCAGCGGAGACGCATAACACCAACACGTCGCTTTGAGAGGCGAGAGCGGCTGGATCGGTGGCTGCGACACATCCCAATTCGCTCGCCAAAGCTTGCGCTTTCTCGCCGCTACGATTCCAAACACCATGCAGAAGACCCGCCTTAGCGAGATTGCGCGCCATCGGTGCGCCCATGGCACCGAGCCCGAGGAAACTGGTTTTCATAAGCTGTGATCTTATCAGTCACACGCAAAAAAACGGGGCGGTGATCTCGCGACCACCGCCCCCAGGCTTTACAGGGGACAACTGTAAATCGAAGTTTCAGTTCGTGTAGGCGCGCTCGCCGTGGCTCGTAGTGTCGAGACCTTCGCGTTCGTCTTCCTCTTTCACGCGCAGCCCGATCGTCAGGTCGATCAACTTGAAGAGCACGAAACTGACGACGCCCGACCAGCCGATCGCGATGATCACGCCCAGCGTTTGGGTGGTGACTTGGCTAGCCATGTCATATCCATCGACTCCAACGCCGCCGAGCGCCGGCGAGACGAATATGCCGGTGCCGATCGCACCGATGATGCCGCCGACGCCGTGGATACCGAACACATCGAGTGATTCGTCGTATCCCAGCGCTTTCTTGAGGCTGGTGACGGCGAAGAAGCAGGCGATGCCACCGATCGCGCCGAGAACGATCGAGCCCATCGGACCGATCAGGCCTGCTGCCGGCGTCACGGCAACGAGCCCCGCGATCGCACCGGAGGCGATGCCCAGCATCGAAGGTTTCTTGGTAACCAATGTTTCTACGAGCATCCACGCCAGTGCAGCCGCGGCTGTCGCGAGGATGGTGTTCAAGAGAGCCAATACCGCAATTCCGGTGGCTTCTAGGTTCGAGCCGGCGTTGAAGCCGAACCAACCGACCCACAGTAGCGCGGCACCGATCATCGTGAAGGGCAGATTGTGCGGTGGCATGGCGTCACGGCCATAGCCGATGCGCTTGCCGAGAACGAGAGCGCCAACGAGCGCTGCGACACCAGAGTTGATGTGCACGACCGTACCGCCCGCGAAGTCGAGATCACCCTTTTCAAAGAGCAAGCCGCCAGTTGCCCACACCATGTGAGCGATCGGCAAGTACGACAGCGTGAACCACAACGCCGAGAACACGAGCAGTGCGCTGAACTTGATACGTTCGGCGAGACCACCGACGATGAGCGCCGTCGTGATCGCTGCGAAGGTTAATTGGAACGCGACGAATACGTATTCCGGAATGACGACGCCATCGGAGAACGTGGCCGCAGTGCTGTCGGGTGTGATGCCAGCTAGGAATAGCTTGGTGGTATCACCGATCAACCAATTCCAGGCGCCGCCATCACCGAAGGCGAGGCTGTATCCGTAAAACACCCAGAGCAGCGAGATCAAACAAAAAATTGTGAATACTTGAGTGAGTACCGAGAGAATATTCTTTGATCGAACGAGACCACCGTAAAACAAGGCGAGACCCGGCACGATCATCAAGATGACGAGCACAGTGGCTAACATCATGAATGTGGTGTCACCTTTGTCTGGCACTGGTGCGTCTTGGGCAAACGCCAGTAGCGGTGCTGCCGCGGCCAGTGTGGCAAAAATGCGGCTGATCCATCCTTTTCTATTGAACATTTTGGTACTCCCTGCTCGCCGTTGACTTCAGGTGGCCGCTACGCCCGTTTCGCCGGTGCGTATGCGGATCGCCTGTTCGATCCCGGATACAAAAATGCGTCCGTCACCGACTTTCCCGGTACGGGTCACGTTGGCAATCGCTTCGACCACCGGCTCGACGATGCTTTCGTCGACGGCGATCTGCACTTGGATGCGTGAAACGAAATCCACCTGGTATTCGGCGGCGCGATAGATCTCGAGATGTCCGAGTTCAGCGCCATAGCCTTGTACCTCGAGGATGGTCATTCCTTGCACACCCAGCTGTGCGACAGCCAACTCGAGATCGTCCAACTTGAAGGGACGGATGATGGCGGTGATCATCTTCATCGCGCGGTCCATCCCTCTGGCATCGAACGAATAAGCGCCAGGTCACACCATTAATGTGGCGCGGCGTCTCGACCATCGGCGCGGTATCCTTCGCGCCGACGATTCGATGGATAGGAAATTGCAGAATCCGTGCCACACCGGATCAGCGCTACAGCCGGTGTTTTGGCAGGTGTTGGTGCAAATTTGAGGCTGGCGTCGCACTGTTTTGGCACCTGTTAGTCAGGTGCTGCGTCATAAGAGGGCAGCAAAGCCCGGAGAGTTATGTCATGGACCAGAAGATCGAAGACATCGTGAAGCGCCTGCTCGGCTCGTTGCCGAGCTCGCTACAGGATTCGGCGCAAGGCTTACGCCGGGACATCGAAGACAATTTTCGCGCGGTGCTCCAAGCCAATCTGACTAAGCTCGATTTGCTCTCGCGCGAAGAGTTTCTGGCACAGACCAAGGTGCTCGAGCGCACTCGCACGCGGTTGGAGGAGCTGGAGCGCCGTTTGGCCGCCTTGGAAGCAAAAGCCTCCGAGACGTCGCGATCGGAATACTCGAAGGAATAACTGGTCGATGAGCGTCGCCCGGGTAGCGTGCCGAGGTCAGATGGGCTTGCGGTCGCCACCGGTGCAGATCGAGGTCTACCTCGGTAACGGCTTGCCTTGTTTCCACATCGTCGGTCTGCTCTCGACGGAGGTCAAAGAGAGTCGGGAGCGGGTTCGAGCAGCGATCAGTACCACCGGCTTCGAACTGCCTGCGGGGCGTATCACCGTCAATCTCGCGCCAGCTGATCTGCCTAAAGA
>Ga0208788_1000497_pt1 | contig 19237 bp, 16 predicted proteins | sample Wag4_2014_7_11_3_FD_187363 | JGI IMG/M metagenome (GOLD analysis project Ga0208788, IMG submission 187363) | Fresh water mixed with fracking chemicals microbial communities from Ohio, USA - Utica-2 Time Series FC 2014_7_11 (SPAdes) (version 2) ...
GGTGGTGGGCGATGATTTCACCGTGCGCGGCGGCAGCGCGGATGCGACGATTCGCGAAAAGCCCATCATGGCCGAACGCATGGCGGCTGAATTGCGCCTGCCGATCATTCGCATGATTGAAGGCTCCGGCGGTGGTGGTTCGGTCAAAACCATCGAGACCACAGGCCGCGCCAATCTGCCGGGCGGCGTTGGTGGCACGCAGCTTTATCACCTCACCACGCAGAATCTTGGCCTGGTGCCGGTGGTCACCCTCGGCCTTGGGTCTGTGGCCGGGCTTGGCGCGGCGCGGCTGGCGGCGGCGCATTATTCGGTGATGACGAAATCCTCTGCCATGTTTGTGGCCGGCCCGCCTGTTGTGGCGCGGCTTGGGGAGAAACTGGAAAAGCGCGACCTTGGCGGATGGGAGATTCAATGCAAGGCCGGCGCGGTGGATGATGCGGTGGACACGGAAGAAGAAGCCTTCGCCGCCGCGCGGCGCTTCCTGTCCTATCTGCCGCAATCGGTGTTTGAGGTCTCGCCCCGCTTGCGGTCGCGCGATGCTCCGGGGCGGCGTGATGCCAAGCTGATCAGCGCGATCCCGCGCGACCCGCGCCAAGCCTATAAGATGCGCCCGATTGTTGAGACGCTTTTCGACAAGGGCAGTTTCTTCGAAATGGGCCGCTGGTTCGGCAGGCCGATCATCACGGGCCTTGCGCGGCTGGATGGCCTGCCGGTCGCGGTGATGGCGTCCGATCCGGTATTCTCCGGCGGGTCCTGGACTGCCGATGCCTGCGCCAAGATCATCCGCTTTGTGGATATGGCGGAAACCTTCCACCTGCCGGTGGTTTATCTGATGGACTGCCCTGGCTTCGCCGTGGGGCTGGAGGCGGAGAAAACCGCCACCATCCGCTGGGGCGTGCGCGCCATGGCCGCGGTCAATCAATGCCGCGCACCCTGGTGTACGGTGATTCTGCGCAATGCCTTTGGCGTTGCGGGTGTCGTGCATCAGCCGGCTGGGCGTTATTCCATCCGCTATGCTTGGCCATCCGGGCGCTGGGGGTCCTTGCCACTCGAAGGCGGGATTGAGGCTGCCTATGCGGCAGAAGTGAATGCTGCGACGGATCGGGAGGCGAAGATCGCGGAGATTGACGAACGCTTGCAGAAACTGCGTTCCCCCTTCCGCACCGCCGAGGCTTTTTGGGTCGAGGAAATCATTGATCCTCGTGAAACCCGCCCGCTGCTTTGTGATTTCGCGCGCATTGCGGAACCCCTGCGCGGCACGGGCCTGGCTGCGCTCACCATGCGGCCCTGATCAGGCTTCGACGACCAAATCCTGATAGGCATGCCAGGTGGCATGCCCAATCAGCGGCACCACAAGCGCAAGGCCGAGGAAAAACGGCACCATCGCGAAGGCGGTAAAGACCACAATCAGCCCGGCCCAGAAGATCATGGCGCCCGGATTGGTCAGCACCGCGCGCATGGAAAGCACAATTGCTTCCATGGCGGAGACATCACGGCCCACCAGCATGGGAATGGAAATCGCCGAGATTGAAAACGCCACCGCCGCCAGAATGGCGCCCGCGCCGGTGCCAACAATCAGGAAGGGCAGCAGCATGTCAGACCGCAACATGGCCATCGGCAAATTTTCCAGGCTTGGCGTGAAATTGATGCCGAACATCAGCATGAAAATCAGCGCCGCGACGCGCACCCAAAATATATGCAGGATCACCAGCACCACGCCCAAGAAAGCAAGCTGCTGGCCATTGCGCGTGAAGCCGGCAAGGCAGGCGGTGAAGGTGACGGGTTTCCCCTCAGCGCGGAGCCGGCTAGCCTCATAAAGCCCAGCCGCAAGCAAGGGTGCCACCATGAAAAACCCAGCCGAGGCCGGCAGAATCACCCAGGCCGAGCGGACACCGAGCAAAACCAAAATCAGCAACCATCCCGCCGCCGCCAAGGCGCCGCCATAGAAAAAGCTGATCACCGGGTTCGCCATCACATCGCGCCAACCGGCATTGAGCCAGACCCAGGGGCGATCAGGCGTCACCTTTCGAATGGTGAGCCGGCGCGGCGCAATGGCTGCATCGCTTGGCATGAAAGCTTCCTCCGCAGGCCCCTTGGGCTGAAGGCCCGGGCGAATGGTCGCGTAATATAGCGCATGGCTCTTTTCCAAAATTGATCCGGATCAAGGACGTTCCGCGCGCGGGGCTCTTTTCTGCGACGTGACGCGACCCTTTCGAGTCCCGCGTCTTGAGGGAGACTAATCATGGCCGCCATTGCCGCCCCAGCGCGCAGCGCGCCCGGTGATCAGCCCATTATGGTGGAAGGCCCGATCCGCGCCTTTGCCATCGCCACCGCCTTCTGGGGTGTTGTGGGATTTCTGGTGGGTGTTGTCATCGCGCTGCAGCTCGCTTTTCCATTGCTCAATCTTGATCTGGAATGGACCAGCTTCGGGCGCTTGCGCCCGGTACATACCAGCGCGGTGATTTTCGCCTTTGGCGGCAATGCGCTGTTCCTGACCAGCCTGTTCATTGTGCAGCGCACCTGCCGCGCCAGGCTGTTTGGCGGCGATGATATGGGGTGGTTCCTATTCTGGGGCTATCAATTCTTCATTGTCATGGCCGCACTTGGCTATGTGCTCGGTATTACTCAAAGCAAGGAATACGCCGAACCGGAATGGTATGTGGATTTATGGCTGACGGTGGTTTGGGTGTTCTACCTGATCGCCTTTGGCGGCACGATCATGCGCCGCGAGGAGCCGCATATCTATGTGGCCAATTGGTTCTTCCTGGCCTTCATCATCACCGTCGCTTTGCTGCATATCGGCAATAATATCTCGATCCCCGTGGGCCTTGGGTCATCGCATTCCTATTCCGCCACCCCGGGTGTGCAGGGCGCCATGATCCAATGGTGGTATGGCCATAATGCGGTGGGCTTCTTCCTGACCGCGGGCTTTCTGGGGATGATGTATTACCTGATCCCAAAGCAGGCGGATCGGCCGGTTTATTCCTATCGGCTTTCGATTGTGCATTTCTGGACCTTGATTTTTTTGTACATCTGGGCGGGGCCGCACCACCTGCATTATACCGCGCTGCCCGATTGGGCGCAGACGCTGGGCATGGTGTTTTCCGTCATGCTGTGGATGCCGTCCTGGGGTGGCATGATCAATGGACTCATGACGCTCTCAGGCGCTTGGGACAAGCTGCGGACCAATCCGGCGCTGCGCTTCAGCGTGGCGGCGGTGGGCTTTTATGGCATGTCCACCTTTGAAGGGCCGGTCATGTCCATCAAGGCCGTCAATGGTCTTTCGCATTACACGGATTGGACCATCGGCCATGTGCATTCCGGTGCCATGGGCTGGGTCGGCTTCATTTCATTCGGTGCGCTTTACTATCTTTTCCCAGTGCTTTGGCGAAAGAAGGGCATCTGGAGCGAACGCCTGATCTCCTGGCATTTCTGGGTCGCGACCCTTGGCATCGTGTTCTACATCACGGCCATGTGGGTATCGGGCATCATGCAGGGCCTGATGTGGCGCGCCTATGATGAGCTTGGCTTCCTGCAATATTCCTTCGTGGAAACGGTAGAAGCCATGCATCCCTATTACGTCATTCGCGCGCTGGGTGGGGTGCTCTATCTAACCGGCGCGCTGATCATGGCTTTCAATTTATGGAAGACCGTCACTGAGGGGGAAGCCGTGGAACCCGCGCCGCGCTTTGCCCCAGCCCATGCCGTCGCGGCGGAATAGAGGGAGGATTGGCAGATGTTCCGCTGGCTTCGTGATCACGGCATTATTGAACGCAATGTTGTGCTGATGGGTGTGCTGACGTTGCTCACGGTTTCCATCGGCGGTCTCGTGCAGATCGTCCCGCTTTTTGCAGTGGAAACCACGATCGAACGTGTGCAGGGTGTCAGGCCCTATACACCGCTCGAACAAATGGGGCGCAATATCTATGTGCGGGAAGGCTGCTATGTTTGCCATAGCCAGATGATCCGCCCCTTCCGCGATGAATTGGAACGCTATGGCCATTTCAGCCTGGCGGCAGAGAGCATGTATGACCACCCCTTCCAATGGGGATCAAAGCGCACCGGGCCTGATCTGGCGCGGGTTGGCGGGCGTTATTCGGATGATTGGCATGCGGCGCATTTGCGCTCTCCACGCGCCGTGGTGCCGGCTTCCATCATGCCGCCCTATTCCTTCCTGGATCGGCCCTTGGATTATGAACGTGTCGCGGACCATCTGCGCGCCTTGCGAGCCGTTGGTGTGCCCTATAGCGATGAGATGATCGCCAATGCCAAGGCCGATCTGGAAGCCCAGGCGCGACCGGATGCGGATGCAACGGCCTTCAATGCCCGCTATGCCCGCGCGCGGCAGGGCGCTTTCGACGGTGATCCCCTGCGTATCACGGAAATGGATGCGCTGGTGGCTTATCTGCAGATGCTCGGCACGCTCGTGGATTTCCGCGATGTGACGCCGGCGCAGCTCCGGCAGCAATAAGGGAGCGTTGAAGATGCAAAGCTTGGTTGAACTCTACCCCGCGCTCCGCGCCCTTTGGGTGGTTTGGTTCTTTGTCCTGTTCCTGGGGATGGTGTGGTTCGTCATGCGGCCGTCACGGCGCAAGCATTTTGAATCACAAGCCGATATACCGCTGCGCGATGACCGCGCGCGGCCCCCTTCGTGAGGAGTAGCGGTGATGCCGACGAAAATTGAGAAAGACAAACTGAGCGGCCAGAATACCACCGGCCATGAATGGGATGGGCTCAAGGAGCTTAATACGCCTTTACCCAAATGGTGGCTGTGGACCTTTTATGCCTGTATCGCCTTCAGCCTGGTCTGGATGGTGATCTATCCATCGCTGCCCATTCCGGGTGCCACCGGCACTTCCGGCTGGATCGCGCGTGAGGCTGTGGTGCGCGATGTGCAGCAGGCGGAAGCGCGCATGGCGCCCATGATGTCGCGCCTGCGCGCGGCAACGCCGGAACAGATTGCGGCCGATCCGGAATTGCGCGCCTTCGCCATGGCGGGCGGGCGCGGTGCTTTCGCGAATAATTGTGCAAGCTGCCATGGCGCGGGCGGGCAGGGGGCGCTTGGCGGTTTCCCATCCCTTGCCGATGATGAATGGATTTGGGGCGGCAGCCTTGATGCCATTCACCAAACAATCACCCATGGTGTGCGCGCCAATGAAAGCGATGACCAGCGCCAAAGCATGATGCCGCGCTTTCTGGCCGATGGTGTATTGACGCGCGCGCAGGTGAATGATGTGGCGGAACATGTGCTGTCCTTCACCAACCGCGCGACGGATCAGGCAGCGGCCCTGGGCGGTGCGGAACTTTATGCCGATAATTGCGCGTCCTGCCATGGTGAGAAGGGTGAGGGCAATCGCGACCTTGGCGCGCCACGGCTTTCGGATCAGGTCTGGCTCTATGGCGGTGACAAGGCTTCCATCATGCACAGCATTTCCTTTGCGCGCGCTGGCGTCATGCCAAGCTGGGGCAAGCGGCTTGATCCGGCCATCATCAATATGCTGACGGTCTATGTGCACAGCCTTGGCGGCGGTGAATAGGAAAAGCGCGGTCATTTCCGATGGGCGAGATCAAAACCCCCGATAAGCTGAAGCCTGATGCCCTGGCCGCGGCGACTGACCCGCCCTCGCTTTATGCTGATCGTCAGCGTGTCTACCCGAAGGCGGTCTTCGGCAAGGTGCGCAGCGTGAAATGGGCGGTGCTGATCCTGTGCTTGGCGCTTTACTATCTGGTGCCTTGGCTGCGCTGGGATCGTGGCCCGGGCATGCCGGATCAGGCCGTGCTGGTGGATATGACCAATGCGCGGCTGTTCTTCTTCTGGATCGAAATCTGGCCGCAGGAAATCTACTTCCTGACCGGCGCGCTGATCCTGGGTGCCTTTGCCTTGTTTGCGGTGTCTTCGCTGTTTGGCCGGCTGTGGTGTGGTTTCACCTGCCCGCAAACGGTCTGGACTGATCTTTTCATGTTTGTGGAGCGTTGGATCGAAGGTGATCGCAATGCGCGGATGAAGTTGGATGCCGGGCCGCGCAACGGTGCTTATTGGTCGCGCAAGATCGCCAAGCACAGCGCCTGGGTGCTGATTGCCGCTGCGACGGGCGGTGCCTGGATCATGTATTTCAATGATGCGCCCACGATCACGCGGCAATTCTTCACTGGGGAAGCTGGCGTCACGGTTTATTTCTTCTTCGCGTTGTTTGCCGGCTTTACCTATCTGCTGGCGGGTTGGGCGCGCGAACAGGTCTGCGTCTATATGTGCCCCTGGCCGCGCTTTCAGGCGGCGATGCTGGATGAAAACTCACTCGTTGTGACTTATCGCGATTGGCGCGGTGAACCGCGCGGCAAGGCCAAGGCCGATGGGGTTGGCGATTGCGTGGATTGCGCGGCCTGCGTGCATGTTTGCCCGACCGGGATTGATATCCGTGATGGGCAGCAGCTTGAATGCATCGGCTGCGGGCTTTGCATTGATGCCTGTGATTCCGTCATGGGCAAGCTGGGCCGTCCCAAGGGTCTCGTCGCTTTTGAAACGCTGAACAATCTTGCTGCCAGCGCTGCCGCCGCTGCCGCCCTGCCGCCGGGGCTGCAACGCCAACAGGCGGGCATGGCAGCGCGTCGCGTGCCGCGCTTCATCCGCCCACGCACCATCATGTATGGTGCAGCGCTTTCCGTCGTGGCGCTGGTCATGCTGGGCGCCTTCCTCATGCGCTCCACGCTTGATGTGACGGTGCTGCGTGATCGCGCGCCGCTTTTCGTGCGCTTGGCGGATGGCGGCATTCGCAATGCCTATACAATCAAGATCGTGAACAAGACGCATGATGAAGCGCCACTCACGCTTATACTGGAAGCCCCCGCCGGGCTGCGCCTCACGGTGCAGGATGTGGAAGCCATTGGTGAAGGGCGCTACACGCTGTCGCGCCGTGCGGATGGCATTACGCAATATCGCGTTTTTATTGCCGCCCCCGCTGGTTTGAAGCTGCAAGAATCAACGCCCATCACCTTCCGCCTGCTGGACGCTGCGGGGCGCCCCGCCACCAGCCAGGCCAGCGTCTTTCTGGGACCAAAGCCATGAGCATGACCATGCAACGCGACTATGACCCAAAGCGCGGGCGCTGGATCCCTTGGGTCTTTGTGGGCGGCATGGCGCTCGTGGTGGCGGTGAATGGCCTGCTGGTCTGGTTTGCGCTTTCCACCTTCACGGGTGTGACCGTCTCGCGCGCTTATGAACGCGGCCGCGGTTATGATCAGGTGCTGGCGGAAGCCGCGCGGCAGGATGCGTTGGGCTGGCGTGGCGAAATCTCGCTTGAAGCCGATATGCTGCGCCTGGTGATGCAGGATGCGTCGCGGCAACCGCTCCATGGCCGGGTTGAAGGCGTGATGTTGCGCCCGCTGGAAGGGGTGGAAGTGCCGCTTGGCTTCAATGCCACCGGGCATGGACGTTTCGCGGCGCGTTTGGAGCCCTTGCGCGCCGGGCAATGGGAAGCGCGGCTCACGTTTTTCGATGAAGCCGGCTCGGCTTTTGATTTGCGCAAGCGCTTCATCCTGCCATGACCGATCTCTCTCGCCCCTTGATTGCTGAAGCGCCGCAAAGCGCGGCCGCCTGCACCCATTGCGGCGCGGCGCTGGCGCCTGGCCAGGGGCGCTTTTGCTGCACGGGGTGTGAGGCGGCTTACAGCCTGGTGCGCGGCCTTGGGCTGGATGCGTTTTATCGCCGGCGCGAAAGCGCAGATGGCGTGCTGCGTCCTGAAATCGCTGCCCCCACTTTTGATGCGCTACCATTGATCCGCGAAGATGTGCAGGACGTGAAATCGCTTGACCTGATGATCTCGGGCCTTACCTGCGGCGCTTGTGTTTGGTTGGTGGAACAGGCGCTGGCGGCGGAGCCTGAGGTCATCAAGGCGCGCGTTTCCTTCTCCACACGCCGGCTTGATCTACGTTGGCGTGGCCCTGCCGCGCGCGGCAATGAATTGGTCGCGCTGTTGGCGCGTCTTGGCTTTCGCGTGGCGCCCTATACGTCCGCTTGCCTGCGTGCTTCTGAGGATGCTGAAGGCCGCGCGCTGATCCGAGCTTTGGGTATCGCTGCCTTCGGCGCGATGAATGTCATGCTGGTATCCATCGCCGTCTGGGTGGGCGAGGATATGGGCGCCCATACGCGCGAATTCATGCATTGGCTGGCGGCGCTGATTGGCCTGCCGACGGTGCTGGTGGCAGGCATGCCCTTCTACCGTTCTGCCGCTACCGCTTTGCGCGCGGGGCGCGTGAATATGGATATGGCGGTCTCACTCGGTGTGCTGGCGACCGCGGGCATGAGTCTGGTGGAGACCTTCCGCAACGGTCCCTATACTTGGTTTGATAGCGCAACGGCGCTGCTTGCGCTGCTGCTCGCGGGCCGCGTACTGGATCGTGCAGCGCGGAAGAAGGCGCGGCAGGCAGTGGCGGAAGTGCTCGCGCTGCAGGATGGCATGGTGGCGCTGTTGGCAGGCGATGGCACAATGCGGCTGGTGCCGGTCGCTACCGTGGAAGCGGGGCAGGTTGTGCAAATCGCGGCGGGGGAAGCGCTGCGTCTGGATGGCAGCGCCAGCATGGAAACGCTGTTGGATACGGCAGCAATCACTGGCGAAAGCCTGCCGCGCAGTTTTGCAGCGGGTGCCGCCTTGCCGGCGGGGGCAGTGAATATGGGCGCGCCCTTCACGCTTGAAATAACGGCACCGGCGCGGGATGGATCGCTCGCTGCCATGGCGCGGCTATTGGAAGCCGCCGAACAATCCAAGGGCCGCTTTGTTTCCATCGCGGATCGTGCCGCGCGGTTTTATGTGCCGATCGCGCATGCCATCGCGGCTGCGACTTTCCTGCTGTGGTGGGTGGGATTTGGTGCGCTCTGGCAAGAAGCCTTGGTGAATGCGGTCTGCGTGCTGTTGATTACCTGCCCTTGCGGCCTGGCGATTGCGGTCCCCGCGGTGCAGGTGGTGGCGAATGGCGCCCTCTTCAAACGCGGTGTGCTGGTGGCGTCTGCAACCGCGCTGGAACGTTTGGCGGAAGCCGATTGTGCCGTGCTGGATAAGACCGGCACGCTGACCGAAGGCCGCCCGGTGCTGATCCCGGAAGGGCAGAATGCGGCGGTGTTGCGCGCCGCGGCGGGCATGGCGCGCGCATCGCGCCACCCCTTGGCCAAGGCACTGGTACGCGCCTGCCCTGAAGCGCCGCTGCTGCCTTCCACGCGCGAAGTGCCGGGACAGGGACTGGAAGCGGGCACGGCGCGTTTGGGCTCGCCGGGTTTCTGCGATGTGGTGGGTGTCAGCGATGGCATGGTGCTGATTTATCGCGCCAGCGCCAATGCCATGCCGGTGATTTTCCGCTTTGCGGATCGGTTGCGCGCCGATGCGCCGCAAGCGGTGGCTGATCTGAAGGGGCTTGGCCTGCCGGTGGAATTGCTTTCCGGCGATGGCCGAGGCGCGGTTGCCGCTGCCGCCCTGGCTGCCGGCATTGAGACTTGGCTGGCAGAGGCTGATCCATGCGCCAAGGCCGCGCATATCGAAAGCTTGAAGGAAGCTGGGCGGAAGCCGCTGATGGTCGGCGATGGCATCAATGATGCCGCTGCCCTTGCCGCCGCGCATGTCTCTGCCAGCCCCGCCGGCGCCACGGACCTTGCGCAGACCACCGCCGATATCGTGCTGCAACGTGAAGGCCTGGCTGTGCTGCCGGAGGCCATTCGCATTGCGCGCCGCGCGCAAATTCTGGCGCGGCAGAATATCGGCTTCTCGCTTGCCTATAATGTCATTGCCGTGCCGGCGGCGATTGCCGGCTTGGTCAATCCGTTGATTGCGGCGCTGGTGATGGCCTCCTCATCCCTCATTGTCATTGGCAATGCTTTGCGCGCGGGGAGGGGCTGATATGGAAGCGCTGATCCTGCTGGTGCCGGTTTCGCTGCTGCTCGGCGCGCTTGGCCTGATTGGTTTCCTCTGGGCGCTGCGTTCGCGCCAATATGATGATCTGGAAGGCGCCGCCGCCCGAATCCTGTTTGACGATCAACCTGGAAAGGACCCACCGCCATGACCGGTGCCCGCATTTTCTTCCTCGCTCTTTATGGCTTGCTTGCTTTGCTTGGCCTATTCACCGCCGCGGCGGCGCAGGATATCGGCATGAGCATCTTTGGCTTCGGGCTGATCGGCTTGGGGGTGCTTTGCATCTTCCACACCATCAAGTCACATTTCGACCACGCCGAGGCCAATCACTAAGCCATGATTTGGTGATGGGCATTGGCCCCGCCATGCCAATGGGTCATGAATGATCGGAGGGGAGACGCGTCCTGCCTTTGGTCCCGTGCCCAGCCGCTGAGGTTTTGCCGCATGTCGCAGTGGCGCTGCGCTTCGCCGATGCGGCGGATGCAGATATCATTGCAGCCCTCGCCACTCATGTCTTTCTCGATACATACGCAACCGCTGGCACGCTTCCTGATCTTACCGCCGAGGCTTTCGCCGAATACGGCGTGGAGGCTTTCCGCTCGCGCCTTGCTGAACCGCACCGAAGATTTCTGCTTGCGGAACAGGGCGCGGGCCTAATCGGTTTTGCCGAGATGCTTACAAGCACCAGAGAAGCCCGAGGCATGCATTGCTTGGCGCTGAACTTGTCCGGCTCTATGTTCAACCGCGTGCACAGCGGCGCGGTATTGGTCGCGCATTACTGCGCCAGGTTGAAGCGATCGCCATTGACGCTGGGCTATCCGCACTCTGGTTCACGGTATGGGAAGGTAACGCCAATGCCCTGGCCTTCTATGCAGCGCAGGGTTACGCGACCCAAGCCGCTGCGATCTACGGCTTTCGTGGGCGGCATTATCACAACCATCTTATGGCCAGGGCGCTATCACAAAGCGCAGCGCGTGATGCCGACACACAGAAAATGCTTGATTTTTCTGACTTGAAAGAATTACAAAGGAAAGAATAACAAAGGCCTCCTGGAAAGCCCGTTCTCGGACGCTAGATCGGTTTCCGTTCAAGTCGGTTGATGGGAACTGCTCTGCACCTTTGTTTAGTCGCATTTTCCAAGCCGCCGAGGGATGCCATGTGGCTTGAAAATGCTCTGGCAGACGGCCCATCGATCTCTTGAGGGAGAGGCGACGATGAAGACTGCACGTAAGCTACTGGGTCAGAAAATGGCAGGCGTAATCTCGGTGGCGCCAGATGCCACTGTTTATGCGGCCCTGGAACTGATGGCCAAGCATGATATCGGCGCCTTGGTTGTCCTTGATGGTGCCCAGCTGGTTGGAATGTTCTCTGAGCGCGATTATGCGCGCAAGGTGATACTCCTTGGCAAATCTTCCCACGAAACGCGCGTTGCCGAGATCATGACGCCCAAAGTTATTCAGGTGACGCCGGCTGAGGGCGTTGATGCCTGCATGGCCCTGATGACGGAACGGCGCATCCGGCATTTGCCAGTGGTCGAGAAGGATAACGTGGTGGGCATCCTTTCCATTGGTGATCTTGTGAAGGAGATCATTTCGGATCAGAGCTTTCATATTCGGCAACTCGAAGGATACATCAGCGGCTGATGCGGCGTTGCGTGCTGCCGGATAACCTGCGGCTGTATTGATCAGCACCGCGGGTCACCCGACAAGTAGGGCAAAAGCCGTGGCAAATTCTGAGATCGCACCCTCAAGCCCTGATTTGGTGATTGGCATTCGCGGTGGCAATCGCCACAATAGGCCGCATGGGAAGCATCATCCGGCCTGAGGCCACGCTCGAAGAACGTTGGGAAGCCCGCTCCGGCCCCGTCTTGCTGACCGGGACGCATGCGCTGGTGCGCCTGCCCATGCTGCGCCAGGAAATGGATGCGGCGCAGGGCTTTCGCACCGGCGGCTTCATTTCGGGCTATCGCGGATCGCCGCTTGGCGCCTTTGACCGGGAATTGGCCCGCCAGGCGGAACGGCTCCGCGCGCATGATGTTGTGTTTCAGCCAGGGTTGAATGAGGATCTGGCCGCGACCGCCATTTGGGGTTCGCAGCAGGTGCACCTTACGCCTGGTGCGCGCTTGGATGGGGTTTTCGGCATTTGGTATGGCAAGGGCCCAGGCGTGGATCGCTCGGGCGATGTGTTGCGCCATGCCAATTCCGCCGGCAGCGCGCCGCTGGGTGGTGTGCTGGCGCTGGCCGGCGATGACCCTTCGTCCAAATCCTCCACCATCACATCGGGCTGCGAATATGCCTTCATGGATCTGGAAATCCCCATGCTGGACCCCGCCGATGTGGCGGAGGTTTTGGAATATGGGCTGAAGGGCATTGCGCTGAGCCGTTACGCCGGCACCTGGGTTGGCATGAAATGCGTGGCCGACACCATGGATGCGACCATGACGGTGATGCTGGACCCTGAACTTTACGCGACGCGCGAACCGCAGGGCATGCCAAACCCGCCTGATGGCGTGCATATCCGCGCCACTGATCCGCCAATGGTGCAGGAAGAGCGGCTCCGGCATGTGAAACTGCCGCGCGCCAATGCCTTTGCGCGGACCAATGGCATTGACCGCATGGTGCTGGATAGCGCCGATGCGCGATTCGGCATCGCCGTGCGCGGCAAGGCATTTACTGTCTTGCGTCAGGCTTTGGCTGAGGCCGGCATTTCTGAAGAATTCGCCCGTGCCCAGGGCCTGCGCATCTGGAAGGTGGGTTTGGCTTGGCCCTTGGATGCCGATGCTGCGCGGGCTTTTGCTGAGGGGCTTGATGAGATTTTGGTGATCGAAGATCGCCGGCCCTTCCTGGAATGGCAGTTGCGCGATGCGCTGTTTCATATGGACCGCCGCCCGCGTATCACCGGCAAGCGCGATGAGGCCGGGCGGCCTTTGCTGTCTGATGTAAATGAGCTCGATTCCGCGCAGATTTTGCGCGCGCTATTCGCGCGTCTGCCGCAGGCGTTTCGCACCAATGCCATGCTGGCGCGCATGGCGGCGCTGGAAAGCCTTGCTGCCGGAGACCAAGCGCCGGTGCATGGGCGCGATCCGTATTTCTGCCCGGGCTGCCCGCATAATACTTCAACCCGCGTGCCGGAAGGCAGCCGCGCTTTGGCCGGCATTGGCTGCCATTACCTCGCGCGCTTCATGAACCGGGATACGGATTTCTTCTGCCAAATGGGCGGTGAGGGTTCCGCCTGGATCGGGCAGGAACATTTCACCAGCCAGGAACACATCTTCGCCAATATGGGCGATGGCACCTATGCCCATTCCGGCAGCCTTTCCGTCCGCTTCGCAGTGGCTTCCAAGGCCAATATCACCTTCAAAATTCTGGTGAATAGTGCAGTCGCCATGACCGGCGGCCAAACTCCGGAAGGCGAGATTGATGTGCCGCATATCGCCGCGCAATTGTATGGCGAAGGGGTCGGGCGGATCGAGATTGTCTCCGATGATCCAGACCGGCATCGCGGCGACCCGCTGATCCCATCCACGGTTGGCTTTCATCACCGTTCGCGGCTTGATGCCGTGCAGAAGGAATTGCGCGCGGTGAAGGGTGTCACCGCCATCATCTATGACCAGGAATGCGCCACCGAACGTCGCCGCAAGCGCAAGCGCGATTTGGCGCCGCGCGCCAATCGCCGCATCGCGATCAATCCGCGCATTTGTGAGGATTGCGGCGATTGCTCGCGCGCTTCGAATTGCCTGGCGGTGGAGCCGATTGAAACGCCCTTCGGCCGCAAGCGCCGCATTGATCAATCCGCCTGCAATCAGGATTTTTCCTGCGTTGAGGGTTTCTGCCCAAGCTTTGTCAGCCTGATTGGCGCGGAACCGGCGCGGCCCGCCGCCATCACGCTACCGCCCTTGCCGCCGGAACCAAGCCTGCCCGCCATTCAGGGTGAGGCATGGAATCTGCTGATCGCCGGTGTCGGCGGGCAGGGGGTTTCTTCCATGGCGGCCATTTTGGCGCAGGCCGCGCATCTGGAAGGCCGGCCTGTGCGAACGCTGGACTTTTTGGGTCTCGCGCAAAAGGGGGGCGGCGTTTACGCGCAGCTTCGCATTGGCCCGGTGGGGGCAGGCGCGGATCAGCTTTCTGGCGCGCGCATTGCCGCTGGTGAGGCGGATTTGCTACTCGCCGCCGATATGGTGGTGGCGCATGGCCGCACCGCGCGGCCCTTGCTTGGCCCCGCGCGCAGTACAGCGATTGTGAATGCGGATTTGTCGCCGACGGCGCAATTCGTGAAGGATACCGAGACGCGCTACGATAACGGCGCCATGCTGCAAAGCCTGCGCGCCGCCTGCCATGATGCGCTGACCATACCAGCACTTTCGCGCGTTGAACGTGATTTGGGTGATGCGATCTACCTCAATCCCTTCATGCTGGGCTTTGCCTGGCAGCGCGGGCTGGTGCCGCTTTCAGCCGAGGCAATCCTGCGCGCCATCGAATTGAATGGCGCAGCGGTGGAACGCAACAAGGGGGCCTTCGCGCTGGGCCGCATTGCCGCGACTGAAACACGGGCAGCGCCGCGCGGGCCTGAAACGCTCGATGAGATGATTGTGCGTCTCAGTGAAGATTTGAAAGACTATCAGTCATCACGTTACGCACGGCGCTATCAGGATTTTGTGACACGCATCCGCGCGGCGGAAACAACTGCGCTGCCCGGTGAGGAAAGGCTGACCCGCGCCGTGGCGCGGCAATTCTATCGCCTCATGGCCTATAAGGATGAATATGAAGTCGCGCGGCTGCATAGCCTGCCGGAATGGCGCAGCATGCTGACGCAGGGTTTTACGGGTACGCAGCGCATTGAGATGCATCTGGCGCCGCCGATCATGACCAAGCTGGACCCTGATACGGGCCTGCCCGTGAAACAGGAATTTGGCCCCTGGATGCTGAAGGCGATGGGCTTGCTGCGCCATGGCAAATTCCTGCGTGGCACCTGGCTTGATCCTTTCGCGCGCACCACCGAAAGGCGCGAAGAACGCGCGCTGCCCGGCGAATATCGCGCGGGCCTTGAAGCGCTGCTGCCGAAGCTTTCGCCCGCCACGCATGGCGCGATGTGCGAATGGGCAGAAGCCGCCGCCAGCATCAAGGGCTTCGGCCATGTGAAGGCGCGCAACCTGGCAGCGACACGCGCGCGCATGGCCGACATCGCCAAGGGAATTTCAGCATGAATGCGGTTGCCTTCGACCTGCCGGAAGAAACCCGCGCGCTGCAATCTGTCGCGCGGGATTTCGCCCGCGATGTGTTGGCGCCGAAAGCGCTGCAATGGGACCGCGAACAGCATTTCCCAGTCGCCGAAATGCGCGAAGCCGCTGGCCTTGGCATGGCGGCGCTTTATGTGCGGGAAGAATCAGGCGGTGCGGGTCTCACGCGCTTGGATGCGGCGGTGGTATTTGAAGCGCTTGCGACCGGTTGCCCTACTATCAGCGCCTTCATGTCCATCCATAACATGGTCGCCTGGATGATTGATCGCTTCGGCAATGATGCGCAGCGCAGCGCCTGGTTGCCGAAGCTGATCAGCATGGAAGCGATCGCTTCCTATTGCCTGACGGAACCAGGTTCAGGCAGTGATGCGGCGGCGCTGAAGGCGCGCGCAACGCGCGACAATCAGGGCTATGTGCTGAATGGCACCAAGCAATTCATCTCGGGCGCAGGCGCGTCTGATCTATACCTGACGATGCTGCGCACCGGCGCTGATGGGCCGGGCGGTGTTTCCGCTTTGCTGATCCCGAAGGATACGCCAGGCCTTTCCTTCGGCGCCAATGAACGCAAGATGGGTTGGAATGCGCAACCGACGCGGCAAGTGATTTTTGAAGATGCGCGTGTCGGGGCGGATGCCTTGCTCGGCGCCGAAGGCCAGGGCTTCCGCTTCGCCATGGCGGGGCTGGATGGTGGGCGCCTGAATATCGCCGCTTGTTCCTTGGGGGGTGCGGAAGCGGCCTTGGATATCGCGCTCCGCTACACCCAGGAACGCCGCGCCTTCGGCAAGGCGATCAGCGATTTTCAGAATACGCAATTCAAGCTTGCCGATATGCGGATTGAATTGGAAGCGGCGCGTGCGCTGCTCTGGCGCGCTTGCGCCAAGCTTGATGCCGGTGAGGCTGACGCCACCCTATTCTGCGCCATGGCCAAGCGCTTCGTCACCGATACCGCGTCACGTGTGGCGGATGACGCGCTGCAATTGCTGGGTGGTTATGGCTATCTTGCGGAATATGGCATTGAGAAGATTGTGCGTGATCTTCGTGTGCATCGCATTCTGGAGGGCACGAATGAGATCATGCGCCTGATCGTGGCGCGCAAAATGCTGGGCGGCTAAAGCCACGTCACGCGCGCTTGCCGCGCAGCCAAGCCAGCGTCCCGCCAAGCCCCGCGATATCGGCGCGGAGTTTATCAAAACGCAGCGTCAGCCCGTGTCCAACCGCCTTGCTGCCATGATGCCACACCCGCGCCCAGGCTTCGCGCCGCGCCGCCGCGCTACCCCGCATCAGCGCCATGTAATGCAGCCGGCTCCAGGCCATATGCCGCGCCTTGAAGGCTGAAAGTGCCTGCGATGGCGCGGAAGAACCGCCGCCCGCGTGATGCATCACTGCTTCCGGCACCAGCACCAAGGCGCGCCCCTTGGCGCGGGCGGCGGCACAGATTGCGTCATCCTCATAGAACAGGAAGAAGCCCTCATCAAAGCGCAGCCCATCGGACGCCCGCAGCAATAGGCAAGCGCCGGAAAGAAACGCCGCGCAAACTGGCCCTTCCGGCCAGGGCTCGGCGCCGCGTTTGCGCGCAAGCTTGCGGCGATGAAGCTGTTCCACATCCCAGGTCCGGACGCGCGCGCCGGTTTCATCGCAAAGCATGGGCGCCAGGATCGCTGCATCGGAAAAGACATCGGCTGCCGCCACAAGCCGCGCAATCGCCGCCCCATCCAAGCGCGTATCGGGGTTGGCGAGCAGCACGAATTCGGTTGAGGCCGCATCCATCCCGATATTGCAGCCCGCGCCAAAACCAAGATTGGCCGCATTGCGGATGACGCGCGCGCCGGCGGCTTCCGCCACCGCCGCGCTGTCATCGTGGCTCGCATTATCCACCACAATGACGGCTAGGCCGGGCGGTACGCTCCCCAGCATCCCGCGCAAGGCAGCAGCGCTGTTATAGGCGACCGTGACGACGCAAACCCGTGCCAAGGCAACGGAGATATTCAGCCCTTCAAGCTCCGCAACCCACCACAAATGCGCTCCACCTGCACATCGGTCAATTCGGGATACATGGGCAGGCTCATCACCTCCTGCGCGGCATCCGCAGTCTCGGCACAGGCCGCGGGGCCCAGCGGCACCCGGCCCTGATAGGCCGGCTGCAAATGCACCGGCACCGGGTAGTGAATACCCGTACCAATGCCCTGTTCCTTCAGCTTCGCCTGCACCGTGGCACGATCCGGCACGCGCAGCACATATTGATGAAAGACATGCTCCGTGCCCGCGCGGCGCCGGGGCGGCGCGTAAGGGCCGCCAGCCAAAGCGGCATCATAGGCAGCGGCAATCGCACGACGGCGTTCATTGCCGGCATCAAGCGCGGTCAATTTCACACGCAAAATCGCCGCCTGCACCTCATCCAACCGCGAATTCACGCCGACCATGTCGCTGATATAGCGTTCCTTCCAGCCATATTGCCGAATGGCCGCGATGCGATCCGCCAGCGCCTCATCATTTGTCGCCAGCACACCACCATCACCCAAAGCGCCAAGATTCTTGGTAGGATAAAGGCTGAAGGCAGATGCCGTACCAAGCGTGCCGAGCGTGGCACCATTCAGCGTCGCGCCATGGCATTGCGCGCAATCCTCAATCAACGCGATCCCCGCCGCGCTGGTGGCAGCCAGCATTGGCTCCAGATCGCAAGCCTGGCCATAGATATGCACCGGGATCACGGCGCGCAAAGGCGGCAGGCCGGGCGGCGGATGATCCAGCACGCTAAGCAATTCATCCGGATCCATGGTGTAGGTATCGGGATCAATATCCAGCAACAGCGGCGTAGCGCCCACCATTTCAATCGCGGAGACCGTTGCAACCGCTGTGTGGGAAACAGTGGCGACACTCATCCCCGGCCCAATGCCAAGCCCGCGCAGGATCAGCGTGAGTGCATCCGTGCCATTGGCGCATCCGATCGCGCGTTTCGTCCCGAGCCAGGAAGCGTATTCTTCCTCAAACGCGGCACCTTCCTTGCCCAGGATATACCAGCCGCTGGCCAGCGCGCGCGCCACGGCGGCATCAATCTCGGCCTTCTGGGCGCGGTAACCGGCGCCGGGATCGGCCTGGGGGATCATGGTAATGACAGGCGCATTCATGGTGCGTTCTTTCGCTTCAGGGTCACAAATAATCCGCCAGGCGCTGGCGATACCAGTCAAGGGAAAGCCTCAGCCCCTGATCGAGGTCAATCGCCGGCGCCCAGCCGGTCGCCTTGCGGAAGGCGCGATCATCCGCGGCGTAGGATCCGATATCAATCGGCGCCCGATCGGCGGGGAATTCGCGCAATTCATAGCTGCCCTGGCCACCATTGGCGGCGATCAGCTTGGTGGCCAGATCGAGCAGGGAAATGGGCGGGCTGCCGCCGATATTGAAGACCTGGCCGGACACATCGTGCTTCCCCGATTGTTCTGCCGCCATCAAAAAGGCGCTGGTGACATCATCCGCATAGGTCAGATCACGCAGCTGCGCGCCGCCCCAAACCTCAAAGGCTTCGCCCTCCAGCACACGGCGAATCCAGATGCCCAAAAAGGTTTGGCGCGCATCCCTGATCCGCAGCCGTGGCCCGTAGCAATTGGTCAGGCGCAAGGACACCACCGGGCGATGCAGCACGCGGTTCTCCAACAGCCAATATTGCTCGCCCGCCCATTTGGAAACGCCATTGGCATCGGGCGGGTTCACGGGGTGCAACTCATCCACCGGCAGGCTGCGCGGCCGGCCATAGAATTGCCGGGTGGAGGCATGCACCACAATCGCTTTCGGCGCGGCTTCGCGCATCACGCCAATCAGGCGCACCTGAGCAACGGCATTGATGGCGATATCGGCAACGGGGTCCTTCTGCCCGCCCATATGGCTGGTTTGCGCTGCCATATTGAACAGCACATCAATGCCTTCACAAAGCGAATGCAATTCCGTGTCGCGGATATCGCCGCGCACCAGCAAAACGCCGGCCCCTTCCAGATTGCGGGCAGAAGCCCCGCCATCCGGCACCATGGCATCCAGCGCCGTCACCCGCGCGCCCATGCCGGCCAAGGCGTGACAGAGGTTGGAGCCAAGGAAGCCCGCCCCCCCGGTCACCAGAACG
>Ga0208788_1000498_pt1 | contig 19235 bp, 26 predicted proteins | sample Wag4_2014_7_11_3_FD_187363 | JGI IMG/M metagenome (GOLD analysis project Ga0208788, IMG submission 187363) | Fresh water mixed with fracking chemicals microbial communities from Ohio, USA - Utica-2 Time Series FC 2014_7_11 (SPAdes) (version 2) ...
GGCGGCACATCCTGCTGAACGGGCATTACACCTTCCAGACTGACGGCAAGTTCATCGACCTGGATGCGCTCGTGGCGGGACTGGAGCTGGGCTGACGGAAATTTCTGGGATTCCGGCGTACAACCCCAGATTGATGCGAATCCCTCTGTGTTGGCAGCGCTCAAAGCCTATTTTCAGTCGTTGGCTAGCGCCTGTACGGCCACCTGCGCGCCGCCGGCTAGGGCCTGCATGATCATCAAAACCCTGCTGGAAGTCGGTGCCCAAGAGCCAGAACTGCAGCTCAAGGTCAATGCGCTGCTGGATGCCGTCGAGCAAAAAATCAGTGTTCTTCTTGAACTCGCACAACAGCGCGGGGAGCTGCGCCCCGCAGTGGATTGCACCCGCTTGGCGCGTCTGCTTCAAGCCCAAATCATCGGCTTGCGTGCTTTTGCCCAGCGTCAGACGCCCGCCCAGCATGTGTGGGAACTTGCCGAGGATATAGCTGCTCTGCTGGATCAGTATTCGCAGCGGCCCGATGCAAACGTTCATTTGGTTCATTGAATGCAATCGGTTGGTTATTGCGTTTAAAGGGCGGGGCATCGCCGTCTAGCGTTAATAAACCCTTCCTTCAGTGCAGGGGTGGATGTCGACCTTCATGCCGTAGTCATGTGCGGAATCCCGCCACGCAATCAATCAACCACCTGGCTAGCAATAATCCCCAGCCTGCCGCTTTTGACATCCTGGCCGGCCAGGTTATCGGGCGGATAACCCAGCGCCACCGGGCCAAAGAGTTTCTGGCCTTCCTACGACAGATCGACCGCGCGACGCCCGCAGAGCTTGACCTGCATATGATTCTGGACAACAGCTCGACGCACAAAACACCGGCCATCAAGCAATGGTTGGAGAAGCACCCGCGTTTCAAACTTCACTTCACGCCGACCAGTGCTTCGTGGCTGAAAGCCGTGGAAGGCAGGTTCGCGCAGCTGGAAAGGCGAGCACTGTATCGGGTGTCTTCACCAGCGTGGCCGAACTGAACGCGGCTATTTGTCAATTTATCGAGGCCCACAATGACCTTTCGGCTAAGCCTTTCAAGTGGAACAAGACGGTTGAATCCATCATTAGCTCGCGGTTGCAAGAGCTGAGTGCAACACGGTTATTGGATTGAAGTGGGCGCATCGTGCTGCTGTCGTTTACGCTGCTGGGGGTATTCCGATGCTGGCCAAACGGTTCCTGAACTTCTTGCAGGGTCGCCGCGTGTATGCGAAATGGCAACGGCCACAAAAATTCGACCGGAATCTGATCGTGATCGGCGGTGGCGCAGCCGGTCTGGTCAGCGCCTACATCGGTGCCGCGGTAAAAGCCAAGGTGACCTTGATCGAAGCCCACAAGATGGGCGGTGATTGCCTGAACTACGGCTGCGTGCCGAGCAAGGCGCTGATCAAATCGGCCCGCATCGCCCATCAGATGCGGCACGGCGAACACTACGGCCTGACGTCGACCGAACCGGAGTTCAGCTACCGCAAGGTAATGGAGCGCGTGCATCAAATCATCGGCGCCGTGGCACCGCACTACAGCGTCGAACGCTACACCGAATTGGGCGTGGAAGTGCTGCAGGGCTACGCCCGCATCGTCGATCCCTGGACCGTGGAGGTGACGCTGAATAATGGTGAGGGAAATATAATTCAGCGCCTGACCACCCGCAGCATCGTGATCGCCACCGGTTCCCGACCGTTCGTGCCGCCGCTGCCCGGACTGGACGACGTTGGTTACGTGACAAGCGACACGCTATGGGACGAATTCGCCAAGCTGGACGCGCCGCTGGCCCGTTTGGTGGTGCTGGGCGGCGGGCCGATCGGCTGCGAACTGGCGCAGAGTTTCGCCCGCCTGGGTTCGAAAGTCCCGCAGATCGAAATGGCGCCGCGCATCATGATCCGTGAAGACGAGGAAGTCTCCGCACTGGCGCGCGATGCGCTCACCCGCGATGGCGTGGACGTTCTGACCGGCCACAAGGCACTGCGCCGCGAGCGCGAATTGGTGGATGGACGCGAACACAAGTTCATCGTGGTCGAAGTGGTCGAACACGGCGGCGCCGAGCTGCGCATCGAGTTCGATGCACTGCTGTGCGCGGTGGGCCGCGTGGCGCGCCTTTCAGGGTACGGACTGGAACAGCTGGAGATTGAGACCCAGCGCACCGTGGTGACCAACGATTATCTGGAAACGCTGTATCCGAACATCTTCGCCGCCGGCCCTTATCAATTCACGCATACTGCAGCGCATCAGGCGTGGTACGCGGCGGTCAACGCGCTGTTTGGCGAATTCAAGAAATTCAAGGTCGACTATTCGGTGATCCCCTGGGCCACCTTCATCGAGCCGGAAGTGGCCCGCGTCGGCCTCAACGAACAGGAGGCAAAAGAAAAGGGCATTCCCTGCGAGGTCACCAAATAGGGGCTTGACGACCTGGATCGCGCCATTGCCGATGGCACCGCGCACGTCTTCGTCAAGGTGTTGACGGTGCCGGGCAAGGATAAAATTCTGGGCGTGACCATCGTCGGAGAGCACGCGGCCGATCTGCTGGCTGAGTTCGTGCTGGCGATGAAGCATGGACTGGGACTGAACAAGATACTTGGCACGATTCATACTTATCCGACCCTGGCCGAAGCCAATAAATACGTGGCCGGCGAATGGAAGCGGGCTCATGCGCCGCAGCGGGTGCTGGCGTTGCTGGGGCGTTATCACACATGGAAACGGGGGTAAAAATATGATCCGAACCATCATGATGGCGCTGCTGGTGCTGCAAGGCCTGGTCTTTGCGCTGCCGGCGCAGGCAGCCGGATTCGATAATTCCAGCTGGGATGCATTACTCAAGCAGCACGTCACTTCCATGCGCGGCGGTCAGGCTACACAGGTCGACTACGCGGGCCTGAAGGCGGAGCGCGGAACGCTCAAAAAATACCTGGACAACCTCCGGCGTCGCCCGTGCGGATTTCGATAAATGGAGCACATCGACGCAACTGGCCTTTCTGATCAATAGCTACAACGCCTGGACCGTGGAGCTGGTGCTGACCGGCTACCCGGGCGTGGCCTCGATCAAGGATTTGGGCTCGTTCCTACAATCGCCGTGGAAAAAACGCTTCATCCCGCTGCTGGGCGAAACGCGCTCGCTCGACGATATCGAGCATGGTTTGATACGCGGCTCCGGCCGCTACAACGATCCGCGCACCCATTTCGCCGTTAATTGCGCCAGCATTGGTTGTCCGGCACTGAGGCCAGAAGCGTATGCGGCCGATCGGTTGAGTGCCCAGTTGGAAGACGCAACGAAAAAATTCCTGTCCGATCGCAGCCGCAACCAGCTCGATGGAAATACCTTGAAGATTTCGAGTATCTTCAAGTGGTATCGGGAAGACTTCGAAAAAGGCTGGCGCGACACCAACAGCCTCGGACGCTTTCTCTCGATCTACCGTCAGTCCATGGGGTTGGATGTCGAAACCGCCAAGCGTCTGTTGGCAGGCGAAATGCCGATTGATTTCCTCGACTACAACTGGCAACTCAATTCAAGCGTAAAACACACGCCATGAAACTCTCGATCATCGTCCCGGTGTTGAATGAAGCGCAGGCGCTGCCGGAGCTGCTGGAACGACTGCTGCCGCTTTTACGGCACGGCTGCGAAGTCATTATTGCCGACGGCGGCAGCGACGATGGTTCGGCTGACATCGCGCTATGCGCCGGCTTCACGCTGGTGCGCTCGGCGCGTGGCCGGGCCCGGCAAATGAATGTCGGCGCCGCGCGTGCCAGCGGTGCGATGCTGTTGTTCCTGCATGCCGATGCCCAATTGCCGGATGGGGCCGGCGCGCTGGATGCGCAGGCCTTGTCTGGCAACCAACCCTGGGGCCGTTTCGATGTCTGCATCGCCGGGCATCCGTTGATGTTGCAGGTAGTGGGACTCATGATGAATCTGCGCTCTAGCCTGACCGGCATCGCCACCGGCGATCAGGCCATGTTTGTCACCCGTGCGGCTTTCGATATGGTGGGCGGCTTTCCGGACCAGCCTTTGATGGAAGACGTCGAGCTGTCCAAGCGCTTGCGCGCACTCTCGCGACCAATCTGCATCGCACGCTGCGTGACCACCTCGGGACGGCGATGGGAGACGCACGGCGTCTGGCGCACGATCCTGTTGATGTGGCGCTTGCGCTGGCAATACTGGCGCGGCGTCCCGGCCAGCCAGTTGGCGCAGGCGTACCGATGAAATCCGTTCCGCCTGTCCGTATCGTCATTTTCGCCAAGGCGCCGCAGCCAGGATTTGCCAAGACCCGTCTGATTCCGGCGCTCGGCGCACAGGGCGCGGCCGATCTGGCGCGGCGCATGTTGGAGCACACGTTGCACAAAGCCTTGGCCGCAAATCTGGGACGCATTGAGCTGTGCGTGACGCCATCGGCGGCAGACCCAGTGTGGCAAACACTGGCACTACCGGATGCGGTGCAACGGTCAGATCAAGGGGAGGGCGATCAGGGAGAGAAAATGGCGCGCGCGGCGCAACGCGTGTTGGCGTTCGGCGAATCGGTTCTGCTGATCGGCACCGATTGCCCGCAACTCAGTGTTGATCATCTGCGACAGGCCACCAACGCGCTAGGGCAGGCCGATGCCGCGTTGTTTCCCACCTTTGACGGCGGCTATGTCTTGCTCGGCCTGAAGCGTTTTCACCCATCGCTGTTTTCGAACATTGCCTGGAGCACCGACAGTGTCGCTTTCGAGACGCTGCGCGGGCTGGTCCAATTGGGTTGGACTGTGCACAGCCAGCCGACGCATGCGTAGCCGGTGGATGCTAGTGGCGTCGGGGCTGCTCTGCGCGAGCGTGCTGGCGCAAGACAAAACGCAAAATGTTGGCCGTTTCGATGCTACGCTTGGTACGTTTCTTGCGCCCTGGCAGGTGATTCGATTCGACCAACGGGTACCGGCTACCCGGTATCGGGTGATCTCCTGGGACGGCGTTGTCGCAGTGGAGGCCGTGGCTAACGCCAGCATGGCGTTGTTGGCGCGCCCGCTTGCTGTCGACCTTGCGCACACGCCGATATTGTGCTGGCGCTGGCGCATTGATGCCCCGCTCAAAACCGCCGACATGGCGACTAGGCAAGGCGACGATTATGCGGCGCGGGTTTATCTCGCATTCAAGCTTCCAGCCGAGACCATGAGTTTTGCTACCCGCGCCAAGCTTGGTTTGGCAAGGAGCATCTATGGCGATCATGTGCCCGATGCCGCGCTCAACTACGTCTGGGACAACCGCTATCCGGTCGGCACCCGACGCCCCAACGCCTACACCGACCGCACCCGCATGATCGTGCTGCGCACCGGATCGCCACAAGCCGGAGCATGGGTGACCGAACGGCGCGACGTATTGGCTGATGCAATGGCAGCTTTTGACACCGAGCACCTCCGTGCCACACAACTGGCGATTGCTGCCGATACCGACAATACGGGCGAGCGGGCGCGTTCCGGCTTTGCCAATCTGCATTTTGTAGCACGCGATCAAAGCTGCGATTTTCCACCGCAAAGTATTGATTGATACGATTTGATTGATCCGATCCATCACCAGACAACCAGGAAATTCACATGACTACTTACGACTACGACTTGCTTACCATAGGCGGTGGATCGGGCGGCGTGCGCGCCAGCCGTTTTGCGGCCCAATACGGCGCCAGGGTTGCGCTGGCTGAAAAGAGCGCTCTGGGCGGAACCTGCGTCAACCTCGGTTGCATCCCGAAGAAACTGATGTCTTACGCAGCCCATTTTGATGCCGACTTCGCCGATGCGGCTGGCTTCGGTTGGCAGCTTGGCGAAGCGAAATTCGACTGGGCCACCTTGATGGCCAATAAGGACCGCGAAATCAAACGGCTTAATGGCGTGTATGGGAAAACGCTGGAGCAGGCATCGGTCGAGGTTCTCGATGGTCATGCTCAGATCGAGGATGCGCATACCGTGCTCGTCAATGGTCGTCGCATCACTGCGCGCTTCATCCTGATCGCCACCGGCGGACGTCCGACCCGGCCGGTCTTTCCGGGCAGCGAGCATGGCATCACTTCCGACGAATTTTTCCATCTGGATGCATTGCCGGCGCGCGCGGTCGTCACCGGCGGCGGTTACATTGCGGTCGAACTGGCATCCATCCTGAATGGCCTGGGCAGCAAGGTCACGCTGATCTATCGCGGCAACCGCTTGCTGCGCACGATGGATCACGACCTGGGACCATTCCTGGCTGCCGAAATGGTCAAGAAAGGCATCGACGTTCGTTTCGATACGGTCATTGAGTCCATCCATGCAGATGGCGATGGAGTTGACGACGGGGTTGACAATGTTAAGCACTTGCAAGTGAATCAATTGGGCCGTGGGCACGAAATCGATGCGGAGTGTGTGCTGTTTGCAACCGGGCGCCATGCCAACATCGCCAGTCTCGGACTCGAAAAAGCCGGTATTGCCGTGCGCGAAAACGGTTCGATCGTCGTCGATGATCAGTTCAAGACCTGCATCGCATCGATCTATGCAATCGGCGACGTGATCGACCGCGTTGCCCTGACGCCGGTGGCGCTGGCCGAAGGGATGGTGGTGGCAGCAAATCTGTTCCAGCAAGCTGAACGAGGTCAGCGTGGTCTGTCATATGAAAACATCCCGACCGCTGTTTTCAGCCATCCGAACGTGGCCACCGTAGGATTGACCGAACAGGATGCGCGCAAGAAATATGGCACGGTGAAAATTTTCAAGAGCGAGTTTAGGGCGCTGAAACATACCTTGTCGGGATCGACTGAACGCACCTTGATGAAGCTGGTGGTGGACGCCGACAGCGATCGGGTGCTGGGGCTGCACATGGTCGGCCCGGATGCGGGGGAGCTGGTGCAGGGTTTTGCAGTGGCACTGCAGTGCCAGGCAACCAAGGCGCAATTCGACGCCACCATCGGCATCCATCCGACCCTGGCCGAAGAGTTCGTCAGCATGCGAACGGCAGTTTAGGATTCAGGATTATTCATGTCCATTACCCGCCTGATTCTGCTTACCCTGTTTGCCATGCTGGCTTTTGCCGGCAATTCGGTGCTATGCCGTCTTGCTTTTCAACAGACATCCATTGATCCCGCCAGCTTCACAGCGATACGCCTGCTGTCCGGGGCGCTGATGCTGGCCTTGCTGGTTCAGTTTCGGCGTGGCGATGCAACTGTCAGCCGCAAGCGCGGCATGAGCGCTATTGGCGGCAACTGGCCATCGGCCTGTGCGTTGTTTGCCTACGCCGGCGGTTTTTCGTTTGCGTATACCAGCTTGACCACCGGAACCGGAGCCTTGTTGTTGTTTGGCGCGGTGCAGGCAACCATGATCATGGCCGGATGGTGGGCCGGAGAACGGCTCACTGTGCGTCAGACGGGCGGCTTGTTGCTGGCCCTGGCCGGACTGGTTGCAGTGATGTTGCCGGGTTTATCGGCGCCGCCGCTGGGAGCCGCATTGCTGATGCTGTCGGCCGGCATCGCCTGGGGAATTTATTCGCTGCGTGGGCGAGGTACGGCCGATCCGGTCGGTGCTACAGCCGGTAATTTCTTGCGTGCCGCGCCATTATCGGTGCTGCTGGGTGGCGTGCTGCTGGCGCAACAGCAACTCGATGGATTGGGAATTCTGTATGCAGTGTTGTCCGGTGCGATTGCCTCGGGCCTCGGTTATGCGCTCTGGTACGCGGCCTTGCGCGGATTGACCGCAACCCGTGCTGCTACGGTGCAATTGAGCGTGCCGGTCATCGCGGCGCTGGCGGGCCTGCTGTTCCTGCGTGAGCCGATAACCTTGCTATTGATGCTGGCCTCGGCAGCGATTCTGGGCGGCATCGCGATGGTGGTGTTCGACAGACGGCCAGCCTGATTCATCTGGATTCAGTATATCCGAAGTGTAAGAACCGCAGCCATCACAACGACTCATTTTATAACGCCATTTAAACCTATCGCCCCCCATCATGCATGACATCGTTCAAGACTTTTACGGTCGCCAGTTGCAGCATTCCGACGACCTCAAGACCAGCGCCTGCTGCGACATCAGCCAGATGCCGGCTTGGCTGAAACCCTTGCTGGTGCGCATCCATCCGGAAGTGCTGGCGCGCTATTACAGTTGCGGCCTGGTCTGTCCGCCGCTGCTGCTGGAAGGCTGCCGGGTGCTCGATCTCGGTTGCGGCTAGGGGCGCGATGTCTACGCGCTGGCGCAACTGGTGGGCCCGACCGGCGAGGTGGTCGGCGTCGACATGACCGACGAGCAACTCGCGGTCGCCGAGAAACACCGGGCGTTCCATGCGGACGCCTTCGGTTACTCCAATGTGCGCTTCCTGCACGGCTATATCGAACGGCTGGACGAGCTCGACCTGGAGCCGGGCAGTTTCGACGTGATCGTCTCCAACTGCGTGGTGAACCTGTCGCCCGACAAGGATGCGGTATTGTGCGGCGTGTAGCGCCTGCTCAAGGCTGGCGGCGAATTCTATTTCTCCGACGTGTACGCCGACCGGCGCGTGCCGGATGCGGTGCGCAACGACCCGGTGCTGTACGGCGAATGCCTGGGCGGCGCGCTGTACTGGAACGACTTCCTGCGCCTGGCGCAGCGCCAGGGTTTCGCCGACGCGCGTCTGGTCACCGACCGGCCGCTGGCGATCACCGATCCGGAACTGGCGCCGCGCCTCGGCAATCTGCAATTTTTCTCGGCCACTTACCGGCTGTTCAAGCTCGATGCGCTGGAAACCGCGTGCGAGGATTATGGCCAGGCGGTGATCTATCGCGGCAGCATACCGGAACATGCCGGGCGCTTCGTGCTCGACAAGCACCACGACATCGAGACCGGACGGGTATTTCCGGTCTGCGGCAATACCTGGCGCATGTTGCAAGGCACGCGTTTTGCCGCGCATTTCGACTTCATCGGCGACTTCAGCCGCCACTACGGCTTGTTCGGTGGCTGCGGCGACGACGTGCCGTTCGATATGACAAGCTCCACAAGAATCTCTGACGGCACTTGCTGCTGAAATGAAATACGTAATCCACGGAGATCATTGATGAAAATGCCACAATGGTTCAGGTAGGCATTCGCCGCAATCGCTCTGCTCGGCATTGCCGGATCGGCGCTGGCGGCGGCCGACCGTCTGGTGCTGGCCGGTTCCAGCACCGTCGCGCTGCTGGCGCTGGAAATCGCCAAGCGCTTCGAGCAGCAGAATCCCGGCGTGCGGATCGATGTGCAATCGGGCGGCTCCTCGCGTGGCGTGGCCGATGCCCCTTCGGGGCTGGCCGGCATCGGCATGGTGTCGCGCGCGCTGAAACCGGAAGAAAACAAATTGACCGCGCATGTGATCGCGATGGACGGGGTCGGCATCATCGCGCACAGCGGAAATCCGGTGCGCTCGCTGACTGATGCGCAGATCAAGGCCATCTACACCGGCCGGATCACCAACTGGAACGCGGTCGGCGGCAAGGACGGGCGCATCACCGTGGTCAACAAGGCGGAAGGGCGCTCGACGCTGGAGCTGTTCCTGCAACATTTCGCGCTGAAGAACAGCGAAATCAAGCCGCAAGTGGTCATCGGGGAAAACCAGCAGGGTATCAAGACCGTGGCCGGCAATCCGGGCGCCATCGGCTATGTATCGATCGGCAGCGCCGAATTCGAGGAGGCGCAGGGTACGCCGATCAAGCTGCTGCCGATGGCAGGGGTGGCGGCCAGTGTCGCCAACGTGCGCAACGGGCGTTTTCCGCTTGCGCGCCCGCTCAATCTGGTGACCAAGGGCGCGCCGGCAGGATGGTCCAGGCGCTTTATCGATTTCGCCCGCTCGGGGAAAGTCAATGATCTGGTCGAAGCACAGTTCTTTCGCTGGCTGTCTCCGATGATGGCTTTGCCGGCGGCGGGCGCGGCATCGATACTGCTGCTGGTGCTGGGCTTCCTGCTGCGCGAGGCGTGGCCGCTGCTGGACGGAGCAGGATGGCTGCGCTTCTTTGCCGACCAGGGCTGGCATCCGCTCGAAAATCTTTTCGGTTTGGCGCCGATGCTGTGGGCCACGCTGGCCGCGGCCAGCGGCGCGCTGTTGCTGGCTGCGCCAGTCGGGCTGGCCGGTGTGATCTTCACGCGCTTCTTCGCGCCGCCGCCAGTCGCAAGACTGTACCGGATGATGCTGGCCCTTCTGGCCGGCATCCCGTCGGTGGTGTACTGCCTGTGGGGCCTGACCGTGCTGGTGCGGCTGATCGCGCGCTGGCAAGCACCGGGCGCCAGCCTGCGGGCTGCGATTCTGATTCTCGCGCTGATGATCGTGCCGACAGTGGCGCCAGTTCTTCCGCGCTGAGCGCGGTTCCGCCCTCGTTGTTGCATGGCGCCGCGGCGCTCGGGCTGAGCCGCAAAGGCATCGTGCTTGCCGGCGCCCGCTCGCTCGGCGAGACCATGGCGGTGCTGATGGTGGCCGGCGATGTGGTGCAGAATCCCACCGGCCTGTTCGAGCCGGTGCGGGTGCTGACTGCGAATATCGCGCTCGAAATGGGTTACGCCACCGGCACCCACCGCGCCGGGCTGTTCGCCTCCGGCCTGCTGCTGACGCTGCTGGTTCTGGTGCCAGCATGGTTGGGGTCGCGGATTGTCGGAAGGGCGCAGCATGGATAGCCAAGCGATCGACCGCCTGTTTTCCGGCGTCATCTGGAGCGCCGTCGCGCTACTGACATGCATTTTTCTTATCCTGCTGGGCGATCTGGTCTGGCAGGGCTTCTCGCATCTATCCTGGTCATTCCTGTTGATCGAGCCGACCAATGCCGGCCGCTCTGGGGGTATCGCACCGATTCTGCTATCGACGCTTCTGATTCTGCTGGTGGCGCTGGCGGCGGCGTTTCCGCTCGGCCTGGGCGCATCGGCATGATCTTCCAGAAGCCGAATCCGTTTCCGCTCTCGGTGCGCCGCCATCTGGAACTGCCGCTGCGCGAACACGGCGTGCGCCGCCGCGAGGTGCTGGAGCAGAAGATAGAAACCGCGCTGCGCGATGTCGGCCTGTGGGACGAAGTGCGCGACCGGCTCGACAGCCAGGCGCTGGCGCTGTCCGGCGGCCAGCAACAGCGCCTGTGCATCGCCCGCGCACTGGTGCTGGAGCCGTCGGTGCTGCTGATGGACGAACCCTGCAGCGCGCTGGACCCGATTTCCTCCGCAGTGGTGGAAGAACTGATCGGGCGGCTGCGCGGGCGCTACACGGTCGTCATCGTCACCCACAACCTGGCGCAAGCGCGGCGCATCGCCAATTACGCGGCGTTTTTCTGGATGAATGAGCGCGTAGGTAGATTGATCGAATTCGGACGCTGCCAGCCGCTGTTCGACACCCCGGCGCATCCACTGACGGCCGCGTATGTTTCTGGGTTACGCGGCTAACATGCAGGCAGACTATCGGACCGTCAGGTAAAAAAGGGATTTAAATGTCAATGATCAGCAGCGCAAGCAACATCCGTTACCCGTGGTATGTGCGATTTATTTTTTGGTTGCAACGCTGCAAATACAGTACCGAACTGGAACCGGCCCGTCTGTGGGGGTGCACGCCCAAGGTGTTTCTGGCTCTGACTGCGTTTTATCGTGCCATCGACCGCAAAATTTCGCCGATTGAGCCGGCCCTGCGCTCACTGATTACCGTCAGGGTATCGCAGATAAACTGGTGCGCCTTTTGTGTCGATCTCAATTCAGCAACAGCACTTGAGCGCACCGTCGCGCCGGAGAAACTCGCAGACTTGCCGCAGTTCGGTGCGTCGCCGCATTACAGCGAACGAGAAAAAACGGCTCTGCGTTTTGCGGAAGCGGTAACCCGTGCCGAAGGCAGGATAGACGATGCGCTTGCAAGCCAACTGCGGGTCCACTTCAGCGACGACGCGTTGATCGAGCTCGCGGCGCTGATCGCATTTCAGAATCTTTCCAGTAAGTTCAATTCAGCGTTGGATGTTCCGGCGCAAGGATTTTGCCGAAAGCCTGAATAATCCTGGAAATTTCAGTAATCCGGAGCAGCAAAAATTCAATTTCGAGGAGCCCTGATGCTGCACCGTTATTCGCGCCTATGGCTGCCGGTGTTGATTCTGACCGCATTTCTGGGCGGCTGCGAGCCCGACTCCAGAGCGCCCAAACTTTCTGCGTCCAAGCCAACGGCTGCAGCCCTGGACGAGGCGAAACTGTGCGGTTTCTGGAGCGCCAACGCATCGCCCTATATTGTTTTTTCCAGGCGCCTGACCTTGCCCTGACCGGGTTATTTCGAATCTGACTGTAAGAAAAAGGCGGGCTGCTGCGACTGAGAAAAATCGCAGCGCCTCGGGGTGTCAACGCTTGCTGATGCGAATAAATTCGCATCTACGCTGCGAGACCGGAGAAAAAGCATCGATGCTTTAATTCAAACCAGGAGATTGTCATGAACCAGTACGCGAAGCCCCGCACTACCTGCATTGCCGCAATGATTTCCACTGGACTGCTGGCCACCGCCCTGGGGGGAGCAGCGCTTGCAGCCAATCCCTGCGCACCCAAGAACCCGTGCGCCGCCAAGGCCGCCAACTCCTGCGCGGCGAAGAATCCCTGTGCTGCTAAAAACCTTGCACAGCCAAGAATCCCTGCGCCGCTGGTGCCATGATTGATCCGAAGCAAGTCCTGCGTCCGGCCGGCTACAAGCCCTACAAGGGCAACAAGGCAGACCTGATCGCCGAAGGCGAGCGGCTCTCCAAGGATGCCAAGCTGAGCACCAATGGCCTGGCTTGCATGACCTGCCATCAGGCCAACGGCGCATACCAGGCAACTTTCGCCAAGCCTTATTCGCACCCGGTTCAGATGGCGCAAGACATCGGCATAAAAAAGATCAACCTCGATGAAATGATTCAACTGTGCATGCTCAAGCCGATGGCCGCCAAGCCGCTGCCCTGGAAATCCAAGGAACTCGTGTCTCTGGTCGCCTACTTTGGCGAGGTGCAAAAAGGATTCAAGCCAAGCGCAGCGATGGCCAATCCATGCGCAGCGAAGAATCCATGCGCAGCGAAGAATCCGTGCGCAGCCAAGAAGATGTAATGCCAGCTCGCCCCGGTTTTAAGCCAGCCGGGGCGAATGCCTGCGGTGCGCCGCAGGCCGCGCCAAGTCGGGAGTCCCAAGCCATGAACATGAATCCGGATCTAAAAACTCTGCCGAGCGCATTGCGCGCTTCTATGCTGGCCGCCGGCAAGGAAATCCGCGATTGCTACCGGGTCATGGAGAAAGCACCCTGTCGATTTCGGTCGAGCAACTAATTACCGAGCTGGAGAGTCTGGATGAGCCGCCGGGTGCTGCCGTGCATGGTGACGGTCGGGTGTAATAAATTGCCGCTCTGATCCGACTGATGCAGCAAGAGGATGAAATGGGCAATCGTTTCTCCTCATTGCCGGCTTGGCTACTGTCGCTTTATTGACGCGGCGACGTCGGTGATTCTGGGCAAGGATGAGAAAATTACTGTTCGCGCCGCTTCTTACTTGATTAACGTATTTGATTAACTTGAAAGGATTCACCATGCAAAACCTATCCCGCAAGACACTTTCTCTCGGATTTGCTGCTTTGAGCGCCGTTGCTTTCGCAATGCCGGCTGCCACTGCCAATGCTGCCAACCCTTACGCGGCAAAATCCATGAACCCGTGCGCCGCGAAGAGCATGACCCCATGCGCGCCGGCGAAGCACAATGGCAAGATGAATGCAGCCAATCCCTGCGCGACCAAGAAGTAAGCTGCAGTCCGCATCATGCTGGGCACCTGCAACCGCGATCAACGGCTGCCGGAATCAAAGCCTGCGCGTTTTTAGGGTTTTTCGAAATTGCTTAGAGTTCATCCCGTTTGATGCAAAATTAAATAGACTCCCATCATTTTATGTAAAAAATACTATTTTCCGCACAAAATAATTTCGGAAAAATAATACACAGGACTGTATATTGATGCATTGGCGCAACTTGCCTATCGTCGGCGCCCCGGATGAAGCTTGCATCGGCTCGCATGGCAGGTCCAGCTTCGATGTATTTTGCATAAGACCTGCCGATCGATGCCGGCTGCCTTACTTTCGGGCCACGATGAATCGGGAACACGCCGGCTGGCCTGTTTCGACTACCTGTTATCAACGGATGCTTATTCATCGGAAGTATGCAATATGCTGACAAGCGCCGCCGGGGACATCGGATTCAAGCTCCACAAGATACTCAACGGATCGATCATCGTGCTCGCGCTGCTGACCGTGCTGGAGGGCGCCGCGCTAACCGAATGGAGCGCGATGGCGACCATCTTCATGACGCTCGGAGCGAACGCCGTCGCGGAAGCCTTCTCGCGCGGACTGGCCGATGAGATCGCGAGCAAGCGCCGCGTGACTTTTTCGAAAGCGACTGACTTGCTGCGTAGTTCGCTCATCGTCGTCACGCCCGGCATCGTGCCTGCCGTAGCCTTCATTGCCGTTTCCGCCGGCTGGCTGCCTCTTGGCAAGGCCTTCGTCGGGGCTTGCTGGTTTCTTGTATTCGTGCTGTTCGCCGCCGGCTACGTTGCATGCACGGTCGGAGGCGGAAAGGTCTGGCGCGGCCTGCTCTACGGCGCTGCCATCAGCACGTTTGGACTGGGGATCGTAGCCTTGCGCCTGATGACGGTGTAACCCAGAAACCCAGTTGAGCGCTAATCAGATTCGATAAATTATTGATTAAATTGAAGATTGTGCTGCTTAAGCCGTTCACTATTTGGGTGAGAGCGCTACAGGGCCGATTGCACACTTTCCCCCTGTCCAACTGAGGTTTCCAGGTTTAATCCATGCGGCTGTCTTTTGAAGCCAGGGCAGGGTTGCCTTCAAGCAGCCAGAGGTGGTGCTAACCAGATTACGCGTATTCGGAGGGCGACCTATGCATGAATATACGATTCAGGACTACGCCATCATCGGCAACTGCGAGACGGCGGCGCTGATCAATTCCGACGGCGGCATCGACTGGCTGTGCCTGCCGGCCTTCGATGCGCCATCGTTCTTCGGTGCGCTGCTCGACCGGGAACAGGGCGGCGATTTCTCGCTCCGTCCTGCGGATGCAGATGGGGATGCGTACAGCGTCGAACGGCGCTACTTCGAGGACAGCGCAATCCTCGAGACGCGTTTCGTGAACGCGCGTGGGACGCTGCTGCTCACCGATTTTTTTGTCATCGCGCGCGAGCCGCATGCGCGTTTTTACGATTTCACATCGCTGCATCCGACCCGCAAGCTGGTCCGGCTGCTCGAATTGGAAAGTGGCGAAGCTGCGCTGGTCGATCTGCGCGTCGCCTCGCGACCGGATTACGCCCGGCGGCCAGCGGCGTGGCGACGCATCGAAGGCGGCTTCGGGTGCGCCGAGGCGGCGCTGTTTTCCAATCTGCCGCTGGCGGAAAAGAACGGCGACATCGCGCTGCGGTTTACGATGGAAGCGGGCCGGGCATGTTTCTTCGTGCTCGACAGCGCGCAGCCGGATGCCCGGCGGCCGCCGGACGCGCAGGCAGTGCGGCAATGGCTACGGATCACGCAGGCGTTCTGGCGCGAGTGGAACCTGTTCAACTACTACCGCGGACCGCATCAACAGATCATCCGGCGCAGCGCCGTCACGCTGAAGCTGCTGACCTACGCGCCCAGTGGGGCGATTGTCGCCGCGCCCACCACGTCGCTGCCCGAGCGTCTCGGCGGCGACCTTAACTGGGACTACCGCTACACCTGGGTGCGCGACACGGCGCTGTTCATCAACACCTTGTTCCGCCTCGGCTACTCCGGCGAGGCGAAGGCGTACTTCGGATTCATCACCGCGAAACATGGCGCGCAGAGATCCGATGACGCGGACGCGGATTTGCAGGTGCTGTTGCCGATCCGGGAAGGCACCTCAGACGACGAAGGAGCGCTCGGCCATCTTGCCGGCTACCGCAACTCGCGCCCGGTGCGGCATGGTAACCGCGCCAAAGACCAGCTCCAGCTCGACAATTACGGCCACTTCCTGCAGTCGCTGTTTTTTTGGAAACACACCGGCGGCAAGCTCGACCATGCGAAGCGCGGCATGGCCCTCGATGCGCTGGCGATCTTGCGACGGCGCTGGCCCGAGCCGGACAACGGCATCTGGGAGCCGCAGGATCGGCAGCAGCGCAGCTACAGCAAGGTCAGCGCGTGGCTGGCCTTCCAGCGCGCCGGCGATCTCGGCCTCATCAGTCGGGAGGAAGTCCAAAGGCTCTGCGCCGCAATTCACGCGCAGATTCTGGAGCACGGCGTGCGCGAGCACGATGGGCGGAAATATCTGGCTGAGCATTACGGCGGCGACGGGATCGACGCCACCGCCTTGCTCGCCTTCACCACCGGGTTTTTGCCTGAGCCGCTGGCGCGCAGCACGTGCGAGGAAATCGAGCGGCGGCTCGCCGTCGGGCCATGGCTGTACCGCTCCGACACCCATCGCGAGTCCGGCGAAGGCGCGTTCGTGCTGTGCAGTTTCTGGATGATAGGGCAGCTCATCCGCGAAGGCGAACTGGAGCGCGCCGAGATGCTGCTGGAACAAGTCATCGCCGCTGCCAGCCCGCTGGGCCTGTATTCGGAGCAGATCGATCCGGTCTCGGGCGACTTCCTCGGCAACTTCCCGCAAGCCTTCTCCCATCTCGGACTGATCGCCACTATGCTTGATCTGCAGCAGGCCAAGGCGCAACCGGGATTTGCCGGGCGGCCGGACCACGAGAAGTTCCGGCACGGCGTCGGCTGCACGATCGGCGCGAGCGGTGTGCTGGCCGGTTTCCGGCGCGCGCCCCGAACATTTCGGCTGCTGTTTTCCAATCGTTCCAAATGGCGCTGAGGCGGGCGCAGACCTACTTCGCCCGGAACACTTCGGTATCGCGATGGAACGCGTACCAAGCGAACCAGAAAGCGGTGACGGTGGGAATCTCCTTGCCCTGCGCGTCGAACACCGCTCCGGTGCGGTGCCCGGCATCGAAGCGCACCGTCAGTGTTTTTCCACCCAACGTATCGGTCGTCTTGCCGTCCTTGATTTTGGCCAGTTCGACGAACGGATAGGCCTTGAACTTACCGCCGACCTCGATCCCGATCACCGTCTCCTTGGGGTGATAGCGCTGGCTGCGGCCGGCTACCGGGAACATGATGCTCAGGTCCTGGGTGTAACCGGCGTAAGGGTCGCGCGCATAGTCGCGGCCAAAGCCGGTGTCGGCCGACAACACCAGCGTGTCCGGGTGACGCTGCTTCCAGTCGGCCCAACTGGTGTGGGTCAGCGCGACAGTCGAGAGCTTGGCGCCCTTCAGCGGTCCGCTCACGGCCTGGGCCAGGATCTGCGACCACCGCGACTGCGTTTGCCGGTCGTAAACCAGCACCTCGTTGTTGTACAGCAAGCCTGAGACGCCGAAGCTGAGCGGCTTGCTGCCCGCTTTCGAGACATACGCGATGCCGGTGCCGCACAGCGGGCAGAAGGTGACCGCGATGTGCTCGGCGCCGAAGCTGTCGTTGACGATTTCGTGCCAGTTCAGGATCCGCACCGGATACGCCTTGGCGACGCCGTTGCGCGCCACGCCCAGCACCCGGTCGTCTGCTCGCAGGAAACGCGCATCGCCCGCTGCGACGAATTTGGGCCGGTCGATCGCCGGGATGCTATCCTTGGGCGGCCCGCCCGATTCGATCTGCGCCGCCGGCACCAGCGCGCCGCTCAGGTCGAAGCTGTTTTTGGTTTGCGCGGCCGTGGCCAGCAGCAATGCACTCGCCAGAAAAAAGTTGTCAGCTGTTTCATGGCCTGTCTTCGGATAATTCGGGATGATTATCCTTGGTCGAATCGTGCTGCGATTTATTACAACCGCAGCGCTATAGGTCGTGCTCCGACGGGCCAGTACTTCGGCACAGGGTCCACCGGCATGTCGAACCCAACCCCGAACGGGACCGCTGTTCGATTTTGGAAACGAGGAAATAGGATCTACAAGGGGAGAAAGTAATTTCCAACTACGGAACGGAGTAGTTGCGGAGCAATCGGTCGCGCGCATTTTCCCTCAGGCGTTCGCTGCATCACCGGTGTGCTTTCCACAGGCGCCGGATCATCAGCACCGCCACGACCATGCCAGCCACGACCAGCGCGAAGGATAGAAACTTGCCGGCGCCGAGCTGGCCGCCGGCATAGCTGATGACGAATGCAAAGGGCAGGATGCCGATCAGCGAGGCCACGGCGTAAGTCCGGAACCGCAGCCGCTTCAGAAGTCCGAGCGCGAAGCTGACGACATCCACCGGCAGAATCATTCGCAACACCACGATGCCGCCAAAGCCGACGTCGTCCGGGATATTGGCCTCGATGCGGTCGAGGGCTTCCATCGAGGTGACGCGTTCCAGATAGCGGCGCCCGAGGCGCGCGATCTGGAACGCGATCAGGCAACCGATCCACCAGCCCGCCGCGCTGAGCAGCGCGGTCTGCAGCACGCCGAACATCTTGGTGGCGAACGGCAGTAGCGGCAGCGACGATAAAGGCAGCAGCACTACCGACGCCACCACTAGGACAAAGTAAATCCCGGCACCGAGCACGGGATGCAGCGCTATCCAGCTCTTGAGCCACGACATATCCCACTCTAATTGCCAGACGCCCAGGGCGACCAGCGCAAGCGCAATAACACCGAGAATGATTGTTGTTTTCAATGAGTACCCCTGCAGCAGCTGTCTACTTGTCTCTGCCGTTGGCAAAAAATATTTAATCAGCGCAATGTCGGCCTTTGCAAACGCCGCACCAAGTTATTAACTACGGTATGTATTTATAAATACGCATTGTATATATGCGGGAAGTGGCTTGTTTTTTATTATACTCCTGCATATTTATTAAATGTGCAGCTTTGGTCAACGCTGGTTCTTGCACCATTCGCAGCGTCTTTCGCTAGCGTCCTGAGCGGTTAATTCAATAACTTATTTTTTATCGCTCCCAGCTTTGCTTTGTTTACAGAGCTAATAATGGATTCAGCCGTCTTGTTCCATTTGAAATGGCTTAGCCGAAAGGTCATTGTGGGCCTCGATAAATTGACAAATAGCCGCTTTCAGTTCATCCACGCTGGTGAAGACACCCCGATACAGTGCTCGCCTTTCCAACTGCGCGAACCAGCCTTCTACGGCGTTCAGCCACGAAGCACTGGTCGGCGTGAAGTGAAGTTTGAAACGCGGGTGCTTCTCCAACCATTGCTTGATGGCCGGTGTTTTGTGCGTCGAGCTGTTGTCCAGAATCACATGCAGGTCAAGCGCTGCGGGCGTCGCGCGGTCGATCTGTCGCAGGAAGG
>Ga0208788_1000499_pt1 | contig 19200 bp, 24 predicted proteins | sample Wag4_2014_7_11_3_FD_187363 | JGI IMG/M metagenome (GOLD analysis project Ga0208788, IMG submission 187363) | Fresh water mixed with fracking chemicals microbial communities from Ohio, USA - Utica-2 Time Series FC 2014_7_11 (SPAdes) (version 2) ...
GCTCTGGGTTGAGGCTGGAGAGCTGTGCCATCCACCGCGAAAACTGAACCGCTTTCATGATAGATCCCTCATGCTGGGAAAGATCACGATTCAGTTTAGACCACTGCAACAGATAACTCAGACAGAGCCATTCCTAACGCCCTATGTGCAGGATCTTCCACCATGCTGGCAAAACTCATTATCACCATCGGCGCCCTGCTCTATGGCCTTGGCGTCCCCCTGCTGGAAATCAACCAGACCCATGTCTTCAACCCGCAGTGGGAAGCCCACGCTCGGCTGCACGAAGTCTGGCAACTGGCGACCAACTCAGCCCTGGCGCTGCTGGCACTCTGGCTGACCTGGCGGCGCCAACAGATACGCCTTGCCAGCCTGCTGAGCATGCTGGTCACCGGCGGCTTTCTCTTCGCCTACTTTGCGCGCCACCTCTACGGCGGTTCGATGGTGCTGTCCGACGGTTCGGAAAAGCTCGTCCTGGGCATCAACCTTGGCCTGTTCGCCTTTGGCATTGTGTTTGTGCTGTTGGGACTGGTTTTCCTACAGACAAAACCTGCCGCAGATCATTGAGTGGCCTAAAAAATCTCACGCGCCATGCAATCAATCAAAGCGCTCAGTCGTCATTAACTCGACGGCGCTATCCAACGGTTCTGCGCTGCCCTATTACCTACTTCCAAGGAATGCTCAATGAAATCACTGATGTCTGCCCTGCTGCTCAGCCTGTCACTGGTTGCTCATGCCTTTGCCGGTGAGGCTTTTACCCAGGAGCGCTTTGACGCCCTGCAAGCTGACGGCAAAACCGTCCTGGTCGATGTCGCGGCCGACTGGTGCCCCACCTGCAAAAAGCAGGAGGCGATCATCAAGGCCTGGCTGGGCAACAATCCGGACAATGAACTGCATGTGCTCAGGGTCGACTTCGACACTCAGAAGGATTTAGTCACCCACTTCCGTGCGCCGCGCCAGTCCACCCTGCTGCTTTACAAAAACAACCAGCAACTCTGGTTCAGTGTGGCTGAGACCCGTGATGAGGTGATCACTGCCGCCATCGAGCAGGCCCTGGCCAGCCGATGAGCATTGAGCTTGTTTCGATCCCCTTAGCACTGCTGGCCGGAATGCTGAGTATTCTCTCGCCCTGCGTCTGGCCTCTGGTTCCGGTGGTGATGGCTTCCAGCAACGGGCGTAAATCCGATGCCCTGTACCTGGCGCTGGGTCTTAGCCTGTCGTTCGCCGTTGCCGGAACACTGGTCAGTTTCGTGCTGCTCAACCTGGGCATTGATCCGGTCATATTTCGCTACTTCGCCGCCGCCCTCTTGCTGCTGATGGGCCTTACCCTGGTCGTCAAACCCCTGGGGGATTGGCTAACCCTGAGCTTGTCACTGCTCAGCAGTCGCGTCGATACCAGCGGTTATCAGCCTAACTCGGGGCTGGGCCAGTTCTTCCTGGGGGCTGTGCTCGGGCTGGTCTGGCTGCCCTGCGTGGGGCCGACCCTGGGAGCCGCTATTGCCCTGGCCTCCATGGGTCAGGACATGGGCATGGCCTTCGTCGTCATGCTGGTATTTGGTATAGGAACGGCGGGCGTATTGCTGATGGCCGCCATGCTCTCCGGAAAAGTACTGAACCGCTGGCGACCAGGGCTGCTGAACAATGCCGGGCGAGGAAAGGTTGTTCTGGGAAGCTTGCTGCTGCTATTGGGCGGTATGGTCTTCAGCGGCATGGACAAAGTGCTGGAAGAGTTTGCGCTCGGCATTCTGCCTGAATGGGCACTGACGCTATAGAGGCCCAATGAACCTTAACCGTGCAGAATGGGACCGCCTGTACCGCTATTGCCTCGCGCTCTGTGGACAGCCCGCCGATGCCGAAGACCTGTTGCACAACGCGCTAGAACGCTATCTGAAAGCCTGCGCACAGAACATTCAATGTCCGCAGGCATGGATGCGCCGTGTGGCCCGCAACCTGTTTCTCGATCAGCAACGGCGCTTGCAACGACTGCCTTTTGAGTCCCTGGAATTTCCTGATGAGATGCAGGATCAGGGGCCGTCGCTGGAGGCGGGTTTGATTGATCAGCGCAGACTGGAAGCGGTATGGGGTTCACTCAATCCGGCTGAACGAGAGGTGGTTTTCCTCTGGGCTGCCGAGGGGCTTTCAGCCAGTGAAATTGCCCTGCAGCTTGGCGAGCCCAGAGGTACCATTCTGTCCAGGCTGCACCGGCTGCGCAGCAAGCTCAGCCTATCGCAGCCAGCCACTTCCTCCACCTGTCTACAGGGGGACGCATGAGCGATATAGACCCACTCAGGCAGCAGCTTGCCGAGATGCTCAACCGCCAACAACTGGATGAGCAGCAGTTCGCGCGCCTGCAGCGCAAGCTGGCCCCGCCCCGTGCTGTACGTACTGGTTGGCGTGCCAAACTCGCGGCGGCGGCCTGCATTAGCCTCCTGGTGGTGACCCCTTTTTTCGTCCAGCACCATCAATCTGCACCGTTCAGCCAGGTCGGCGAACGAATCAGCGAAGAGGTGCTCACCAACCATACGCGCATTTATCTGCTGGACATCCAGACTGACTCCTTTGCCCAACTCCATGCAAAGCTCAATCGTATCGATTTTGCATTGCAGGAGACTGCGCCCGAGGAAATCACCGTGACGCTTCAGGGCGCCCGCTACTGCACCTTGCAGGGTGTGCTGGCCACCCAACTAATTTATCAAACGGCAAAAGGCCAACGCCTGACTCAGTATCAGACACACTATGATCCCGAACGCTTCGGTCCTTTGCCCGCCTCCAGAAGCCAGGCCTGGCAAACCAGAAGCCAGGCCAGCGCCATCAGTATTCGGATCTGGCAACAGAACGGGGTTCTGATTGCTGAGGCCGTCCCGCAGACCGATGAACTCACTTCAGGGAACTTCAAGTCCGGAATATCACTGGATATAACGGCTTATCTGGAGGTGGCGGCCCTCTTCCCTGCCCCCACCCAACTCGCCGATGCTCGTTACCAAAAGCCCCAGTCAGCAGCCCTGCAGGCCTCGCAGACCCCCGCCTACTCAGCAGCAAGGTAAAGCCCCATGGAACGTGATCTGATTTTCCTTCCCGTCGCGGCTCAGGTCATGCTGACCTTGCTGCTATTTATCCGCCTGGGCCAGGTCAAGGCACGCGCCAGCAGCTTGAACCAGGTCGACGAGAACCGGCGCGCCCTGCACAAGGATGCCTGGCCGGATTACGTGCTCAAGGTGACCAACAACATCGAGAACCAGTTCCAAACCCCGGTCCTGTTCTATGTACTGAGTCTGATGGCTTGGGCGCTGGACAGGGTCGACTGGCTGGTACTGATGGTGGCCTGGACTTATATCGCCACGCGTCTGGTGCATGCCGGCATCCATCTGGGCGCCAATGTCGTCCTCTGGCGGCGCAAGGTTTTCAGTATCGGGGTGCTGCTTCTGCTATTTATGACCTTGCTGAATCTGCGTACCACTTTAGGTTTATGACTGACTCACGCGTGGCCATTAGCCGCACTGACCACAAGTCAATTGCCCCCCTTCCCGAGCCTGCACTAGACTCAAAAACATGAAACGACGTCTGCACTTGCTGCTGTTACTGCTCAGCCTGACCCTTCCCATCAATGGCATGGCGGGTCTCATCGCCCTATCGCCGCCTTGTCCGATGGAGCAGCAGGGTATGTCGATGGAGGATATGCATGCCTCATGCTGCGAAGATCAACAACCACAAATGTCAGACGGTAAAGTCTGTAAGACCGGGCAAGAGTGTAAGAGCAGCAGCATGCTGCAGGTCTCGGTCATCAAGACGCTAGTACTGCCCGCTCATCCCACCGTAATGTCCTTCGCCAGCGACTTCCTTCCCACCATGTCCCCTTCCGGGGTGTGGCGCCCACCCCGCGTTTGATTCCAGTGCTGACTTAAGTTCCGTTTCGCCCTGTTAGATGGCGAGACGATATGCGTGTGCCCGCCTGGGCGCGCGCAGGACCATCGACAGGAATCGTGAAATGAGTATCCGACACTACTGCAGTGCGCGCCGCTTATGCTTGGCCGCCCTTGCGCTGTGCACACTGGCCTTACCTGGCTTGGCCAGCGCCCTTACCCTGGATCAAGCCCTGCTGCTGGCTGAGCGCGAGGCACCATCACTGTCTGCCCAAGCAGCCAACCGAGATGCAGCCGTTCAGGCCGCCATTCCCGCCGGTGAATTGCCGGACCCAAAGCTACTGCTGGGTATCCAGAACTTTCCGATTGAGGGCGACGCTCGTGGCAGCCTTACGCGTGATTTTATGACCATGCAAATGGTCGGAGTCATGCAGGAGGTGCCCAACCGTGACAAACGCCGGGCTCGGGTCGAAGCCGCCCGGGCTGGCATCGACAGCGCCGACGCACTGGCGCGGGTCGAACGCCTCAAGGTACGCCGGGAAACCGCGCTGGCATGGATTGGCAGCTTCGCCATCGAACAGAAGCTGCAACTTTTCCAATCGCTGTATGAGGAGAATCACCTGCTGGCCAAGGCCGTACAGGCCCAGATTGCCGGCGGGCGCGGCATGACAATCGACAGCCTTGCGCCCAGGCAGGAAGCCGCACTGTTAGCCGAGCAGGAAGATGAGCTTGAGCGCAATCGTGAGCAAGCCCGGGCAGCCTTGCGACGCTGGCTCGGCGCGGCAGCCGGCGAGCCGCTCTCAGGCACTTGGCCGAGTTGGTCGGTGGACGCCCCGCATATTCGTCACAACCTGCAGCGCCACCCTGAACTTCAGATCTTCGAGCCAATGACCGATGAAGCAGAGGCCCAGGTGCGCTTGGCCGAAGCGGAAAAGAAATCGGACTGGAGCTGGGAGCTGGCCTATCAGAAGCGCGGCGATGCTTTTGGCGACATGCTGTCGGCACAGCTGACCTTTGACCTGCCGCTATTCGCCGGCAGTCGCCAAGACCCGAAGATCGCGGCCAAACGCGCCGAAATGCTGCGCCTTGAGGCTGAGCGTGAGGCCGTGACACGCGAGCGCCTGCAAGAACTCGATGACGACCTGGCCGAGTATCGCCGCCTGGATCGAGCACTTGCTCGCAGCCAACAGACCCTGGTGCCGCTGGCCGAAGAAAAGGTGCAACTGGCCATGGCTGACTACCGTGCCGGTGCCGGCGATCTGATGACACTGGTGGCCGCCCGCCGGGAGCTGATCGAAGCGCGCCTGAAGCACATTGACCTGCAGCAGCAACGCGCACAAACAAGCGCTCGCCTGTATTTTGCTTATGGAGACAGGAGCCAATGAAGACTCGAAGTTGGCGAAGCGCGTTGCCGGCCATTTTGGTATTGGGCATCGGCGTGACAGTTGGCTACTGGTTCGCCCATGAATCAATGAACCACGCATCCGAGACCACTCAAGCACCAACCCAGGTCAGTAAGGCCGACGAACGCAAGGTGCTGTATTGGTACGACCCCATGCTGCCGCAGCATAAGTTCGACCAGCCGGGCAAATCGCCCTTTATGGACATGCAATTGGTACCGCGCTATGCCGACGAGGGGGGCGACAGCGCAGCAGTCAGCATCGATGGGAGCATCACCCAAAACTTGGGCATGCGCCTGGCTCCGGTGACCCGCGGGGCGTTGGTCAATAGCCTGGAAGCGGTCGGCAACCTGACTTTCAATACTCGTGATATTGCCGTGGTGCAGGCACGTACGGGCGGTTTCGTTGAGCGCGTCTATGCCCGTGCGCCGGAGGATCTGCTCGCAGCCGGCGCGCCCCTGGCCGACCTGCTAGTGCCCGAGTGGGTTCGTGCCCAGGAAGAGTATCTGGCCCTGCGCAATACCGGCGACCCTGTCTTGCTGGCCGCAGCACGCCAGCGTCTGCGGCTGGCCGGCATGCCGGCGGAGCTGATTACAAGGTTCGAGCGCAGCGGCAAGGTCCAGGCGCTATGGACGGTGACCAGCCCGATTGCCGGCGTGCTGCAACAACTCGATGTGCGCGAGGGCATGAACCTGATGGCAGGTGACACCCTGGCTATCATCAATGGTCTGCGCAGCGTCTGGCTGGATGTGGCAGTGCCCGAGGCCGAAACCCTGGGCCTGCGCCCAGGCCAGGCGGTCGAGGCGCGCCTGCCGGCGTTTCCCGGCGAAGTGCTCAGCGGCAGCATCGAAGCCGTTCTGCCCCAGGCCAATCTGGACAGCCGCACCCTGCGCGTGCGAGTGGTGCTGGATAACCCCGACGGTCGCCTGCGTCCGGGCTTGACCGCCCAGGTACGGTTGGTCCGGCCGGCACAGGGCGATGTGCTGTTGGTGCCGAGCGAGGCGGTTATTCGCAGTGGCCGCCGCGCCCTGGTGATGCTGGCCGAGGGCGAAGGGCGCTACCGCCCGGTGGAGGTGCGCCTGGGCCAGGAGGCGGCGGGGAGTACACAGATTCTCGAAGGGCTGGAGGAAGGCCAACAGGTGGTCGCCTCCGGGCAGTTCCTGCTCGACTCCGAAGCCAGCCTGCGCGGCATCCTGGCCCAGGAGCTGGGTGCGCCGGCAGCGGAGGTCAGGCTCAAGCCGACCCTGCATGAAGCCGAAGGACAGATCGACTCCATCGAGGACGATGGCGTGATGCTCACCCATGGCCCGTTCAAGACCCTGGGCATGCCGGGCATGAGCATGCTGTTTCCGGTCGCCGATGTGGCGCTGCTGAAGGGCTTCAAACCCGGCGACCGGGTGCGGGTCGGGGTGCGCGCCGATGACGACGGCATGCAGATCGAACGCATCGAGCGTCTGGCGCCCGTGCCCCAGGCAAGCAGCGACCATGACGGCCATCAGGAGGTGCAGCCATGATCGCCGCGTTGATCCGCTGGTCGGTGGCCAATCGCTTCCTGGTGCTGCTGGCGACCCTGTTCGCCACCGCCTGGGGCATTTGGTCGCTGCAAAACACGCCCATCGATGCATTGCCGGACCTGTCCGATGTGCAGGTGATCATCCGTACGCCCTATCTGGGCCAGGCGCCGCAGATCGTCGAGAACCAGGTGACCTACCCGCTGGCCACCACCATGCTTTCGGTGCCAGGGGCGAAGACCGTGCGGGGCTATTCGTTCTTCGGCGACAGCTTCGTCTATGTGCTGTTCGAGGACGACACCGATCTCTACTGGGCGCGCTCACGGGTGCTGGAATACCTTAGCCAGGTCCAGAGCCGTTTGCCGGCAAGCGCCAAACCGGCGCTGGGGCCGGACGCCACCGGGGTCGGCTGGATTTACCAGTACGCCCTGGTCGACCGCACCGGTAAGCATGACCTGGCGCAGTTGCGTGCGCTGCAGGACTGGTTCCTCAAGTTCGAACTGAAGACCCTGGCCAACGTCGCCGAGGTGGCGACCATCGGCGGCATGGTCAAGCAGTACCAGGTGCAGCTCGACCCGATCAAGCTTGCTAGCCTGGGCATCACCCAGGCCGAGGTGACGGACGCCATCGGCCGGGCCAACCAGGAAACCGGCGGCGCGGTGCTGGAGCTGGCGGAAACCGAGTTTATGGTGCGTGCTTCCGGCTACCTGCAAAGCCTCAACGACTTTCGCGCCATCCCCTTGCGCTTGTCTGCCGGCGGCGTGCCTGTGACCCTGGGCGAGGTGGCGCATATCCAGCTGGGCCCGGAAATGCGTCGCGGCATCGCCGAGTTGGATGGCGAGGGCGAGGTGGTCGGCGGCGTGGTGATCCTGCGCAGCGGCAAGAACGCGCGCAGCACCATTGATGCGGTCAAGGCCAAGCTTGAGGAGCTGAAAAGCAGCCTGCCGGAAGGGGTGGAGATCGTCACCACCTACGACCGCAGCAAGCTGATAGATCGTGCGGTGCGCAACCTCGGCGAGAAGCTGGTGGAGGAATTTATCGTGGTCGCGCTGGTTTGCGCGGCCTTCCTCTGGCATCTGCGTTCCTCGCTGGTGGCGATCGTGTCCTTGCCGGTCGGCGTGCTGATCGCCTTCGCCGTGATGCAGCAGCAGGGCATCAACGCCAACATCATGTCGCTCGGCGGCATCGCCATCGCCATCGGTGCCATGGTCGATGCGGCGGTGGTGATGATCGAGAACGCGCACAAGAAGATCGAAGCCTGGCACCAGAAGCATCCCGGCGAAGAACTCAAGGGCGAAAGCCATTGGCGGGTGATCACCGACGCTGCGGTGGAAGTTGGCCCGGCGCTGTTCTTCTGCCTTTTGATCATCACCCTGTCGTTTATCCCGGTGTTCACCCTGCAGGCCCAGGAAGGCCGGCTGTTCGGCCCCCTGGCCTTCACCAAGACCTATGCCATGGCCGCGGCCGCGGGACTATCGGTGACCCTGGTGCCGGTGCTGATGGGCTATTGGATTCGCGGGCGGATTCCCGATGAGGCGCGCAATCCATTGAACCGCGGGCTGATCCGTCTCTACCAGCCGGCGCTGGATGCGGTACTGGCGTGGCCGAAGACCACCCTGGCGGTTGCGTTGCTGGTGTTTCTCAGCACCCTGTGGCCACTGTCGAAGCTGGGCGGCGAGTTCCTGCCGCCGCTTGATGAGGGCGACCTGCTCTATATGCCGTCGGCCCTGCCCGGCTTGTCGGCGCAAAAAGCCGCGCAACTGCTGCAGCAGACCGACCGGATGATCAAGACCGTACCGGAAGTCGCCCATGTATTCGGCAAGGCCGGCCGCGCCGAAACCGCCACCGACCCGGCGCCGCTGGAGATGTTCGAGACCACCATCCAGTTCAAGCCGCGCGAGCAGTGGCGCGCCGGCATGACCGCGGACAAACTGGTGGAGGAACTGGACCGGGTGGTGCAGGTGCCCGGGTTGACCAATATCTGGATTCCGCCGATCCGCAACCGTATCGACATGCTCGCCACCGGGATCAAGAGCCCGATTGGGGTCAAGGTCGCCGGCGCCGATCTGGCGCAAATCGATGCGACTACCCAGGCCATCGAGAAGGTCGCCAAAGACGTGCCCGGGGTGAGTTCCGCCCTGGCCGAACGCCTGACCGGCGGGCGCTATATCGATGTCGACATCGACCGGACGGCAGCGGCGCGCTACGGCCTGAATATCGCCGACGTGCAGGCGATCGTCTCCAGCGCCATCGGCGGCGAGAATGTCGGAGAGACCGTCGAAGGCCTGGCGCGTTTCCCCATCAGCGTGCGTTATCCGCGGGAATGGCGCGACTCGCTTGGCGGGCTCAAACAGCTGCCGATCTACACCCCCCAGGGCAGCCAGATCACCCTGGGTACGGTGGCGCGGATCAGGGTCAGCGACGGCCCACCGATGCTCAAGAGCGAGAACGCGCGGCCCTCGGGCTGGGTCTATGTGGATGTGCGTGACCGCGACCTGGCCTCGGTGGTGGCCGACCTGCGAGCCGCCATCGACGAGCAGGTCACCCTGCAGCCGGGCATCAGCCTCAGTTATTCGGGGCAGTTCGAGTTTCTCGAACGGGCCAACGCACGGCTCAAGCTGGTGGTGCCGGCCACCCTGCTGATCATCTTCGTGTTGCTTTACCTGTGCTTTGGTCGCCTCAGTGAGGCCCTGTTGATCATGGCCACCCTGCCCTTTGCATTGGTCGGCGGCGTCTGGTTCCTCTATTTGCTTGGTTTTCACCTGTCGGTGGCCACCGGGGTCGGCTTTATCGCCCTAGCCGGTGTGGCAGCAGAGTTCGGCGTGATCATGTTGCTCTACCTGAAAAACGCCTGGAACGAACGACAGGATGATGGACGTAGCGACGAGGCCACACTGCTAGAGGCGATCCGCGAAGGCGCCGTGCTGCGTGTACGGCCCAAAGCGATGACCGTAGCAGTGATCATCGCCGGCCTGCTGCCGATCCTTCTCGGTGGCGGCACTGGCAGCGAAGTGATGAGCCGCATCGCCGCGCCCATGGTCGGCGGCATGCTCAGTGCGCCGCTGCTATCGCTGTTCGTGTTACCCGCGGCATACCGACTGATGCATCGGCGCCGACTCAGAGCTCTTTGAGCTGATTGGAAAGGTCAAGCGCCCTGTTGGGCGCTCGACCTTTGACTTCAGGTGTAATTGGCTCTTTCTTTCGGTCAGCCGGCACAGCAGGACAGTTGTTTCACGTCCTTGGTGAAGGTCTGCGCTGCCAACTTCAATCCCTCTACCATAGTCAGATAAGGGAATAGCTGGTCGGCCAGCTCCTGCACCGTCATCCGCGCCCGTATGGCCAATGCGGCGCTCTGGATCAGCTCGCCCGCATCCGCCGCTACCGCTTGCACACCTAGCAGCCGGCCGGAGCCTGCTTCTGCGACTAGCTTGATGAAACCGCGGGTGTCGAAGTTGGCCAGCGCACGTGGCACGTTATCCAGGGTAAGGGTACGGCTATCGGTTTCGAGGCCGGCGTGCTGTGCTTGGGCTTCGCTGTAGCCGACAGTGGCCACCTGTGGGTCGGTGAACACCACGGCCGGCATGACATCCAGGCTGAGCGTCGTCTCGCCGCCAAGCATATTGATCGCCGCACGGCTGCCGGCCGCCGCCGCCACATAGACGAACTGCGGCTGGTCGGTGCAGTCGCCCGCCGCATAGATATTGGGGGCACTGGTGCGCATGCTGGAGTCGATCCGGATGCCGCCGCGCTCGGCCAGCTTCACGTCGGCTGCCTCAAGGTTCAGACCTTGAGTGTTAGGCGTACGGCCGGTGGCAACCAGCAGTTGCTCGGCCCGCAGTTCACCCTGGTTGGTGCTCAGGATGAACTCACCCTCGACATGCGACACCTGGCTGGCCTGCGTTTGCTCCAGCACTTCGACACCCTCCATACGCAAGGCCGTCGTAAGCGCTTCGCCGATGGCCGAGTCCTCACCGAAAAACAGGGTGTGGCGCGCCAGGATCGACACCTGGCTACCTAAGCGGGCAAAGGCCTGAGCCAACTCCAGTGCTACCACCGAGGAGCCGATCACGGCCAAGCGTCTGGGGATGCTGTCGCTTACCAGGGCCTCGGTAGAGGTCCAGTAGGGCGTGTCTTTCAGCCCCGGAATCGCCGGAACAGTCGCGCTTGCGCCGGTAGCAACCAAGCAGCGATCAAACGCCACGATGTGCTCACCACCCTCGGCCAGTTCCACGCTGAGCGTGTGGCTATCCCTGAAACGGGCGGTACCGCGCAGCACGTTGATGGCTGGGGTGCTCCGCAGGATGTTTTCGTACTTGGCATGGCGCAGTTCGTCCACCCGACCTTGTTGCTGCGCGAGCAGCCGTTCGCGCAGGATCGTCGGCATGGTGGCGGACAATCCGCCATCAAACGGACTCCCGCGGCGCAGATGGGCCACATGCGCGGCACGAATCATGATCTTCGACGGCACGCAGCCGATGTTGACGCAGGTGCCGCCGATGACGCCGCGCTCGATCAGGGTGACGCGGGCACCACCTTCCACCGCTTTGAGGGCCGCCGCCATGGCGGCAGCGCCGCTGCCAATTATGGCGATATGCAGTGCTGCCAAGTCCTCGGGGTTATGCATGGTCACTCCTTGAGCGAGGCGGGATAGCCCGCGTTTTCGCTGGCCTGGGTGAGCGCTTCAACGCTGGTCTTGGCATCGTCGAAGGTGACAATGGCTTCACGATTCTCATAACTCACCTCGGCCTTGGTCACGCCCTCGACCTTGGTCAGTGCCTTCTTCACCGTAAACGGGCAAGCGGCGCAGGTCATGCCGGGCACTTCTAAGGTGACGGTCTGGATAGCCGCCCAGGCTGGCGTGGTGATGAGGGTGGCCAGGGCGAGGGATGCGAGCAATCTTTTGTAAGGCGTATCCATGCGCCTTACCCCTGCGGGGCTGGCGCGAAAATGTGTTCCTGACAAATTTTTCATGGCGAACTCCGAATCAATAGAACAAGGGAAGGATGCAGGGAAAGCCAAGCGCGACCAGCACCAAGGCCGCCACCAAGCAGAACAGCAGCTTGTAGGTGGTGCGTACCCGAGGGATGGCACAGACTTCACCAGGCGTGCAGGCCTGAGCCGGGCGAAAAATACGGCGCCAGGCGAGAAACAGCGCTACCAGTGCCGCGCCAATGAAGAGCGGTCGGTATGGTTCCAGCGCGCTCAGGTTGCCAATCCAGGCTCCACTGAAGCCCAAGGTGATCAACAGCAGCGGCCCAAGACAACAGGTCGAGGCGAGAATCGCCGCCAGCCCCCCGGCGACAAGAGGAGCGCGCCCGTTTGACGGTTCAGACATACATAGCTCCTTTTATGCACTTGATCGATGAACTAAGGTTACTTCCGTAGTCAAGTACGGGATCAAGCATCATGGAGAGCACGGCACAGCGTCTGACCATTGGCGTTTTCGCCAAAGCAGCCGGCGTCAATGTGGAAACCATCCGTTTCTATCAGCGCAAGGGCTTACTGCCTGAACCAGATAAGCCGTTCGGTAGTATTCGCCGTTATGGCAACGTCGATGTGGCGCGGGTGCAGTTCATCAAGTCCGCTCAGCGGCTGGGCTTCAGCCTGGATGAAGTGGCCGAATTGCTGAAGCTGGACGACGGCACGCATTGTCATGAAGCCCGTGAGCTGGTCGAACAGAAACTTACCGATGTGCGCGATAAACTCGCGGACCTCCAACGGATCGAGTCAGTGCTGACTCAGTTGGTTCGCGCCTGCTGTGCAAGCCCAGACAGGGTGGCATGCCCGCTTATTGAGTCGCTGTATCAACGCAAGAATCCGCCTAACAGTGAGCTGCAAAACCCGCTGTAACAAAGCCCATAGCGGCTCATCTCAATTGCACAGGGCGACTGTCGCGCTCTGCCAACTGAGGTTTAACCATGAGCCGCGTCATCCTTTACACCAGCCAGCACTGCCCTTTCTGCAAACAAGCCGAACATCTGTTGAGCCAGCGCAATGCCGGCCCCCTGGCGAAGATCCGGGTGGATTTGGACCCCGCTCAGCTGCAACAGATGATTGAACTGACTGGCCGGCGCACCGTACCGCAGATCTTTATCGGCGAACGCCATATCGGCGGTTATGACGACCTGGCCAAGCTCGACCGCAGTGGCGAACTCAGGACACTGCTCGGTAACCAGTAGCCGTCTGCTGATGGGAGGTGCCATGCACTGCCGATACTTGCTGACCTTATTGGGCCTGGTCTACCTGGGCGCCACACTGCCCGTTCAAGCCCAGCCGCCGGCCGGGCCTGAGCGCGTGCTATCACCCAGCCATGCCATGTTTAACGAGCTGCTGCTCTCCGGCGGCCCCGGCAAAGAGGGCATTCCCGCCATCGGCTCGCCCAAATTCAGCGATGCCGGGGATGCAGACGACTACCTCAAAGCCCAGGACATCGTATTCGGCGTCTATCACCAGGGCGAGGCAAAGGCTTACCCGCAGCGAATCATGGTCTGGCATGAAATCGTCAACGACAGCCTCGGAGGCGAACCCGTCAGCATCACCTACTGCCCGCTGACGGCCACGGCCATCGGTTTCAAACGCGGCAGTACCAGCCTTGGTGTCTCCGGCAAACTGCTGAACAGCAATGTGGTGATGTACGACCGGGCCAGCGATAGCTACTGGTCGCAGATCGCCGCCGTAGCCATTGAGGGGCCACTCAAGGGCCAGAGTCTGGATGAGATCCAGGTTACCTGGACCACCTGGGCTCGCTGGAAGGAGCGCTACCCGCAAACCCAGGTGCTGACTGAGCGCACCGGCTATATGCGCAACTACAACCGCGATCCCTATGGCAGTTACAGCCCGTTGCATGGCTACTATATCGAGCCGCAGGTGATGTTTCCGGTCACCCATAGCCGCCCCGAACTGCATGCAAAGCAGATGATTCGCGGTTTTCGCACCTCACAGGTGGCTGTCGCCATCAATCGGGAATACCTGGAGCAACAGGGAGTCGTGCATTACCAGCATGCCGACCGGCACTACCTGATCATTCAGGACAGCCGCCTCGATACCGCCTGGGTTTATGAGTCTGACGCGCGCATCGCCCTCGACCCAGCCACTCTGAGCTTCACCCAGGACGGCCCGCAAGCCCCGGAGCTGCTGGGGTTGGCCAAGGTAAACATGATCGATGCCATGTGGTTCGCCTGGGCCACCTTCTACCCGCAGACGGTGCTGCTTGATGCCCCTGACAGTCTTTAAGCGCTGGCTGATCGGCCTAGTCTCCGGGGCTTATGGGCTGCTGTACCTGTATATGCTCGGGGATATCGACATCGGTACTGCTGGCTGGAGTTGGCACAACCTACCCTGGCAATGGGCCCATCTCCTTTCCCAGCGCAGCCCCTGGCAATTTGAGGCGCTGGCCATGCTGGAGATGGGAGGGCTGGTCATACTGCTTAGCCCGGTCAATCTATTGATTGCCACGACGCTTTCAGCCCTGCTGGGCCTGAACTTGCATGGTGCTCTGGCGTTGCGTCAAAGCGCCCACTGTACGGCCATCTCCAGCGCGGGGGTATGGCCCTCTCTGCTGGCCGGTGGCGCGTGCTGCGCCCCCAGCCTGTTATTGCTGTTAGGTATTCCAGGGCTGGGAGCTTTTGTCAGCCTATTCGCCTGGATGGTACCGCTGGCGCTGATTCTGTTGCTGATCAGCCGCTTCTGGCAAAGACGCCAAGGCGCGCCTGCGCTCTGGTCACTGTTTTAGGCAGCCTCGGGCAGTAGCAGGCCAATGCGCCGAAGCTCTTGCTGCAACTGTTCCGCCTGCAGGTTGGCCAAAGGTAGCTGCAGAAACCGCTCGACACGGGCGCGGATCACTTGCACGGTCTGATCGAATACCGCGTTTATCTCCTCCTCCGAGCCCTGCTGCGCCGCCGGGTCGGCAAGCCCCCAGTGCGCCTTGAACGCCTGATCGAAATAAGCCGGGCAAGGTTCATTAGCGGCATTGTCGCAGAGGGTAATCACCACATCGGGTTGCAATTGTGCGTGCACCTCCTGGGACTTGCTGTACAGCCCCGTCTGCTCGATGCCAGCACGCGCCAGGGCCTTCAGGCTTTGCGGATGCACCCAGCCACAGGGTTTGCTACCCGCACTCACGGCACGCATGTTGACCGGGGCCAGGTGATTGAACACGGCTTCAGCCAGGATGCTGCGACAGCTGTTGGCGGTACAAAGAAACAGGATATTCATGCTGGTACTTACCTTGGTTGAAGCTTATCGGCTTAAGCCCTGGGCCTGACGCAGTTGCTCGACCCAGGCGTTAATTGAAATGTCGAGATGCCCGGTGATCTCCAGAGAACGGTCTTCCAGCACATCCTGGTCGGGATGCAGCGCACGACAGTGCTCGACAACCTGATCACGATGATCAAGCAATGCCTCGATATGCGGGCGAAACAGCTTGAGCATGGCGCTTAGCCACAGATTGGTCGGCCAGGAGGGATGGGCGTGGTCGATCAGAAAGCCCGGCAGCATCTCTTTCACCGCCTTCGCCGGGTACCAGGTTTCCGCCGTGACCCAACGATTGCAGGCGAACAGGCCAATCGGCTGGCCCCAGGCATCCATGGAAATGGCCACCAGATGGGCAATGGCCTCATCGCCCGCAGGCCAGGGCTCGCTCTTGCACAAATCCTTACGCGGCTGCAGGTGTGCACCTATACCTGCACCGCGAATAAAGGTGTGGAAGTGTCCATGCTCTACGCCCCCTTCACGGTGAGCGTGGTAGTAGTACTGGCTGTGGCTGTCGCGGTCGAATACGTCGCCATCGGGGTAGTGGTTCATCTCATAGAACCCCTCATGGCCCTTGAGCAGTTCGCCGACCACGTTCAGTCCGGCCTTGGCCAGCGCATGCTGGCAACGCTCAACCTCGGCGGCGGCCTCCAGCATAACGGCCCGCTCGTGCGGCGAAAGCGCGGTTGCATCAGGCGCGGCCAACAGCATGCCTGGGACGGCATTGGGTAGATTGGAAAGCGGTAAATTCATGCAACCCTCCAAACGCGCCGGAGCCGATCAAACCGGCCCCGGCTCGCCCTGATTCAAGATTTGACGGCGCAGGGATTTTTAACCACGCAAGGGTTCTTGGCGGCACAGGGGTTCAGCGTGGCCGGTGCGCATTTGGCCGCGCAAGGGCCGCACGGGCTGGCGGCGAAAGCTGGGCCGGCCAGGGCCAAGGCCAGCACGCTGGCTGACACCATCGCGGCAAAGGGGCGCTGACAAGAAAACTGCGGATGATCGGGACAAGTCGAGTGCATGGGGGCTTTCCTCATAGGGCTACAGGTATTGTTTGTTATTGGTGCCACCACTGAAGACACCTGCGCTGGCAGGTCTGCAAGCATTGTCAGCGCTTGGTCGCGTTCTCTCCCTAGGCACACTAGTAGGCTTTGGATGATTCGCTACTACTCTGATGAAGCATCGATGTTTTTGTTACAGACCACCCTCTTTCCAATTCCGAGCTGTAACAAAAGCGGCGTTGTTTGCTCCAAGACCAATGCTCACAATCAGGCCCATGAACCATCAGAGGTAATCCGCCCATGGATGATGAACAGGCACTGCTCAAGCGACTGCGACAGGGCGACAAGGAAGCGTTAGAAGGCGTTATCAAGCTGCATCACGCCTTCCTAATCGCGATGGCCACTCCATTGGTCGGCCATGAATTGGCTGACGATGTCGCCCAGGAAACCTGGATCAAGGCTTTTTCCGCTATCAAGAAATTTGAAGGGCGCTCGAAACTGCGCACCTGGCTGGCGCGCATCGCTATCAACGAGGCCCATGCCATCCGCCGCAAGACCGGCCGCGAGGTCTCGTTCGACGGCTGGGGGCATGATCAGGGCTCTCCAATCAGCACGCGTTTCAATGAACAGGGTGCGTGGGACGCGCCACCCACCCAGTGGCATTACGACACCCCGGAAGCATTGCTGACCGAAGCCGAACTGCACGAATGCATCCACAAGCATCTGCATAAGCTGCCCGACGACCAACAAAGCGTGGTGATGATGCGTGAGCTGGGCGGCCTGGATTACACCGAAATTGCCCGCGCCCTTAATCTGGCCGAAGGCAATATCCGGGTGCTGTTGCACCGTGGCCGGCAACGCATGCACGCCATGCTCAATCATTTCGAGGAGGTGGGAACATGCTGAGCTGCCGCGAAATGTCGGAACTGAGCTCCGATATCATGGAAAGCCACCTGAGCCTGAAAAACCGCTGGGCGGTCTATATGCACCTGCGCATGTGCCCGCGCTGCAAGCTGTATCTGGAGCAACTCAAGTTGACCGCTGAAGTGTTGCAGAAGCTGCCATTGGACAAACAACCGGTGGACAGCGCGGCCATCCTCAAACAGCTCAAGTTGTCCGAAGATTTACCCGGGCCTTGTAACAAAACGGCTTATGCCCGCTCCTAATGGCACAGCGCTTTTGCGCGGCCCCTCAGGTGCACATGGAGCATAAGTTTGAGCCTCGATCTCAGCAAAGATGAACCTCAACCCGCCTTGGTTCTGTTGTGCAAACGTCCGGCCCTGGGGCACTCCAAACAACGGCTGGCTGCGCAGATAGGTCTGGAACCTACCCTGCAAGTCGCAGAAAAGCTGCTGCTGTGTGCGCTGGAAGATCTGCAGCATTGGCCTTACCTGCCCGTTATCGCGCCAGATCATCCCGATCATTTTGACTGGGCCAGCGACAGCAACCCTCGCGCACTGGTCATTGCACAGTCAGCCGGCAACCTGGGCCAACGACTTCAGGCGCTGGATCAGCACTTGCGGGCAAGTGGGTATGGCCACTTGCTCTATATGGGCAGCGATTGCCCGGCCCTGAACCAACAGCACTTTCGCCGTGCCTGCCAGTTGCTGGACAAGCACGACACGGTATTGATCGCCGCCCGTGATGGCGGCGTTGTGCTGATGGCCAGCAAGCGCCCCTGGCCCAAGCTGGACGATCTGCCCTGGAGCACGGCGACCCTGAGGCAGGCCCTGGTACAACGTTGTCGACAGGTAGGCTACTCGGTGATCGAAGCAGACATTTTGGCGGATGTTGACCAGCACGAAGATCTGCCAGGGCTTGTCCGTGTGCTGGAGCAGGAGGGCCGCCCTGCTCGCCAGGCATTACTGACCACCTTGCAACGTCTCGGGCTGGAACAGCATGCAAGCCAATAGAGCCATCAGCGTGATCATTCCCTGCTGGCACGACCATGCCGCGTTGGCAGCCCTGCTCGCCCGCCTCAACGGCTTGGCGCAACGGGCACGGCAGCAGCTGCAGTTGCTGGTCGTGGACGCGGCCAACAGCCCCGAGTGCCAACGCATCTGTAACCAGCTGGGCGCTCAGTGGCTTGCCTCGGCCCCCTGCCGGGGTCAGCAACTACGTCAAGGCGCTGCCCAGGCGCAGCATTCCATTCTGTGGTTTCTGCATGCCGATACTCAGCTGCTGGGCAACCCACTGCTGGACGTGCAGGCGGCGATGAGCAATGGCGCTGTCGGCGGCTTCTTCGCTTTCCGCTTTGCCGGGCCAAGCTGCTGGCAAAGCCGATTACTTGAGCAGCTGATTGGCTGGCGTAACCGCTTCGGCACCCCCTATGGCGACCAGGGCCTGTTTGTCGAGCACAGTGCCTATTTCGCCTGTGGCCAGCACAGTCCCTGGCCACTTTTTGAAGAGGTCGATCTGGTTAACAACCTGCGGGGCGTCGGAGATTTCCAACGTATCGAACATGGCTTGCTGGTCGACCCCCGGCGCTGGCAGCGGGACGGCTGGTGGCGCCGTTCCCTGAGCAATCGCCTGCTGGCGCTGGCCCATGCCTGCGGTGTTTCCGCGTTCACCCTCGCGCGCCTGTACCAGCGCGGCCACCGCCCCCACTCACTGAAACCTTAGGAAACCACCCATGCGCCCACTGTCTTTGCTGCTGGCCTTGTGCTTCAGCAGCTTTTTGCAGGCCGACACCTTCGACCATGAACATCAGGCCTGGACTCGCCTGCTGCAACAGCATGTGAGCTGGCTGGAGCAGGGACATGCCAGCGTCGTCGACTATGCGGCATTGCAAAAGAATCGTACCGAACTGGATCGCTACCTGGGCGCGCTGTCCGCCGTCCCCCCAGCCGACTACCAGCGCTGGCAGCCCGAACAGCGCCTGGCGTTTCTGATCAATGCGTATAACGCCTTCACCCTCAAGCTGATTGTCGAGCACTACCCGCTGGACTCGATCAAGTCCATTGGTGGTCTGTTCAGCAGCCCCTGGAAACAAGCCTTTATCCCGCTTCTGGGGCAACGCTTGAGCCTGGATCAGATCGAGCACGGCATGATCCGCGAGCCTAGCGTATTCGACGAGCCGCGCATTCACTTTGCTGTCAATTGCGCGTCAGTGGGCTGCCCGGCATTACGCGACGAGGCCTTTGTCGCCGAACGCCTGGAGGAACAACTGCAGGACAGCCAG
>Ga0208788_1000502_pt1 | contig 19192 bp, 15 predicted proteins | sample Wag4_2014_7_11_3_FD_187363 | JGI IMG/M metagenome (GOLD analysis project Ga0208788, IMG submission 187363) | Fresh water mixed with fracking chemicals microbial communities from Ohio, USA - Utica-2 Time Series FC 2014_7_11 (SPAdes) (version 2) ...
TCTTTAATATGCTCTAAAATGGTTTCGGTTACATTAAAATCACCTTCTTTTTTAGCACCATGCGCTTCTGCGGCAGCAGGGGCTACAGCACCCGCCTCTGAAGTGGCTGGTGTATGATTTTCCCCAGCAAATGCTTGGGTTGCTAACAGCAACGAAAAAACGCTGAAAGTCTTTACCAGTAAAGATTTAATGCTTCTAAACGTCATATCTTTCTCGAAATTTGCGGCAAAGATAGGGATTATACCCCTGAAATCCTACACAGAAAGGGTGTCTTTCTTTTCAAATTGCATTTCGTACAAACGGGCATAAAAACCGTCCTTTTGGAGCAAAGACTCGTGGTTTCCGGCCTCTTTTACCTCCCCTTTGTCTAGTACAATAATTAAGTCGGCCTTTCGGATGGTGGAGAGGCGGTGGGCAATAACGATTGAGGTTCTGCCGGTTATGAGGGTTTCGGTGGCTTTTTCAATGAGTAGTTCCGTTTCTGAGTCCACCGAAGAAGTGGCTTCATCTAGTACCAAAACCGATGGATTATATAATAGGGCCCTAATAAAAGAGATTAATTGACGCTGCCCCAAACTTAATGTGGCACCCCGCTCCATCACATGATACTGGTACCCTCCCGGTAATTGCATGATAAAATCGTGTAAGCCCATCATTTTAGCTGCCTTTACAACTTCCTCCTCCGTAATGGATGGATTGCGAAGGGTAATATTGTCCAAAATAGAGCCTGAAAACAAAAATACGTCCTGCAAAACCACGCCAATATTGCGTCTTAGGCTTTCTAAGGTATAACTAGTAATAGGCTTTTGGTCTAAAAGCAACGACCCTTTTTGGGTGGTATAAAGTCTATTTAGCAGGCTGATAATGGAAGTTTTACCACTACCCGTGTGGCCCACAAGCGCCACCGTCTGGCCGGACTGAATCGAAAAATTGATCCCTTTTAACACGTACTGGTCCTCTTTGTAGGCAAACCAAACGTCTTTGAAGTCAATATTGCCCTCTAAAACGCCTGCATCGGTGCAATCTGGGCTGTCTGGCGGCATTTCATCGGGGTTGTCCATCACTTTAAACACCCTTTCGGCGGCTACCATACCCATTTGAAGTACGTTAAATTTATCAGCAATCACGCGAAGCGGCCTAAATAACTGATTCAGATAAAGGATAAATGACATTAAAAGCCCTGCGTCAAGTGCATTGCCTGCAATAAACCAAACCAGTAAGCCAGTACTGATGGCTAAAACAACTTCTACAATTGGAAAAAACACAGAATATGCAAAAATGGCCTTGATATTTGCGAGGCGATGTTCGGCATTAATTTTTTTAAACTTATTCAGTTCTCTACCCTCCGCTGCAAATGCTTGCACTACCGCCATACCGGATAAATGTTCTTGGATAAATGCATTTAAACTAGCCACAGCGTTACGCACTTCTACAAAACTTTTATTGACACTTTCCTTAAAAAAATAAGTGGCAATAATCATGATGGGGAATGGCGCTAAACTTACCAGCGTGAGCTGCCAATTGATCCAAAACATGGTAGCTAGCGTAAAAATAATAGTGAGTAAATCAGCAATGATTGGAATCAGCCCGTCCGAAAAAATATCGTTGATTCTTTCAATGTCATCAATGGTTCTAGTGGTGAGCGTGCCAATGGGCGTAGTGTCAAATTGACGTAAATTTAAACCTACAATTTTTTCATACACTGCTATGCGTAAATCCTTTACCACGCGCTGTCCTAGGGCTGCTGTCATAAAGGAAAAGAAAAACCGAATGGTCGTTTCAACAAATAAAAAAACGACTTGAAAAAGCGTTACTGCGATGATAAATTTTGATGCGTCCGATAAATTTTGCTTGGCAATAAAAAGTTTGAGCCAGCCCGGAATATGCACTGTTTTTCCGGTAGCCATATCTACTGTTAACTGAATTAAATAAGGACGAACTGGCGCAAAAATAGCCATCACAATCGCCAGCAAAACGCTCCCATAAAACAAGGCGCGGTAGGGCTTTACAAATTTAAAAACCCTTGCCAACAATAGAAAACTAAAAACTTTTTTAGGTGCCGACTTGCTCATACTGAAATGCAAATGTAAGCACAAAAAAAGCGGGCTAATTCGTATATTCGTAAAAGATATGGATCAGGACCCGCAAATGAGTGCCGAACTCGCACTTCCAAAATATAATTTAAACGCCGAGCAAGAGAAAAACGAAATCGTTAGGCATTACCGTGCGCTCTCTAGAAGCCTAAGGCCTAAATTAAAAAAGGGCGACAAAGAACTTGTACGTCAGGCTTTTGAAATGGCGGCTGATGCACACAAAACCATGCGCCGTAAAAGTGGCGAGCCTTATATATTACACCCCATTGCCGTTGCCATGATTTGTGTAGAAGAAATTGGCCTGGGTGTAAGAAGTACCATTTGTGCACTCTTACATGATACGGTAGAAGACACCGATATTACACTCGAAGATGTACAGCGTGAATTTGGTACCGAAATTGCAAAAATTGTAGATGGCCTTACCAAAATTTCGTCGGTAATGGACACCAATACATCGCAGCAAGCCGAAAATTTTAAAAAGATTTTATTAACCCTCACCGATGATCCTCGTGTGATACTTATTAAGCTAGCAGACCGCTTACACAATATGCGTACGCTAGATTATATGAAAAAAGAAAAGCAATTAAAAATTGCTTCCGAAACCATTTGGGTATACGCGCCGCTTGCACACCGAATGGGACTATACAATGTAAAAACAGAGCTCGAAGATTTATCCATGAAATACATGGAGCCTGCTGGATACAAAGACATTGCAAAAAAATTAGCGGAAACAAAAAGAGAACGCACTAGATATATTAATGAGTTTGTAAAACCGATTAAAGAAAAGCTAACCAATAGTGGTTTTGAATTTGAAATTTATGGAAGGCCTAAAAGCATTCACTCGATTTGGAATAAAATAAAAAAGAAGGGCGTTGCATTTGAAGAAGTGTATGACTTATTTGCGATCCGTATTATTTTAGATTCTGCACCCGAAAAAGAAAAAGAAGATTGTTGGAAAGTATACTCAACTATCACCGATGAATACATGCCATCTACTGAGCGTTTAAGAGATTGGCTTAGCAACCCCAAAAGCAATGGTTACGAGGCTTTACACACAACCGTGATGGGGCCGCAAGGTAAATGGGTAGAAGTTCAAATCAGATCAAAACGTATGAATGAAATTGCAGAAAAAGGTTTAGCTGCACATTTCAAATACAAAGAAGGCAACGACAGTGAAGACCGTTTTGATAAATGGTTTGGGCAAATTAGAGAAGTATTAAGTACACAAGATGGTGCGGGTCTCGATTTTTTACAAGATTTTAAAACCTCATTTTTAGCAGAAGAAATTTATGTGTACACGCCAAAGGGAGAAGTAAAAATGCTACCTACTGGAAGTACCGCTCTTGATTTTGCATTTGCCATTCACTCTGCAGTAGGTTCTAAATGTATTGGCGCAAAAGTGCAGCACAAACTTGTGCCGTTAAGCCATGTGCTGCGCAGTGGAGATCAAATAGAAATTATTACAAGTAGCAAACAAAAACCTTCCGAAGATTGGCTGGGTTTTGTTGTAACTGCAAAGGCAAAAAATAAAATTAAAGACGCATTACGTGAAGAGAAAAGAACCATCGCAGAAGATGGGAAATATGTGCTTCAACGTAAATTAGAAAGTATGGGTGCGGCATATAGTCAGCACAACCTGGAAGAACTAGTGCATTTTTACAAACTACCTTCCGGACTGGACTTGCACTATAAAATTGCTACCAAATCGATTGATTTAAAAGAACTTAAAGACTTTTTGGTACATGGCGATAAACTAGAAATACCGAAACTAAAACCCACCCTTCCAGAAACAACAACAGATGCAGGAGCTACCAAAACCTACTCTAAAAAAGAATCTGAACTGATAATTTTTGGAGAAAGTAGCGATAAAATCAAATATGCGCTCGCTAAGTGTTGCAATCCAATACCTGGTGATGACGTATTTGGCTTTGTTAGCACCGGAAAGGGGCTTATTATACACCGTACCAACTGCCCCAATGCCACACAATTATTAGCCAATTTCGGACACCGGGTTGTTAAAACCAAGTGGGCAAAAAATAAAGAAATATCGTTTTTAACGGGTCTGAAAATTATTGGAATGGACGATGTAGGGGTTATTAATAAAATTACCAATATTATTAGTGGTGATTTGCGCATCAATATTGCTGGTCTTACCATCGAATCCAAAGAAGGCCTTTTTGAGGGTACCATAAAAATATTTGTACACGACAAAGAAGAGCTAGAAGTACTTGTTACAAGGCTTAAAGCCCTTCATGGCATCCAAACCGTAGACCGTTTTGACGCAGACGCTGAAAATTAATTTTTATTAGGACTTCCAAGACTTATTTTTGTTCTTCAAATTTGAAATTATGGTTGACGTATTATTAGGGTTACAATGGGGTGACGAAGGGAAAGGTAAAATAGTAGATTATTTTGCACCCAATTATGATATTGTTGCGCGCTTTCAGGGCGGACCCAATGCCGGACATACATTATATGTAGAAGGCAAAAAAATGGTACTTCACCAAATACCTTCTGGTATCTTTCACCAAAACAAAGTCAATATTATTGGTGGTGGTGTGGTACTAGATCCAGTAACACTAAAAAGAGAATGTGATGCAGTAGCAGCATTTGGTATTGATGTACGCAAAAATTTATTTATTTCTGCCCGTACCAATATTATTGTTCCAACACACCGTGCACTAGATAAAGCATCTGAGCTTTCAAAAGGTGAAAGCAAAATTGGTTCTACCCTAAAAGGTATTGGACCAGCATACATGGACAAAACTGGCCGTAACGCTTTAAGAGTAGGCGATTTGCTAGACAAGCGTTTTACAACACAATACATTAAGCTTCGTTTAAAGCACCAAAAATTATTAGACAATTTTCATTTTATTGAAGATATTTCTGCATGGGAAGAAGAGTTTTTTGAAGCCCTTGAGTTTTTAAAAACGCTCAATGTTATCAACTGCGAATATTATATCAATGACCAAATTAAAGCTGGTAAAAAAGTATTAGCTGAAGGCGCTCAAGGTAGTATGCTAGATATTGATTTTGGCACATTTCCATTTGTGACTTCTTCAAATACTATTTCTGCAGGCGTTTGTACAGGACTTGGCGTTTCGCCAAAACAAATCAATGAGGTTTTTGGTGTTACCAAGGCTTATTGTACCAGAGTAGGTGGCGGTCCATTCCCTACCGAATTACACGATAGTGTTGGTGAAGAAATTAGAAAAATAGGAAGTGAATTTGGCGCTACCACAGGACGCCCTCGCAGATGCGGCTGGATCGATCTAGTAGCCCTTAAATACGCGTGCATGATTAATGGCGTTACACAGGTAGTTATGACAAAAGCCGACGTTTTAGACGCTTTTGAAGAGCTACAAGTGTGTACTGCATATGGTATTGATGGCGCAACCACTAAAGAAGTGCCTTTCCAAATGTCAAACATCCAAATTGACCCTGTTTTACAAAGTTTTAAAGGCTGGAATATGGATACCACTCAATTAAAATTGGCATCGGAACTTCCATCTACCATGAATACCTACGTAGACTTTATCAATAATTATATTGGCGCACCTGTCACTTATGTATCAAACGGACCAGGTCGCGAACAAATAGTAAAAATTTAGGAGAAAAAATATTTTAAATTTTTTTGCAATTTTATTTGGATAAAAGGAATTTGCGTTGAATTTTTACGCAGTAAATCTTATTAGAAATATGGCAGTGAAATCTGATAAGGATCAAAAGTCCTCAGCCCCTAAAGCAGCAAACAAAAAAGTTGCGCCCAAAGCTTCTACTAAAAGTTCAAAACAAGTAGAAGAAGATGATGATTTTGAAGACGATGACGAAACGTCAACGCCAAAAAAATCTAGTAGTAAGTCCGCATCAAAAAAATCAGTTGACGAAGACGATGACGATTTTGATGAGGAAGAAGAAAATGATGATTGGAATGCAAATGAAGAAGATGAAAGCTGGGATCCAGACTTTGCAGAATTTGATTTACCTAAAAGTAAAACCAAAAAACCTGCAGGTCCTAAAAAGAAAGGCGCCGCTTCTGAAGAAGATGATTTTAAATTAGACGAAGACTTCAACGAGTTTGATTTATTTGACGATAAGAATAGTGGATTTGATGACGATGACGATGATTTTTAATCATCCGTAGCCCTACGTGAAAAAAAATAAGCAGGTTTTTTTAATAGACAATCCAACATTATTTAAAGTGCAAATCTTACACTGGTCCAACCAGTTTGAGGTTTGCACTTTTTTAGATAATCATGCTTATAACTCCCCCTATGGTGCACTTGATTGTCTCACAGCCGTTAACCCAGTTTCTTTTATCGCCCTTGATAGCGTAAACGCTCAGGCAATTGATGCATTCATTCAAAAGCATAGTGGTGAATGGATTTTTGCACACTTTAATTATGAATACCAAAGTATTACTAAGCCTAACGCCAAAGCAAACCTTACGGGTTTTCCGCTAGCCTATTTGTATACCCCAGCTATTGTTATTGAACTTACTGGAAATCAGGTAACCATCCAAAGTGATTCAGAAAATCCGCAAATACTCTTTGATCAAATAAGTAGTTTTAAAGTACCATCTTTATCTGAACTGGGCGTTGAACAGAGTGCTTATCAGATCGCAGCGCCAACAACAAGCATCATTCCTTTAATAAGTAAAGAGGCGTATATAGAAGCCATCCATAAAATATTAGCGCTTATTAGGCGTGGCGATTTTTATGAAATCAATTATTGCCAAGCTTTTGAATTGCAACATTTATCTGCAGATCCGGTATCGTTATATATAAACTTAACGGAAGTATCGCCTACTCCTTTTGCTTGCTTTTATAAAAACCATAGCGATTACCTTTTATGCGCAAGTCCCGAAAGATACCTCCAAAAAAAAGGCAATCAACTTATTTCGCAACCCATTAAAGGAACCATCAAACGAAACTTACACAATAATGTTGATGATAAGTTGCAAGTAGATGCGCTACAAAACAGTAGCAAAGACAAGAGTGAAAACGTGATGGTGGTTGATCTTGTAAGAAATGATTTAAGTAGAATTTGCGAACAAGGAACAGTTAAGGTATCGGAACTTTTTGGCATATACAGTTTTCCGCAGGTGCATCAAATGATTTCTACTATTACGGGCACGCTTAGCAGTAACACTTTATTTTCAGAAATATTAGAAGCTACCTTTCCGATGGGAAGCATGACGGGTGCACCTAAAAAACGCGTTATGGAAACCATTGACGCCTTAGAACCTACAAAGCGTGGCTTGTACTCCGGCACTGTGGGCTATTTTAATCCAGCCGGCGATTTCGATTTCAATGTTGTCATTAGAAGTATTTTTTTTAATAGCGACACCAAAAAGGCCAGCTACGGGGTGGGCGGCGGTATTACCATTTATTCGGATCCTGAAAAAGAGTACGAAGAGTGTTTACTCAAAGCAGCTGCTATCAAAAAAGTGCTTTCTGGTAATGAGAGCGCTACTGATTAACGCCTTCGATAATTGCTCTAACAGAGGCTAATAACAATTGGTTTTTTTTAGCTAAAAAAATAGCTTCCTTTTCTTTTGAAATACGCATGGCATATTTTTCGCCAGCAGCGAGGGCCTTATCAAAACCAGGGTTCCAGGCGTTAAACTGCTGAATATTTATTTGTAGTTCATTAGCTAATACCAAAGAATTGAATCGACCGGACACTTCAACCAGCGCAGACGCCGCTAGTTCTTCTGCAGACAAAGCAATAGACGTGATTTTCTTTTGAGCTTTAACTTCGGCAACTTCCGCTGCTGTCATTGTAGTAAATCCACCCGCACCTTCAAATATTAAATGTGTAGCAATAAATTTTTTAACGTGGTTGCGGGTTTCTTCAGGTAAAAAATATTGCAACTGCCAAAAGTCTTTACTTTTAGCTCTTCGAATAGCCGACCGCACACATCCGTTGCCGCAATTATAGGAGGCCACAACCAATAACCAGTCACCAAACTCTGCGTATAATTGTTTCATAATACGCGCTGCTACGTGGGTGCTTTTGAAATAATCAGTGCGTTGATCTATATTAGGGCCTACTTGTAAACCATATTGTTTAGCAACCCCTGGCATCAGCTGCCATGGTCCGCCAGCACCAGCCCAAGATGAAACAGTAGCGCCTAGATGACTTTCAATGACGCTTAGGTATTTCATTTCTTTTGGAATGCCATAATTGGTTAAAATTTGATCATATAAATCAAAATAGGGTTTGCCCCATACTTTCATTTTTTCAAGTGACTTACCCTGCTTTCGAATATATTCTTCTACAAAAGGAATTGCACGTGGATTAATTTGTGCTTGATAGGGTTTATTGGATGCTACTTTATTGTACAAAAATAAATTAGCAAATGGTTTTTTATCGTCAATGATGGTATCTGCTATAACTGTTTTTGCTGATGCAAAATCATGCACCAACATCCCTAAAACAAATAGTAATAAGCGAAAAAACTTATTCATGTAGTTTTTGAATGTCCGTTGAAAGTTGCAGTAGTGCTGTTTCTTCAAAAGGAGCACACATTACCTGAAGTCCAAAAGGAAGTCCTGATGAATGCTGATACAAAGGAATTGAGATAGCAGGAATACCCACAAGGTTTGCATACACGGTATAAATATCTGCTAAAAACATAGCCACCGAATCTTTAGTATGGTCGCCAATTAAAAATGCAGGACTAGGTACGGTAGGTAGTAGTACTGCGTCGTAATTTTTAAATAACTGCACCGAACCGTCCACGAGTAGTTTTCGAATTTGCTGTGCCTTGGTAAAATACGCATCAAAATAACCGGCACTTAACACAAATGTACCCAGCATTATTCTGCGCTTTACTTCTTTACCAAAACCTTCGCTTCTAGCATTTTTATACAGTGCTGTAAGGTCGTTATTGCCAGTACTAGATCGGTGACCAAATTTTACGCCATCATAGCGCGACAAATTACTAGACGCTTCGGCGGTGGTTAATACATAATATGTGGGCACTACCATATCAAGCATATCAAATGATACGGCATCTACGGTATACCCTGCTTTTTGCATATTAGCTATTGTTGCATCAATGGCTGACTTAATTTCAGGATCTAAACTTGGATGTTCGAGTGCCTCTTTAAAATACGCAATGCGTTTTTTTGGAGTAGGTTCTTCCACAACAGCACTATAGGCTGGAACGGGTATTTGAGAAACCGTACTATCAAAATCGTCGGGGCCTGCAATAATTTCAAGCACTAACGCGGCATCGGCAACCGATTTTGCAAAAATGCCAATTTGATCAAAAGATGATGCATACGCGATAAGACCGTAACGCGAAATTCTGCCATAAGAAGGTTTGAGTCCAACAATGCCGCAAAAATCTGCGGGTTGTCTAACAGAGCCGCCGGTATCAGAGCCTAAGCTAATCATGCATTGATTCATTTGAACGGCCACTGCAGATCCACCTGATGATCCACCAGGCACACGCGCTTGGTCGATACCATTTTTAACAGGACCATACGCAGAGTTTTCATTACTACTTCCCATTGCAAACTCATCACAGTTTTGCCTACCTAAAATAATGGCGCCTGCTGCTTGTAATTTTTCTACAACAGTAGCGTCAAAAATAGAATGGAAATTTTGTAGGATTTTTGAAGCCGCAGACAAAGGATGATTTTTATAAGCAATCACATCTTTTAAACCAACAACTACGCCATGAAGTGGCAGTAATGGTTGTCCGGCCGTAATATGTTCGTCTAATTTTTTTGCTGCTTCTAAAGCTTCGTCTTCATAGATTGTAAGCCACGCATTTAGTGCAGCGCCGCCTTTAGCTGCTTCCACAAAAAAACGAACGGCCTCCACAACTGTGGTTTGGCCGCTCTGTAAATTGTTATGATAGTCTTTGATTGTAGTAAACCGAAACAAAGGCTAAAGTTGTTTGTTTGTCAGAATAAGTGAGATAAAAATTAAGCTTGTGTATCTTTTTCTTTGATACCTTCTTCTAATTCTTTTTTCACGTTGTTTTTTGCATCGTTGAATTCACGGATACCTTTACCAAGGCCGCGCATAAATTCTGGTATTTTTCTACCGCCAAATAATACAAGTACCACTACTGCGATGAGTAATATTTCTTGAAATCCTAAGTTGCCCATAATGATTTGATTTAAGATTATAAAGGTAGGGGAAAAAGCATGTAAAGGGCCAAATAAAAGGCATAAAAAAACGGAAGTAGCTGGATGCTAACTTCCGTTTGTAAAAAGGTATTGTTTGACTAGAAACGTTTTTCTTTAATACGTGCACTTTTACCGCTACGCTCACGTAGGTAGTATAGTTTAGCACGACGAACCTTACCAGTTTTGTTTAATTGGATAGATTCGATATTTGGAGATAAGATAGGAAATAAACGCTCAACGCCTACGCCATCCGAAATCTTACGTACAGTGAATGAAGCAGTTGCTCCAGTTCCTTGTAACTTGATTACGTCTCCACGGAAACTTTGAATACGTTCTTTACCACCCTCAACGATTTTATAGTTAACAGTGACATTATCACCAGCCTTGAAGGCAGGATATTGCTTTTTTACGGTTAATTGTTCGTGTACAAACTGAACTGCTGCGTCCATATCTTTTAATTTTTGCGGACGGCAAAGGTAGGGGTAAAAATCGAAAATCGGAAGTGATTTGCAATTTTTTTTACCTAGCTACGTTTACTGCCCTTTTCTCTCTAATTACGGTTACTTTAATTTGTCCTGGATAGGTCATCTCGGTTTGGATTTTTTGAGCAATTTCGAAGCTCAATTTATCGCTGTCACCATCCGTAACCTTCTCAGCCTCAACGATTACGCGAAGTTCACGACCCGCCTGGATGGCATAGGCCTTTTCTACTCCTTGGTACGCTAAAGCCAGGTTTTCCAGGTCTTTAATACGTTGTAAATATTGTTGCATGATTTCCCTACGTGCACCCGGGCGAGCGCCAGAAATGGCGTCACAAGCCTGAATAATAGGAGAAATCACGTATTGCATTTCCATTTCATCGTGGTGGGCTCCAATGGCGTTTACTACCGCCGGATTCTCACCATATTTTTCTGCGAGTTTAGCACCTAATAATGCGTGGCTCAATTCTGTTTCTTCGTCAGGAACCTTACCTATATCGTGTAATAGACCAGCTCTTTTAGCTAATTTAGGGTTCATACCTAATTCAGATGCCATAATGCCGCACAAATTAGCCGTTTCTCTAGAGTGCATGAGTAGGTTTTGACCATACGAAGATCTAAAGCGCATCTTACCTACAATACGAATAAGCTCTTTGTGAAGTCCATGGATGCCCATTTCGATAACGGTACGCTCTCCAATTTCCATCACCTGCTCTTCTAATTGTCTGCGTGTTTTTTCAACTACTTCTTCAATACGCGCTGGATGAATACGACCATCAGAAACAAGACGTTGTAAACTTAAACGTGCAATCTCACGGCGTAGTGGATCGAATGAAGATAAGATGATAGCTTCCGGTGTATCATCAACAATTAAGTCTACGCCCGTTGCAGCTTCGATCGCTCTAATATTACGACCTTCTCTACCAATAATTTGACCTTTAATTTCGTCGGTTTCAAGGTTAAATACCGTAACGGTATTTTCGATGGTTTGCTCTGCTGCCGTACGTTGTATGGTTTGAATAACAATTTTACGCGCTTCTTTATTGGCCTTTTGCTTGGCATCTTCAATGATGTCTTGTTGCATCGATAAAGCACGTGTTTGTGCTTCATTTTTAAGGCTTTCGATAAGTTGCTCACGCGCATCATCGGCACTTAAATTGGCAATTTTTTCGAGTCGGCGAATATGTTCTTCTTGGTGTTTTTCAAGCTCTGTACGCTTGGCGTTTACCACATCAATTTGCCTGTTTAGGTTTTCTTTGATGGCTTCGTTTTCTTTGACTTGTTTGTCTAGTGAAGCTTCTTTTTGGTTAACGGTAATTTCTTTTTGCTTGAGTCTGTTTTCTACGTCTACCACTTTGCGGTTGCGCTCCAACACTTCTCTTTCATGTTCAGACTTCAGCTGAACAAATCTTTCTTTAGCCTCTAATTGCTTTTCCTTTTTAACAGTTTCAGCTCTTAATTCGGCTTCTTTTAAGATGTTAGCGGCTTGGGTGTTGGCTTCTTCAATTTGCTTTTTGGTATTTTTTGCGAAGAAAACCCTTCCCGCAACAACCCCTACTACTAGTGAGGTGGCGGCAAGTATTATAGAGACAATCGTCTGGTCCATTTTTAGCTTTTTTTAAGTTGTTCACAATCATTCTTTCACGCATACACATGAAGATTTACTTTAATAAGTAAACGGATAGGAACGAAGATACTTAAATCAGCGCTTTATCAATGAGTTTTTCGAGAGAGTTTATCTTTTCAGCTGCTTCTTTCCACTTTAGTTCGTGGATGGTGCTAATATTTTGCTCTGTGGCAAACCACAAAAGAACCATGGCAACATAGTCCTGCATGTCTTTACCGGCCAAATTTTGACGGTATTCGGCTATTTTATCGTTTATGAGACTGGCTGATTTGCGCACCATTTCCTCCTCGGCGGGTTCAATGCGGATGCGGTAGCTGCGATCTGCAATAACGATATTGATAGGGATGAGCTCAGACATGCTATTTATTTAAGTAGCGTTAAACAGTGGTCAATTTCTTTGAGGTAGGTGTTAATGCGCTTTTCGAGGGCCGCTTTTTCCTGATCCGAATAGCCACCCGCAGAACTTACGCTAAGACCATCAAGCTGTTGTTGAAGGCTTCGCAGCAAATCCTCTTTTTGGTGTACCATACCCGTAGCTTTTTCTAAATCGGCGGTTAGACGCTGATTTTCACGAAGAAGCTGCTGCTGATTTTTAAGCAACAACTGCAACTTTTCTTGCAAAGATTTGATATGTGTTTCGAATTCAAACATGTAAATATGCGTATAAATATAAGTGCTTATTTTCTGATTTCGGCACCTAATTCTTTTTCAAAAGCCCCAATTAATTTTGATACCATGCTATCCGTTTCAGTGTCGGTCATGGTTTTTTCTTCGTCTACAAATGTAAAACTAAGTGCCATCGACTTTTTGTTGACGCCTAATTTATCGCTTTCAAAAACATCAAATAAACGAACGTCTTTTAGCTTAGGAAGTTTTACCGTACCCACCGCAAGCTCAATAGCAGCATAGGTTACAGTACGGTCCACTACAAGTGCCAAATCTCTTTGTACGGCTGGGAACTTAGATACTTCTTTGTAAACAATTTTTTGTTTTTCGGCGGCAGTAACAAGTGCAGCCACATCTATATCTACAAAAACAACGCCTTGCTTGATATCAAATTGTTGACGTTTTTTTGGCGACACTTCTTGTAAAGTAGCAATATGAATACCGCCCACTGTTGCAGCAACACAGGTGCTCGCACTATCTTTTGCAGTGTCGTCTAATGACCAGCTAATAGGAGGTAGTCCAGTAATTATAGCAATAGCCTGCAAAATGCCTTTTGCCATTAAAAGGTCCTGCTCTTTGGATTTAACACGCCAGCCTTCTTCGGTATCCAATCCGCTTAAATAAATACACAAATGTTCCTTTTCTGAATACTGACCAGAACCACTTGTAGCATAGGTTTTGCCAAATTCAAACAAACGCAAATTGTGGTTACGTCTATTGCAATTGTAAGCGATGGTTTCGAGTCCTGTTTCAAGCATCGATGGACGAAGCACGTCTAAATCGGCACTTAAATTATTCATCATTTTAACAGCCGTTTCTAAAATAGCTGGCGTAAAATATTGACTGTTGGTAATGGAGTTTGTAAAGATTTCTACAAAGCCTTTACCTACTAAAAACTGAGTTGTTTTTTCTTTGATCACTTCTTTAGCACTAGCTACTTCTACAGCAGGGCTAATGGTAATGGTGGTTGGGATTTCAATATTATCGAGACCGTCAATACGTAAAATTTCTTCTACTAAATCGGCAGGGATACTAATGTCTGGTTTGCTGTAAGGCACTGCAACACGGAGTTCATCAATACCTTCCTGAATCACTTCAAAACCCAGTGCAGTCAAGATTTTTTTAACCGCTTCGGGATGGTAGTTTTTACCACTTAATTTTTTGATATAATGGTATTTAACAGCGACTTCTGTTTTAGGTGTTACCGCCGGATAGACATCAGTAATGTCAGAACTGATGCTACCTCCAGCCACTTCTTTAATAAGTAATGCGGCTCTTTTTAATACGGAAACAGTAGAAGCAATATCAACCCCTTTTTCAAATCTAGTAGCAGCGTCGGTGCGGAGTCCGTGGTGTAAAGACGTTTTACGAATGGTTGTTGGATGAAACCAAGCACTCTCTAAAAATATTGACGTCGTGCCAGCATGAACGCCACTTGCAGCGCCACCAAACACACCCGCAATGCACATAGGATCTGTGGCATTACATATTAGTAAATCTGAATCTTGTAGTTTTCTTTCTTTGGCATCAAGGGTTGTAAAAGCAGTTCCAGTAGGAACATTTTTTACAATCACTTTGCCACCAGAAACAGCAGCAGCATCAAAAGCATGTAGCGGTTGACCGGTTTCGTGTAAAATATAATTGGTAACGTCTACAATGTTGTTAATAGGTCTTACGCCAATGGCGGTTAACCTATTTTTTAACCAAGCTGGAGAATCGGAAACTTTAACGCCCGTTAACTCGATACCCGCATAACGCTTACACGCTGCTTCGTTTTCGATGCTAACAGTGATCGTTTTATTATTTTGATCGGGTGCAAATGATGATGGAAAAGGAGCCACTGGTTTTGCTTCTTTTTCGTGGTGCGTTAAATAGGCACACACGTCTTTTGCAACACCGTAATGACTCATCGCGTCCATTCTGTTGGGTGTTAAACCAATTTCAAATACCCAGTCTTGATAGGGCTCAAACAGCGTGGCAGCAGGCGTTCCAACAACAGTGTCTGCTGCTAAAACCATAATGCCGTCATGACTCGTGCCAAGTCCTATTTCGTCTTCGGCGCAAATCATTCCAAAACTTTCTTCGCCTCTAATTTTTGCAACACGCATAGTTAAAGGATCGCCAGAGCTTGGATAAATGGTTGTGCCAATAGTAGCTACAATTACTTTTTGTCCTACTGCAACATTGGATGCGCCACATACAATTTGTAGCGGGGCTTCGGCACCAATATTTACGGTGGTAATTTTTAATTTATCGGCATTGGGATGCTGCGAAACAGTAAGCACTTCTCCAACTGTTAAGCCGGCAAGTCCTCCTTTTACATTTTCATAAAACGTTAAACTTTCAACTTCTAAACCAATAGACGTTAAAATTTTAGACAATTTTTCGGGTTCAATGCTCCAAGGCAGGTATTCAGATAGCCAGTTATAACTTATGGTCATGATTGCTTACACGTGTTTAAGGGCCTCAAAAATAAGTTTTTATAGCCGTAAATGCTACGCTTTCGTGAGAACAAAACGCAGATTTGCTCAATACTTCTTTCTGCACAAGATTTGTTAATAATGGTCTTTTTTAGTGGAATAAGTTTTGATATTGGTGGATAACAGTAGTAAATTGTGTGGATAGCGCAGTAAAAACCTGCGTGGAACGGTGTGTTCCGTGTGGACGAAAAATAGCGAAGAAATACTTGAAAAAGCGCAAATCTTGGTGCATATTCGCTCTCTTCTGCATCAAATGCAGTCAATTATTCGACTTTGTAAAGCAACCCTAAAATGGACGTTAAAATCACCAATACCAACCGCAAAACTAGAAAGCCATCGATAGACATGAGCAGCATGCTCTATGGTAAAGTGCCCCCGCAAGCAAAAGAATTAGAGGAGGCGGTACTGGGTGCGATCATGCTTGAAAAAAGCGCTTTTGATACGGTATCAGAAATTATTAAACCTGAATGTTTTTATGTAGAAGCGCATCAGCTGATTTTTAAAGTGATGCAGCAACTGCAAAATGATAGTGTACCTATCGATATTTTAACGGTGGTAGAAGGTCTCAAATCAAAAAACGAACTAGACCTTGTGGGTGGGCCATACCAAATTACGAAGCTTACCAACTCGGTGGTATCAGCTGCTAATATCGACGCGCACGCAAGAATTATTTTACAAAAATTTATTCAACGCGAACTGATCAGAATTAGTGGTGAAATTATTGGTGACGCATACGAAGACAGTACTGACGTTTTTGATTTACTGGATGAAAGTGAAACAAAAATGTTTAACATCACCAACAATTATCTAAAAAAGAATTTTGAAGAAATAGGTCAAGTACTTGCAAAAACCATCAACCGTATTGATGAATTGCGCACGAAAACAGAAGACATTTCTGGTGTACCAAGTGGATTCCCGACACTAGACCGTATCACCTACGGATGGCAACCTACCGATTTAATTATCCTTGCGGCAAGACCTTCTGTGGGTAAAACCGCTTTCGCACTTAACCTAGCACGTAACGCAGCATTACACCCTACAAAGCCTATCCCTGTTGGATTTTTCTCGTTAGAGATGAGTGCGCCACAACTTGTGCAACGTATTTTAAGTGCAGAGAGCGAAATTAAAATGGAAAAAATTTCTAGGGGTAAACTAGAAGATTATGAATACCAACAACTACACGCAAAGGGATTAAAAAAACTAGAGCGCGCACCACTCTATATTGATGACACCGCCGCCTTAAATATTTTTGAATTTAGAGCCAAGGCCCGCCGACTTGTAAACAAACACAAGGTTGGCATTATCATTATTGACTACCTACAATTGATGAGTGGTAGTGGTGATAGAAACAATAACCGAGAACAAGAAATTTCAAATATCTCTCGAAGTTTAAAAGCACTTGCTAAAGAATTAAATATTCCAATTGTTGCACTTTCGCAGTTGAGTCGTGCGGTGGAAACGAGAAAAGAAAGTAAAATGCCGCAGTTGAGTGACCTTCGTGAATCGGGTGCGATTGAACAAGATGCCGATATGGTTATGTTTATTTACCGTCCAGAATATTACGAAGTAATGAGTAACGATATGGGCGAAAGCACACATGGAGAAACGCACGTAAGAATTGCGAAGCATAGAAATGGTCAACTAGATACGATTAAACTACGCGCCAAACTCGACATTCAAAAATTTGAAGAATGGGATGGCGATGGTTCTGGATTTGGTACCAGCAACTGGAAACCCGTAGCCCCTGGAAGCACGGCTGGCACAGGTGCGCAAGACAGCGCTAAACTATTTATTCAAAAAGAAAGCAAAATGAATGAGGGTGATTTTGATGAAGGTTTTGACAACGAAACACCGTTTTAATTTTTCTATTTTTTAGCAAATATCATGTCGGCACTACCCTATTTTTTTGAACCTAGCATTGAAGCGTCAAGCACCCACTTTGAGTTAAGTGAACTGACGTCAAAACACTGTGTACAAGTGCTACGCATGCGCGCCGGCGAAAGTCTACACCTCACAGATGGCATCGGAAACCTATACACAGCAAGTATTGTAGAGCCCGACAAAAAAAAGACGGTCGTAAAAATTGACGCGGTTACACACACCCCTCGTCCTAAAAAAAATGTTTGCATTGCTATTGGACTTTTAAAAAATACGGGGCGCTTTGAATGGTTTTTAGAAAAAGCGACAGAAATGGGCGTGACAAAAATTGTCCCGTTAATTTGCGAGCGAAGCGAGCGTTCTAACCTCAAACAAGAGCGCATGCAAGGGGTACTTGTTGCAGCGCTTATTCAGAGTAAACAAACATGGTTGCCTATTTTATCAGAGCCATTATCCGTTGCTACATTTATTAAAGAACATCCTGCAGCACAAAAACTCATTGCACACTGTGAAGAGGGTAATAAAACAGAACTCAAAGATGCACCAACAAATAACGATACCAGTATTTTGATTGGACCCGAAGGAGATTTTACGCCTTCTGAAATTGAAACAGCGCTAAGCGCTAACTACATCCCTGTAAGCCTTGGTGACACAAGACTTAGAACAGAAACCGCTGGTATGGTAGCAGCCGCATTACTTATCTATAAAAATTAAACGCACCAATAAATAACTGCATGCAAGCAACTAATTCATACCTTCGCAGTCGTTTAATTGTTGGTTTGATGCTTTTTGCAATAACCCTCTTAAGCTCAACAAATAGCTGGGCCAGTATTTACAATACGCAACAACTAGATACTTTAACAGAGGCTGCCATAGATTCTTTTATTACTGAAAACAAAGTAGATCAAAAATACAGTGCTGCTATCAAGGAATTTTACGCCTCCAATAAACACCAATATGTTTGGATACGACCAAAAGGCCTCAAACAAACTACAAAAAATTTTATAACACACGTAAATAAGCTTGCGCCAAATACGGTTGATAGTGGTTTTATAACGAAACTAACCAAACAAAGTTTTGCTCAAAATAATGTAGCCGCAGAAATTGAGTTATCCTTAAGTCTTACGTTTTTTAAATACGCAGACAACTGGCTAATGCCTAGTGATATGAACCCTGATGCAGTCAATTGGCGTATTCCTAAAAAATCATTAACGCTTGCCAATCAATTAAAAAACTGGCTCAGTCCTGCTACCAAAATGGGGTTTAATACCGGTAGTCAAAATTTTAAACTTTTACTCGAAAACTTTGCGGCCCTCTCTACCATTGCAGCACTTGATACGGGCATACATATTTCCACCTCCAACATAAAAATTAAAAAGGGAGAAATGGCGCCTGTCATTAGGCAGGTAAAAAAGAAGCTACACTTATTAGGCGATTTTAAAAGCACTGATACTACATCGCTTTATAGCAATACACTTGGCATTGCCATTCATAAATTTCAAGAAAGAATGGGGCTCGCTTCAAGTAGTATCATTGACAAAGCCTTGCTAAAAGCCATTGGCACACCCATTCAAGACTATGTAAATACCATCGCCATTAATTTAGAGCGCTTACGTTGGATGCCCGCCATGTTAGATAGTAATTACATTGTTGTAAATATTCCTGCCTATCAACTACTTGTTTTTGATAGCAGTAAAATTCAATTTAAAATGCCTGTTATTGTTGGATCAGAATCCAATAACACGGTTATTTTTAGTAACAGAATGCGCTACATTGTTTTTAGCCCTTACTGGAATGTGCCGCCAAGTATTGTAAAAGC
>Ga0208788_1000504_pt1 | contig 19152 bp, 14 predicted proteins | sample Wag4_2014_7_11_3_FD_187363 | JGI IMG/M metagenome (GOLD analysis project Ga0208788, IMG submission 187363) | Fresh water mixed with fracking chemicals microbial communities from Ohio, USA - Utica-2 Time Series FC 2014_7_11 (SPAdes) (version 2) ...
ACCTCGGGCGCCACGGCCCCCCTCGCGTCTGGCAGGACCCTGGAAGACGTGCGTGAAACGCGAAGGCACGGGTCATGTTGACAGTGTTCGCACGCGTCCATATGATTCCAACACACTCAATTCACGTAAGTCTCAAGCCTGAATAGGAGGAGCGCATGATCTGCCAGAGCTGTGGTCGTAGACCTGCCAGCGTCCGGATGCTGATCCGGGTCGACGGGCAAAGAGCCATCATCCAGATGTGCCTCACCTGCATGCACGCCACGCACGAGGGAGCATTCGGTCAGCGGGAGAGCGGGCCCTCGGAGCGGGAATCGATGGCAGAACGTCCGGGCCTCCTGGACACCTTCGGGCGTGATCTGACGCGTCTCGCCCGCGAGGGGCGCATCGATCCGGTCATCGGTCGGGATGCGGAGATCGAGCGCGTGATCCGCATCCTCGTGCGACGGACCAAGAACAATCCGGTCCTGATCGGCGAACCCGGGGTTGGCAAGACGGCGATCGCCGAAGGCCTCGCGCGCCGCATCATCGAAGAGCGCGTCCCGGGCGCCCTCAAGGGACGGCGGGTGATCGCCCTCGATCTCGCCGGCATGGTGGCAGGGACCAAGTACCGGGGCGAGTTCGAAGAGCGGCTCAAGGGAGTGCTCACGGAGCTCGAGACCGCCCCCGGACAGACCATCCTTTTCATCGACGAGCTGCATACCCTGGTCGGCGCAGGAGCCAGCGAGGGAGCCATGGACGCGGCGCAGATCCTGAAGCCTGCCCTGGCACGAGGTGAGATCCAGGTGATGGGGGCCACGACGCTGGACGAGTACCGACAGCACATCGAGAAGGACGCTGCCCTCGAGCGACGTTTCCAGCCCGTGAAGGTCGCAGAGCCGGCGCTCCCGGAGGCCACGCGGATCCTGGAAGGTCTGCGTCCTGACTATGAACGGCACCACGGCGTGCAGATCTTGCCGGAAGCGATCCACGCCGCCGTCGAGCTCTCGGATCGCTACATCCGGGACCGCTTCCTGCCGGACAAGGCAATCGACCTGCTCGATGAGGCCTGTGCCGGACTCAGGCTGACCGACCGGGACCCCGCCGCACGTCGACGCGAACTCACGGCCCGGGCCGAGCAGCTGGAAGTCGCAAAACGAGAGGCGATCGCCGCGGAAAGGTTCGAGGAGGCCGCCCGCCACAAGGAAGCGTTGCTGGAAGTCCGGAAGGAACTGGAAGAGGTCCCGGGGCCGGACAGCCGATCAAGCGCGCGGGACCTCCCCACCGTCGATGCCGAGGCGATCGCCCGGATCGTGAGCGAATGGACCGGCATCCCGGCCACGCGGCTGACCCAGGACGAGGCCCGGCGACTGCTGGATCTCGAAGCGGACCTCGCCCGCCAGGTGATCGACCAGGATCTCGCCGTGAGTCGTCTGGCCCAGGTGATCCGTCGTGGACGATCCGGCCTGCGCGATCCACGTCGCCCCGTGGGATCGTTGCTGTTCCTGGGACCGACGGGGGTCGGCAAGACGGAACTCGCACGGGCCCTGGCCAGGCAACTCTTCCATGACGAGGACGCCCTGATCCGGCTCGACATGAGCGAGTATGCCGAACGGCATACCGTCAGCCGACTGGTCGGGGCTCCCCCCGGATACATCGGCCACGACGAGGCGGGCCAGCTCACGGAGTGCGTCCGCCGGCGGCCGCACGCGGTGGTGCTGTTCGACGAGATCGAGAAAGCGCACCCGGATGTCCACACCCTGCTGCTGCAGGTGCTGGAAGACGGAAGATTGACCGATTCACGCGGTCGGACGGTCGACTTCCGCCACACGGTGATCCTGATGACCTCGAACGTGGGATCCCAGGCGCTGGTGGATGGGCATGGCGGGGCACTCGGTTTCGCCTCGCGGCGGACGGACGAGGACGATGTACGCTTCGAACAGATCGAGAAGCGCGTCCAGGAAGCCCTCCGGGAGCACTTTCGCCCCGAGTTCCTCAACCGTCTGGACGAGACGGTGGTGTTCAGACCGCTGTCGCGCGCGGCGCTGCACCGCATCCTCGACCTCCAGATCGCGGGATGCAAGCAGCGCTTCGAGGCCCTCGGTCACCGGCTCGAGGTGACACCGACCGCGCGGGAAGCCTTGCTCGACGAGGGGGTGGATCCCCGGTACGGTGCGCGCCCCCTTCGCCGGGCCGTCCAGCGGAGAATCGAGACACCGCTGGGCGACCTCGTGATCCGCGGCTTGCGGCCAGGCGGCAGCGTGACCATCGATCACGATGGCCAGGAGTTCCACCTGGCGCTGCCCACGGCCGACCGCGTGGCCTGAATCCAGCGTCCATCCAGTCAGAAGGGGGCACCGGAATATCGGCGTCCCCTTCCGATTCTGACGTTAAGTTTCGTCAAGGGAGTGGCGAGCTTCCAGGCAAACGGGTAAGTCATGGGATGTCGCATCTCGATGTGACATTTGTCATTCCAAAGCTCCCCTCTCGAGGAGGATCGATTGAGCACCTTCACTTCCGTGAACGGACCCAGCATCATCGAAGCTGGTCTGCCCCCCACCGATGACATCCAGGCCCGGACCGCGTCCGAGATCTTCGGCTCGCGCACGCTCTCCTGGCTCAACATCTCCCAGCAGCTCGACGGTGAGCAGGCTACGGCATTCCGTGAATACGTCCAGGGTCGCAAGGCGCTCGACAAGGATACCGCCAACCAGGTCGGTGAGATCGTCAAGAACTGGGCGCTTCGCCACGGAGCAACCCACTACGCGCACTGGTTCTTCCCCCTGACGGGGACTCCCGCCGAGAAGCACGATGCGCTGCTCTCCATCCGGTCGACGGCCGACGGGGAGATCGTCCCGATGGAAGCTCTTCCGGGCAGCCGCCTGATCCAGGGTGAGCCCGACGCGAGCAGCTTCCCCAGTGGCGGTCTCCGGGCGACGCACACGGCGCGTGGTTACACCATCTGGGATCCGCAGACGCCGCTCATCATCCGCGAAGAGGGTGGCGCGAGGACGCTCATCGTCACCTGCGCGTACGTCAGCTACAAGGGACATGCCCTCGACCTCAAGACCCCGCTCCTCCGGGCGCTGAGCGCTCTCGACCGGGAAGGCACCCGGTTCGTGAACCTGGTGCGTGGCACGGACGGCGCCCGCACGCTGAAGGCCGTCCTGGGATGCGAGCAGGAATACTTCCTGGTCGACGACCACCACGTCGCGGGACGACCCGACCTCATCCAGGCCAACCGGACGCTGCTGGGCCTGCTGCCGGCCAAGCAGCAGCAGCTCGAGGACCAGTATTTCGGTCCGATTCCGGCCCGCATCCAGGCCTACATGGCCGATGTGGAAGAGGAGCTTTACCGCCTCGGGGTGCCCGTGAAGACCCGGCACAACGAGGTGGCTCCGTCGCAGTACGAGATCGCTCCCATCCACGAGGAAGTGAGCGTCGCGTGTGACCATAACGCGCTCATGATGGATGTCCTGAAGCGCACGGCCCTCCGGCACGGGCTCGTCTGCCTGCTGCACGAGAAGCCCTTCGCCGGGATCAACGGCTCGGGCAAGCACAACAACTGGAGCATGTGCACGCAGGACGGCCTGAACCTGCTGGACCCGGGCTCTAACGAGGACGATCACTTCCTCTTCGCCGCCTCGCTCTCCGCGGTGCTGCTGGCCCTCCACCAGCATGCAGGCGTGCTCCGCGTGACGGTTGCCTCCTCGGGCAACGATCACCGGCTCGGCGCGAACGAGGCACCGCCTCCCATCATCTCGGCCTACCTCGGCGAGGCGATCCACGAGCTCGCCGAAGCGCTGGAGAAGGGTGAGGGACTGTCCCTCCGGGCTGGCCAGATCCAGGCGATCACCGATCGCCTCAGCGTCACGCTCGATGCCACGGATCGTAACCGGACGGCGCCGTTCGCCTTCACGGGCAACAAGTTCGAGTTCCGCGCCGTGGGAAGCACCCAGAACCCCGCCTGGCCCATGACCATCCTGAATGCGGCCGTCGCCGACGCGATGGCTCAGCTCTCGGGGCGTCTCGAGCAGAAGCTCGCCTCGGGTGGCGATCGCAAGTCCGCCGTGCTCGAGCTGGTACGCGAGGTGCTGGCCGAGACAAAGCAGGTGCGTTTCGAGGGTAACGGCTACGCTCCGGAGTGGGTGGAAGAAGCCGCGCGTCGTGGTCTGCCCATCTATCAGGACACTCCCGCGGCGCTCGGGGTCCTGCTCTCCCACGAGGCGACGGGGTTCCTGACCCGACTCGGAGTCCTCTCCGAGGAAGAGCTGCACAGCCGCTACGAGATCTTCGCGGAGCGTTACCTGAAGGATCTCGACATCGAGGCGGCGACGCTGGGTCGGATCGCGACCACCCAGATCGTGCCCGCCCTCGAGCGGCAGGTCGGGCTCACGGGCGAGGCCGTCGCGCATCTCTCCAGGGCATCCCACGAGCGGCTGGCCAGAAAGCTGGAGCTCCTCGGTGACCTCACCGAGAAGCTCCTGGCAGGAGCTGAAGCCCTCGAGGAAGCGCGCGGTACGCTCTTCGCAGGCGAGGTTGGAGCGGGTCTCCTCTCGGCTCGTGAGCAGGTCAAGCCGGCCCTCACGACGCTCCGTGAGGCCTGCGATGCCTCCGAGGCCACCGTGTCGGCGGAGCTGTGGCCCCTGCCCACGTACCTCGACATGCTGTTTCCCGTCTAGCCCAGGGATGGCTCGGTAGGACCACGGACGGTCCGTTCAAGGAAGGGGCCCGGTTCCAGCTGGAACCGGGCCCTCTTGTCTCGTCCGGGAAGGCGCTGGAGGGAAAAATCAGGAACCCGTGACCGCAGGCCCGATCGGACGACCGGCCACGCGCTGGGCCTGCCAGGTGTAAGAGGATTCCCCCTGCTCGCCGATGACACGCGTGGAACCGATCAGACGTTCCCCGCGGTCGAGCAGCTTGACCTCGCTGATGACCTGACCACCCGGGATGGCATAGGACCAGGACAGCCTGGCTGGATCCCTGAAACGCCCGTGCAGCACGAAGGCCGGGATCACGCGGTGATCGAGGAGGGCCACGTCCGAAGTGGGTATCGAGAGTCCCTTCAGGGTGCCGGCATGGTCCTGCAACTGGAGGATGCCTCCTCGGGCTCCCGGACCCTGACCGTCCACCCAGACGTAGGTGCCTTCTCTCGCGTTTGCGAGCCCCATGGAAATCCAGTCCCAGGTCCGTCGCTCGACGGTTCGCCCCTCGGGCAGACGCATCGTGAACCCGGCCGACAGCATCGCGTGACCGGACGCATCGCGCTCTGCTCCGACGCCGATGCGCTGGACACCTGCAGAAGCACAGTCGGATACTTCCCCGGGATCACTCACCCCGTCTCCATCCGCATCGATCCAGACCCCGAGAGCCGCGAGTTCAGGCCCGGACAGGGAACCGTCATGATCGCGATCGAGCGTCGCCAGCGGCTCGTAACCGTCCTTCCATGGCTTGCCCCACGTCCAGTTCCCGAACAGCTGTCGACCACTGGTGATCCGCCCGGTGCGGTCGGGGTCCCAGACGAGCAACCCCGAACCCGGGCCAACCCATTCCCAGCGTGCTCGACCGGTCCCATCAAGATCGAAGGCTCTGAGTGCCGAGGTGGCCACGCGACGGTCCGGAGTGAACTTCCAGGCTGGGCCAGCCAGCAGATCCGGCGTCCCCTTGCCGGCCAGGTCGAGGACGATGGGCGAACCATGAGTCGACCACGCCCGCAGGTCGGCCCGCACGGTACTGCCATCCGACAGCCTGAAGTCCTGGATGCCCGTCCGGCTGTTCTGCTCCGTCATCCCCATGGTGTGGTCCACCACCTGTCCGAGCACCCGCCCGGTGTCCAGGTCGATCATGAGGAGCCCGGACCGTCCCGCCTGGATCGAAGCCAGGACGGAGCGCCAGCCATCACGCTCGTAAGCGGCCGCGATGAGCTCGTCGTTCAGCCACCCCGGCACTCCCCCGTGGGTATCCCGCTCGATGTAACGGGACTGGAGGTTCGCGATCCAGTTGCTGGTGATGTTTCGCCAGACCAGCGCCACCTGGAGATTGTTCAGGGTGGACCGCGTGGTCGTCGCGGTGACCACCGTGCCCGGTCGCCCTTGACGAGTCTCGCGGCGCGTGCTGAGCGTGGTCTGGGTCCGGGTGATTCCGGACTCGACGACGGACGCCTGCGGTACTCCCGGAGCACGCTCCGGAGAGGCCACGGGAGTATGCACGGTTTCCTGACCGGGAACCTGCCGCGTTCCGACCTGCTCGAAGCGTTCGCCACGCTCCTCTCGAGCCAGGAAGCGGGTCTCGACGCGTTCGACGACGACGTCGCCCCCCGGAAGCTGCCTGACGGCGGGAGCGGACACACGGGTGATGGTCTGATCTCCCCGGTGGTTGATGCGCTTCTCCCCGGGCTGGGCAGACCAGGCGTGTCCGGCGACCAGCATGAGACTCCCGGACAGGATGGCGGACAGGTGGCGCAGTTTCATGTAAAGCCCCCCCGATGGTTGTTCAAGAGCCGGCCCGGCCGAGCTGTTCGGGATGAACGGGTCCGATGTCTTCACCCGTCACCCGCTGCGCCTGCCAGGTGTAGCTGAACAGCTTATCCCCGCTGGTCACCCGGGTGATCCCGAAGAGACGCTTGCCGCCCTCCATCAGCCTGACCTCGCTGGCGGCCTGGCCACCCGGTACCCCGTAGGCCCAGCGGGCCACACGATCGGGCCCAAACTGGCCCGTCAGCAGGAGAGCCGGCAGATGCTTCTGCGGCAACTCGGTCCCGATTGCCGGCGACGAGAGGCCCGTGATCTTGCCCGCATCATCCTGGAGGCGCAGCACGCCGCCGTGGGGATTCTTCTCGTCGTCATCCACCCAGACGTAGGTGGCCTCCCTGGCCTTGGCGAGCCCTAGCGAGATCCAGTCCCAGCTCGAACGATGGACGACATGGCCATCCGGTAAGCGCTGGGTGAAACCGGAGGTCGCCATCGCGTTGCCCGCACGATCCCGCTCCGCGCGGACACGCACCTGTTCCACGCCCGCCGATGCCAGGGTCCGGACTTCTCCCGGATCGCTCACCCCGTCACCATCGGCATCGACCCAGACCCCGATCGAATCACGCTCTCTGCCTTCAAGACTGCCGTTGCGGTCGAGATCGAGCGTCGCGAGGGGCTCGTAGCCATCCTTCCAGCGCTGGCCCCAGGTCCAGTTGCCGAACAGCTGGCGACCGCTCGTGATGATCCCCGAATGCTCGGGGTCCCATACCAGCAGACCGGAACCCGGGCCGACCCATTCCCAGCGGGCTTTCCCCGTGCCATCCAGGTCGAAATCCCGCAGAGCGGCAATCGCCATTTTCTTCCCGTCCCGGAATTGCCAGACGGGCCCGGCCAGAAGATCAGGGGAGCCTTTCCCTGACAGATCGAGAATGATCGGTGACCCGTGGAACCCCCAGGCACTCACATCGGCCGTGAAGGTGGCCCCCGTATTCAGGGTGAAGGTCTGCCGCCCGAGGCCACTGAAGGCCGAGATGTTCCGTCCCGTGTAGTAGGCGTCGTAATAAGACGACATGCCATTGTTATACGCATAAGTCCCGTAATACCAGGTGGGCCAGTCCGGTACCCGCCCCACGATGTCCCCCGTATCGACATCGATGAGCAGCATGTTGTCTGAACAGCCGTCTCGGTTCGAATCCGAGATATCGGCGCGGACATCCGCGAAGCTGGCACGGTTGATCGCGGCGATCAGGGTGTCGTAACCCGAGTAATGTGACAGTTGCACCGTATTCAGCGCGGCTCCGGCCGACAGGCTCGAGCCCACGTCATATCCCATGTTCTTGAGCCAGCGATCAAAGTAATACCGCCAGTACACCACGACATCGGGGATCGTCTTGTACTCCCGGGTCACGCGGGAGGTGACGAAGGCACCCGGTACCCCGCCCTGCGAGCCCCGGCGGATCGTCAAGGTCGTGATGGACCGGTTACGGCCCACGGTGCGAGTCCCCTCGGCGGGGATGCCGGGCGCCAGCTTCGGCGACGCCACGGGCGTATAAACGTTTTCCTGCCCGGGAACCTGACGTGTACCAACCTGGTCAAAGCTTTCGCGGCGCTCTTCTCGAGTCAGGAAGCGGGACTCGACCCGTTCGATGACGACGTCGCCTCCCTGAAGTTGCCTGACTGCTGGGGAGGACACACGCGTGACGGTCTGATCCCCCCGATGGTTGATGCGCTTCTCCCCGGGCTGCGCGGCCCAGGCCCGGGTGCCCCCGAGCCAGAACGATGTGGCCAGAAGGCCAGCGAACGCGAGACGATTCATGCGGATGGAGCTCATTGCCGGTCTCCGTTCTGGTTGCGGATCGTGGAAGCACCGCCGCTGGCAGAGGACCGACTGTTCGAAACCTTGCCACTATCGGCCCCGATGGCACTGCGAGCCTTGAGACCGGTGAGGTTGGCCGCACCGGTCGTACGCTGTCCCTGGAAGACCCCGATCAAGCTGCTGCCAGCAGCCGCCTTCTTGGCGGGACCGAGCACGGACTCGACCTGGCTCGCGGGGATCCGCTGGATCACCACGGCTGCCGTGGCGGTCAGCACGGTCACGGGGTGCCAGGCCTCCTCGGCGACCCAGTCATGGACGGGTTCCGTCACGACGATGCTGCGCGTGGACACGACATCCGGAACCCAGAATTCCTGGCTGTCCTGACTGACCGTTTCCCACGTGGCGGCCTGGACCGGGGTGGAAAGGGCCACCCCCAGAACCAGGAGCAGAGCACGAGACACCATTCCCACCATGAACCCGTCTCCTTTCGAACCGGAAGCCGGACCGCCCCACGTGAGCCATCACAAATTCGCCAATCCGTCCCAAGCGACGGATCCGGAAATCAACAAGAATCAAGCCACGAAAGCGGCGAGGTTCCTGTGGGCAAAACGCAATTGACAGGGCAATCCAGCAAACAACCCGATAATACCAGCCGTGCATGACATATCCCACGTCTGGAAGTAGAACTGTCTTGAATCGCCGATTCGATCGCATTTTTTCACGATTAAATTCCCGTTCACGCACGAAGATGGGCGTTCTGGCACGGCCCGGAGATACGAGACCCCGGTCGATCGACCGGGGTCTCGTGTGGCGATGGGAACGAAAAGGGTGCCGGTCTCAGTTCAGCAAGCCGCAGAGACGCGTCGGCTGATCGTCGTGCTCGGCCCACGCCAGCAGACTTGCCCACAGGGCTCCGCGCGTGTCGAGTGCGCTTGCGGGTGCGTCCTGGACAGGGTGACATACGCGATCCATCTTCGGAGCCTCCGGAACAGGGGGTTGAGCGTCCCTACTCGTATCGGCAGGTCGGACAAGGACTTGAGCACCCACGTCCGGGAACTGCGCTCGACTCAAGGTCCGGCGCCTTCCCCGGGAGCAGTCGAATCCCGCATGTCGGGAACCGGTGACTCCTTGCGTGGCTCTTGCCCCAGCATGCGATGGTGCAAGGCCACCGTGCGCGTGAAGGCCTCGCGGGCCTCGGGCAGGTCGGCGTCCGAGACGGCCTCCCCGAACTCCTGCTGGAGGTCGAGCAAGTCCCTGCGCATGCGCTGCACGGACGCAGCAGGCATAGCCGGATCCTCGAGCATGCGGTCAACCTGCGCCAGCGCCTTGGCAAACGTCTGACGCATCTGCGACTCCAGGCCGTGAAGCGTCGAAGTCCCCCCTTCGATGCCCACCTTGACGAGGTCCCCGTTGGGAAGGTCCTCTTTGTCGATGAACTTGGCCTGGACGTCGTGAGCAAGGCCCGTGAAACGCTCCAGTGCCCGCAAGGCTGCGGGAAGATCACGATCCTTGAGGGTCCGCTCGCAATCGGCATGCGCCACGGCAAAGCGTTCGCGGAAGTCCTTCATCGTGGTTGCAGAGGTCCAGCGACGACCCAGATCGGCGATCGCCGCCTCGATGACGGGCGAGAGTTCGTTGACCCGGGAAGCAAGCCCCTGCAATTCCTTGCTGCGCGCTCGCTCGGCCACCTCGGCCGGATCCGGAGCAGGTGGCCGGGGCTCCGCACGGCGAACGAGCGAGTCACCCCGTCGAACCAGGTCAGGCACCCTCGGAACGACGCCGGAGAGGGGACCCAGTTTCGCACCGGTCATCCGGACAGGAGGCTCCGGCTTTCCGTTCGTAGCCCCGGAAACCGGCGCATCCGCGCTCGAGGCGGTTGACTCGGCGCTGGGTGAGGGCGGCCGGCGCGAGGGCCCCCCGTGGCGCGAAGGGGCATCTGCCGGACGGGTACGCGGGTCCATGGGGGTCCTCCTGTCGATCTCGCGGACACGATTCAAGGATGTTATACGCCGAGCGAGGCCAAACATGACCAGGCAACGATTAAACATCCATGAAACATGATCGAGATCCACGTCGATCCAGGTCAGACCTTCGCCGCTCCCTCCACGGGGGGACCCATCGCGTCACGCGGGACGACCCAGGCGCGCGTCTGCTCGAGTTCGATCCCGATCCACCCGTCGGCCAGCAACCGGGCCGCTACCCACGGGGCAGAATTGAACCCGGTGAGGCGTCGCAGAAATCCACCCAGACCGGAGGCCTCCCTGGCCTCGCGATGCGAGGCCAGGCGAAACCTCGTCGAGCCGGCAAAGCGGCGCCTGACCTCCTCGAAGGCGAGGGGCGGTACGTCGACTTCACGACCGGGTAGCCACACGACCAGGCCGGTCTGGCGGTCCCCCCGCATCCAGAGGGGACTTCCGGACACGACCGAGGGCAGGGCATACCAGGGCGGGGCAAGCGGGACCTCCGGCCGGACCAGGCGCGCATCGACGACGGTGTCGTCCGATTCCTCGGCGTGCCGGCGCGAGGCAAGTTCGCGCTCGATGGCCGAGATCGCCTGCTCGACGAGTTGCTGCCATCCGGGGGACGGGCTGGACGAGGCACCTCGCAGGATGCCCGCCAGCGCAGCCGCGAGCACGGCATACGGCTCCTCGCCTGCCGGCGAGGAGCGCGAAGGGTCCGGGACGACGCTCAGGGCGCGCACCAGCGGGGGAAGGTCCGCCTCGGCCGCGACGCCGAGGCGCGCCCGCTCCAGCGACTCGCTCCAGCCATCCCGACGATCGAGTCGGTGAAGGACGGTCCACCAGGAGGTCGCATCGAGGGTCCCCCCGTGGTGACGCCAGCAGAGTGCCGTGGCGACGGCGACTCGCAGGCAATCGGGGGGAAGACCTCGTGCCCACGCGGGCTCGCGCGTCGGTCCGACGTCGAACGGACCGGCCCTCAGACCGAGCCACAGGCCAGCGGCCCACTGTCCGGGCGGATCGGCCGGCAGTTCCCCCGACTCGATGAGACGCTCGAGAGGAGGTTCGAGCACGCTCCCGGCGATCGCCCGGAGCATGCCCCACCAGGGACGCAGATCCGACCTCCCGGCCATCAGGCCTGCCCGTCACGTAGCGGCGCGCCGCCCCCGAAGGCGGAACCGAGGGCGGACAGCGACGTCATGAGGGCGGATGCCTCGTAGGGCAGGTAGACGACCTTGTTGCCCTGTCCAGAAACCATTTCGCGGAGCGTGTCCAGGTAACGCATCGCCACGAGATACTGCGTCGCATCCCCCCCGATGGCCTGGATCTGCATGGCGAGGCGCTGGATGGCCTGGGCCTCGGCCTCGGCGACCTTGAGGCGGGCTTCCGCCTCGGCCTCGGCCGCCAGGATCCGGGCTCGCTTGTCGCCTTCTGCCTGGTTGACCTGGGACTCGCGGATTCCTTCGGATTCCAGGATGCGCGAGGCCTTCTGGCCCTCGGCTTCCAGGATGGAGGCGCGGCGATCGCGTTCGGCCCGCATCTGCTTTTCCATGGCACCCTTGATCTCGGCGGGAGGCGACACTTCTTGCAACTCGACGCGATTGACCTTGACCCCCCACTTCATCGTGGCCTGATCCAGGATGGCCTTGAGCTTGGAATTGATGATGTCGCGCGAGGTCAAGGTCTCGTCGAGATCCATCTCGCCGATCACGTTGCGCAGCGAGGTCTGGGTGAGCTTCTCGATGGCGTCGGGCAGATTGGCGATCTCGTAGACGGCCTTCTTGGCGTCTGTGACCTGGAAATACAGGATCGCGCTGATGTTGGCCGGCACGTTGTCACGGGTGATCACGCTCTGCTGGGGAAAATCGAAGACCGTCTCGCGGAGATCGATCCGTGAGACGCGGTTGGTCACGTAGCGAGACTTGCCTCGGGCGTCGTCCAGCGCGTAGCGCCAGACCACCTCGCGCGCGACGTCGACGAAAGGGACGAGCAGGTTGATCCCGGGCTCGAGCGTGCGGTGGTAAGAACCGAGACGCTCGATGACCGCCGTCTCGGACTGCTGGATGATGATCAGGGCGCTCCGGGCGATGGCGACGACGAACAGCACCACGAGCACGAGCACGATCACGGACATGGGTGAACCTTTCTTTAGGCGTGGCACCGGGAGGACGGAACGTCAAACCTGTGAGGTCTCTCCGGGAGGCAAGGGTTCCACGACGAGGCGGGAGGCCTCGACGGCCAGAATCCTGACGGGGGCGTGCAAGGGCAGGTCGGCCCCATCGGCCGTGACGGCCCACCAGTCCTCACCCTCGACCAGCACACGACCGGCCTGCTGCAAGGCCTTGATGGGCACGATGACGTGGCCACGGGCCCCGATCAGGGCCGTCACGTTCGTGGGTGCGCCACCAGGCCGGAGAAACCCGGCGGTCAGCAGACGACGCGCCCCCAGCAAGGCCAGGACGGTCACGAGGGAAAAAGTGCCGACGGCCCATCCGGAACCGAGCAGGGAGCCCAGTGCTCCGCCGAGACAACCGAGAGCGAGGCCCAGGGCGAAGAACTGGAGGGACAGCGTCTCGAGGATGGCCAGCAAAAGGGCTGCCACCAGCCAGTACGCCCAGGGGGACAGGGCCAGGTACCCGCCTTCGGTCATCCGGACCTCCTCGATCACGACGCGATCGCCCTGGTCCCGTACCCTCCCTCCGAAACTTTCAATCGTTCCCACGTCCGGTGACGGGCCACGGCCGTTGCCAGGTCGCACGGACCTCGGTTCGTGCTCCGGGTTCGACCGTGCCTCGCCATTCATGAAGATTGGCAGACACGGTCAAGAATCCGGGGTCGGCCGCCGATCGCGACCAGGCGCCGGAGGTCAGCTCCACCCGGACCACGACCTCCCAGGAGCGCGACGCCCGGTTCACCACCTGGTAGCTCCAGGCCCGTGTCTCGCGCCCCGCCCCGATCCGGTGGACCTCGAGCACCGCGCGACAGGTGAGCTCGGGCGCCTCGCCCAGCTCGATCCAGCGCTCCTGCCCCGCCGGCGTGTCGGGGATCCACCCTTCCGCGATCCCGACGGGTTGGCCCGAGGCATCAGGGGTCAACACCTGGACGGGACCGGCACTCCAGGGCGAAGGACCTGGGGGGATGACGGCCATCCGAGCTCGCAGGGAGACGGGTTCGGTGGGGGCCTGCATGTCGACCGGGCAGTGGGCGTCAGCACGGGTGACGAGGGGGATCCCCGACCATGTGCCGAGATGGCGGTGGACCTCGCGACCTGGCCCCAGGTCGAGTCCACCGGGGAGGTCCAGGCGGACGCGATGACCGACCGGTTGCGGCACGGCGACCGTCTCGGCGGCCAGGCCGCGAGCGGGTGCCGCGAACCAGGGCCGGGGCGCGGGATCACCGCTCCACAGCCCGAGCACGTCGGCCCGGACGGGCCAGCCGGTGGTGTTCTGGACGGTGGCGATCGCCGTCCAGTCCCCCCGGGTCAACCGTCCATCCGTGTGCACCCGGTGACGCGCCTGCCAGCCGAGGCCACCCACGGGATACGACAGCGTGGCGAGCCCCTGCCAGGGCTTCGGTACTTCGAGATCGACGGCGAGACCCGGAGCGGGAAGATCGGACGCACTGGCTGGAAGCCGGAGATCCTCCAGACGGGCCGGGACGAGGCGGTCGCCGACTCGCAACACGGGGGCCCCGTCGAGCAGCCACAGCGTGCCCGAGAGGCTGGACGACGCCAGGGGAGGCTGCAACTCGACCGTGCGCCCCTGAAAGGTCGTCAACCAGCCGACCCGATCCGTGGCGTCCCCGAGCCGCCTCACCTCGATGAGACGGGCAGGCACGTCGAGCCAGGCCTGAGCGGCCTCGACACGTGAGAGGGTGTCGCCGACCAGCACTCGCACCCGTCCGGAAGGCAAGGTCATGTGCCGGGTCTCGACCACCCAGCCGCGCCCCGGGTAGCACGTCAGAGCGCGCAACTGGCAGGGGCCGGCCTGTAGCAGGATCTCGACCGGGCGCGGACCGACCGACGCGATCGCCGTGCCTCCGCAAGCCGTCAGCATCAGCCCCCAGGCCACCCATCCTCGCCCCATGCATCGCCTCCGGATTCAGCGCGCCGGAAGCATGCGCTCACCCGGCCCCGCGGGCCAGAGGCGAGATCACCAGACGGTGACGGACGCTATTCCCAGCCGCCCTGGAGGTCTTCGACCCAGGGGTTGAGCAGGGCCCGACCGGCAGCATCGGAGCTCATCCACCCCAGCCGATCCCAGAGCTCCCAGTCGAGCTCGGTCTCGGGAAGCGGGCGATCGCCGGCCCGCTCGAGTACGCCCGAGCGGGTGGCCTCGGCCTCGTCGCCCCAGGCCTGCGAGAAGGCCGGGCGGGTTGGCCAGGACAGGCCGAGGAGATTGGCCCTGGCGTCGAGATCGACCCCCTCGATCAGGATGGCATCGAGCGCTGCAGGCAGGGAGACCCCGGCCGCCTGGGCACGCCGGACCAGATCCCCGAGAGCCCAGGACCATCCCCCCGTCAGGCGCCACAGATCCTCGAATCGAACCAGCGTGCCGGCTTGCCGTTCCCACCAGCGGGACAGGTCTTTCCTCGACCAGGGTTGAAGCGTCCGCAACGCGATGCCGTGAAACTCCATCCATTCGAGGCACGCAGGCACGAGCAAGGTCCGGACCCGCCCGGGGTTGGCGAGAAAGTCGACCTGCACGGGATGCCCGGGCAGCCGCTGCTTCCACTTCCATGCTTCCTCGACCCAGCCACGATCCCAGGCCGAATCGGCCGTGCAGACGAGGCGGCCGGGCTCGGTGCGCATGTTGAGTTCCCCCAGGCGCTCACGGAACCCTCGCCCGTACACCCCGGTACCGACCGGAGGAATGCTCGGTTCGAGGAGGCGATCGCGGAGGATGTCCAGCCCACCGGCCGGGGACCCGAGCCAGATGGTGATGCCCGACGGAGGCGAGTCGGCGAGCGAGTTGACCAGCGAGGGGCTGAGCGGGAAGAGCAGGTCCTCGGCGGTGAGCAGGGGAGCCTTGAGGGTCGCCCCGTGGACCTGCTCAGGCTCCTGCGCCACGACCTCGACCGAAGGCCCCGGAGCCGGTACCTCCTCCTCGAAGCCAGGGGCATCCCCCTCCGGAACTCCCCCGGAGGCCGGAACTGAAGGGGTCACGAATCCGTCCGCGGTTTCACCGGACTGATCGGGCGCCGCAGGGTTTGCAGCGAGGCCGAAGTCGATGTCGAAGACCGAGTCGAGGGCAGGTCCCCAGTCGATGTCCGCGAGTGACACCTCTGAAGCGGCCATCCGAGGCTCGGGCGGATGCGCGGTGTCGCCGAGCGTGGCTTCACCCGTGGGAGGCTCACCTGCAGACTCCTCGTGGACGATCTCATCGCTCCCCGCCCCGACGCTCTCGGGAAAGGAATCGGGAAGGACACCTTCTCGTGGTTCGCCGGACAGGTCGGGAACCTCGGACGGAACTTCGGCGGGTTCGATCTCGACCGGCACGGGTCCGGAAGGAGCGGGAGGGTCATCCCCCTCAACGACAGGGGGATCGGCATCCTCGGGAAGCAGATCCCAGTCGAACAGTGCCAGGTGCAGGAGTTCCTGGGACCACCCTGCTTCCAGGACCTTCGCTCCGAGGCTGCGAAGCGCCTCGCGCCCCAGATCGAGCGACTCCATGAGGGTGAGGAGGACATCGAGGCGATGGATGATCCGCTTCGAGGTGGTTTCGGCGTGCCGGACGGCCTCGAGCGTCTGGGCAAGTTCGGTGACCGGCTTCAGCGTATCGGGATCGGAAGCGCGGATACGGCGGACGCCCGAGAGGATCCGGTTCACGAGTCCCTCGCGCTGAAGCGACTCCATCCGGGCTCGCAGAGGTTCGAGATGCCATTCGATCGCTCCGATCGAAGGCGACATATCAAGGCCGTCCAGGGAGCCCGGCATCAGGGCCTCGACCATGTCGAGGATCTGGCGGTGCCGGAGCCGCAGGGTCTCGGCCTCGGCTCCTTCGGCCTCCTCGGGCACGGCTTCGTCCCGGGCGATGGTCTGGGCCCATGACTCCCAGCGAGCCCCCAGGGCCTGCAGGTCCTGGCGCCAGTTTCGACACGCCAGCTCGATCGCCTCGTATTGCTTGAAAGCCTGACCCTGCATCTCCTCGACCATCCTCAACACCGCACCGAGCCGGACACGACGGGACGCCCCCGGGGAGCGCACCACCGGCCTGGATTGAATCCCCACGGACAAGGGCATGCGTCCTTCGAGCGCCTTCCCCCGTCACGCGTGAGAGGACCGGTCGATGTCGCACCTGCCCGGAATGTCCAGCAATCCTCATACCCGGCTGTTCCGGCTTGAATCCATGCCCTATCAGGCTGCGCAGGAGCTCGCTTCCTGGCCCGGTCCCTCGCTCGATGAGCACCGGGGGGCGGGTTCGATCTGGACCCATCACGGCCTGGCTGGCTGGCTCGGCGAGCCTGCCGATCCGATGGCCGGAACGTGGCTCTGCGCGGGCGCCCTCGACGTGTTCCGGGTGGGAGCGGCATGGCTGTTGCTTCCGGAAGGCGACGTCTGGACCGTCAGGGGCAGGGCACGGGCGCCGGGCGTGCGTGTCGAGGGGGGGATCGACTCGGTCGATTGCCACGTGATCCCCCTCTCGATCCGGGGGAACACCATCGGCGCGCTGGCCCTGTGGCCGCTGCCCGCGGTGCCGGACCTGACCTCCGAGGAGACCCGGGCCTTCCTGGCGGTGCTCGCCACGGCACTCGCATGTCGGCGATCGCTCGAGGAACAGCGGAACCTGGTGGGCACCGATCCCCTCACCGCGCTGGCGAACCGACGTCACCTCGAGTCGGCGCTCCAGCGGCAGATGGCGCTGGCCCGACGCAACCATCGGCCGCTCGCGCTCATCAAGTTCGAACTCGACCACTTTCAGGCGGTTCACGAACGCCACGGCCATGACACCGGGGATACCGTCCTCGTGGCCGTCGCACGAACCCTCGCGGGTCATGTCCGGGTGAGTGACCTGCCAGCCCGGTCGGGCGGCGAGGCGTTCGTCCTCGTGCTTCCCGAGACGGCGCTGGCCGAAGCGACTGCCGTGGCCGACAAGATCCGCCTGGCCATCGAGCGGCTGGTGATCCCGCTCGAAAGGGGAGGCCCTGACGGGTCCCTTCGGATCACCGTGAGTGCCGGAGTGACGCTCCTGGACCCCTCGGACGACGTGAACGAAATCCTCGCGAGGGCGGACCAGGCACTTCACCGGGCCAGGGACTCGGGCCGCAACCGCTGCGTGGGGATGACGCGGAACCCGTTCAGAAGTAGCCCCGACGCTTGAACCACCAGGTCAGGAGCACCGAGAGGCAGAGGATGAGCGCGTACACGAACGCGACTCCCCACTTCCAGTGAAACTCCGGCAGGTCGAAATTCATCCCGTAAAACCCGGCGACCAGCGCCGCAGTCATCAATACGGTCGAAATGCTCGTCAGACGCTTCATGGTGTCGTTGGTCCGGTTGGCCGCCACCGAGAGATAGGCATCGATCGCCGAGGCCACCAGATCCCGGAACGTGTCGATCGAGTCGGCAACCCGGATCAGATGATCGTAGACATCCTGCAGGTACAGCCGGGTCTCGGCATCGAAGAACCCGTTTTCCTGCCGCAGCATCAGCAGGCAAACGTCCCGCGTGGGGGCGACGATGCGCCGGAACTGAACGAGGGCCTTCTTGAGTCGAAAAATCTCCGTCACCACCTGGTCGTCGAACCGGACGAACAGCGACTCCTCCAGGGCCTCCAGGCGTTCCTCGAGGCGATCGACCACCGGGAAGTAGCCATCGACCAGCGAATCGAGTAGCAGGTGCGCCAGCAGCCCGGATCCGCCCCGGAGGCGGTCGGGCGCGTGCTTCCAGCGTTCCAGCACTTCATCCGTGACCGGATGCAGATCCGCATGCGAGGTGATCAGGTAACCGGGAGCCAGGAAACAGTCGAACTCGTGCAGCGTGAGCTCCGCCGACCCGGGTCGGGTATCCGCTGCATAAACGTCCAGGAACACGTAGCCATCGTACGTCTCGAGCTTGGGTCGCTGCCCGGATTTGAGGCAATCTTCGAGAGGAAGGGGATGAAACCCGAAGGCCTCACGAAGCCAGTCGACATCGTCACGATCCGTGCCGGTGAAGTGCAGCCAGCGTACCCCGGACCGATATCGCGGCTCGAGCACCTCGAACGATGAGAGCGCCTTCACGTCGCCGCTCTCAGGATCCAGCCACCAGACACTGCTCAGCATGGGCATGGTCTACCCCCGGACCTCGCGAACGACACCCGGGCCGCGACATCAACGAAACTTCGCCAGGAGTTAACCCCTCCTTCCGAATCCGGGACACCGACGTGGCGATAACAGCAGCGGAACGACCGAACACTTCGCGAGGAGAGCGGACATGAGCATCTCGACGACTGCGGCCAGACAGCTGGTCCCCGGGCTCGCCAGGCGAGCCACCGGGGTCGAGACCCGGGTGGCCAGACAGCTCGGCCAGGACCTGGGGGACATCGCGCGGCGGTCGGCCGGACCCGAGGCCTTCCGCTCTGCCGCCGGTCGCCTGGAATCGCTCGCCTCGGCGCTGGTCCGGACCGGCCGGGGTGAAGATGCGCGGATCCTGAACGAGACGGCCCGGCGACTGTCCCACGCGGGTGAACTGCATGCAGCGGGACACACCCATGCCGCCTTCGAAATGCTGCATGCGCGGCGCAAGCTTGGCCTCGCGAATCCGGAGTTCCAGGAAGCCCTCGCCCGGGGCACCCGCGCCGAAGGGTTGCTGGCCCATTTCGGGACACGTACGGCAGCCGAGAACGCCTTCGACCGCGCCGCCGCTCGCGTGGACGACCTCGCCGAAAAGCTCATCAAGACCGGGCACGCGGACGATGCCCGCCTCCTCGAGACCTTCTCGGATCGCCTGAGC
>Ga0208788_1000506_pt1 | contig 19122 bp, 16 predicted proteins | sample Wag4_2014_7_11_3_FD_187363 | JGI IMG/M metagenome (GOLD analysis project Ga0208788, IMG submission 187363) | Fresh water mixed with fracking chemicals microbial communities from Ohio, USA - Utica-2 Time Series FC 2014_7_11 (SPAdes) (version 2) ...
GCTCTCGAGAGTCCGCGATTCATTCCGCTTCCCACCGAGAATGCGCTGCTCGTCATGGGGACGGCCCAGGAGATCGAACTCGCGGGGACGGTCATCAAGGCCATCGATCGCCGTCGACCGCAGGTCATGATCAAGATCCAGGTGGTCGAGATCTCGCTCACGGACGCCCTGAATCTCGGGGCCAACCTCGGGCTCGGTGTCCGTCAGTTCCAGCTGTCCTCGGGGGCTCAGGGGGGAGGGCTGACCTTCAACACGGCCAATGACCAGGCCCTCAACTTCAGTGCCCAGCTTTCGGCACTCGTCCAGCGCGGTCGAGCCAAGGTCCTCGCGAGCCCCCAGGTCCTGGCCATGGACAGCCGCCAGACCCAGATCAACATCGACGACACCATCGCGACCCGGGTGACGACCCAGCAGACCCAGAACGCCAACCAGACGACGACCTCGACCCAGGTGGAGACGTCCCAGGCCGGAGTCCAGTTGACGCTCGTGCCGCGTATCGACCACCAGGGGGGCGTCGCGCTGTTCCTGCAACCCGACATCCGGACGCCTCAGGCGCCCATCAACCTGGGTAATGGTTCCTCGTTCACGCCCGTCAGCCGGCGTCAGTTCGTGGGTCAAGAAATCTATGTCCGGGACGGGCAGACCATCGTGATCGGCGGCCTCGTGAAGGACACCCGGCGTCAATCGCTCACCAAGGTGCCCCTGCTCGGTGACATTCCCTTCCTGGGGGGCATCTTCCAGGTACGGGATGAGCGCGTCGAGCAGTCCGAGGTCCAGATCTACGTCACACCGGAGGTCATCAAGGATGAAGCCTATCAGTCGTGAGCCCGGGACCCGCATCCGACAGGCCGGCTGGGTCATGGCGCTCGGTCTCCTGGCCGGCTGCTCGGCCAGCTATTTTTCGGCCCTCATCCAGACCTCGCGGGTCGTGGCGGTCGTGAATGCCCCGGGTGAGATCACCGTGCCGGCCGTGGTCGACCAGCCCATCGAGCTGACGAATCCCAAGGTCCAGTTTTCGCTCGCCCAGAAGTCCTCTCCGGTGACGATCACGGGCGTGACACGCATGGTCTACACGGCCACGGACACGAGCCTGACGCTCCCTGCGGCCGTCACCGTCACGACCAAGCGCGGCACGGGGACGACGGCGACCCTGTTGAAGCAGTCGGTTTTCCTTGCGACCGATACGTCCAGCGTCACGAGCGAGTTGCCCGCCGTCTTTGCCCAGGCCTTTCTCGATGCGGCCCTGCCGGAGCAGGGTCGTCCCGCTGCCGACTCCGCGCGTTCCTGGTTCGTGGATGTCACGCTGGAAGGCACCAACCAGCTCGGTCAGGCCATCACGGTCAATGTCGGGATCCCCATCAACATCACGCAGTCCACGGGGGGGGCGTGATCCGGTTCACCCCTGTCGAGTCGTCGCCATGAAACCTCTGCTTGCCATCTCACGTCTCACGTTCCGGTCCGCCTTCGGCGAACGCCTGCTCCAGCTCGCAGCCGTCTTCGCCGCCCTGCTGCTCATGCTCTCGCTCGCGGCCTCCCAGCTGGCCCCACTGGCCGAGCGCAAGGTGCTCGTGGACTTCGGCCTGGCCACGCTGCATGCCGTGTGCCTCGTGATCGCGGTCTTCCTGGGGTCTCAGGACCTGCCCCGGGAGCTCGATCGCCGGACGCTGTACGTGGTGCTCAGCAAGCCCATCGACCGCGTGGCCATCGTGGTCGGGAAGTTCCTGGGGCTCTGGACGGCGCTGCTGGCTCTGACGGGACTGATGGGGCTGGCGCTCGCAGGCTGCATGGCCCTCATGCATGTGCCCATTCTTCCGGCTCACGGGGTCGCCTTGGCCCTGGGGACTCTCGAGGTGGGGCTGGTCCTGGCCATCGGGATGGTGTTCTCGCTCCTGACCAGTCCGACCCTGGCGACCCTGTACACGGCGCTCATCTTCCTGGTGGGGCATCAGACGGGGGTCATCCGGGCGTATGGCCTCGACGAGCAAGGTTTCACGCGCCTCTGGACCGGAGCCTTCTACCGGCTCTTCCCGAATCTGGAAGTCCTGAATCTACGCACGCTCGCGGTTTACGGGGTCCTGCCGCCCGTGGACCAGGTGATGGCCGCCGCCCTCCAGGGTCTGGGCTGGACCGTCGCCTTCGTGACGGTTGCGTCGCTCGTGTTCCGCACCCGGGAGCTGTGAGCCGTGTGGCGTCTTGCCCTGACGGGGCTCGTCGCGGTCGGCCTCGCCATCGCCTCCAGCTACCGCATGCCCGACACCTCCAGTCCGCGCTGGATGGCCCAGCTTTCCGTCGCCCCGAAGGCGATCGCGCGGGTCACGGGGGGCTTCCAGAACGTGCTGGCCGATGTCCTCTACATCCGCTTCAGCACCTACTGGGGGCACCAGCTGACGAACGGGCGTCACTTCATGAACCTGGAGCCCTTGCTGGAGCGGATCCTCGAGCTGGATCCGGACTTCAAGGCGGCCTATACCCTGGCCGCCCTGGCGCTGGGGGACGCTGATGAGGTCGAAGCGGCCATCCGCCTCCTGGAACGCGGGATGAAGCGCTCCCCCCGGGACCCGTTTTTTCCGTATCGTGCCGGCCTGGTGGTGTTCTTCAACACCGACTCCTACCTGCGTGCGGCCAGATACTTCGAGCGTGCGGCGTCGCTGCCCGGGGCGATGCCGGAGGCGCGGTTCATGGCGATCAACATGTACAGACGATCGGGGCGACGCGATCTGGCGATCCGGGCCTGGCTGTCGATGTACGAGACGTCCCGTGATCGCTCCGTCCGAGAAGTGGCGCGTCGGGGTCTGGAACGTCTCGGCGTCCGCGTTCCGGTCGATTCTGAGCGTTAGGTCGTTTCATCTCCGGGTATACCCAAAACACGGTCCACGAAAGGAAGTGTTCCATGTTGCGTCGTCCAGCCCGCCAGCAGGGGTTCACCTTGATCGAGGTCTCGCTGGCCATCGTCATCGGTGTCGTCATCCTGGCGGGAGGTATCTCGCTCTACAACCAGACAAAGCTCTCAGCGGGGAATTCCAAGGCCCAAGAGCGGGTGCTCGCTCTGGCCAGCCTGGCCGAGGAGATGATGGCCTCCAACCCGGCTCAAGCCTATCCGTTGATGGCCAACCTCAGCACGCTGTGGTCGCAACGTCGGCCGGACGACAAGTGGGCGAGTCCCTGGGGGGGGAGCGCGTTCGCTGCGCCTCCTGCTGATAATGCGGGTATCATTCTCCCGTCATCCAATGCGACCACCTACACGGCCGTCACGGAAGGCTGGAACACGACTACGGCTACCAGTGCCGGTATCAACATGAACACGAACGTCACGCAGGCTGGTGCGGCCGGTACTGTTCAGACTGCAGCAAATGTGTCTGGCCTTTCGGATCGGGTGGGCCAGTTCATCTACAACCGTGGGCCGAACTGGGTCAACAACTGGGATCCCATCGATTTTCAGAATCATCAGTTCAAGAACTTTATCGTGGGTGTTGTCAACTCGCGTGGCGACGGCATGTCGTTCGTCGCTGGTGGCAAGTAAGATCTACGGTATCCAAGTTTGCGCTTCAGGTGCCTCGACAACTGTCGGGGCGCCTTTTTTGTTTCTATCCGCGTCTCGGCAGACAGCTCAGAGGTGGTGTCATTTGTGAATATATGTAATATTTTGCATGTAATTGCTGTCCCTGTCTGATTCCGGGGTATGTGAATGCTGGTTTATCCGCACACGAGAGGGATTTTGACCGTGAGAGGTACGCAGGAATCGCAGCATGGCTTCACGTTGATCGAGGTATCGCTTGCCATCGTCATCGGTGTCGTCATTCTTGCAGGAGGAATTTCGCTCTACAACCAGACCAAGCTCTCGGCTGGCAATTCCAAGGCACAAGAGCGCACGCTTGCCCTCACGGCACTGGCCGAGGAGATGATGGCCGCCAATCCGGCGCAATCCTATCCGTTGCTGGCCAATCTAAGCACGCTATGGGCACAGCGTCGGCCGGATGACAAGTGGGCGAGTCCCTGGGGGGGGAGCGCGTTCGCTGCGCCTCCTGCTGATAGTGCGGGTATCATTCTGCCGTCATCCAATGCGACCACCTACACGGCCGTCACGGAAGGCTGGAACACGACGACGGCTACCAGTGCCGGTATCAACATGAACACCAATGTCACGCAGGCAGGCGCAGCCGCTACTGCTCAGTCGGCAGCAAATGTGGCCGGTCTTTCCGATCGTGTCGGTCAGTTCGTCTATAATCGCGGTCCGAACTGGGTGAATTGCTGGGATCCAATCGACTTTCAGCAGCGTCAGTTCAAGAATTTCGTGGTAGGAATTGTCAATTCACGTGGCGACGGGCTGTCGTTTGTCGAGGGTGGAAAGTAGTTTCAGGTTTTTCATTTATCGTGCAGGTGGTTCCGGGGGGCTGCAAGTCCCGGGACCACCTTTCTGCATCCGACCCTGGAATTCGACATCGAGGTTCATCGGTTTGGAAACGAAAACCCTCAAGACTTCAGTGTGCGCCCGCTGCTGGCCAAACATACGGATCTGGTTCAGGTGAAGGGCGCCGACTTTTTTCCGACCATTTGCTCGAACAGGCCGGTCAAGAGGCCGGTCACCCAAGATCGGGCTGCATCCTCCAGCGGCCGAGCCCCTTTCATCATCGCCTTCGACTGACTCGCCAGGGCCGGATCGACGGCCAGGAACTCCACCTTGTTCTCGAAGTCAGCGAGCTTCATCTCCTGTCCCTTGCCCGGAAGCTCGGGATCGTGAAATCGGACAATGGTCTCGGCATCCTTTTTCTCGAAGCCTTGCAGCGTCACGGCATGACCGGACGAGGCGCCATTTTCGGGTTTCAGCATCACGGTGATTCCGGCGAGTGCCTGTTTGTCCAGCTTGACGAGCCTGTCCCACATGCCTTCAGGTGAAATGGTCACGCGGGCCTGTCCCGTGACGGCCTTGAACAGCGCATTGTACTGATCGACCGTCATCCCTCCCGAGTTGCCTGCAAGACTGCGCCGACTGGCCAGCGAGCGTGTGCCCGCAAAGGCCGTTCTTCTCGCAGTCCTGGCAGTGCCATCGACGCCCCGGTCGTTCCGCCCGGGGGGGGCGGCTAGGCCCCGACGCATGAAGGCTTCCTGGAAGGCATCGTCGAGGGCCTCGCGCCCCTCGTCCACCTTGAAGTCGGCCGGGGTCGTCTGGATGGTGGAACCATCCTTGAGCGTCGCCGTCCCCTTCGTGGCGAGGTCGACCGCCAGTCGGGTGTACTCGGCCGGTTGTGTCCTGGCCAGGATGCTCTGGAGCGAGGCAGCGGTACAGGTCGTCGTGGCCATGCCCTGGTAGATCGCATCCGGGTTGGCGAGGTCCTGGAGGATCGTCTCGACGAGGTCTTTTCCCGTGGGCATGGTCTTGCGAGGGACCAGGAACGACAGATCGGGAATCCCCAGGAGGGCCATGACACCCGAGAGGTCCGGGGGAATCTGGCCGCCCAGTCTCGACCAGAGGCCCGCTTGTTCGCTGGCCGAGAGGCTCTGCTCGAGCGCGTTGATCTGGGCCAGGGTGGCCGGATCATGTCTGAAGGCGTGCTTGACCTGCTGGAGCCCCCGGAGATCTTCCCTGGACAGCGCCACGGACGGTGCACTTTGTTTCGTCGGGGCGACATGTCGGGTCCCGATGGCCTCCTGGATGGGAAGGCTGTATTCGCTCGGTAAAATACCTGCGAGCCCGGTCCGGAGCTGGTCTTTCGCCTGAGGAGACGTGCTGGAATGTTCTTCCGGGGCAAACGGCGACGGGAGCTTCGTGGTCTTCGCCGCTTTCACGGATGGAGTGACCGGAGAGGATCCAGGAGCAATTTCCGTCATCCGTGATCCTCCAGCGCTTTCGGCAGCTTGTACTGGATCATCTTGTACCCGGTGAGGCGACGAAAGCCTCGATACAGGTCGGATATCGCGCGCCTGTACACGGTCGCGGACGCACGCGCACCCCGGCTCTCACCTGCCGACCGGTCAGCGTCCTGAGGCCAGGTGCTCGTCCATCCGGCGCAGGCGTTCCCCGACGCGCTGCTCCATGCCCAGGATCCGGTCCAGGGCTTCCTGCTGGCGCGCGACCAGGCTCTGCAGACGGGTGTCCACGGCCTCGAGCCGTTCCTCCACGTGCTCCATGCGCAGGTCCGTCTGGCGGCTCTTCGCTTCCATGGCCTGGGCCTTCTCGCCCAGCGAGTCCTCGGCCTGCGTGCGCGAGGTCTCGGTCACGGTCCGGGCCTCGATCAGGACCTGCTCGACGGCCTGGTGGACCTCCGCCAGTTGAGCGTCGCGTGCCTCGTCGCGCGTGACCTGGTGGGCAAGCCATTCCCGGTTATCCCGGGCCAGTTCCTCGAGGTCACGATGCGTTCTTTCGAGCCGGTCCACGCGGGTCTTGAGGTCTGCCAGTTGCTGGATCGTTTCCAGCCGCTCGTCTTCCAGGCGAGCCGCGAGTGCGTTGAGCTCGATGGCCAGGTTCCGGCGCCCCTCGGTGACGTCCTCATGCAGCCGCTTGATCTCGTCACGCACCCAGTGTCGCTGCCCCGTCAGGCGCTCCTCGGTGTGCGTCCAGATCTCGCGCAGGTTCCGGACCTGCTCGGTGCGCAGAAAGTCGATCTCGTCCGGTCCGAGGGCTCGCGGCAGCGATTCGGGCACCTGGAGGTCCCGGACCAGCGCGAGCGGACGTCTGGCTGCGCGGCCGAGCTGTCCGCCGAGCCGGACCAGTCCGTCCGGGTTCTTGCCGGCGACCACCGCCAGGCCCGCGAGCAGGGCCAGGCCACCGAGCCAGGACCACGAGCCGGCAGGTGCCTTCCGGGGCTCGGACGGGAGAGCGCTCATGACCGTGGCAGGAGCCAGGAAATCGGGTTCGAGTCGTTTCAGTCCCGTCCAGACCCCGCTCGAGGGATGCCGGACCACGACGGTCCAGCCCGAGCTGGGCACGCGGGCGGCCGCCAGGTGGGCTTGCGCCGATTCGAGCACGCCTCGGCCGTCGGTGGCCAGCTGCTGGATGAGATCTCGCTCGTGACCGTCCGGCGCGGTGGTGCCGGGAACGGGGACGCGCGAGGCGTCCAGCAGAAAGCGTGCCGTGCCCGGCTCGTAAGGCAGGTGCGCGATCGCCCCACCGAACCAGCCACGGGGGATGGCGATCGCCCCGAGGCCTTTCCCGGCGCTGATCCACAGGCGATCATGGCCGGGGTCGTCCAGGACCGATGGACCCGACGCCTCGACCGAGGCAGGCGAGCTGACCACGTTCCAGCGGATGCCCGGTCCGAGCAGGGCCAGCTGTCCCTCGCGCGGAGCCGGGATCTGGGCCACGTCGCGCAGGCGGTCGCGCGTGGCGGCGATCGAGGCCTCGATCCGCTCGGCGATCATCCGGGCCTCGAGTTCGGCGGCGCGCGCCGGATAGGCCTGGCCGGGGACGCCCTGCGCCAGGACGGCGCTGCTGCCACCCAGGATCAGGGTGCCGGCCAGGACCCAGCGAAAACGGCGACGGGATGGGCGCATCGGGCACCTCCAGCATCAGGGACGGAATTCCATTCTGCCGGTTGATGCGGGGCGCCGTCTGCGAGATCGGTCACGGGTTGCGACGGGGTGGGCGCTTCTGGCCGGGCGCAGCCTGGGGTTGCGGGGCCTGCGCCGGCGGTGTTGACGGTCTGGCCTGGGAGGACGTGGGTCTCCCGGCAGGGGCCGGGACCTCGAGGCGTCCGGACTTCACGAGCAACTGGACGACTTCCTTCATCCGTCCTTGCAGGATCGGGACCTCGCTTTCCCAGGCCCTCTGGGCCTGCTCGAGCTCTTCGCGGAGGCGGGTGAGTTCCCCGTAAAGATTGGCGTCCCGCGCTTCTCCGGCTTCCCGGACCGTGTCCAGGCCACGTTGCTGGGAAGCGCTCTGTGCCCCCATGGCTTCGCGCGTCGAGGTGCCCACGGCCTCGAGGGCGCGCTGGAGGCTCGCGTAACGGGCCTCCTCGGCCTCTCGAAGGGATTCCAGGCTTTTTCTCAGCTCGGCAGCCTGCGTCGTGCCGGTATCCGTGAGCCTCAGCAGTTCCTGTTGATGCTCCCGCTGGGTGCGATCCAGGTCACCGAGGACGCGGTTCACCCGGACCAGGGATTCGTCCAGCCTCTGGGCGAGATGTTTTTCTCGACCTTCGAGTTGTTCGTCGATGCGGTGCTGAAACGAGGCGATGGATTCCGTCAGGATCGCCCCGTGCTCGGTCAGCGCGACGAGGTCGTTTTCGAAACGTCCTTGCCGCCTGGACAGCGCCTCGAGGCGGTCCGTTTCCAAGCGTGCGAGCAGGCTGGCCGTCTCCTCGATCTGCGTCTCCAGGCCTTCCATGCGTCGGGTCGTCGTCTCGTGGCGCGCGCGATCTTCGTCGGCGCGGGTTGCCAGGATCTCGATGCCCGAGGTGAGGGCCGCCTGCACCTCGGCGAGGGCACTGTCCATCACGCTGCGAAGGTCGCGGTGCCGGACGAGCCACTCGGAATCGAGCTGGCTCAGACGTTCGCCCAGCAGGGCCTCCTGCTCGATCCGGTTCGCCTCGGCGTGTTCCTGCCATTCGCCATGGCGCTGCTCGAGGCTTTCTTCGAGCGTGCGCGACATCGCGCGCTGTTCGTCGAGGTCGCTCTCGTGACGGTCCATCGTGCGCTCGACGTGCGTGCGGAAGGCTTCTTCCTGCTGCCAGCTCTTCTCGAGCTGGCGGATCCGTCCCAGGGCCTGCTCTACCTGGTCCCCCAGCTGGGTCTGGGTGTCGAGCAGCATGTGCATCAGGCCGTCGTGCCGCTCTTCGAGGCTGCGCTGGCGTTCCTCGAGGCGCGATACCTGTCGGCCGAGCGTCTTGAGCTCCTGGCGCATCGTCTCTTCAAGTTCCCCGTGGCGCATCCGGGTCTCGGCGGATTCCCGCGAGAGTCGTTCGAGTTCGCGTCCGAGATCCTCGAGATCCACCTGGCCCACGATCCTTTCCGGAAGCTGTCTTCCGTCCCTTACCATTCGATGCCATACTGGCGAGGTCCCGCCAGGAAGCGAGCATGCCCCGACAGCACGATCCCGAGGAACTCGAACACGTCTTCCGTGCCCACCCCTTGCGGGGAGCCTGGCGTCTGTGGAGCATCCTCATGCTCATCGTCGGCCAGGCCGGGCGCTTGCTTCACATCGAGTTCCGGCGTGCGCACTGGACACCGGCCCGGTTCGAGCACGCCCAGCATCGCGCCGCGTTGCACTTCCGTGATGCGCTGGTGACCCTCGGTCCCACTTTTATCAAGATCGGGCAACTCTTGTCCACGCGCCCGGACATCCTGCCCTCGGGCTATCTCGAGGTGCTGGAGACCCTGCAGGACCGCGTCCCGCCTTTCGATACCGACCTTGCCCTGGCGCTCATCCGCTCGGAACTCGGCCAGGAGGTCAATGCCTGTTTCGCCGAGTTCGACGTCCGGCCCGTCAGCGCCGCCTCGATCGGGCAGGTTTACCGGGCGCGGCTGGCGGACGGCACCGCCGTGGCCGTCAAGGTGCAACGTCCGGGCCTGCTGGCGCTCATCCAGCTCGATCTCGCCATGTTGCGGCGGCTTGCCCGGTTTCTGGCAGGTAAGGATCTGCGGCGCTTTCACCTGCCCCTGTCCCCGGACATGCCCTACGTGGCGATCGTCGATCGCTTCGCCCAGAGCCTCTATGACCAGATGGACTTCCTGCAGGAAGCCCGCCACATGGAGCGGTTCCGGGCCAATTTCGCGGACTTTCCGGGGGTGACCGCGCCCCGGCCGTATCCCGGGTGGTCCAGCGAACGGGTGCTCACGATGGACTTCATCGAGGGGGTGCGCTTCGATGACCTCGAGACCATCGCCTCCTGGGGTATCGATTACCTGACGGTGGCCAACCGCGGCGTCCGGGCCTTCATCAAGCAGCTGCTGGAAGACGGTTTCTTTCACGCGGACACGCATCCCGGGAACATCTTCGTGCGGCCCGACGGAGAGGTCGTGTACCTGGACTTCGGCATGGTCGACACCATCCCGGAGGATCTCCAGGTCCACCTGGTGGATTGCTTCCTGCACCTCGTCTATCGAGAGTTCGATGCCTTCGTGACCGACCTGGTCCGGCTGGGGTTCCTGCATGAGGAGGTCGATCGTAGCCGCGTGATTCCGCTCGTCGAGGAGATCTACGAGGCCCAGATCGGCGAGGGGCAGCGCCCCTACACGACCGCCGAGATCCTGGGGCGCCTGCGCCCCATCATGCACGACCATCCGTTTTACCTTCCGGATCGCTTCGCGTTCCTGATGCGGACCGTGAGCACCATGGAAGGCGTGGTCCTGCGCCACAATCCGGGTTACCAGTTCCTGGCCGTGGGGTTGCCCTACGCGGGCAAGCTGATGCTGGACCCGCGCAAGCGGCACCTGCGTGATCGCCTGGTCGGAGACCTGACGCGCGAGGGACGCCTGGAACTCGACCGGCTGCTCGACCTCTACGTCGCCGCGACTCGCGAACCCTCGTTCCGCGCCGGGGAACTGGCCTCCCCCGCCCTCGACTACGTGCTTTCCGACGAGGGGCGTGACTTCCGCGAGGCCCTGGTGACCAGCCTGCTCGATCCGGCTCCGTGGGCTGCCACCGCGCCGCTGCGGACCGTGCTCGCGAGGCTGGTGGACGATCCGAGCCTCGAGCCCGTCCTGCTCATGAACCGGATCCTGTCATTCATGTCCGGAGGACCGGGACTGGACCTGTGTCAGCGGGTCATCCCCTCGCTCGATCGTATTCCCGTCGACTCCCCCGCCCTGGGCTCGGTGCTCGCATGGGGGGGGCGCTGGCTCGAGTCGGCGGGGCGTGACGACCTCGTCGAGGTGGTGGTGACGGGCAGTCGCCTCCTGGAGACCCTGCCCGGTCCCCTCGCGGAGCAGGCACTCGAGCGCCTCCTGCTCTGGGTGGAGACCGGGGGCCTCGAGGACTGGGAAGACCTCACGCTCCGGCTCTGGGTGCGGCTGGGCACGAGTCGCCGGGCCCTCTTCGAGCGCCTCGCCCGGGTGGCGGATGCGGTGCCCTTGCCGGTCGAGCGACTCGTGTCGGGGGTCCTGCGCCCCGTCCTGGGCTCCTCGCTCTGGCAGGACCGGCTGCTGGAGGCGCTGGCCTCCGGTGAGGCGGATCCGCTGCTCCACGCCGGATGGCGCCTCGCGCTTCGCGACCGGACCACCTGGATCCCTGCCCTGTCCCTGCTCACGGCCCTCGGGCCGGCGGGAGGGGTTCGCCTGCTCGCCGTGCTGCGCGATCGCCTGACCTACCTCACCCTGCAGCGCTTCCTGCCGTGGCTCGCAGGGGCTTCATCCACCCCCGGCCTGTCCTGAATCGGAGTTCCGCGATGCCGTGTTCCCTCACCCTGTCCCTCGATGAGCTACGCCCCCTGGCCAGAGCCCTCTCGGAGCTCGCTTCCGACACGGTCTCTCCGCTGCTCGCCCGTCTCTTCGCAGAGGCTCAGCCGCAGGCCAACGCGGGGGCGACCACCTTCACCTGGAGCCTGGAAACCGACGAGGTCGCCGTGCTCGCGTCCCTGCTCGACGAGGCGCTCGATCAGGCCGGTACGGCAGGCGACTTCGACCTTCTGGGCGATCTCGGAGCGTTGCGCGATCGCATCCGCTCTCTGGACGGGGTATAAGAGTCGTGCAGGCGCGACGAGCAGGAGGTGGACCATGCGCATGGTGAACAGCCTGTCCGAGCTGCTTCGCGCGGTCCGCGAGGCGCGTAACTGGACGGTCCAGGATCTCTCGGGCCGCTGCCAGGTCCCGCTGTCGGTCCTGCTCGACGTCGAACATGGCGAGATCCCGGATGCCGACACCCTCCGGGCGTTGGCCGAGGGCCTGGGGGTCCGGCTCATCGACCTCGACCGCCTGCGGGCGGGCGAACCCATCCCGGTCTCGGAAGCGACCCAGACCCTCGACGACCTGGTCGCGGGTGAGCCCCCCGTCCCGGAAGAAGAGCGCCCCCTGACCATCCTCGAGGCCCTGCGGGGTCTCAACCCGTCCCAGATCGAGAAGGTGATGGACTACATCACGTTGCTCAAGCTGGCCGAGAAGGGCCGTCGCCGCGCGGCCAGGCCCTGAACGCTTGGAGGGCGTGAGGCCCGACCGGGCCCGGCGGCAGCTACCTCCGGACAGACCGGGCAATCCGGGTGACGGCTTCCTGCAGGACCCGTTCCTCGGCCACGCATGACAGGCGGATCCAGTCCGCGGCCTCGTCTCCGAAGGCGATGCCCGGAATCGTCACGACGTCCTCACTCGCGAGCAGCTCGCGAGCAAGCGCGACCGGGTCGGATCCGGGGGCCCCGCTCAGCCGGACCAGCGTGTAGAAGGCCCCTTCGGGGGGCAGGGCTGCGAGACCTGCTTCCGAGAGCATCCGGGCCAGGCTTTCGCGCTGGTGCGCGTAGTGGGCGCGAGGGGGCGGGAAGGTCGAGGGATCGGTCAGGATCGCGTGTGCGACGCGCTGCGAGAAGGTGCTCGCCGCCGTCGTGAGGAACTGGTGGACCTTGGTCGCGGCCGCGATGCCCTCCCGGGGACCGGCGAGCCATCCGAGGCGCAGCCCCGTGAGCGCGTGGCTCTTGGAGAGGCTCCCGGCGACGTAGGTGGGCTCGTACCACGTGGCGAGCGAGGGCGCAGGTCCTTCCGGACCGGCCAGGTCGCGGTAGACCTCGTCCGAGAGCGCCAGCACCGGCTGTCCGGGACGCTCCAGCAGACCCCTGGCGAGCCGTTCGAGCTGTTGGGCCGGCCAGACGCGTCCCGTCGGGTTCGCAGGCGAGGCCAGGACCAGCAGGCGGGTCTGCGGCCCCAGGCCTGCGAGAACCCGGTCGGCATCCGGGGCGAAGTCGGTCGCGGGATCCAGCGAGATGAAGCGCGTCGCGAGGCCCTCCAGCTGGGCCAGCTTCGCGTAGAGCGGGTAGGCCGGGGAGACGATCGCCACCTCGTCCCGGGCCGGATCGAGGAGGCTCTTGATCGCCAGGTACAGGGCCTCCTGCGAGCCGTTCGTGACGCAGACGTCCGACGGTCCCGAGATGCCCGGGACGGCCAGGGTGGTGGCGATCGCCGCGCGCAGATCCTGGAAACCGGGATTCGGCGAGTAGGGGCAGCCATGGCGGGCGATCCAGTCGCGGGCGATGTCGAACGGCCGCGGGTCGGGGCGGAGCGTCGGTTCCCCCAGGCCCAGGTCGAGCGAGGTGGGGCGCTTGAGGGCGTTCAGCTCGCGGATGAGCGAGCCGGGAATGGCCGCGAGACGGGGATTCATCGGGTCCTCGCGAGGACGGTCACGCGCCGAGGCCCAGCAGATCGCCCAGCATCCGGCGGGCCGTCACCAGGTTGTCCACGGGCACGTACTCTCCGGCCTGGTGGGCCTGGGCCGTCAGGCCTGGGCCGAAGTTGGCGGCCGGGATGCCGTGCGCCGAGAGCTGGGCGACATCCGTCCAGGCCTGCTTGGCCTCGAACGTGAGCCCGTGCCGGGCGGCCCAATCCTGCAGGCGCGGATGTTCGGTCACGACCTGCCCCGGAGGGGCGACATCGACGATCTCGAAGCTGCCCGCCCCGCCCACGAGGGCCTCGAGCTCCCGGATGGCGTCCTCGGGGGCCCGATCCGGGGCGAAGCGCATGTTGAGGTTGAGCTCGAAGGCATCGGGCACGACGTTACGGCCGTTTTGCGTTCTGGCGGTCGTCGGACTGACGACCTCCCGGAAGACGAGCCCCCCGACCTCGACGGGACGGGGAGACCATTCTGCCAGCCGCTGGAGGAGCGGGATGGCCCGGGTGATGGCGTTCACACCCTGCCACGGGCGAGCCGAATGGGCCCGCTGACCGCTCACGACGACGCGGGCGTGCAGGCCACCCACGCAGCCTGCCTCGATCCGGAGGTCCGTGGGCTCGAGGCACAGGGCCAGGTCGATCGCATCGGGCAGCAACCCCGAGTCGAGCAGGGCCGGCATCGTGCTGTCCGAGATGGGGCCTTCCTCGCGGTCGTAGAACACGAACAGGGCACCCGGCCGACCGGGAGCGGCCGGTTCGCGCGAGGCGGCGACCGCGAGGTCGAGCATGACGGCGAGGGCCCCCTTCATGTCGCTCGCACCGCAGCCGAGGACGCGGCCGTCCCGGATCGCGACCTCCTGGTCGTGAGCCGGGGGCACGGTGTCGGTATGGCCGATGAGCAAGACCCAGGGCTCCCCCGGGGCGCCCGCCACCCGGGCGACGATCGTGTGACCGAGCCGATCGACCTGACACGCCGGTGACTCCCGGGCCAGCCAGGCGACCAGGTGGTCGGCGATCGCCCCCTCGTCGCCCGTGACGCTCGGGATGGCACACAGGTCGCGGGTGAGGGTGGCCAGGACCGTCGAGGCGGCCTCCTCGGTCGACCGGGCGAGCATCAGACTGCCAGCTGGTAGGTGCGCAGCACGTCGTTCAGCGAGGTCTTGCGGTCCGTGCTGGCCGTGCGCTGCCCGATGATGAGCGCGCAGGGGACGCCGTAGGTACCGGCCGCGAAGGCCTTGGGCATCGTGCCGGGGATGACGACGGATCGGGCGGGCACCCGGCCCTTGAGGATGACGGGCTCGTCACCCGTCACGTCGACGATGGGCGTGCTGGCCGTCAGCACGACGTTGGCACCGAGCACCGCTTCTTCCTCGACGACGACACCCTCGACGACGATGCAGCGCGAGCCGATGAAGGCGCCGTCCTCGACGATGACGGGGCTGGCCTGCGGGGGTTCGAGCACGCCACCGATCCCGACCCCGCCCGACAGGTGCACGCCGGTGCCGATCTGGGCGCATGAGCCGACCGTCGCCCAGGTATCGACCATCGTGCCTGCCCCCACGTACGCGCCGATGTTCACGTAACCCGGCATCAGGATGCAGCCGGGCTCGAGGAACGAGCCGTAGCGGGCCACGCCAGGGGGCACGACGCGGATGCCCGCCGAGGCCAGGTCGGTCTTGGGCGGGATCTTGTCGAGGTAGCGGAGGTCACCCGAATCGAAGGTCGTGAGGGGCTGGCTCGCCAGATAGAGCAGGATGGCTTCCTTCACCCACGCATGCGTGGTCCACGCGCCGCCAATCTTCTCGGCGACCCGCACCTCACCCCGGTCGAGCCGGGCGATGACGTCGCGCACGCACGCGAGCACGTCGGGGTCCGAGAGCCGCGAGCGGTCGCGGAAGGCTTCCGAGATGAGGTCGGGGGTGGTCGTTTCGAGCATCATGCAGGCATCTCCGTCGGGGGCGATCGCCTGCATGATACCGGATTCAGCCCTTTTCCCGCAGGGCCCGGAGCGCGGCACGGCCCTGGAGCACGAAGTCCTGCTTGGTCGGGGCCGTGACCAGCGCATCGCCGTACTGGATGACACCCGCATCGAGCAGCTCCATGAGCGACACGTACGGGCTGATCTGCCCGTCCGGGGTGCCCGTCGTGAGAATCTCGCGCAGGGCTTCCGGTGGTTTCAGGCGGATCGTCTCCGCGACGTTGGTGGTGCTGAGCAGCAACTCGTGGGCCGCGACACGGCCCAGGCTGTCCTGTCTCGGCAGCAGCCACTGCACGAGACAACCCCGCAGGTGGCCGGCCAGCATGTGACGCAGGGCGGGTTGCTCGTGCGGTTCGACGTGCTGGAGCATCAGGTGGAGCGCCTCGATCGTGTCCCAGGCCTCGATGCCGGCCACCACGAGCACCCCGTTCGCCGAGGCCTGTACGGCGGCCAGGACGCTCGCCCGGTCGACCAGTCGCGACACCACGAGGGCAGAGGGTGACATGCGGAGTGCCGACCGGATGCCCGCGGCGACGCTCTCGACGTCCGTGCCGACCTGGCGCTGAGTCACGAGCGCCGTGCGCGAGACGTGCTGGATCTCGACGGGATCCTCGATCGTCACGACGTGGCCGCGGCGCTGGTCGTTGAAGAAGTCCACCGTCGAGGCCAGGATGGTCGATTTGCCCGAATTGGGGGGGCCCCCGACCAGGATGAGACCATGCGGTTCGAGCAGCAGCTTCCGGTAGGCCCCGGGCAGGCCGAGCGATTCGAGCGGCGCGAGATCCGGGACCAGCCGGATGGTGGCCTGCACGCCACCCGTCCCCCGGAAGACCAGGAGCCGGTAGCGCCCGGTCGTCGCCGTGCCCCAGGCGAACTCCCACTCGCGCTCGCGGGCGAAGCGCTGCTGGAGGGTTTCGGGCAGCACGGCCAGGGCCAGCTGCTCGACCTGCGCGGCCGTCAGGACGGGAACCTCGGGTACGCTCGCGAGCTCACCCCGGCAGGTCATGCTCGGAGCCTGGTTGGGGCGCAGGTGCAGGTCGGAGCCGCCGAGCTCGCGCACCTTCCGTAACAGGCCGAGCAGCCACCCGGCGGGATGTGGGGTCGTCTGGGTCATGGCGTCTCTCCCTGGGCCTTCTCGAGCTCCTCGAGGACGTCGGACGGGACGTCGGTCCCCCGCATGACGTGGTAGAGGTCCCGCGGCTGGATGATCAGTTTTCGTTTTCCGCGCGGCACGTTGTCCACGGTCATGAGATCGTCTTCCGTCTCCATCCGGTCGTGCACGAGGAACGCGTGCATCAGCAGGCTGGAAAAACGGGCCCGCACCCCCGTGAGGGGATTGGTGAACTCCCAGGCGAGCCCCTTGCCTTCGACCCCACATTCGGGGCACCGGAAGGTCTCGGAAGGGCGCAGGTCGATCCGGTAGAGCAGCTGGAAGTTGCCCAGGTCGGCGGCCTGGCTGCGCGCGATCTCACCGATCGCGCCCCAGTGCTCGTGCGGGTGCGGGCTCGCCATGCCCTGAGCGGCTATCGACACGAGACTGCCCAGGTGAGGGATGCTTCCGATGAAGCGACGGGTGAGTGGTAAGTCCATGCGGGACTCCTGGCTAGAAGGCGTGACCGAAGCCGACGATCGTCTGGGTGCTGGGGGCATAGGGGGCGACGGGCGTGTCCCCGAACATCCACGGTTCGGCCCGCAGGAACCCCTGGGCCACCCCCAGCCGCAACTGCGTGCCCAGGAATCCGAAGATGGTGACCTGGGCGCGCAGTTCGGCCCCGGCACCGAGCATCAGCTTGCCCGGGGAGAAGGGGCGATTCCCGTCCGGTGCCAGGGGGTTGTCCCAGGCAGCTCCGAGGTCGGTGCCCACGACGAGGCCCAGGCGCTCCAGGTACAGGGGCGCCGAGCCGAAGCCACGCTGGACCGACAGCAGGGGCAAGCGGTACTCCGCGCTCAGGAACCCCATGTGGTTGCCGGATACGTTGTCATAGCCCCGGAAGGGCAGGAAGCGGGTCTCGAGACTCGTCGCCGACGTCAGGTCCTGCTGGTTGAGGAAGATGGGGTTGTTGATGCCGCCCAGGGTGAAGCCGCCCCCGTTCTGGCCGAAGTTCAGGCTGGTGGCGGCGCGCAGCGCGAGGACGTGGTGCGACCAGGGCATCGAGAGGTAGTGGCGGTGGTCGCCCCACAGGCGCGTGAAGGTCGCCTTGCTGGAGGGGATGGCGGGGCCGAGCAGTCCGGGCTTCGCTGGATTCGTCCCGTCCAGATCTCCGGCCAGAGCCGGATGGGCCAGTTCGACTCCCAGGCTCGAGACGGACCCGGCCTCGGGGCTCACCCCGTAGGTCGAGGGCATGTTGTCGGCGCGCTGGTAGTTGAGAAAGACGCTGCCCGTCAGACCCGGGCTCTCGGTCGTCGCGCTCGTCGCCACGGACGGGAATCCAATGGCATCCGAGGGGATGGGCAGGGCCGTCTGCGCATCCGAAAGGCTGGACAGTGCGAAGGGCCGATTGAACAGGCTCGTGTAGCCCAGCTCGAACGACTGGCCATCGACCCAGTTCGAGCCCAGCAGGGGGAAGGGCAGCCCCGGGAGCCGCGTCGACAGTTCGAGGCGGGTCTGGTCGGACCAGAGCGCCATCAGGCCCGCGCCCGTGGAGGTGCGGACGGGGTAGCGGCCGATCGTGGGGAAGAAGCTGCCCTGCACCTGCAGGGACGGATACGCCTGGTCATTCTGGTAGTACAGGAAACCCTGGGGGCGCCCCGACACGGCCGCCGGCCCGTTGAACGTATAGGCCCCGTACACGCTGTAGAAGTGCTGCCTGAGGACGTCCTGGCCGTTGAGACTCAGACCCGCCGTGGTCCCCAGCGGGCCCTGGAAGCCCCAGGCCGGAGTCACGGTCACGGGCATCAGGGAGGGCCACGGTGAGTAGGGGCGGGGCTCCAGCTTGCTGGCGAGCGTCTCATCGGCCGGCTCGACCGGGACGAGGACTCGCGGCACGAGCTGGCCCTGGAAGTCGAACTCGAGGGCCTCCCGGGCGTCCACCTGCGTCCCGCGTGCCGGGTCGAAGGGCATCGTGTGGATGTCGTAGCCCGTGCCCTGGTAGTCCACGAAAGCCAGGGTCTTGCCGTCGGGCGAGACGGCCCCCTCGAAGCAGCCTCCCACGCCGTTCGTGAGGCGCACCATCGTGTTGCCGTCCGCCCGGAGGGCATACACGTTGAAGGGCCCGTGGCGATCCGAGGTGAACAGGACCCAGGCGCCATCCGGCGTGTAGCGCGGGTACAGGTCCATCCCCGACCCGTCGGTGAGTTCCGTGAGCGCCCCGGTGGCGATCGCGATCCGCACGAGCTGGGTCTTACCGGCCCGGAACCGCGTCGCGACGACGTGCTGGCCATCCGGAGAAAAGATCGGGTTGGCCCACGTGGTGCCGAAGGTGAGGGGCGTCAGGTCTCCGAGGCGCTGCCCCTCGGCATCGAGACGCACGAGGTGGTTGGACCCCTTGCCGGACACGAGTGCCACGAGGCTCTTGTCATCGGGAGAAAAGCAGGGGTCTGCGGCCCGGAGCGACTTCGTCAGCTTCCTCGTCTGTCCCGTCGAGCGTTCCCAGACGACCAGGTCCGTGAAGCTCGTGAAGCGATCCCGGTCTTCCTCCTGCTCGAAGTAAAGGACCTTCGAGGCATCCCGGTTCACGCTGAAGCCGCCGAGGGCATCCTTCCGGAGCCAGACCTTCGAGCGTTTGTCGAGCTGCAGCTCGCGAGTCGCGAGCCAGGCTCCTTTGCCCTTGACCGACTCGGTGTAGGCGAGGCGTCCGTCCGGAAGCCAGGTCGGATGATGGTGGTGGCGGCCGCCCGAGGTCCAGCGCGTCGAAGGGACGATCCCGCGCGCCAGCACGGCTTCCCGCTGGGTCCTGCTGCGGCGCATC